>OIXX01000399.1_pt1 | contig 27328 bp, 21 predicted proteins | sample 1588161 | NCBI WGS metagenome assembly OIXX01 (sample SAMN03283274) | human gut metagenome | biome: human-associated habitat; material: feces | host: Homo sapiens | place: Peru | collected 2012
ATTTATGAGTCTTTTTGCATTGTGGGGAGTATATGATCTTCGAAAGAATGCATAAAGGATTTGTACACAGCATAGAGAGCTTTGGTTCAGTAGATGGACCAGGCATCAGATTTTTGATTTTCCTGCAGGGGTGTCCGATGCGCTGCCAGTTCTGCCATAACCCGGATTCATGGAAGACGGGAGTAGGAGAGGAGTGGAGTGCCGATGACCTGCTGGATAAGGCAGAGCGATTCAGGAGTTATTGGGGTGACAAGGGCGGCATCACCGTAAGTGGTGGAGAAGCCCTGATGCAGATAGACTTTCTCATCGAACTTTTCGAGAAAGCCCATCAGCGTGGCATCAACACTTGTCTTGATACATCAGCGCAACCCTTCCGTAAAGAGGGTGCTTTCTTCGATAAATTCGAGCGTCTGATGACCGTCACAGATACTGTTCTTCTTGATATCAAGCATATCAACGATGAAGAGCATCGTAAACTCACCCGCCATTCTAATGTAAACATACTGGATTGTGCACGATATTTAAGCGAGATACACAAACCAGTATGGATTCGTCACGTCCTGATTCCAGGTATTACCGACAAGGATGAATACCTCTATCAGCTGCGTGATTTTCTCTCAACACTCTCTAATATTGAGTGTATAGATGTCTTACCTTATCATACGATGGGTATCTACAAGTATGAGAAACTGCGAATAGACTACCCGTTGGAAGGCATAGATCCTCCTGCTAGTGATCGCATAGCTCATGCAGATGCAATCTTGCAAGAGGCACTTTAGCCTCTTGCAAGACTGCTTAGATGAGCGTCTAGCGAACTGGTGAGACGGGCTTTGATGATAGGCTTTGTGATGTAGTCATTTACTCCAAGCTCGTAGCATTCATCCACATTATCCTTGTTGCTTAACAGGGAAACCACGATGATGACCATTTCACTTTTCGAGTATTTAGAGCGTACATGGTCTATTACATCCCACCCAGTTACATCTGGCATCATCAAGTCGAGCAGTATCACGTCCGGCTTGAATGAGTCAATCAGTTCAATGGCTTCTTTTCCGCCATTTGCAGTTTTCACGTCGATGTCAAAGTCCTTTATCATTTCAGAAATGGTTTCTATATTTTCTGAAATATCATCGACGATTAGCACTTTGTTCTTTTCCATTTTTCACTGGTTTATTATAAAGGTTCTATCTGGTCTTGAAGCTCTAGCTTCTTGGCTTGTGAATGCCATAAATGTCGCACATGAATCCTTTATCCGAGATAAGTTTGTTCATGTCAATACTGTCAAACACTTTGTGATGGGTACCGATTACCACAATCTGGTACTCCTTTTCCAGAACTTTAGGATCATCTGTCACCTTGATGTTATATTCTTTTTTTACTTCCTCTACATCTACCAATGGATCGTAGAGTGTGGTTTTGTAACCTGCTCCTACCAGGTTGATATAGAGATCGGCTACTTTTGTGTTTCTGATATCATCGCTGTCTGGCTTGAATGAGAAGCCGAGAATCAGCACGTTAGTCTCCGGAGCCTTGAACTTTCTGCTTTCAGATGCATTCTTTATCTTTCCTGCTATCCATACCGCCATCTGCTCGTTAACCTCGCGGGCTGTAGAGAGCAGCGATGGTACCACGTCAACCTCCTGTGCCTTGTTAATCAGGTAGTATGGGTCTACCGCGATGCAGTGGCCTCCAACGAGTCCTGGAGTAGCTGGCACGAAGTTCCATTTTGTGCTAGCTGCCGCCGTTACGTCTTCGATGTTGATGTTCATCTTGTCGAAAATCTTTTCCATCTCATTGAAGAAGGCTATCTGCACGTCTCTCTGGCAGTTCTCCATCAGTTTACATGCCTCTGCTATTCTGATACTCTTCGCCTTGTAGGTGCCATGGGTAAGTACTGAAGCATAGAGGCTGTCGATGATAGCTGCTGCTTCGGGTGTAGAACCGCTGGTAACCTTCACGATGTTCTCGATGGTATGAACTGTATCGCCCGGGTTGATGCGCTCTGGCGAGAAGCCTACAAAGAAACTCTGGTTCAACTTCAATCCTGATGTAGATGCCAGTAACGGGGCACAGACCTCTTCTGTCAAACCTGGGTAAACGGTACTCTCGTAGACTACGATATCACCTTCTTTCAGAATCCTGCCAACCTCAGCTGTAGCATTGCGCACGCAACTGATGTCTGGCTTGTTCGATTTGTTCACCGGTGTCGGTACAGCGATGATATACACATTACACTTCTTCAGGTCATCAATATTGCTGGTCAGTTTCAGTCCCTGTTCCAAAGCTTTGGATACAGGTCTGTTGTCTTCCATCGCGCTTTTGGCTAACTTGGCTACCTTCTCAGCTTTGATGTCATAACCCCATGTATCGTATTTCTTTGAGAATAAGCATGCCAGTGGAGTACCAACATATCCCAATCCTATTACTCCAATCTTAAACTCAAAAGACTTGTTTATCATATACTATATTCTGTTTATGTTTTATATAATGTTATTTCTTTTATTGGGAGCTCCCTGCTGTAAGTATGTTACAGCAAGTAACTTGGTTCTTTTAGATTCCTTCAAGCTGAGCATAGCGCGAAGTCTTCTCCGGATTCCAGGCGTCCTTGTAAGAACGTCGGAAGAAGATCTCTTGCAGATGAGCCGACAGACGGGCGATACGCAGGAAATAACCTGTATAAGGCGACATCAGTGGCAGGTATCTGTAGAGGAACCACACGTCTTTCTTTCTTTCTGAAACCATCAGCACCAGGATGAAGGCAAGCTGCGAGAAGCATACTCTGATGAAGTAGCCCAGTGCCAGCACTTCAACGATGTGCGTGTTAAACGTGATGGCGAGCTTGATGATATACCACAACCACAGGAAATTGAGGAAGCAGTCGTAAACCACACTCTCCATGTTGGATATCCAGTTAAGGATACTCCAGTTCTTGGTAGGCAACAGAATGTCGGCATGCTTACGGAGACGGAATCTCACGAGCGAGCGCGACCATCTGATGCGCTGATGATACAGCTTGTACCATTTGGTAGGAACATTGGTCATACAGATGGCATCTTCGGCAAATTTTACTTTATATCCGGCTTTGCGGAGCTTCTGTGTCAGGTCACCGTCCAGTCCCGGTCCGATATCCCAGTAGCCTATTTCCTTCAGCGTCTTTCTTTCGAAGGCTCCGAATGCTCCCGAGATGATGTGGTAGATGCCCAGTTCGCTGGTTACGATACGTCCCACCTGTATTCGCTTCAGATATTCGAAAGCCTGCAGCGATGAGCAGATGGTCTCCTTGTAGTTGCGTACCTTCACGCATCCGCCTACACCCTTCACCATTCCATCGATGTAGAAGGGGAGTAGGATTTTCTCAAGCGCATCACGGTCGAGCGAAGAGTCGGCATCCAGACATACGATGTATTTGCCTCTTGCCATCTGGGCTCCATAGTTGCTGGCGGCAGCTTTACCGCCTCTTGTATCCAACCTCAGGTAGTGGGTGATATACCCGGCCCGGTAGAGGTCGTTGCAAATCAGTTTGGTGTCGTCGTCGCTACCATCGTCTACCACGATGATTTCGTAGTTGCGGTAGGTTTGCTCAGCCAGCGAGTTCACCATTTTGAATATATGTTTGCCTTCGTTCTTTCCCGGTACGAGGATGCTGATAAGCGGATTCTCGCGGTACAGGAAGAACTTGGCATATTCTTTCTCTTTATCTAACCGGTTTCTCTTCATCAGTCGGTTTCCGATTACGAGATATTCCAGGATATAATATCTTGGCATCTCGATGAAGAAGAGGAACCAGTAGGTATTCACGATACTGCTAAACGATAGCGTGCTGATCCAGTCGAAGAAATCGTTCAGATGTTCTGCTATGCTAAACATACGCTTTTCCCTTTCTTCTTGATGGCTTATCTCAGCACGGTGAGCGCCAAGAGGGCCATGATTATGAGTATACCTGCGATGGTGACAAGGATGGCAACGAGTTTCTTGTAGAGCACGATGCGCTTCTGTATCTTGTCGTTTTCATCTTCCTTCGGCTCCGTATCGAGCAGCTCTTCCTGCGGCTGCACCTCTTTCTCTTCTTCCTTCATCAGAGGTTCCTCTGAGTAGCGGCAGTAGTCGTCTGGAGTCATATCCACATATTGCAGTTTGTTGAAGAACTCGTCATAGTTGTTGGCGATGGTCTTCGTTTTGGTTTCCAGCATGCAGCAGATAATCTCGTCCGGCTCTATCAGGTTGGCAAGCTTTCTGATGGCTATCGACATCTCCTTGCTCAGTTTCTGCTGGGCTTCTTCCACCGTTTCGCCCTGCTTATAGAGGGTAGAGGATACGTAGAAGATATTGTTGTTGTAAGATACCTTGTGATTGGAGAAGATTCTACAGAGCCTGCCCTGTATGCTTTCCTTTATCTTTACGGTATCCTTGTTATCATCGATAATCCATATCTTGCCTACCATGACCGAGAGTTCATCCTTGCGGTAGGTTTCCATCAGCTGGCGTCGCAGGCGGTTTGTCAGCAGGTAATATTCCATGAAGTTATCATAAATGTTCACCATGTTGTTGAACATGATGTTGCCGCTGGTCAGTGTTCTGATTCCTTCTTCCGTTATCTCGTAGTCCACTACGTCTCGTGGCACCAGGGCATTTACCGGATAGGTGCTCTGGCAGTAGCAGCAGGTTGACTTGGTGATAGGCGCGGTAAACGAGTTCTCGCAGTCGTTGCAGGTATATACCACGGCTGGTCTGTCATAGTCAACACCGATGTGGCGCAGTTTCTTGTGACACTTCGGACAGATGAGCATACCGCCCACATTATAGCTGCTTTCCGGCGATACGTTGGCGCAGCTGAAGTGGTGGATGATGTTCTGAATCTTCAGGTTCGAACTTCCGCACTTCGGACAGCACTCTGTATAGAGCAGGTGAGAGTGGTTACACTTAGGGCATAGGTGCTCCTTGAGCAGGAAGCGGTGAATGCGCAGTGAACCGTACTCTACCATAGAGTCGATGAACATGAACATCTCGTTGAGATGGAAGAGACCCATACTGTGATAGTGCTCGAAGATAGGGTTGATATATCCCAAAGACGATTTTTCCAGCAGTCGGTGTCCCATGATTCGCTGGTCTCTTGAGAGCAGAAATCTCAGAATATTGGCAAAGAGCTGGTTAGGCTGTGTAGGACGGCTTGTTTCGCTTTTCACGCCATACTTCTGTCTAGCCAGCTTGATTCTGTCTATAATCTCGTATACCTTCTCATTGCTCATGTCGCTCACATAGGCATCAATGATATAGTCGATAATCTGTTCCTTTCCCGATACCGCTGTATTGACGAATATCGGTTTGTAGCTACATTTCCACGATAAGATTGGACTGGCTCCATACAGTATAGCATGGAACGCACGCTCACTCTTCGTATTGATGTAAACACAATCGAAGTAGTCGGACTGGATGTCCGGTGTCGAGTCGATATCTATATAGCTATCGATGGTGAGCACCATGTCTCCACGTTTGTTTCTTCTAAGTCCAATCATTCTTTATTTCTTTTGTTCTTGATGATTATTGTTGCCGCTCGAAATCATGTTGCTTCGCTTCACGTTTTCGTTCTTGCCCACTGGGATGGTGTACATCGGTAGTGGCTTCGGATCGAGCATGGCATCAATCTTGTTCACTCTTACTCTTACCGGCAGTCTGTTGCTCATTACCCATGCCGGAACTCTCTGGTTCGGGTTCAGGGTGAATACGGCAACCACTGCGTTGGCATCATGCGAGAAGTTACTCTGCAGATGCTTTGGTATTTCCTCTACTCTCAGACCTACCATCTGCAACTTAGCCTGCAGTTCCAGGTCTTTGTTGATGATGATGTCGGCATCGTCAGGGCTTTCCATATACTTCACCATGTCGTTGGGTACGTATGCGATTACGCCCAGATGGCAGGCAGCATAGTCGGTGTGCTGAATAACCATTACCTCCTCGCTCTTGAATACCAGTGTCTTGTCGCTTACATTAATCTTAGTGATGTAGGCATCGGCTGGTGCACAGCAGTAGTGTATCAGACTTGGGTTGTAGATGCTAGTGTTGGAGTAAGGCATGGCAGCATTTGTGGTGCCGGCTCCTCTGTGGCTCATGAAGTTATAGGTGGTGTTCTTAGCCTGTGCGTAGATTTCCACCTTGTTAGCCTGCTTTCTCAATTCCTCTTCTACCTCGGCAATCTCGGCATCCAGTGCATTTCGCTTGGTGTTGTCGGTAAGACCGTAGTAGATGTCCGAACTTTCAGAGGCTTTCTGTTTCCTCAGTTCGGCGAGGCGGGTACGCAGCACCGGAATCTCCTGCTGGGCGAGTTTAGCCTGTACCTCCATGTCGTGAGTCTCCTTTACTGCAGAAGGCAGAATGTTCGGGTCGTATTGGTTCACAATATTACCTAGCAGTACATAAGAGTAGAGCGTATCTCCCTTATGCACCACTTCACCCATTTCTTTGTTCACCTTAAGGATATAGATGTCGTCAACGGCACTGATACGGTTTTCATCGAGGGTTATATAACCGTCGAAGGTTGCCCATATCATACGAGTGACAATATAGTAGGCGGCAAGCACGATAACCAGCAGGAAGATCAGGGCAAAGACGATCTGCTGTCTGGCAAGGCGGTGACCCTGCGACTTCAGCAAGTCTGCCATCGCCTGTTCTTGTGGCGTGCCATTATATTGAAATTCATTCATATTCTAGTTTCCTTGCATTCAAAGTTCTATTTCTTTGAAGATGTTGTTGTTGTCATAGATGCTCACGGCTTTCTCTATATTGATGATAGCGAGGGCCCGGTTCTGCATCAGTTTGTACATACGCTCCATACTTTCCAGGAGTCCCGTATATTCGTCCATACGCATCAGATAGTTGTATCCCTGTTTCTGGTTCTGGTAGGCAAACCGCCGCATTTCGATATATTTGCCGGTCTGGTCTATATGGAAAGCCTCGGTGGCTATAGCCTTGTTCAGGTTGTCTATCTTCTTGAGCAGGATGCCTACCGACTGTTTTATTTCCTTCACGTCGGTACCGCGGCTACTGCGTATGATTTCCTTCTGGGTCTCCAGTGCCTGTCGTTTGCGTGGCGTTTCGTTCCAGATAGGAATGGTGAATCTTACGCCCACGTCGGCATTGTTCGAAATCTTGTTGTTGCTCTGCCAGTAGCTCGACCATCTTGCGAATGGTGTGAGTCGGGTAGTGCTTAAGTAGTTGGTCAGTTTGCTGTCGTTGTCAGCAATCTGTTCTTTCACCATCATGATTCGTGCATCCAGACTTTCCTGGTTCAGATGGTTCCAGAGGGCTGTTGTGTCTACCACGATCTTGGTTGGTTTGATGCGGTAGATAGGCTTGTTGGTGATATCTCTGTCTGTACAGAGCACGGAGATGTCATATTCAGCCTCCAGCTTATCGTTCATCACTTTCAGCATCTTGTCGTTGCTGATTCGGTCTTTCTCAAGCATAAACTGGTAGGCTTCGTTCATGATGTCGAGGTTGTCCAGTCTGTGTGCTATGACAGTACCGATATAGAAATTATATTGTTCGGTCAGCTCATCGGCTGCCTTTTCATAGATGTCTGCAGTTTGGCGCTTTTTTATTTGCAAGCGGTCGAGTTCATTGGCAAGAGCTATTTTTGTTCTTTTCTCCTTGCCTTGGTAGAACTTCGAGTTGATGATGTTCCATCCCAGTTCGGCTTGAACCTTCATCTTATATTTTGATACCTCTTTTGCGTCGTCTTCATCAGAATCGAAGTACGAGTCAGGTCGGGCATAAACCTGTCCGGTCACTTCCAGACCGTTGTGTCTGTTGAGCGCAAGATGCTCATGTGCAGTTTTCGACCAGAACAGAGAGTCGGTCTTGTTGATATCAGCGTGATGCTGATTATTGAGTCCCAGTTCTATGACTGGTGCTTTCACCCATATAGGGTTTTTGATGAGAGTGTCGAGTTGTGCGAAGCGCTGTTTAAAGTGTCCCAGTACATTATTGTTCTTCAGGTTCTCATATACGAGCATCTTAGGGCTGAAACTATTTGGCTTTTTGCCTTTCGTCTGAGCCATAGCGCTTTGTGCTGCCATGAGAAGTAGCAGAACTGTAGTTGAGTATAGTAATATTTTTCGCTTCATAATGAGTTATTAAAACACGATGAATGCAGCTGCGAGCTGTTGCAGCTGCATTCATCTGGTGTTTCTTATTATCTGAAAAGCATTTCTGCTTTTGTTACTTCTTTTGATAATTTGTTTCTGTATGAGCACCTGTAGAAAGGTTGTATACCTGCAGGCGGTCTCTACCATATGCTACATAAATGTAGTTGTCTTTTACTTTGACGTAGTTAGCAGACTTAGATGCTACTCTGTGTGCTACAACCTCATGGGTGTTTTTGTCCAAAACGACAAGTCCATAAGAACCGTATGCTAGATAAACGTATTTGTCATCTACATCGCATCCGTTACATAATGCCTTGTATACTTTCTTCTTGTCATTCCAAGCACTTGGCATCTGCCAGTGCCATTGCTCTTCACCCTTCATGTTGTAAACATAGAGTCCGAGTCCGCTTTGGCAAACATATATCAAGTTGTTCGTAACAGAAACTACATTCTTGCCATCATTTGGTTTTATTCCTACCGTTGTTTGGAATTTTGTAGAATTTTCGAAATCTTCGTCATCTCTATTTATTACTTCGATAGTAGCTCCAACCTCGTCATCGCTAGAATGGTTTTTGTCGTTAAGATAAAGTCCAACGATTTTTCCATTGCCGATTGCTACGTGCTTAACCTTTCCTGGTCTTTCTATTTTGTCGACCTCGTTCATGGTGTTTGCATCGTATACGACATATCCTTCAGTGGTTGCAACAATCAGGTGGTCTTTCTCCTTGTTGTAAACAACACAATTTTCGTCATAATTTCCATCTTTATACTCCTCTGTTGCTGGATGCAATTGAGCGTATTGCAATGGCTCTACAATCTTAACAATTGGTTTTCCATTCTTGTCTACGTCTGCAGTTGTTATCTCTTTTGACTCTGTTGCTAACAAATGGTCATCATTGATAGTCATGTATGCCAGTAATGCACCCTTCTTTTTCGAATTACCTGGCAGGAAGATCTTTTTCTCGCCATTCTTCAATTTAACAGCCAACAGATGGTTGAAATCTATTACTCTTTGGCTATCATAGAGGTATTGCAAGAGTTGTACCTTGTTGTTTTTTACAGGAGTAAGAACTTCAACACAACCTCCGTGTGAGTTATCTGCATTGTCTTTCTGTTCCTGATTTGTATGGTATGACATGTACAGATAGCCGTTAAGATCCATGATGCCTGTAGCAGAGATGTCGTGTGTGTGGTCATAATCCACAGAGATAATCAAGTCTGTCTTTGGCTTATCAGGTTGAGGCTTGTTATCATTGAATCCTGGAGTCTTGCAATCTTCACTCTCTGTTTTCTTGATGACATATTTAGAAGCCTCGTTAGAAGAGGACAAGAATACGTTACAATCGTTGTTCAGTGTCACTCCGTATCCTTCTTCTGTTATAGAGCTATCTTTTGGTCTTTTAGCTTGGCCATGATTTCCGTCTGATAAAACACCTAATGTCTTTTCGTTATCATCTGTTATTCCATATATCTTATCTTCTGGAACGTCAACGATGAATCCTGCTCTTTCTCCGCTTGTTGCGAACATTTTACAAAGTATCTTATTCGTAGCATCCGGACCAGGAGCATTGAATGCAAGCTTTGCTGCTTTGATTACGCAGACAGCGTCTGTCTCGCCCAATGCGTATGTTCCCTGCTGGGAATTCAAATTCATGAACACATTGTCGCATTCAATCATAGATTGGTTTTTCACTACGACTTTACCACCTGAATCTTGTTTGAAATTCTTGCAGTGCAAATATGATACGTGTAGCTCGCTGCCGTTTGATATATATACGAAATCAGATATATTCGCAGAGCAACCACTATATACTTCACTATTTGTTATTGATAAAGTCTTTGCTTTCAAAGTACCTGTAACATTTAGGACTGCATTGTTAGACAAAATTAAATTCTTCCCACTTAGGTCTAAACTTCCATGATTGTCAACAATTTGGTTAGCTATCGTTAAATTTGTCGCATTTTGAGGAGCAGCAATAGTTCCATAGTTTATTATTTTATTCTGTCCAAGGAATTCTATTCCTGCATTTCCTTGTTTTTTGAAGCCGATGAATTTACCGCCTTTTAAAACTCGAATTTCACCCTTTCCCCACCAATCGCTACTTTCATAATCAAGGGTTCCTGCTACATAAACAGTTTTACCTTCCATGTTAAAAAGAGTCTTGATAGTAACTCCAGCAGGGATAAGTATAATATTATTATTGTTGGTAACGTTAATTACCGCATTATATTCATCTTTTTCAATTTTTGCTGCATTTACTGGAACAGTTACTCCATCCCAATCTGAACCAGCATATGCTCTCGTTCTTGCGCTAGCTGTTGTGTTCTGAACCTTATAGTTTGTAATGCGGCTTGCCAGTTCTTGCGCATCAGTTGTGGATGTGACAGCAGAACCTACCACAGTCTTGATAGGGCTGTTACCACCATTTTCAAGAATGTTATTGCTATCACTACAAGAAGCGAGGAGCATAGCTGCGAAACTAAAAGTAGCAAGCTTTATATTTATAGCTTTCATGTTATTCAATATTATTCGTTAATACTTTAGTCACTTTTTACGCATACCTTATAATTGTTTAATAGCTAGTTAATTTAGCCTTTATAAGGTTTGTCCTCCCTCACTCTATTATGAGAGTGGGGGAGAACAAGTATTTATATGATTGTATTTTCTGATTACTTGGTCTTTGTAACCTTGAATACCTGTACACGGTTCTGACCGTATGCAACGTAGACATACTCTTCGCCATTTACACTTTCAACGGCAACATAGTTTGCAGAACCACAGTCGTCATTCTTGTAAGCATTTGCCTTACGATGGCAGACTGTTTTACCTGTTTCTTTGTCAAGAACAACCAGACCGTATCCGCCACATGCTACATAGATGTAATCACTGCCGATAGCGATACCATTTGCACGACCCTTGACAGTACCTGTCAATTCAGTCTTCTCAGGTTTTGTAAATGTAGGGCATGTGAAGAAGTTGTCGTTTACCTGACCGTTAGAAGAAATCTTAGCAACACCATTTTCGCCTTTACATACGTATATGTCACCGCTAGTTTCTTCAACTGCCATTACAGCCTTATTGTCCTTAGGAACAACTGCGCCAACTTTGTAAGTAACAGGTGTCTCCAATTCGTTATTATCGTAAACATTCACGTTACCGTCTACATCCAAGGTGTAGAGCTTGTTATTTGCTGTTACAACATGCTTTCCTTCTGCACCTGCCTTGCTCCAGAAACTGAAGTCCTTGGCGAATGAGGTAAGACCTTTAGTTGTTGCTACTACGTGTTCGCCATTGAATTCTGCGACACAGTTAGCATCCATCTTGGTCTTGTTGTCGATAGCGTAAAGTTTCACTTCATCGCCAAGGTTACCATCATTGAGGTCTATCTTGCCTAAGAATGCACCTGCTGACTTTTTACCGCTACCTGCCAGATAGAGGCTGTTACCATCTACGATAAGATGGTTGTAATCGCAGTTTTCTGCAGCCTTTTTAGCATCTACTTGCAATTGGTTGCCAGTCATTGAAAGTACCTCAATGTTGCCACCAAATTTCTTGTCGCCAAATGTGTGATATGATACATAGAGCTTATTATTTGCAGATTGGATACATGTAGCAGACTGACCATCTGCTGATTCCTCAGATGCAATCAAGTCAAGCTTAGCCTGGCTTGCGATAGTTGCAGGGTCGCCAGACCACTGGTAACCATATTTCTTGTGCGCCTGATCTACGAGAGTTACATTAGGAGTAGTTTTGTCAGCTACCTTGTCATAGTCTGCGTAAGTGGCAGCGATGTCCAAATCCTCGAAAGTATTGTATTGTTTTGAACCACTATAATTCTCCTGGAACTGGAGCAAGAATGTAGAGTTTGTGCCTGGTGTTGCAAAAGCGACAATCTTGCTGTTGTTACTATTATTGGTAAACTTATGTGCCTTGATGACAGCTACAGCATTTTCTCCTGCCAATGTTATCTGACCTGCAGATGCATTGTCTGTAACCAAGTTGTTGGCTGTAATAACATTCTTGTTGCCAATAGTAATCTTACCAGTACCATTGAGAGACAATGTAGCTTCTCCCTTTGCAATTACTTTATCTCCGTCCTTTGTGTTGTTTGTAACGTTAATGTAGGATGCTTCTACGTTGGCGCCATTGTGAACATTGAATGCATTGGTAACCTTGACAGCTTCTACAGCCTTCAAATAACCATTTACATCCAAGGTACGTGTCTTGATAAAGCCTCCGATGTAAAGATTACCATTGATGGTAGCGTTACCATTGTTGTCATTGTTGAAGAGGTTCTCTTTAGCGTATACATTTGCACCATTTTCTACCTGGAGGTTGATGGCACGGATAGAACCATCGATGAATACGTTAGCACCAGAACCGAATGTGATATTCTGTGTAGGAGTGATTGATTTATTCTTTTCAGCCGGAGTAGTCTCTTTGATAGCTCCAAGACCTGTAATCAAGTCCTTGCTTCCATCGTTCTTCTTATCTCTAAAGTCAGCATAAAAGTTACCATTAATCTTTATGTCATTTTTTGCAGAGAATACGTTTCTAGGATTTGTGCAGTAAACTGTACATCCGCTAGGAATCATTTTGCCAGTACCATTGTATTTCAATGTAGCAGAGCTAAGCAACACAATTTTTGTGTTACTCATTTGGGTAGTCTCGTCATACTGCATGGTGCCTGTTCCGTCTACGAAAATAGTAGCTCCATTGATCTTCTGTCCTCTGAAGTCGATATCCTTTCCACTGCTAATTGCGTAAGCCTGATTAGTCAGTTCAGCTGGTCCGCTAAGATTCATCACTTTTTTGAAGTCAGTCTTTGCAGGCACTGTAGGCATAGTGGTTGTGAAGTTTGCCTCGCCAGCTCTTGTCAAGAAGAACTTTCTCGCATTAGCGGTGCTGTTCTTGTAGTTAGCGATGTTGCTGTTGTCAATTTGCTGTGCAACAAGCTTTACTGAAGTGAGGTCTGCAGGATTGATAACAGGTGCTGTTCCATCTGCAGGATCACTGTTGCTGTCGCTACATGATGCGAATACGAATGCCGCCAAACCGATGGCAGCAAGCTTTGAATTGAATACTTTCATATCTATTTAAGTTTAAATTGTACATTCAGTTTCTGATTTATACCATTTACTTATATTCTTGTCCTCCAGCTCGTTGTTTTTTTGGGTAGTTTGACTATCGTTTTGGTAGATTGACTATCACCATCTTGCGTACACTTACAAGTAGAGCTGTTAAACGGCGCAAATTTAATGCAATTTTTTCAGACTTGGTTGAAATTTTAGTTAAAAAAAACTAATTCGTTATTTTTTTTGCTCTGATGGTCACTATGTTGGCTTGATGTGGGCGATAACGGGTTGGCTCTTCCGCTTGTCAAACGATAACTATTTCTGAACTCATTAACCCGAAAATTACTCCGAAAGATAGCAGAATATCTCCGAAGAATACGAAAATATCTCCGAAAGATAAAAAAATATCTCCGAAGAAAACACTCAAGTTTTGCAAGTGAGGGAATAGACAGAAGTTAAAGAAGTTATCACTCCCTACGGTCGTTCGGGAAGTTAAGAGACAATAGTCATCTAGCGTAAAACGTAGAACATTTGTCCCTTAACTTCTCCCTAACTTCCCTAACTTCCTTTAACTTCCCCACATGCGAAAGCTCAGTTCAGTAAACCAGGAAAACAAATGTTGGGAATACGATGATGGATATGTGTTGTGGTGACGAGGTGAAGGGTGAAGGGTATATTTTAAATCTTATATATATATTCTTTTTTTAGGATTTTTGGAAAAACCAGAAAATCAGAAAAATGAAAAAACGGATTTTTTCCCTTGCCGCGCGTATATATAAAAAAGAGTTTTCAAACCTTCACCCTTCACCTTTTTATTTAAGGTTTTGTGTGTCAAATAGTTACGGGTGAAGGGTGGTGAAGGGTGTTTTTCGCTTTTTATAAACATATTTTAAGAGTTTGGCCCGTTTTTACATATTTTAAACGTTTATTTTTGGTTCCGAAATGGGTGCCATTTTTTTAGGGTCCCATTTTTTCTCTTTTCTTACCGCTGAAATCTTTGGAAAGCGAGTGGGGTAGGGTATCCCGTCTTATGTTGTGTTAAACAATTATCAGATAAAAGAAGTTAACGGTACCGAAAAAGGACTGAATTTTAAACAAATATTAACGCAGAAAACTTGAAGTTTCGCATGTTAGATTGAACTTTCGTATGTAACTACTCAGCACCCCTATGGGCATGAGTAGTTACCTCTCTTCTTTTTCCCACGTCTTTCTCCTTTTTTTCACGGCTTTTCACAGTTTTTTCTCTATTCTGCCTGAGAGAATGGTTTTAAGCTTTCTTCAGGCGTTCTATTTTTTCTGGCGATAAACCTGTGGCTTGTATTATTTGAGCGATAGGAACCCCTAAGGTCAGAAGATTTCTTGCGATTTCCTGGCTCTTGCTTAATTCGCCTTCAGCTCTTCCTTTTTCCATTCCTTTTTCCATTCCTTTTTCCATTCCTTTCTGATATCTGTCATCCAGGAGGGTTCTTTCAACACTTACTGAATCCCAGAATTTGTCATAGGCACGGAGCTCTGCATCTGTAAAGCCGGAAACTTCAAGATCTTCTACGGCTTTTCCAATCTCCGGATCATTAAGCAGGTCGGCAGGAATCTCCTTTGTATTGGAATTGATTTCTGTAAGGAAACGCAGCCACAAGACCATCATGCGCTTGTCTGCAATGGAATGAGGTGTGAACTTAGGGAGTTCTATGAAGGTGAAATGCAAGCCCTCGATGATCTTATTGCTGTCCTTGTCGTGCACGATGCGGTAGTTGTGGATGAAATCTGGAGTATCATGCGCAAAGATTTCATTCACAAGATTCAGGGAATATACTGGTTGGAGTTCGCTGTATTTTCCTCCTTTTTTAGCCTGACTCACATAGAGCTTGGATGCATTGAACAATACTCGCTGCTGGAATGCGTCTGACCATTCCATCTGCATTTCCACGCAGAATTTCCTGCCTCTAATGTCGGTGCAGAGTACATCTACTATGGTATTCTTGCCTCCTTCGAGCTGAGGCACAAGTTCGGTTGGCAGATACTCTATCTCGTGTATCTGCTCTTCTTCGCTGAGTGGCAGGAGGGCGTTCAGGAGGCTGATCAGTCTTGCGGGATGATTGCCGAATATCTTCTTGAACGTGAGGTCTGCCTTTGGATCTAAGTACTTCATAACCATTCTGTTTAAAAACGATACCGCAAAGTTACGACTTTATTTCCAAACATGCAAGCTTTTTCTGTGATTTTTTATAAGAATGAAGTTGGAATAGGCCATGCCGGAGGGTACTGAGTAGTTACAAGCTTCTTTAATCATGTCAATAACTCTTTTTTGAGCGTCTTCATTTTCTTTTCGATATAAGACAGCTGCCTCATGCATAATCTGAGCCAGCATTTCGTCTGTTGGCTCTTCCATGCTTGTCAAGCGATAGCTATTTAGTTCTTTTTCTGAAATCATAATTTTTATCTTTTAAAGTCTGCTGCAAATAGACTGCTTGCTTTAGGTTTTTGGAAGTAGCTAGTATTGGTTTATAAAATCTTCCAGAAAATCTTCCGGAGTTCCAACTTTGATGCTTGCAGTCTTGAAATCTTTAATGTTCCTGGTAACTATGTAGTCCGCTTTTGCTTTTTCTGCACATTTGTATTGCATGGCCATCTTCAAAGTCTTCAAAGTCGGATATGGTTGCATAGTTAACGCATTCTTCATCTGTTGCGACTACTTTACATATGTTGCAGAAATCAGCAATCAACGTTTTTATTCTGTTGTTGTCGTTGTTCTTGCTTAATATATAGCTTGCGGTCGCAAAAGATATGGCTGCTGCGTATAATTTGATCTTTTGGTTGATAGCTAAGCTCATGATGATTGCTGCGTCATCGTAGAACCCCGTTCTGTTTCCAAGATAATCAATTATCACATTTGTATCTAAGAAAACCTGTTTCATATCATCTTATTTCATGTAGTCCTTGTAGTATTCGTTTTTGTAGTCGAATGACTCTGGCGAGTTGATGCCTTTAGTCATGGCTGCAATTCTTGGGTCTATAACTAAGTCTGCCTTGGTTATTTTCTTAGTCTTTGTCTTGTTGGGAGACACAGCCTTGTTAGGAGACAGTATTTTCTTCAGTGCTTTGACTGCCTTGCTTATTGTCTCGTAATCCTCGTTGGCAATTATGTTGACGAGTGATTGATATTCTGTTTGTAACTCTAATGTTGTCATAATTCTAATCTTTTAAAACCTTTTGCAAAGATACGCTGAATTTTTGTAACTTCCAAATTTTTAGGATGTTTTTTGCATTGAGGAACTGAGAAAAATCATTCTGTAGAAACGTCTTGTAGAATTTGCGCCTTTTCCTTGAATACCTTCATGTTATGGCGTGTTGTTTGCTTTAAAATGGAGTGAGGCTTACGTAAATGTTAACTGAGGCTCACTTGAAGTTGAAGTAAGGCTTACTTGAAATGGATGTGTTGATTATCTGAACTCGAAGTGAGGCTTACTTCAATAGCTAACGAATACTATTTCAGTGACTAACGAGTACTATTTCAGTGACTTTTCGACACCTCTTTCGTTTTCTACTTTCTAGTCTATCCTTCTTTGTTGGCAATGCCTATAGCCCATTCCGGAATCTCCTTCACGTATTCCTTAAATATTTTACCTTCTGTCATTCTGAAAAGAAGTTGAGCTTCTACACCGTCTTTTGAGTTGTCATATACGTATGTGCGGTCGGCGTATTGGGATGCTATTTCGCAATTGATGATGGATTTGGCATATCTTGAAATAATCTTTGTAATCGGTACATCGTGTCCACCTTTCATTACTCTAGTAGCAATTCTTGAAGCATTTATTGTTGGCGAGGAAGTTCCTACAAAAAAGAGACGAATAAAAAATCCTGCTTCTTTAGCTCTTTTGATAAAGTCAATTTTCTCGGCAGTGGACATTACTGTTTCGAAAATCATACTATGTTTATTGTTGAGGCATTCTTCTCTTTGAGCCTGGCAGTATTGGGCTGCTTTTAATACTGCATCTTGATTGTTCCAATCGCCAAACATATTTTGTGCAATATTGTCTGGATTGATATAAATAGAATCTTCTAGCCATTCGTGGTGTAATACACGACTGGTTATTGTTGTCTTCCCAGAACCATTAGGTCCTGCAATGACAATTAAAACGGGTTTGTGTATTTTTGCCTCCATTAATTCAAATTGAATTTTTGTCGTTGTTCTTTAGCCTGTTTTTGCATATTGGCAAAATAACTTCTGTAAGCTTCTTCGTTTTCTCTGTTGTATATTTCGGCAGCCTCATGCATAATCTGAGCCAGCATTTCATCTGTTGGCTCTTCCATGCTTGTCAGCCGATAGCTATTTAATTCTTTTTCTGAAATCATAATTCTAATCTTTTAAAGCCTGTTGCAAATTTTCCGTTACTGAATTTTCGCAAGTTGGCTCCATTCGCCCTGAAAGGGCAGAAGCTCCTAGCCCAGGGCAGCGCCCTGGGTAATCAAGGACGCAAGCCTGTCGCCCTGTAAGGGCAAAAGCTTTCAAGTACCAGGTAATAACAAAGCTTTTGCCCTTACAGGGCGCCTTGCTGATTGCTATTATACCCAGGGCGCTGCCCTGGGCTAGGAGCTTTTGGGCCTTCAGCCCGTACTTGAACCACATGCGAAAGTTCAGTAAGTAATCTATATTTCTGCTTTTAGCTGCAGTATATGTTCCGCCGACAGCCCGGTTATTTCCTTTACCGTCGCTTCATCTATGCCCTTTGCCAGCATCTTTCTGGCAATCTCAAGACTTCTTTCTTCCTTGCCTTCGGCTATACCTTCACGCTTGGCGGTGTCTACGGAATTCTTGATGTCGCGATATGCCATCTTGCTGGTTTCGTACTCCCTCATTTCCTGCGGAGTGAACTTGGCTATCTCGGCTTTGATGTATCTTTCTTCTGCCTGTTTCATACGCGATTCATTTAAATTAATACTTTTGCAAAGATTATGTCAGTGAGTGCAATGAAAGCTTGCTTTCGAATTGCCGAGCGCCGTACAATCTTCTGCAAAGATACGCTGAAAATTTGTAACTTCCAAATTTTTAGGCAATTTTTTGCATTGGGGGATAGAGAAAAATAAATCTATTGGAACACTTTGTAGAATTTGTGCCTTTTCCTTGAATACCTTGATGTTATGGCGTGTTGCTTGCTTGAAATTGGAGTGAGGCTTACTTCAATAGTCAACGAATATTATTTCAGTGACTAACGAAGGCTATTTCAGTGACTAACGAAGGCTATTTCAGTAAGAACAGGAGACTGTTCCAGTGAGAATAGCTTTCTGTTGCACTTTTTTTTCTGCATTTTTTCTCTTATCCTTGCAACCTTTATGTATCTTCTTGCGTCTAACCATCAGAATTCCGAAACAGAATGGTATTCGGTATATCACGTATTTAGAAACATAAAATTAGATATGAGTATGAAGAAATTTGGTATTTGGGCGGTGACTGCCGCTTTATTCTTTGCCCCAATGGGCTTGAGTTCTTGCAGTATGGGATCTTCTGCCAGTGAAATGAAGGGATGTCTCAACTTTACGCAGGATGATTTGACCGAGAAGCCTTTTAAGGCGATCGACGTGGATGTGATTGCCGATGTTTATTATACTCAGAACGACGGCAATGAATGCAGCGTGAAGATGGATTACTCTGCCATCAAGGACCAGGAGTTTGTGAAGAAACTGAAGGAGAAACTCAAGGTGGTATACCGGGATGGAGAAGTGAAGATAGGATTGAACGGAAGACTGAACGTGCCTTCTTCATGTAACGGTGATAATAAGAGACTGAAGATTTATATCACCAGTCCTGACCTGGTGAAGATTGCACAGGAAGGCGTGGGGTCTTTCTATGCCAAGACGATTAATAGCGACCGCCTGAAAATCGATAACGAGGGGGTAGGCTCTGTCAAGATTGGGAAGATTCTAGCCAACAAACTGGAGATAACCAACGAGGGTGTTGGCTCGGTAAATATCGATGATGTGGCTGGAGATGATATGAACATTGATAACGAAGGTGTAGGCTCGGTGAAAATCTCTAAGATTGAGATGGGAAGTGTGAAACTGGATAATGAGGGTGTTGGCTCTGTTAATCTGGGAATGTTTAAGGGCGGCAGTCTGATTATCAAGAACGAAGGTGTGGGCAGCGTGAAAGCCAAGGTTGACTGCCAAAGTGTAAACGCTACATCCGAGGGCGTTGGCGGAGTTAACTTGAGCGGTGTAACCCGTCAGTACAATAAGAAAAAAGGTGGAATCGGAGGAATTTCTGATGGCGGATTGACAGTAAGAAAGTAACGTGAGTTGTTGAAAAACAGAAAATAATGTGGTTAAGAATTAGTGCGGAAAATTTTTAAAATGAATTTTTTAAAATTTTCCGCAGCTAAGAAATTCGTAATTAGAAGTCCCACTTTACACCGAGGCAAGGGCGAACCATCCAGCCGGCATTGCTGCCGAAGTTGTGGCTGATTTCTACCTCGCTACCTACGCTCAGATTCTCGCAGCCGAAGTGCTGGCCTACATTGTACCAGAGCTGTGGCTCTGTGGTGAAGACAGTGTGCTCGGGAGTGAAGGCTATGTTGCCATCCTTGTCGAACTTCAGATTGCCATCCTTATCCTTGAAAGAACTGTGATTCTCCCACCAGAAATCTGCGAAACCGCTAAAGTTCAATCCCTTTAATCCAAAGATGTCTTTGCATCCCCAAACAGCAGTAAACTGCATTGGCACGTTCTGGTCGGTCTTGCGGATAGTCTTGTAGAGTGCCTGGAGTGTCAAGGTGTTCTTGAAACTCTTGTCGTGCATGAAATACTCCACACCGAAGAGCCAGGCATTGTTGATTGGGTAGTCTTTGTAAATACCGCCGTTATACTCTACGTGGAGGCTCAGGTTCTTCAACTTCGTGTTCTGCCAGAAGTTGAGGGCGCGCGAAATCTCGGTATAGGTTCCACCCTGTGACATGTTGTGCTCGTACTTCTTGCCTGTATCAGTGTTTGTCATCTGATCGAGGTTGAAGTCGTGGTCTACAAAGAAATAAGTGCTACCCCATTTGTCCTGCTTGAACATTTCGAGTGTGAGGGTAACAAACTTGCGGTCACTGCCGAAGTCGTAGAAAACTTGGGCGTTGGTCTGTGCTAAAGTTTTGCTCGCAGGGAGCAACGCAAGTGCCATGAGCAGTAGGCTTTTCATCTTTTTCATAAATCTTTTCTTTTCTTTATTATTTATTAAATGAAACAAAAAACTGCGGACGGTATGCCCGCAGTTTGTAATTATATTTATCCGTAACGATTAGTATGCGAAGAGAGGGTAGTCCTTCATTGTCGCATTCACCTTTTCGCGAACGCGAGCGATGACCTTCTCGTCCTCAGGAGCATTCAGAACCTCCTCGATGAGTTCGGCAATGAGGTGCATCATATCTTCCTTGGCGCCACGTGTGGTCATGGCTGCTGTACCCAGGCGGATACCTGATGTCTGGAAGGCAGAACGGCTGTCGAATGGAACCATGTTCTTGTTGACTGTGATGTCGGCTGCAACCAGCGCATTCTCAGCGACTTTACCTGTAAGATCTGGATATTTACTTCGGAGGTCTACGAGCATAGAATGGTTGTCTGTACCACCGCTCACAATACCGAATCCGCGACCGATGAGATCGTCTGCAAGTACGGCTGCATTCTTCTTTACCTGAGTTGCATACTCCTTCCATGAAGGCTGCAGATTCTCATTGAAGGCTACTGCCTTGGCAGCGATGACGTGCTCCAGCGGACCACCCTGCTCACCTGGGAATACGGCAGAATTCAAGAGCATGCTCATCTTCTTAACCTCGCCCTTCTTGGTAGTCAAGCCCCATGGGTTGTCAAAATCCTTGCCCATCAGAATGATACCGCCACGAGGACCACGGAGGGTCTTGTGAGTAGTAGAAGTAACGATGTGCGCATACTTCAATGGGTTGTCGAGCAGACCGGCTGCAATCAGACCTGCAGGGTGAGCCATATCGATCATGAGGAGAGCGCCTACCTCATCGGCAATCTTGCGCATGCGGGCATAATCCCACTCGCGGCTATAAGCGCTACCACCACCGATAATCAGTTTTGGCTTGTGCTCAAGAGCCAGTTTCTCCATCTCGTCGTAGTCTACACGGCCTGTTTCCTTGTTCAGGTTGTAGCCGATAGGGTTGTAGAGTATACCGGATGTATTGACGTGGCTACCATGAGAGAGGTGCCCGCCATGGTCGAGGTTCAACCCCATGAAGGTATCACCTGGCTTCAATACGGCAAGCAGAACAGCAGCGTTAGCCTGCGCACCAGAGTGAGGCTGTACGTTGGCATACTCAGCACCGAACACCTTCTTTACACGCTCGATGGCGAGGTTCTCTACGATGTCTACTATCTGGCATCCACCATAATAACGCTTGCCTGGCAGACCCTCGGCATACTTGTTAGTAAGGTAAGAACCCATAGCGTTCATCACCTCGTCACTCACGAAATTCTCAGAAGCAATCAGCTCCATGCCTTTCAGCTGACGCTGATGTTCTCTTTCGATTAAGTCGAAAATCTCTTGATCTTTAACCATTCTCATTTATTTTATGTGATTGATGCTACTTGCAAAGCTCCACTTTGCCCAGTTGCTGCTCCTTGTCGCAGTAATGGCAGCGTACGATACCGAGTACCTTATCTACAGTGTGGAAGAGGGTCTGCATAGGCTCGTTGTTGGTGATGCACTTAGGGTTGTTGCACTTCACGATGCCCTTGAGTGTATCTGGAGTCTCTACGGTCTTCTTCTCCACGATCTCGTAGTCCTTGATGATACTCAGTCCGATGTTAGGAGCCACCACAGAGAGGCGGTTGATTTCCTCATCGGTAAAGTACTTGTTGGCAACCTTGATGATGCCCTTCTTGCCGATCTTCTTGGAAGGCAAGTTGTAGCCGATGGTAACAGGAGTGTCCATCTTCTCCAACTGGAGCAGGTTGACTACCTGATAGGTTTTCTCGGCTGGTATATGGTCGATTACGGTACCGTTCTCGATAGCCGCAACCACTAATTGACTTTTATTGTTTCCCATCTCTTTTTTTTTTAATGTTGAGTGTTGAGTGTTGAATGTTGAGTGTTTAATGTTGAATGTTGAGTGTTGAATGTTGAGTGTTTAATGTTGAATGTTGAGTGTTGAATGTTGAGTGTTTAATGTTGAATGTTGAGTGTTGAATGTTGAGTGAGGCTTGCGCCCTTGAGGGCCATGTTAGGTGTCCGTTAGGCAACTTAACATTCAACATTCAACATTCAACATTCAACATTCAACATTATTCAACATTCAACATTATTCAATTATGCTTTTATCGTTCTTCACATCATCGAGCGAGATGCCGAGGCAGTGGCAGAAGATAGCCTCACGCGCATAGAGGCCGTTCTGAGCCTGCTGGATATAGTATGCATGTGGATCATCATCTACATCGTAAGCAATCTCGTTCACGCGTGGCAGCGGATGCATGATCTTCATGTTTTCCTTCGCCTTGCAGAGCATGTCGCGCTTCAGGATATACACGTTCTTTACGCGTTCATACTCCATCAGGTCGCTGAAACGCTCCTTCTGTACACGGGTCATGTAGAGGATGTCGGCACCTGCAATCACATCTTCGTTAAAGTCCTCGTGCTCAACATATTTGATGTTGTGCTCCTTGCAGTAGAGTTTATACTCTTCTGGCATGGCGAGTTCCTTAGGTGCGATGAAATGGAAGGTAGGATTGAAGTGGCGCATAGCTGTGATAAGTGAGTGAACGGTGCGGCCATATTTGAGGTCACCCACAAGATAGATGTTCAAGTTCTCCAGGGTACCCTGGGTCTTGTAGATAGAGTAGAGGTCGAGCAGGCACTGTGAAGGATGCATGTGAGCGCCGTCGCCTGCATTTACGATAGGCACTGGTGCTACCTCACTGGCATACTGGGCTGCTCCCTCGATGAAATGGCGCATGGCGATTACATCGGCATAGTTGCTTACCATCAGGATGGTATCCTTGAGGGTCTCACCCTTGGTGGTACTGGATGTCTTGGCATCAGAGAAACCAATGACACGGGCACCAAGACGGTTGGCAGCGGTTTGGAAACTGAGTTGGGTACGAGTAGATGGCTCGAAGAAAAGGGTCGCTACGACCTTTCCCTTCAACAACTCCCTGTTCGGGTGCTTTTCGAACTCTTGCGCCATTTCCAGGAGGTACATGATTTTCTCCTTGGAAAGGTCTGCAATGGTCACAAAATTATGTTTTTCCATTTGAAATATGATTGAATGTTCTAAAATCGCCCCCAAAGTTACATAAAAAATCTGATTTATGTGCGATAAATCAAAACTTTTATGTAATTTTGCACAAATATTTAAAGAAATAGTGATGAGAAAGCGATTTATACATATTTTATGGGCTGTTTTCGGCACTGGAATACTCATGGTAATTCTTGCCTTTGTTGCCATCTGGTTTGGAATGATTGGCTACATGCCCGACATCGAGGATCTGCAGAATCCTATCAACAGATTTGCCACCCAGGTTTACTCTGCCGATGGCAAGGTGCTTGGTACGTGGAACCTGAACAAGGAGAACCGTATCGTGATTCCTTACAAGAAGATGTCACCTTATTTAATTAAGGCGCTGGTGGCTACTGAGGATGAGCGATTCTATGAGCATTCAGGTATCGACTTCCGTGCACTGGGACGTGCCATCGTCAAGCGTGGTATCCTGGGACAGACTAATGCGGGTGGTGGAAGTACCATCACGCAGCAGCTCGCCAAGCAGCTTTATTCTGAGAAGGCAGGCAGTACGATGGAACGATTGTTGCAGAAGCCGATAGAGTGGGTGATTGCGGTGAAGCTGGAACGCTATTATACCAAAGAGGAGATTCTGGCTCTCTATCTCAATTACTTCGATTTCCTGCACAATGCTGTAGGAATCAAGACGGCGGCAAATACCTATTTTAATAAAGAACCGAAGAATCTGACCCTCTGTGAGTCGGCAACGCTCATCGGACTGTGCAAGAATCCGTCGCTCTTCAATCCGGTTCGCTATCCAGAGCGAGCGAGGGAGCGCAGAAATGTGGTTCTTTCGCAGATGGTGAAGGCGGGATATCTGAGCCGGAGTGAGTATAGCCAGTATGCTGCTGAGCCGCTGACACTCAATTTCCACCGTACCGACCATAAGGATGGTTCGGCTACTTATCTGCGTGAGTTCCTTCGCCAGTATATGATGGCTAAGCGTCCGGAGCGTAGTGATTATCCTTCTTGGAATCGTGCCCAGTTTGTGGTGGATTCTATCCAGTGGGAGAATGATCCGCTCTATGGATGGTGCAACAAGAACTATAAGAAGGATGGTTCGCCATACAATGTATACAGTGATGGACTGAAGGTGTTTACAACTATCGATAGCCGTATGCAGCAGTATGCGGAAGAGGCTATGTATCAGCATGTAGCCCGCTATCTGCAGCCTCGCTTCAGTGCAGAGATAGCCCGCAAACCAAGCTCGCCATACAGCGATAAGCTGACACCGGAACAGATTAAGAGTATACTGAACCGCAGTATCACCCAGAGTGAGCGTTACCGTACGATGAAGGCTGCGGGATATTCTGAGGATGAAATCAAGGCGGCATTCCGCAAGAAGCAGGAGATGACCGTATTTACCTATCATGGTGATATTGATACGCTGATGAGTCCGCTCGATTCTATCCGTTATTACAAGAGTTTTCTGCGTAGCGGTTTTATGAGCATGGATCCTAAGACGGGTGCTGTGAAAGCGTATGTGGGTGGATTGGATTATACTCATTTCATGTATGACATGGTGAGTCTGGGACGCCGGCAGGTGGGTTCTACCATCAAGCCATTCCTTTACAGTCTGGCGATGTCTAACGGCTTCCAGCCTTGCGATCTGGCGCCTAACCGTCAGCAGACCTATATGGTGGCAGGTCGTCCGTGGACACCTCGCAATGCCAACCATTCACGTGCCGGACAGATGGTACCGCTGAGTTGGGGATTGGCGCAGAGTAGCAACTGGGTGAGTGCTTATCTGATGAGTAAGCTCAATCCGCAGCAGTTCGTACAGATGTTGCGCGACTTCGGCATCAACAATCCTGATATCCATGCATCCATGAGTCTCTGTCTGGGACCATGTGAGGTAAGTGTCAGCGAGATGGTGAGCGCTTATACCGTATTTGCCAACCACGGCATCCGTACTGCTCCAATGTTTGTGAGCCGTATCGAGGATAATGAAGGTAATACGATTGCTACCTTCCAGCCACGTATGAACGAGGTGATCAGTGCCGATAATGCCATGAAGATGCTCACCATGCTGATGGGCGTTGTGGATAATGGTACGGCAGGAAGACTGCGCTACCGTTATAACCTGGAAGGACAGATTGGCGCCAAGACCGGTACTACCAATAACAACAGCGACGGTTGGTTTATCGGCTTTACTCCACAACTCGTAAGTGGCTGCTGGGTAGGTGGTGAGGAGCGTGATATCCACTTCGATTCCATGAGTATGGGTCAGGGCGCTACCATGGCTTTGCCTATCTGGGCGATATTCATGAAGAAGGTTTATGCCGACCCGTCGCTGGGTATCAGTCCTGCTATCAAGTTCGATTTGCCGGAAGACTACAATCCTTGTTCCCGCAAGGCTGCCGAACAGGATGACTCAGAGGAAGTAGGAGCTGGCAGTATCGACGAAGTTTTCGAATAAAAACCAAGGCATTCGCCATTTTTGCATGTATTTATTTTAAATAGTGCAAAAATGGCGAATGTTATTTGTTTATATGCATTTTTTTTTGTATTTTTGCAGAGTTTTAGAACATGCATAGCCCGAATGATGTTTCTTAGGGTTTTTCAAAATAGAAATAAAATAAAAAATCATTATAATGAACGTTTCATACAAATGGCTTAAAGAATACGTCGATTTCGATTTGACACCACAGGAGACTGCGGACGCGTTGACCTCTTGCGGACTCGAAGTTGACGCTTTGGAAGAAGTTCAGTCTGTCAAGGGCGGACTGAAAGGTCTCTATGTTGGTAAAGTGTTGACATGCGAGGAGCATCCTAATAGTGATCACCTCCATGTTACAACCGTTGACTTGGGCAAGGGTGAACCTCAGCAGATAGTCTGTGGTGCTCCTAACGTTGCTGCAGGTCAGAAGGTTATCGTGGCTGATTTGGGCTGCGTGCTTTACGATGGCGACCAGAGTTTTACCATCAAGAAGAGCAAACTCCGCGGTGTAGAGAGCTTGGGTATGATCTGTGCTGAGGATGAGATTGGGGTAGGTACCTCTCACGACGGCATCATCGTACTCCCAGAAGATGCTCCGGTAGGTCAGCCTGCTGCTGAGTATTATCACCTGGAGAGTGACTGGCTCATCGAGATAGATATCACAGCCAACCGTGCTGATGCGCTCGGTCACTGGGGTGTAGCCCGCGACCTGTATGCCTGGTTGAAGCAGAATGGCTACAAGACAAGTCTGCATCGCCCATCTTGCGATGAGTTTGTAGTAGACAACGAGGATCTTCCTATCGATGTTGAAATTCAGAATACTGAGGCTTGCAAGCGTTATGCCTGTGTAAGCATCACCGGTTGTGAGGTGAAGGAAAGTCCTAAGTGGTTGCAGGATAAGCTGAACATCATCGGCTTGCGCCCTATCAACAATATCGTGGATATCACCAACTACATCATGATGGCATACGGTCAGCCATTGCACTGCTTCGATGCAGACATGGTTACCGGTCATAAGATTGTAGTTCGTACCCAGCCGGAGGGTACCAAGTTTGTTACTCTCGATGGCGAGGAGCATACCTTGGGTGAGCACGACCTGAGCATCTGCAATGCTGAGGAGCCTATGTGTATCGCCGGTATCTTCGGCGGTAAGGGTTCTGGTACTTACGAGACAACCAAGGATGTAGTCTTGGAGAGTGCTTACTTCCATCCTACATGGATCCGCAAGAGTGCTCGCCGTCATGGTTTGAGCACAGATGCCAGCTACCGTTTTGAGCGTGGTGTAGATCCAAACGGACAGATTTATGCTTTGAAGCAGGCTGCCATCCTCTGCAAGCAGTTAGCTGGCGGCAAGATTTCCATGCAGATCAAGGATGTATATCCAGAGCCAATGCAGG
>OIXX01000403.1_pt1 | contig 27219 bp, 21 predicted proteins | sample 1588161 | NCBI WGS metagenome assembly OIXX01 (sample SAMN03283274) | human gut metagenome | biome: human-associated habitat; material: feces | host: Homo sapiens | place: Peru | collected 2012
TGACCATCATGTTCCGCGGTCGCGAGATGGCCCACCCCGAGCAGGGTCTCAACGTTCTTGAGCGCCTGGCCGACGACCTCAAGCCCTACGCCACGGTCGAGAGCCAGCCCAAGATGGAGGGGCGCAACATGCACATGCTCGTCGCGCCTATCAAGGGTGCCTTCGATGAGAAGCCCGCGCCCGCCGACGAGAAGGATACGAAGGAGAACTAGCATGCCCAAGATGAAGACCCACAAGGGTACGGCCAAGCGCTTCCGCCGCACCGGCACCGGTAAGCTCATGCGCGCCAAGGCGTTCAAGAGCCACATCCTCAGCAAGAAGTCCCAGAAGCGCATCCGCAACTTCCGCAAGGAGGCCGAGATCTCTGCGGCCGATTCGAAGGTTGTCAACGCTCGTCTGGCCGGTCGCTAAGCGCACTCGCGCCATCCCGTTCGAGCGGTTTCTAGCCGCTCACCAACGTTATTCACTAGGAGTTGATTTCACATGGCACGAGTCAAGCGCGCCGTCGCCGGTCGTAAGAAGCGCAATACCCTGAAGGAGCTCTCCAAGGGCTACTACGGCACCTCCTCCCGCACCTTCCGCGGTATGAAGGAGCAGGTTCGTCACTCCCTGCAGTACCAGTACCGCGATCGTCGCAACAAGAAGCGCGACATACGTGCGCTCTGGATCCAGCGCATCAACGCCGCTGCTCGCATGAACGACATGAGCTACTCCACGTTCATGCACGGTCTCAAGGTCGCCGGCGTTGACCTCGACCGCAAGGTGCTCTCCCAGATCGCCTACGAGGACGAGGCCGCGTTTGCCGCTCTCGTCGAGGTTGCCAAGAAGGCCCTCGCCGAGTAGCCTCGAGCATTCGGTTCGATCGTTTTGAGCCCGTGCGCCGAAATGGCGCACGGGCTTTTCTCTTATGGAGCAGGGTTCGTCAATGGTGTGGCCGCGATGGCCCGGGAGCGAACTCTTGGGCCAAGCTCCGCTATGAGCTCGGTGCGGGTTTATGGCAAGCGCGGAACGTACCTATGACACGCTTGGCCCAAACTGTATGGATTGCATTGAGCTTGAGGCGCGTGCGGCCCAGCTAGCGGCCCTCGCGCCGATCCTCGCGCTCGAGCTCGCGGATCTCGCGGCGCACCTCGGCGTACTCCTCCCGGCGCTCCTGCTCTACGGCAAACGCCGGGTCGTCGGGCCCCACAAGCTCGTCCTCGCCGCTCTTGGGGTTGTAGTGGTGCAGGAGCACCGGCTCGAACAGGTGCAGGTGCGTGGCGAAGGCAAAGGACGCGCCGATGAGCACACAGAAGGTCACGATCCTGATGCTGAGCTCAACCTGCGTCATGAAAACGGCGCCGGCACAGAGCAGCGCGGTCCAGGCGTAGATGAGCAGCACCGCCTGCTTCTGGTTGTAGCCCTCCTGGATGAGCCGGTGGTGGATGTGCCCCTTGTCGGCATGCCCCACGCTCACGTGCGCGCGCCTGCGGCGGATGATGGCCGAGAGCGTGTCCACGATGGGCACGAACGAGATGACGAGCGGGATGATGATCGTGGTGAGGCCCGCCATGCGCGTGACGTTGAGCAGCGAGATGGCGCCGAGCGAGAAGCCCAGAAGCAGCGAGCCGCAGTCGCCGATGAAGATCGAGGCGGGGTTAAAGTTATAGGGAAGGAACCCGAGCGTGGCGCCCGCGACCGAGATGGCAAGCGCGGCGGCATCGAGCCGCCCGGAAAGGTTGGCGAGGAAGAACAGCGTGCAGCACGAGATGAACGTGACGCCGCTCGAAAGCCCGTCGAGGCCGTCGATGAGGTTGATGATGTTGACGTAGGCCACGAGGTAGAGAACCGTGATGGGATAGGCGGCCCACCCCAGCACGATCTCGCCGGGGGCGAAGGGGTTCACGATGGCGCCGACCGTGAGGCCGCCGGAGACGGCGATGACCGCCGCGAGCACCTGACCGGCCAGCTTGGCGAGGGGCCTGAGGTTACAGACGTCGTCGATGGCCCCCGTGAGGAAGATCGTAAGAAACGCGAGGGCAAGCATGTAGTAGTTGACCGTCGAGAAACGCCCGGGAATGAGCACGACGGGCCACCCGAGGCTGGTCGTCCCGTAATACTGCACGCAGACGGCGGCTATGAGCGCGAGGAAGACCGCGATGCCGCCCATGCGCGGGATGGTCGTCTTGTTGATGCGACGCTTGCTGGGCTTGTCGACCGCCCCAAGGGAAATCGCGATGCGCCGGGCGAGAGGCGTGGTGGCGAGTGCCACGATAAACGCCGTGACGAACAGCGCGGCGTAGGGGATCCACCATCTCACCAAGCGAGGCACCTTTCATTGAGCCGCGGGCGTGCGACATAGTCCGAGGGCCGACCCCTTTGGCCGACCGCATGCGCGACGGCTCCGTCCGCGCATGGCATGACATCATACCAGCCTCCCCTTAAGGGTTTATGGAAGAGGGGACGAGCGGTGTCGGGTGGGTGGCGCCAGAGCGTGTAGTGCCGGGGCAACGACGCCGGGCAAGAGGCACCGGGGCGAGGGAGTGCCGCCTCGCGCGAACGGCGCCGCAATGGTCCGCACATGCAAGGAGCACGCCGGAAGGCGACCCCGTAACCTTCGCCATGTCAAGACTGGTAACGACGAGCGGCGTGGGTATAGTGGGAGACGTCAGCCCCCCGCAGGGCAAACTGGGTGAACCGACAAGCGTTTCCTGGGAGCCCATATTCCGTGCCTAGTACAGGCATCCTCCGCTGTTGAGGAAGCTGGAACAGCCGGTGAGGGCACCCACCTTTTGAGAGGTGGGTTCATTATCGCACCTGCGGGGGGCGACGTTGTCTTTTTGCGATTCGCAATTGACACATGCGCGGGGCACGGTACAATAGCCCTCGCGCTAACGCGCCTGGGGACGTAGCTCAGCTGGGAGAGCGCTGCCGTCGCATGGCAGAGGCCGAGGGTTCGATTCCCTTCGTCTCCACCAGTAGCTTGTAGGAGCGGGTCACGCTTGTGGCCCGCTCTTTTCGTATGCGGAGGTAACGTGCGCTTCAAGGCCTATGGCTCGTGTCGGCTGTGCCCGCGCGCTTGCGGGGCCGCGCGCAATGACGGCGCGCGCGGCGTGTGCGGGGCAACCTCCGAGCTTCGTCTGGCACGCGCGGCCCTGCACTTCTGGGAGGAGCCTCCCATCTCGGGCGAGGCGGGAAGCGGCGCCATCTTCTTCTCCGGCTGCCCGCTCAAGTGCGTCTTCTGCCAGAACCGCGAGATCAGCGCGGGCAACTTCGGGCACGTCGTCACCGTGGCGCGCCTTGCCGAGATCATGCTCGAACTCCAGGGCCAGGGTGCGCTCAACATCAACCTCGTCACGCCCTCGCACTACACGCCACAGGTCGTCGAGGCGGTTCGGGAGGCGCGTGCGGCAGGGCTTACGCTGCCGATTGTGTGCAACACCTCGGGCTACGAGACGGTGGAGACCGTACGCGAGCTTGCCCGGGTGGTTGACGTGTGGCTCACCGACTTCAAGTACGCGGACGCGTCGCTTGCGGCAAGGCTCTCGGGGGCGAGGGACTACCCGACGGTTGCGGCCGCGGCGCTTACCGAGATGCTGCGAAGCCTGCGCGACGCGGGCGGGCGCACCGAGGGCGACGACGGTCACATGTTGCGCGGCATCATCGTGCGCCATCTCGTGCTGCCCGGGCATACCGACGACTCGATGGCCGTGCTCGACCGCGTGTGGGGCATCGGGGGCAACGAGCTCGACATCTCCGTCATGAACCAGTACACGCCCAACGCCGTGTGTCGCAGGCGCGGGGGAGACCTTGCGCGCGCCCTTGGTGACGACGAGTACGAGATCGTCCTCGACCACGCCGACGACCTTGGGTTCGAGCGCATGTGGTGGCAGCAGGGCGGAACCGTCTCGGAGAGCTTCGTCCCCGCCTTCGACGCGACGGGCGTCGACGGGCCGGAGCTGGGCGGGGGTGCCGACAGGACGGGTGCCTGCGGGCCGGAGCTGGGCGAAGACGCTACATAAGGGCGCGGCGCGACAAAACGGGTAGACTCAGACGCATCGCACGTCTGATTCACGTTAGGAGCACGGATGTCAGAGAACGGATCGCCGCTCAGCGACGAAGAGCGCGCCGAGCTCGAGCGCCTGCGGGCCGAGAAGGCCACGCGTGACCGAGCCGCCGCCGATGCGGCGAAACGCGCCGAGCTCGAGCGCCTGCGCCGCGAGCAGCGCGAGGCCGAGCAGGACGAGCGTGACGCCCGCCGTCGCGAGCAGGCCCGCGACATCATGGAGCCCGACGAGGACCTCAAGATGCCGCTTGCCCAGAAGCTCGTGCTGCTGTTCGTCGCCATCATCATCGGCTGGTTCGTCGTCTACGTCCTCGGCGGACAGCTCATGCCAAGGCCGTAAGGCATCCGCCCCGCGGGCGTTCGCATCCGCGCGGGGCCGTGCCCAGTTGTTTCCAGGGCCGCCCGGACACCCCGGACGACGCGCAATCACTCGCAAAAGGGGAGTGTCATGTCGCTCACAGACGTCACCAAGCCCACCGACGTATCCCTCAACACCGACCTCTACGAGCTCACGATGGCCCAGGGGTTCTGGGAGGCGGGCATGACGGACACCCGCGCCTGCTTCACGGTGTTCTTCCGCGAGAACCCCTTCAAGGGCGGCTACGCCGTCGCCTGCGGCACCGGCCAGATCCCGGCGCTCGTGGAGAACTTCCGCTACACCGACGAGGACGTCGACTACCTCGCGAGCGTGCAGGCTCCCGGCGGCGGGGCCATGTTCAAGTCCGAGTTCCTTGCGTGGCTGCGCGACTTCCGCATGGACGTCGACGTGTGGGCCGCGCGCGAGGGCGAGGTGGTCTTCCCCCGGGAGCCCATCGTGCGCGTCGAGGGCCCCATGATCGCCTGCCAGCTCATCGAGACGGCCCTGCTCAACCTCGTGAACTTTCAGACGCTCGTGGCCACCAAGGCCGCCCGCGTGGTGCAGGCGGCCGAGGGCCACGCCGTCTCCGACTTTGGCCTGCGCCGTGCCCAGGGCCCCGACGGCGGCCTTGCGGTGGCGCGTGCCTCCTACGTGGGAGGTGCCGGCTCCACCTCCAACTGCCTCGCCGGCAAGATCTACGGCATCCCCGTTTTTGGCACCCACGCCCACAGCTGGGTCATGGCCTTCCCCTCCGAGCTCGAGGCCTTCCGCGCCTTCGCGCGCTCGATGCCCAACAACTGCGTGCTGCTCGTCGACACCTATGACGTGCGCCAGGGCCTTGCCAACGCCGTGACCGTTGCCAAGGAGATGGAGGCCGCGGGCGAGCGCCTCTCGGCCGTGCGCATCGACTCCGGCGACCTCGCGAAGCTCTCCAAGCTCGCTCGGAAGACCTTTGACGACGCAGGGCTTCCCTATGTCAAAATCAGCGCCTCCAACGACTTGGACGAGTACACCATCCAGTCGCTCTTTGCCCAGGGCGCGCCCATCGACTCCTTCGGCGTGGGCACCAAGCTCGCCACCTGCGACCCGCAGCCCTCGCTTGGCGGCGTCTACAAGCTCGCCGCGGTCAAGAAGCCGGGCGACGAGACGTGGCGGCCGGTCATGAAGCTCTCCGAGATGGCCTACAAGCGCACCATCCCGGGCATCCAGCACGTGCTGCGCTTCGTGGACGGCTCGGGCTGCCCCATGGGCGACGTCATCGTGGACGACGCCGCGCTTGCGGGTGACCCCGGCCTCGCCGTTGACGTCACCGACGCCGAGCGCACCTACGACCTCACGGCGTACAGCTCCTTTGAGCTGCTCGTGCAGATGGTGGAGGGCGGCCGCGCGAAGGGCGCCCCCAGCACGCTCGACGAGGCCAAGCGCCTGTGCCGCGAGTCGCTTATGCACGTCGACCCGGCCGTCCGGCGCTTCCTCAACCCGCAGATCTATCCCGTGGGCGTGGAGCGTGGCCTCGCCGAGCTGCGCGCCCGTCTCGCTCGCGAGGAGCGCACGAGCCAAGGCCGCTAGCGTCGCCCGGGGAACAGGCACCAATCCGCCATGTCGCCCTGGGGACTGGCCCCACGCGACACGCCGTTCGCGTTTGCGCGAAGTCGCGCTTTGTTACACTCATCCGCTAGCCAACAGATGCCGCGCCCACGGGGCGCGCGAGTAGTCGAGAGGAACCGCCGTGCAGGAGACGATCGAGAAGCTGGTACGCGAGGCCGTCCATGCGGCGCAGGCCGCAGGTGAGCTGCCTGAGTTCGAGGTCAAAGATCTTGGCCTGGAACGCCCGGCTGACCCCGCCAACGGCGACTGGTCGAGCACCGTGGCCCTGCGCTCGGCCAAGCTCGCCCACAAGGCGCCGCGCGCCATCGCCGAGGCTATCGTGGCCCACCTGCCCGAGAGCCCCGAGATCGAGCGCGCCGAGGTGGCGGGCCCGGGCTTCGTGAACCTCTACCTCTCGACGGCGGCGGGCAACTCGATCTTCCGCACGGTTCGCGAGCAAGGCGCGGACTTCGGCCGCTCCAGCCTGGGCGCTGGCACCAAGGTGCAGGTCGAGTTCGTCTCGGCCAACCCCGTGGGCCCGCTCCACATCGGGCACGGCCGCTGGGCGGCGCTCGGCGACTCGCTCTGCCGCGTCCTCGAGCACGCCGGCTACGACGTCGAGCGCGAGTACTACGTGAACGACCACGGCAACCAGATGAACATCTTCGGCAACTCGGTGGCCGAGCGCTACCTGCAGCTTGCCGACATCATGGACGCGCGCGGCGTCGACGCCCACGCCGCCCACGAGGCGCTCATCGCCGACTGGCAGGCCTTCGTCGACGACGAGGCCGACGAACACCCCGAGGCGCACCCCTACATGGACGCCTTCCGCGCCAAGCTCGGCGCCGACTCCTACGGCGGCGACTACATCATCGACCTCGCCGCGCACTTCATGGAGACCGACGGTGCCAAGTGGGTCGACGCCGACCCCAAGGAGCGCATGCTCTCCTTCCGCGAGCGCGGCTACAAGCTCATGCTCGAGGACATCCGTCACACCTGCTCCGACATGCGCACCACCTTTGACGTGTGGTTCTCCGAGCGCTCCCTCTACGAGAAGGACGCGAGCGGCACGAGCGCCGTCGACCGTGCCTTCGCCCGCCTGCGCGAGCAGGGCTACCTCTACGAGAAGGACGGCGCCCTCTGGTTCCGTTCGACGGACTTTGGTGACGACAAGGACCGCGTGCTCGTGAAGGAGAACGGCGACTACACCTACTTCGCCTCCGACGTGGCCTACCACTGGAACAAGTACGAGCGCGTCGACCACGTCATCGACGTGTGGGGCGCCGACCACCACGGCTACATCGCCCGCGTGCGCGCCGCCACCGACGCCCTCGGCTACGAGGGCAAGTTCGAGGTGCTGCTCGGCCAGCTCGTGAACCTGCTGAGGAACGGCCAGCCCGTCAAGATGAGCAAGCGCAAGGGCACGATGGTGCCGCTGCGCGAGCTGCTCGACGAGGTGGGGGCCGACGCCACGCGCTTCACGCTCGTCTCCAAGAGCTCCAACCAGATGATCGACTTCGACATCGAGGCCGTGAAGCGCCAGGACAACACCAACCCGGTCTACTACGTGCAGTACGCGCACGCCCGCATCTGCTCCATCCTGCGCCGTGCCGCCGGCGTGACGGACGCGGAGGCTGCCGAGCTTGGCATGGACGAGGTGGCCACCCGTGCGGTGAGCCTCGACTGCGACCTTTCCGTGCTCACCGACCCCGCGGAGGCGGCGCTCGCCCGCAAGCTCGGCGAGTTCGTCGGGCTCGTGGAGGGCTGCGCCCGCGACCGCGCGCCGTTCCGCCTCACGCACTACGCGCAGGAGCTCGCCGGCGCCTTCCACGCGTTCTACACCGTCTGCCAGGTGCTCCCCAGCGAGGGCCGTCCGGTGGACGCCGCTGTCTCCCAGGCGCGTCTTGCCGCCTGCGACGCCACGCGCCGCGTGCTCGCGCTCACGCTCTCGCTCGTGGGCGTCTCCGCTCCGGAGCGCATGTAACTCGCTTGCGGGCTTTCGCCCGGGCCGCGCGAGCTCGGGCGGGCATATGCCTTGTGACGGGCGACCGGTATTGGCCGGTCGCCCGTTTTGCGTTCGCGTGACCATGACGCTCGTGCTATAGTCACTCACGTGGGGCAAGTGCCCCGTTTACGCCGCCGGTTCGCGGCGTCTCTTCCATCTTTATGTTCCCATGGCCAGCATCCACGCGTGCGGCAGCGCGTTGGTTCCGTGAAGGCCAGGGGAGGCGGCCTTGCCGCCCGACACGAAGGATCACACGTGACAGACGAGAACACCGAGGCCCCGCAGGCTCCCAAGCGTCGCAGGACGCGTGCCAAGAAGGCCTCGCAGGCCGAGGAACCCCAGCCCCAGGCGCAGGGCTCTCAGCAGCAGAGCGATGGTGGCCATACTCCTGCCGAGCACGAGCAGCGACGTCCTCGTCGTCGTGCCCGCAAGGGCCAGGGAGGCGAGGAAGCGCAGCAGTCCATGCGCCCCGGCCGCTTCCAGCAGCAGCGCTTCCAGCAGCAGGGCCAGCAGCGCCGCCGCCAGAACAACAACCAGCGTCACGGCGGCAGCCAGGGGCAGGGGGCCGAGCCCAGCCTCTCGCGCGAGGCGCTCTCTTCCATGCTCGTGGCCGAGCTCCGTGGGCATGCCGCGCGTCTCGGCGTGGAGTACGTGGGCGTCCGCAAGCCCGAGCTCGTCGAGGCCGTCTACACGGCGTCGGCCCGGGCGGAGGGCTTCCGCGAGACGGCCGGCGTGCTCGACCTCACCAACGAGGGCTACGGGTTCGTGCGCACGGGCAACTACATGCCCGGTGACGACGACGCCTTCGTGCCCCAGCAGCTCATCAAGCACCTGGGGCTGCGTCGCGGAGACTGGGTCGAGGGCACGGTGCGTCCCAGCCGTCCCAACGACAAGTACCCGGCACTCCAGCGCGTCCGCTCGGTCAATGGCCTCGACCCCGAAGCCATTCGCAACCGCCCGCGCTTCCGCGACCTCACGCCGGTCTATCCCAACGAGCGCCTCACCATGGAGCATGGCCGCGACTCCATCACCGGCCGCGCCATCGACCTGCTCGCGCCCATCGGCAAGGGCCAGCGCGGCCTCATCGTGAGCCCTCCCAAGGCTGGCAAGACCACGGTGCTCAAGCGCATCTGCGAGTCTATCGCCGCCAACAACCCCGAGGTCTACCTCATCTGTCTGCTCGTCGACGAGCGCCCCGAGGAAGTCACGGACATGCAGCGCTCCATCAAGGGCGACGTCGTGGCATCCACCTTTGACATGCCCGCCGAGAACCACACCTCCGTCTCCGAGCTCGTGATCGAGCGCGCCAAGCGTCTCGTGGAGATGGGTCGTGACGTGGTCGTGGTGCTCGACTCCATCACGCGCCTTGCCCGCGCCTACAACCTGGCGCAGCCGGCGAGTGGCCGCATCCTGTCGGGCGGCGTCGACTCGGCGGCGCTGTACCCGCCCAAGAAGTTCCTCGGTGCGGCCCGCAACATCGAGCACGGCGGCTCGCTCACCATCCTCGCCTCGGCCCTTGTCGAGACGGGCTCGAAGATGGACGAGGTCATCTTCGAGGAGTTCAAGGGCACCGGCAACATGGAGCTCAAGCTCGATCGCGAGCTGGCCGACAAGCGCATTTTCCCGGCCATCGACCCGGTTGCCTCGGGCACGCGCAACGAGGAGCTGCTCATCGACGCCGAGATCCAGCCCTTCGTATGGGGCATCCGCCGCATCCTCGCCAACATGAACAACATCGAGCGCGCCGAGGCCGCCCTCATCAAGGGCCTGCGTGCTACGAAGGACAACCAGGAGTTCCTCATCCGCTCTGCGAAGAAGGCACAGGTCACTGATTATTCCGATCCGGCCTAGGCTGGCGCGAATCGTACCTGCGCAACGGCGCTTTGTTGCGCTATAGTCTGATGCACCGTTCGACATGCTCGGGCGGTGCATGCTTTATAGATGTTCGAGCGACGGTACCCACAGATACAACGAACCCAGCCGTTGCCCGATTTACCCGGCATCCATGCCGGGTGGTCGCCGCAATCTCCCGTATCTGCACCGTCGCCTCTCGGGGGAGGCGTTGGTACATGACGAGCAGGATCTGCAGCCCTGCTATCTTTGCCGGTCTGAGCGGCGCGGCGGCGTGGGCGGGCCCAACGGTGGCCTCTGCGGCCACGGTGCCAAGCACCTTCCCCGCTCCCAGTGCGGGCATGTCGTTCGTGGCGGGCTGCCTCGTAGGTGCCGTCGTGGCGAGTGGCACGAGCGTTGTCATGGGCCGTGTGCTCGACGCCCGTGACGCGGCGCGTGTCTCGGCAGGGGGAGCCAGCGCTGGCGAGTCCGCGACGGATGCCGCGTCTGCCCCCGCCTCGGCGTCGAGTTCTGCGAAGGCTGGCGTGAAGCGTGCACCTTCCCGCGACTGGAAAAGCGAGGGGGCCGACGGCCCTGCTCCCCAGCCCGCCGACCTCGTGGACGTGGCCGAGGACTATGTGCGAGGCATCACGCGCGCCGGGCGCGTGGCGGCACGCGCCAAGGGCGTCGCGGGCGTCCTGGCCGAGCGCCTGGGGTCTTCGCGCATGGAGGGCCTGCCTGTCATCGAGCGCGCGGACGGCAGCGTGGCCGACCTCGGCGAGTCGTGGTGGGACGACGCGATGGCGACGGAGGGCATGAGCGTCGCCGCTCCTTCGATGTCCTTCTCCGCAAGCGAAGAGGCCGAGAGGCCCGAGCGGAGGCCTCCTGCCAACGCCGAGATTGCCGCACGCGTGGCGCCCGTGGCCGAGGAAGCCGAAGGGTCTGGCGGTGTCTCGACTGCAGCCAAGAGCGTCTCTGCTGCTGCCGAGGACACGGCCGACCTCAAGCGCGAGGACCTCTGGGCCGTGGCGCTCGCCGCGCTGGACGACAAGTTCGAGGAGCAGATCGCCATCGGCCCCGAGTCCCAGGACGTTGCCTTTGGGGCCGGCGACGACGACCATGACCCGCTGGACGAGCCGGAGGGGCTCGAGCCGGTGACGCGTTTCATGCCGTTCCGCCCGCAGGCGGGGCACCCCGAGGTCGACGACACCGACAGCTACGTTGACCTGCTCATTGACCAGGAGTTCTCGCGCAATCGAAGCGACGTTGCCCGTGACAGCGCCCGCAAGGTCGCGAAGCGCTTCAAGCGGAGCTATCTCAAGGTGATTGACGGCGGCACGGGCGAGGTGCCGACCGCTGCGGCGACGCGTTCGCTGGGGCGGCGGCCGCGCCACCTCGCGGCCCGGCGGGCATGACGTCGAAAAGGGCTGCGGCGCTTCGCTGGTCGCTCGTGGTGGTCTGGATACTCTTCGTCTGGAGTCGGTCGCTCTTTGACGGGCCGGACTCCACCGCCCAGAGCAACGTCGCCGTCGCAATCGTACGGCCGCTGCTTGTGGCGCTTGGCGTGCGCGACGCGGCACTCATGTCGTTTCTTGTGCGCAAGGCGGGCCACGCTTGCGAGTACGCCGTGCTTGGAGGGCTGCTCGCGTGGGCGGGGCGTGCGGGAGACGGACGTCGCACCAAGCTCCGGGCGTGGGCGCCGCTCGCCCTCGCCGTGGCGACCGCCTCAATTGACGAGACCATCCAGCTCTTTGTGCCCGGACGCTCGGGCGCGCTGCGTGACGTCCTCATCGACTGCTGCGGCGCCACCGTCGGCTTCGTGATTCTGCGCTGCTGCGCCGCCGCCCGCGCCCGTCACTCTCGCTGACAAGAGCGGGACGCAGGGCGAGCAACGCGCTGCGTGCGAGTGGCGTGTGGCGAGCAGTGCGGGACTAGAGCTCGGTGACGGTCGTTCCCTCGGCGCTTGCGGCGAGGGTGTGAACCCAGAGGCCATCCACGCCCGTTGCCCGTGCCGCAGCGGCCACGTGCTCCGCTGCGGCGTCTCCGTTGCAGACGGCCATCATGGTCGAGCCGGATCCCGAGATCACGAACGCGGTCGCCCCCGCCTCGAGCGTTGCCGCCTTCAGGCGGTCGTAGTCGGGAATGAGCCGCTTTCGGTAGGGCTCGTGCAGACGGTCGTCGCAGGCCTGGGCGAGAAGGTCAAGGTTCCCGGTCTCGAGCGCGCGCACGCTCGCCACGGCGCGGCCCACCTGCCACACGCAGGTTTCGAGCGACACCTGCTTGGGGAGCACCTGCCGGGCGTCTGCGGTGCGTACCTCGTAGGGTGGGGCCATGAGGACGAGCCGCACGTTATCCGCGACGTCCATGCGGGTGCTTACGGTGTCGGCGCCGCGCACGAAGGAGCTCACCAGCCCGCCCAGCACCGCCGGGGCCACGTTGTCGGGGTGGCCCTCCGCCTTGGTGGCGAGGTCGAGCGCGAGCGGCACGTCCCAGCCGCGACCGGCCCGCGCGAGCGCCGCCGCCACCCCGGCGACCACGCAGGTGGAACTCGAGCCCAGCCCGCCCGAGAGCGGCACCGGCGACTGGATGTCGATCGCGAGGGGCTCGGGGGACGCGCCGAGGGTGGCGCAGGTGTCGAGGTAGGTGGTCCAGACGAGGTTGTCACGGCCGCGAAAGCGCTCCTCACAGCCGGTGACCACGAGCTCGTCTGCCGCCTTGACGGTGAACTCGGCGCGAAGGTCGAGCGCCAGCCCCAGGCAGTCGAAGCCGACCCCGAGGTTTGCCGAGGTGGCTGGCACGCTCACGCGCATCATGCGAGCAGCCTCAGGGCCGCCTGCTCCACGTAGCCGTTCATGTCGGCCACGCCCACCACGTCGCGGAAGCGCACGGGGGCGCTCCTGAGCGCCGAGAGGGCCGCCGGGGCCGTGGTGCCCGTGAGCTCGGAGAGCCGATCCATGCAGGCGAAGCCATCGAGCCCCGAGGTGTCCTCGCCAAGCGCCGCCAGCACGTCGGCCGAGAACTTGTAGGGGCTCGCCGTGGAGAGGCACACGCGCGCTGTGCCGTCGGCCGGACGGGCGTCGAGGACGTGCTTGGCCACGGCCGTGTGCGGGTCGACGAGGTAGTGGTCGCTCTCCCAGGTGGCGCGGATCGTCTCGCGCGTCTCGTCGTCGGAGGCACGGCCGCAGGCGAACGTCTCGTGCAGCCTGTCCAGCAACGAGGCGGGCACCTCGTAGCGGCCCTTCTCGGCCAGGTCGGCCATGAGGGAGGCCACGAGTTCGCAGTCCTCACCGGAGAGGTAGAAGAGCAGGCGCTCGAGGTTGGAGCTCACGAGGATGTCCATCGACGGCGAGATGGTCTTGTGGAAGGGACGGCGGCGGTCGTAGACGCCGGTGGTGATGAAGTCGGTCAGGACGTCGTTGGCGTTGGAGGCCACCACGAGCGTGCGCACGGGCAGTCCCATGAGCTTGGCGTAGTAGCCCGCGAGGACGTCGCCGAAGTTGCCGGTGGGGACGCAGAAGTCGACCGGGTCGCCTGGCTTCACGGCACCCGCGGCCGCAAGCTGGGCGTAGGCGTCGAAATAATAGGTCACCTGCGGCACGAGACGGCCCACGTTGATGGAGTTGGCGCTCGAGAGCACGACGTTGCTCTTGGCGAGACGGGCGCGCAGGGAGGCGTCGGCGAAGATGCGCTTGACCTCCGACTGGGCGTCGTCGAAGTTGCCCTCGATGGCGCAGACGGCGACGTTGGAGCCGCACTGGGTGGCCATCTGGAGGTGCTGCACGTCGGAGACCTTGCCGTCGGGGTAGAACACCGTGACGGCCGTACCCTCGACGTCAGCGAAGCCCTCGAGCGCGGCCTTGCCGGTGTCGCCGCTCGTGGCGGTCACGATCATGACGCGCCTGCCGTCTCCCGCGCGCGCCACGCGCATGAGCTGCGGCAGCATCTGCAGGGCCACGTCCTTGAAGGCGCTCGTGGGGCCGTGCCAGAGCTCGAGCACCCAGTCGTCGCTGCAGGGCACGAGCGGCGTCACGGCCGGGCTGTCGAAGTTGGGCCCGTAGGCGGCGTGCACGCAGCCGTCAATCTCGGGGGCGCTGTAGTCGTCGAGCAGGTGCCCCAGCACGAGACGGGCACGGTCCTGGTAGGTGCCCGCAAGCAGCACGTCGAGGCGCGGGGCCCCCGCTGCAACGTCGTCGCGGACGAAGAGCCCGCCATCGGCGGCGATGCCCTCGAGGACGGCTTGCTTGCTTGTTACAGATTCGTTTCGGGAGCGCGTGCTGTGGTAGAACGTACTCACTGCTCTTCTCCTCGCGTTTTGATGTGTGGAAGACGCGTCTCCGGCGCGTGTCGGAGGCGCGTCCCGTTTGTGACATCATAGCGTGAGGAGTTGGGGCCCACGACGCGCACGGGCAAAGCCGAGACGCACTCGAAACGTGTGCGGCTTGGGCGCGCGGCAGGCACGACAATGTCCCGCAGAACCTCCAGCGAGGAGCCACATGATCAAGATCACGAAGTTCGGAGGCTCGAGCGTCGCCGACGCGGGCCAGTTCAAGAAGGTCAAGCGCATCATCGACGCCGACGACGCGCGCAGGTTCGTCGTCGTGTCGGCCGCCGGACGGCGTAGCTCGGACGACAACAAGATCACCGACCTGCTCTACCTCGTCGATGCGCACCGCACCTATCACGTCGACTGCACGCCGCTTCTGGCCGACATCAAGCAACGCTTCGTCGACATCGCCACCGAGCTTGGGCTCAAGTACCCCATGGCCGAGGAGTTCGACGACTTCGCGGCGCACATCAAGGACTTCTCCACCGAGTACATCGTGAGCCGCGGCGAGTACTTCACCGCCCAGCTCATGAGCGAGTATCTCGGGCTTCCCTTTGCCGACGCGGCCGAGTACGTGCGCTTCCACCACGACGGCTCGCTCGACATGGAGCGCAGCTGCGAGCGCATCCACGACCTCGTGGTGCGCGAGGGCGGCTTCGTGCTGCCGGGCTTCTACGGCGCCACCGCCGAGGGCGACATCCGCCTCTTCAGCCGTGGCGGCGGCGACATCTCGGGCTCCATCGTCGCGCGCGCCCTCAACGCCGACCTCTACGAGAACTGGACCGACGTCTCGGGCTTCCTCACGGCCGACCCGCGCATCGTGCCCCGGCCGCGCGCCATCCGCCGTATCACCTTCGACGAGATGCACGAGCTTTCCTACATGGGCGCGAGCGTGCTGCACGAGGACGCCATCTTCCCCGTGCGCGAGGCCAACATCCCCATCGCCATCCTCAACACCAACCACCCCGAGGACGCGGGCACCATCATCCAGGAGCGCGTGGAGCCGCAGGAGGACGACCCGGTGATCACGGGCATCGCCGGCAAGAAGGACTTCCTCACGGTTCACGTCTCCAAGACCAAGATGTCCAACTCGGTGGGCCTGCTCGCGAGCGCCCTCGCCATCTTCGAGCGCTACAACGTGAGCGTGGAGCACGTGCCTACGGGCATCGACTCCTTTGGCGTGGTGGTGAACGGCGCCGACGTCAAGGACAAGATCTACTCGATCGTGGGCGACATCCAGCGCGAGCTCAAGCCCGACGAGGTGAAGGTCATCGACGGGCTCGCCCTCATCAGCGTGGTGGGCCGCAACATGTCGAACCGCCCGGGCACGTCGGGCAGGCTTTTCAACGAGCTGGGCAAGGCGGGCGTCAACATCCGCCTCATCACGCAGAGCTCGCAGGAGATCAACATCATCTTCGGCGTCAACAACGAGGACTTCGAGAAGACCATTCGCGTCGTCTACGACGCCTTCCTGGACGAGTAACAACCTCGACCGGCCGTCCTTCGGGACGGCCTTTCCCGTTACGGCCGCGACTGTCGCGGCCCTGAGCACAAGGAGAAGAACCATGGCAGATACGAAGAACGTCGCCATCCTCGGCGCCACCGGCGCGGTGGGCACCCAGATGCTCCAGTGCCTCGCCGAGCGCAACTTCCCGGTGGGGGAGCTACGCCTGCTCGCGAGCGCGCGCTCGGCCGGCAAGGTCGTCGAGTGGTGCGGTCGCGAGGTCACCGTGCAGGAGGCGAAGCCCGAGGCCTTCGATGGCATGGACATCGTGCTCGGCGCCGCCGGTGACGCCCAGGCCAAGGAGCTTCTGCCCGAGGCCGTGAAGCGCGGCGCCACCGTGGTGGACAACTCGCACGCCTTCCGCCTCGACCCCGAGGTGCCGCTCGTGGTGCCCGAGATCAACGCCGAGGACGTTGCCTGGAACAAGGGCCTCATCTCCAACCCCAACTGTGCCACCATCATCGGCCTCGTGCCCACCTGGCCGCTGCACAAGCTGGGGAACGTGACGCGCATGGTCGTCTCTACCTACCAGGCGGCGAGCGGCGCGGGCGTGCCGGGCATGACCGAGCTCGAGGACGAGCTCGCGGCCATCGGCAAGGGCGAGGCCCTGCCCAAGCCCCAGGCCTTCGCCGACCAGCTCGCCAACAACCTCATCCCGCAGATTGGCGGCGAGAAGCTTGCCGGCTACACCTCCGAGGAGATGAAGATGCAGAACGAGGGGCGCAAGATCATGCACCTTCCCGAGCTGCGCGTGAACTGCACCTGCGTGCGCGTGCCGGTGCTGCGTTCTCACTCCGAGAGCGTCACGCTCGAGTTCGAGCGCCCCGTGTCGGTGGAGGAGGCACGCGAGGCGCTCGCTGGCGCGCCCGGCGTGAAGCTCGTTGACGACCTCGGTGCCGAGACCGCCCGCGACCGCTTCCCGATGCCGCTCTACACGAGCGACCAGGACCTCATCTGGGTGGGCCGCATCCGCGCCGACATCTCCAACCCCCAGGAGGGCCACGGCATCACGTTCTGGTGCTGTGGCGACCAGATCCGCAAGGGTGCCGCCACCAACGCGGTGCAGATCGCGGAGCTTCTTCTCAACCAGTAGGCAGGGGATTCAATGACGAACGAACCGCAGCTCAAGCAGGACATCGACGCGTTCGTTGATCGCGTGTGGCCCGAGGTGCTCACCGACATCGAGGACCTCGTGGGCGTCCGTAGCGTCGAGGAGCTGGACAAGGCCGAGGAGAACGCGCCGTGGGGGCCGGGGCCTCGCGAGGCGCTCGACGAGGCGCTCTGCATCGCCGACCGTGTGGGGCTCGCCGCCCACGACTGCGACGGCTACATCGGCTACGCCGACCTGCCGGGCGCGTCGGACACGCAGATCGCCACGATCGCGCACGTCGACGTGGTGCCCGAAGGCCCCGGCTGGCACACCGACCCCTACAAGATGGAGATCCGTGACGGCTGGCTGCTCGGCCGCGGCGTCATCGACGACAAGGGCCCGGCGGTGCTGTCGCTCCATGCCGCTCGCTTCTTTGCCGAGCGCGTCGCCGAGACGGGCGAGCGGCTCCCGTACACCCTGCGCGTGCTCTTGGGTGCCAATGAGGAGACCAACATGGGCGACGTCCACTGGTACCTCGAGCACTACGACCAGCCCGCCTTCCTCTTCACGCCCGACGCGGAGTTCCCCGTGTGCTGCGGCGAGAAGGGCAACTACTCCGCCACCTTCACGAGCGAGCCGGTGGTGGGCCCTGCCGAGGGCGCGCGCATCGTGTCGATGGCCGGCGGCACCGCCTCCAACGCCATCCCGGGCCTTGCCGAGGCCACCGTCCGCGCCAACGCCGCGACGCTGCCCGCGGCCGACGGCATCAAGGTGGAGTCGGCCGGAACCGCCGAGGACGGCGAGCCGCTCGCGCACGTGGTGGCCCACGGCATCGGCGGGCACGCGAGCCTGCCTGCGGGCACGGTGAACGCCATCGGCCTGCTTACGGGGTACCTGCTTGAGCACGGCGTGTGCTCGCCCGCCGAGCGGACCTTCCTCGAGCTCGAGGCCAAGATCTTCGCCTCCACGGACGGCTCGAGCCTGGGCATCGCCGCCACCGACGGCATCTTCGAGCCGCTCACCTGCATCGGCGGAACCATCCGCACCACCGAGGACGGTCGCCTCAGGCAGACGGTGGACTCGCGCTATCCCAAGTCCATCACGGCCAGCGCCATCACCGAGCGCCTCTCGGCCTTGGCCGCCGAGTACGGCTGCACCTATCACGTCGACCGCTCGATGGCGCCCTTCTACGTTGACCCCGCCTCGCCCGAGATCCAGACGCTCGTGCGCTGCTACAACGAGTACACGGGCCTCGACGCCAAGCCCTTCACCATCGGCGGCGGCACCTACGCCCGCCACTTCGCCCGTGCGGCGAGCTTTGGCCCGGAGGAGCCCAAGGCTCCCACGCCCACGTGGGTGGGCCAGATGCACGGGCCCGACGAGGGCGCCAGCGAGGCGCAGCTCAAGCTCGCGCTCAAGATTTACATCTACGCCATTGCGGAGCTCATGAGGCTCAAGCTCTAGGAGCCTTTGCGCCCGCAAGCAGCCCGTACGCAGACGGCCGCCCCCACCTTTCGACGGGGGCGGCCGTTGTTTGCTGGCGACCGATTCGTGATGCGCACGGCCTCGCGATCGGGCAGGCCGGGACGTGCGGGGACGTCGTTAGCGGTCGGGGTCGAGCTCGATGGAGTTGGCCACCCCGTGAATCACGTCGTCGCCCGAAAGCATGCCGAGCAGCCCCGCGAAGCTCTTGGCGACGGGGAAGACCTCGGCATCGGTGGCGGCCTGCGCCCCCTCCACGAGCACCTCCACCACGCGGTCGGTGGGGGCGAGGGGAATCTTCGCGTGCTCGAGCACGTCGTCCACGTCCTCGGGCGCGACTTCCCCAGAGGCGGTCGTGAGCCGCATCGTCTGGAGCTCGAGCATGGCCGTGCCGACGATGCTCGCGCGGCTCACGATGGCCTTCTGATAGCAGGCATCGGCCAGCTCGGTGCGTCCGAGCTTCCACTCGAGGTAGGCGAGGCGGTAGTAGCACATGCCCACTCCCTGCGGGTCAAAGGCGAGGTCAAGGTAGCGCTTGAGCTCGTCGCACGCGTCCTCGAGGCGTCCAAGCAGCTCGAGCGCCCGCACGACCCGCAGCGTGCCCGACACGTCGAGCGGGTTCAGGTCCTGGGCGCGCCGTGCAAACCCGAGGGCCTGGGCGGGCCTCCCGTCCATGATGAGCGCGCTCGCCATGAGGAGCTGGGCCCCATAGTAGGAGTCGGGCGCAAGCCGCACGCGCTGGCCGGGCTTGGCGAGCAGGCGGTTGTAGAGCGCCCTTCCCACGTAGCTCGTGAACTCGCGCCAGGCTACTTTCGGCGTGTCCCGGTAGGTGTCGAGCGCGTCGACGGGGGCGAGTGCGTCGGTGAGGACGTCGATCGCCTCACGCGCCTGCCCGTGCTCGAGCATCGCGTTGGCCGTGCGGCAGGTCTTGGAGAGGTCGTCTCCCTCCACGAACTCGTCCTCGAGCGCCAGGGCGTCGTTGTCGGGCAGCGTCCCCGCGATGAGGCCCTCGGCGCAGCGCAGGCCCGCCTCGCGCACCGTGGGGTCCTTGTCACCCTGGGTGACGTCGAGAATCTCGCGCACGTTCTTGGCGGTGGAGCCGGTGAGCTCACGGGCGAGCTCCTGGGCAACGAGGTCCCTGCGGGCGTTCTCGTTGATGGCGAGGTCGCTCACGCGCTCGGCTCCTAGCAGCTGTGCCTCGAAGCGGGGCAGGATGCGACTCGAGAGGTCGACCGAGTCGTAGCGCGACCGGGGGCAGAAGCGCTCTGAGTCGAGCGAGAAGCCCTGGGGCACCTCGAGCAGCCGGTCGTGCTCGACGCGCAGGCGCATGCCAAGCCCGCGGCACACCTCGACGGGGTTGAAGGAGCCGGAGAGGTCGAGCTCGCGGAAGCGGTCACGCCTCACGTCGCCGGAGAGCAGACAGGCATGACCGGCGGGGGAGTCGCTCACCACGGCCACGAAGACGTGGCAGAGCCGCCTCGAGCACCTGAAGGCGTGCGAGACGAGCAGCAGGGCACAGCGCAGGGCGTAGTCGGTGGCCTCGCGGTCGCGCATCTGGTTGGGGAGGGTCACGACGCGCCCCAGCGTGCCCGCCCACGCCGAGGCGGCCTGGGCGTCGGAGGGTACGTAGCTGAGCTGAATGGCGGCGTCGCCCCCCATGAGGTTGACGCGGAAGCGTGCGTCGAGGCGCAGCGGCAGGCGGAACGACTCGATGCCCGCCGAGATGGCCTGGCGCACGCCCCACTCGCCGAGGGTGTCGTACATGCGGGCGGGCTTGATGGGGCTTGTTCCCACCTGCGCCGCCACCGAGGAGGCGAGCGCCTGGTTGAAGCGGTAGCAGTCCTCCAGGGTGGGGACGGTGGCGGCGTCCGTGTCGTTGACCGACTCCTCCGCGCTGGCGAGGGCCGTGGCTGCCGGATCCGTATGACTCTGGGCGGCTTCGGCCTGGACGTGCTCCCAGGCAAAGAGCGCCCGGTTGAGCGCCCCCTCAATGGCGAGCACGCGAACCACGTCGCCCCAGGCGACGTCCTGCTCGTCGACGCGCAGGAAGAAGGTGCGGCTTCGCGAGGGGCGGATGAGGCTCGAGGAGGGGAGGTTGGCGCTGTCCTCGAACAGGCCCGCCTCGCGCAGGCCTCGCGCGAGGTAGCGCGAGATGGCGTCGGGCTCGGGGCCGTCCGCATCGTCGCCCTCGCGGCGCTCGACGTCGCGCACGAGGTGGCGGAGCTTCGCGTACGGGTCCTTCGCGCGCATGAGCGTGCGGCCGAAGTCGTCCATGTCGAGGGGGTCGTCTATCGGGCGTGCGGGCTTGGCCGACGTGGCCTCGACGATGGCGGCCGACGAGGGCTGCTCGTCCGACTTGACGGCGAGACCCAGCTCGCTCGTGGGGGCGGCGGGCGGCGTCCTCACGTCATCAGGCTCGACGGCCGCGTTCGCTTCGCGAGCGCCTTCGCGTCGCTCGGCCGGCTGGCGTGTCTCGTGCGAATCTGCCCTGGCCTTCTCGGCCGCCGAGCCGTTGTGCGTGGCTCGTCCTTCGCCGTGAGTGGCGCCGGCACGCCTGCGGGCGGCAAGGTAGGCCGCCCCTCCCAGGAGCACGAGGGACACGCCTCCCGCGAGCGAGGCCGCGACGAGCTTCCACGAATCAGGCTGCATGTTCCCTCCCGTCCCATGGCTGGGGCACCTACCATGACGCATAAATCTAACTTGAAGTCTATACCCACGCACGCGTGTCCCTTGTCGCCGCGATTGAGGCCGGGCCGCGCATGCGCGGGCGCTTGGGGCTAGTATGGGTTCGCGCGTCTATGCGTGCGTGACGGCGGCCGGGGAGATTCTCCTCCGCCATGACAGGAAGCGACTGGCCTGTGGGACGACGTCCCGTGGCCTCCTGACGGGACTCTCGAACCATGAACCATACGTTAAGGCAGCATCACCAGCACGCCGTCCGCGTGCGCCCCCACCACATGCAGGCCGCCTGGCACGAGGTCGTGACCTCCGGCGACGAGCTTGCCGTGCACGCCCCGCTTGCCGACAAGTCGACCATCGTCTGCCGGACGGGCCTGCTCATGCTCGCGAGCGGCACGGGGGCGTGGCGTGTGCGCGACACGATGAACCGTGTGGCGCGGGTGCTGGGCGTGACCATCCACGTCGACGTGTCTCTGCTTTCCATCGAGTGCACCTGCATCGAGGGGCACGAGACGTTCAGCGAGGTGGTGAGCCTCGCCTCCACGGGCGTCAACACGCACCGCATCTGGCTCATGGAGAACTACCTGCGCGAGGTCGAGACGCTCGGCCGCGAGCTCACCGTCCACGGCTACCACGAGCTGCTCGACGTGGTGGAGCATGCGCGCGGCAACTACGTGCCCTGGCAGCTGGGCCTGGCCTCCGGGCTCGCCTGCGGCGCCTTCGTGTTCCTCCTGGGCGGCGGCCCCGTCGAGATGGGCTGCGCGACGATTGGCGCGGGCATCGGCAACTTCGTGCGCGCGAGCATGGGACGGCGCAAGATCGGGCAGTTCAGCGGCATCGCCTGTGGTGTGGCCGCCGCCTGCATCACCTACCTCGTGACGCTCACGCTCCTGGGGCTGGCCCTTCCCGGTGCCGAGGCGCACCAGGCCGGCTACATCGGTGCCATGCTCTTCGTCATTCCGGGGTTCCCGCTCATCACGTCCGGCCTCGACATCGCCAAGCTCGACATGCGCAGCGGCATCGAGCGACTCACCTTCGCCGTGGCGGTCATCACGCTGGCCACGCTCGTGGGCTGGCTCGTGGCCGAGGTGGTGGGCCTCGCGCCGGACGACTTCCAGCCTCTCGGCATACCCATGTGGGAGGTCACGCTCCTGCGGCTGGCGATGAGCTTCGTGGGCGTCTACGGCTTCTCGGTGATGTTCAACAGCCCGGCCAGGATGTGCGCCACGGCCGGCTGCATTGGCGCCGTGTCCAACACGCTGCGCCTCACGCTCGTCGACCTTCCGAAGGCGGTTCCGGCCCTCGGCCTTGCGAGTGGCGTGCCCCCCGAGGCCGCGGCGTTTATCGGAGCGCTGTGCTCGGGGCTGCTCGCGGCGGTGGTCGGCCTCAGGACGAGCTTCCCGCGCATCACGCTCACGGTGCCGGCCATCGTCATCATGGTGCCGGGCCTCTACATGTACCGCGCCATCTACTACATGTGCGTGTTCGACACCCTCAACATGATGAACTGGCTCGTGCGCGCCATCCTCATCGTGGCGTTTCTGCCGGTGGGGCTGGGCGTGGCGCGCTCGCTCACTGACACGCGGTGGCGCCACACCAGCTAGCGCGTTGTGGCTAGGCACGCTTGGCGTGCGCCGGCTGCTGCTGACGACGACGCACGTGCGCACTATTTTGGGTTCGAAACGTGCCCAGCTGCGTCGCCGTGCGCCGGGCGACGCAAAATCGTGCCAAACTACGGTGTCGTAGACGTTCGATGGGAGAAACCATGGACATGCAGGCCCTTGCGACCCAGGTGGCCGACGCCGTAGCCGCAACCCCCGCGCTTGCCCAGGAGCTCGTGAGCGATCCGGCCGGAGCGGTCGAGAAGATCACGGGGGAGCGCGGCGCCGACGTGACGGCGCTGCTTCCCAAGACGCTGACCTTGCTTGCCGAGAGGGGCGTGGGCCTCTCGGCGGTCGACCTCTCCGCGCTCGACCTCTCACAGATTGACGTGACGCGGCTCGATTTGGCACAGCTGCAGGACGCGGCCGACAAGCTCAACGTCGACCTCTCCAAGCTCGACATGGCCGCCATTGCCGGGAAGCTCCTCGGTGGCGGCGCGGGCGCCCTGGGTGGTCTGTTGGGAGGCCTGTTCGGCGGGCGCTAACCCTTGGAGGGTTCGCCGCCGTACGTGCGGGCGCGTGCAGGCCGCTGCCATGTGCGCGTGCGCTGGGGCTGTGTCCTCCCAACTTGTCACTAGCTGGGCGTAAACAACCTGTTGGCATCGAGCACCTAGCTCTCCTCGCCGTCGAGCATCTGCGGCAGGCTGCGAATCACCGTGATGGTGAACAGGGCGTTCTGCATGTCCTCGCCCGTGTCGAGCGGGATGGAGAAGAGCTCCCGGGCCTTGCGGAGCCGGTAGAAGAAGGTGTTTCGGTGCACGTGGAGCTCCTCGGAGGCTCCCACCGCGTCGCCGGGGTGGTTGAGGAAGGCCCACAGCGTCGCCACGTACTCGGTGCCGTGCGCGAGGTCATGGGCGCGCGCCGCGAGAATGCGCTGGTCGCACGCGAGACGGATGGCCTTGCGCGACCCCGCCCCCAGGGCCGACATAAAGGCCGAGAGACGATGGTGCCAGTGCAGCGCCACGATCGTGTCCGTCGGGGCCACCTCGGCGAGCGCGCGACACTCGTCGAGTGCCGCCGACGCGTCGAGCACGTCGAGGAACGGCTCGCTCACGAAGGCGCGCAGCGAGTTGTTGACGAGCACCGCCGCAAGCGGCGGGTTGTCGAGCGTCATGGACTCGAGGGCCTCGTAGTAGGGGAACGACTGGCCTTTCGGGCTGGCCTTCTTTTGCTCCACGGGCAGGATCATCGCAAACGAGTTGCGATAGGTCACCCAGATGCCCCGCGGGAAGACGTCCTTCATGAGCCTGCCGATGTGCGAGCTGTAAGTGGGCGAGGCAAACAGCCGCTCGCCCTCGACCGTGAGCATCGCGAAGGCCCCCGAAACGTCGAAGCCCGCCATGGCGAGGCGCGCCGTGGCGTCCTTGGTGGAGCCGAAGCGCCCGTCGAGGATGTCCGAGAGCACCGAGGCCCCCTGGTTGGAGCTCGTGGCGACGTCGCGCATGCGGTCGACGATGATGCCCGTAAGGGCGCCCGCGTAGTCAATGAGCTCGAGGTCAAAGCCCGTGAAGGGGCCGTCGGGCTTGTAGACGTCGTAGCGTCCGAGCTCGAGGCGCTTGTAGTAGACGACGCTCGTGACCCAGTTCTCGTGATAGCCCACGTTCTCGGAGGCAGCGGGATAGTGGAGCTCGCGGGCGCTGGCGACGAGGTCGAGGCTGTCGAGCTCGCGCTGGATGTCGGCCGAGACGTAGCCCTGGCGCAGCTGCTCGGCGATGTCGGTGCGCTCGGCGCCAAACTCGCCCACCGAGGCGAGGATGCGCCCGTCGTTGTCGACCACGATCGTGGACATGTGCAGGATGTTGTACGTGCGCTGTACGAACTGCTGCACGTTGTGCGTGCGCTGGAAGGCGTCGAACAGGCGGCCCTTCATGGCGTCGATGGCCACGATCTGCTGGGGGATGTGGTCGTAGCGCGCCCACACCTCCACCTCTGAGAAGGGGGTTGCCGCAACGACGCAGGTGGCGTTGGGGGCCGGGGCGTCTGGGGGAATCGCCGTCTGGAAGACCACGAGGGCTATGGCGTCGGGGGGCACGTCGGGCGCCAGCCCGGGCTCCGGCGGCGGGCAGAGCACGAGCCTCCGCACGCCGGTGGCGAGTTCCTGGGAGGGGCCTTGGCCGTCGGCCAGGTCGAAGGCGGTGAGGCAGACCACCTCCTGGTTGAGGGCCGCCTCGCTGGCGGCGCGGTACTCGACCGCCCCGATCTCGGCAAGAACCGAGCGAATCTTCATCGTTGCCTCTTCCCCGGCCTTCCCCGTTTCCGCTTGCAGCTTGCGGCCGGCCGTTCGTCTCGTGGCGCCATGATGCGCCATTCGTGATTGTACGAAAGTACAACAGCCCCGCGACGCCGGGCCACGCGCTTTGGGGGCGGCCACATTGTTGGCGGTGGTGGCCGCGGACGAAACTCTTTCGTGGAGAGAGCCCGAGTGCATGTGCGCGGGCCTGTCGCCGACGGGGCGGGGAGCTCTTGTGTCGACAGACGGGACGCGCCGCGTGCCTCGGACAACAGGCAACCTTTGGGAAGAGGACCACAATGACCAAGATCGTGGGAGTCTCGTTCGGCACCAAGAACGGCAACAACGACTGCATCTGCAAGGAGGTGCTGCTCGCCGCCAAGGAGACCGGGTGCGAGGTCGAGTTCATCCGTGCGATGGATCTCAACATCAAGCACTGCACCGGCTGCATCGCCTGTGTCAAATCGCTCATGAGCGGCCGCGGCAACCGCTGCATGCACAAGGACGACTTCGACTGGCTCGCCATGGAGCTCTTCCACGCCGACGGCGTCATCATGGTCGACCCGATCTTCGAGACCGGCGCGTCCGGCCTCTTCCACACCATCATGGATCGCTTCGGGCCGCGCATGGACACGGGCAACAACTACATCTGCACCAAGATCGCCAACGAGATGGGCAAGCCCGAGAACGCCCCCGACCCTGCCATCATGAGCCCGAAGGTGGTCTCCTACATCGGCATCGGCGGCTCCGACTGGGGTACGCACGTCCAGAGCGAGCACCAGATTCAGGCCATGACGCCCAGCTGGAAGGTCATCGACAACGAGTGGGTGCCCTGGTCCAAGACCGCCCTCATGAAGGACGAGCTCATCGAGCGTGCGCACCAGATTGGCCTGAACCTCGCCGAAGCGGCCAAGGACATCCAGAAGGCCGAGTACAAGGGTCAGAAGGGCATCTGCCCGCACTGCAACTGCAACGACTTCTACCTCGTGCCGGGCGAGAACCGCGCCATCTGCTGCGTGTGCGGCCTCGAGGGCACCGTGGCCGTCGAGGACGGCAAGGTCACCGTGTCCTATGCGCCGGAGGAGCTGCACAAGGCGCACGACATCATCTCCGGCAAGGAGATCCACGGCCACGACATCGCCGAGAACGAGGGCATCCTCGCCGAGATGAAGAAGACGCAGGCCTACAAGGATCGCGTCAGCTACTACAAGGAGGCCCTGCAGCCCACCTACCCGCCTGCGGCGTAGGCCGAGGTGCTTGAGCGGCCCACTGCCGAGGCTGCTGAGCTGGCTGCGTCATGATATGGCGTCGGGGCCCGTCCGTCGGACGGCTTCGGCGCCTTTTTCTGTCGAGCGGCGGGCAGCTGACGACGCGACTATCGCCGGGGCCGGGCGCGAGGGCAAGCGGCCGGAAACCGCTTTCAACCCAAGAGTGCTACACTGCCACGCGTACAAGGGGAGCTGGGGAGAGCCCGGCTGAGAGGGAGGCCACAGCCTCCGACCCCACCTGATCTGGGTAATGCCAGCGTAGGGAACCTAACTGATGCGCGCATCAAGGGCTCCCGCCGATGGCGAGGGCCCTTTCGCGGTCTTCTCGCCCGACGGTGCACCGGCCGCGGCCGGACGCGCCTCGGGTATGGTCGCTGGAGCGCCCTCGCGGAGAGCGAGGTTTGATGGATTGTAGCGTGGCCATTCAGGTGCTGCCGATGGACGCGGCCTCGGAGGACGAGACCATCCGCATCGTGGACGCCGTCATCGCGGAGATCCAGAAGTACGACGTGAACCCGTACGTGGGCCCGTTCGAGACGGCCATCGAGGGCGACTACGACACCTGCATGGAGGTGCTCAAGCGCTGTCAGCTCGTGGCGGCCGAGGCCGGCTGTGGCCAGGTCATGACGTACGCCAAGATCAACTACAAGCCGAACGGCTCGGTGCTCTCCACGGAGAAGAAGGTCGGCAAGTACCACGAGGGGGAGAAGTAGGCCCATGGCCTCGGAGCCCGGTGCCAACAAGGGCGTCGCGAAGACAGCCGCCCGCGCCCGCTTCGACCATAGCCGCTGGGTGGCCCCCGCCCTCACGGTCGTGGGCGTGCTCGTGCTCTGGCAGGCCGTGTGCTCGCTGGGGCTCGTGCCCACGTTCATGCTGCCGAGCCCGGTCGACGTCATCGGGGCGCTCGTCAAGGACGCGCAGCTCCTGGCCGGGCACGCCGTCGTGACCATCGAGGAGGCGGTTCTCGGCCTTGCCCTGGGCGTTGCCGTGGGCTTTGCCGTGGCCGTGCTGATGGACCGCTTCGAGGTGGTGTACCGGGCGCTCGACCCGCTGATCACCATATCGCAGACCATCCCCACGGTGGCCATCGCGCCGCTTCTGGTGCTGTGGTTTGGCTACGACCTGCTGCCCAAGGTGCTGCTCGTGGTGCTCACGA
>OIXX01000404.1_pt1 | contig 27212 bp, 19 predicted proteins | sample 1588161 | NCBI WGS metagenome assembly OIXX01 (sample SAMN03283274) | human gut metagenome | biome: human-associated habitat; material: feces | host: Homo sapiens | place: Peru | collected 2012
CTCATACCGTTCAGATTTGGTGGTGACGCTGTACACGTTTATTTGACCATAAACACCACTCTGCTCAAATCCAATCCGGTGCACATCCGCATGTACAAACCGACGGCTCGTTTTCAGTACGTGGATATCAGTATGGAAGAGCTGAATGCGCTGTATCATGCCATGCCGCAGCGGTTCGCGGTGGTGGTCTACCTGTCCGGGGTCATGGGGCTCCGGCCGGGAGAGGTGTACGGGCTGCAGCGAAGGGACGTGAGAATCAAGGACGACCTTTCAGGGGGCGTGCTTGACATCGTGAGGGCGGCGAATTAACAGACCTTATAAAACGGCGGTATTCCGCCGTTTTCAGGCGTCAGCCGCGGAGCAGGGTGCAAGACGCGCGTGGCTTATTTCTGATGCTAAAAGTTTTGGTTTTCATGGGTTTTCGTTGGATCCATGGCTTCTGTCTGTGGCTCTCGTTGCCTTGGGACTGCTTGGTTCTCATTGGCTTTGATGGCTGATCGTGTCTTGTCTGTCGTTTTTTTTTCTTCTGGTGCGGTCTGTGGTTCCTCTGGTTTTTCTATGTGGTTTGCTGGTTTCGGCGCTGTTGGTCTATGGATTCTCTTTGATGAGGTTTTTAGTGACGTAAAATTCCCATTTTTATCGTGTCAAGAAGTCGGAATCTGAACGTTGAACGTCACTGCCCGTAAGAAAAAACTAGAATCTTGGTGGGTTCCGAAGGGGAGCTCAAAGAGTAGATATATGAAGGGATGCTATGCGTCGTAAGATATCGGCAGCGGTTAGTGCTGCGCTCATGTTTTTGGGATTAGGCTTCGCGGTGCCTGCAGCGTCAGCCGTTGAATCTTCTCGTCCAACAACTCGCATACGGTGTGATTTTTATTATCAAGGTCAGTGCTATGACCACTGGATTCCCACTCCGGATTCATGCAAAGGAGTGGGCGTTTGGGGGACTGCGTGGCAACAGGCTGTTTGCATGGCCTTGAACGGCGTAGGGCAAAGGGGATAATAGCTATGGAATATCTCGTAATCATCGGCGTAATTCTGCTGATTGCAATTGTTTCTTATTCCGCATCGCAGCACCGTTTGGATAGTAAAGCAGCCAAGTTGCAGCACGGGAATGATGAAGAGCGCCAATTGGCTGGTGAGTTACGTGACATTTCCAGACAAATAGATCAAGGGAAATATTTCTATAGGTAATTCTCGGAGAGAAGCATGCATTAATCATGGCATGCTTCTCTCTTACTGGAATCTGTTGGATAGGTAAAGGGCCGATGCCTTCGGGCATCGGCCCTTTACGCTCCTAACGGCTGTGCCGGTGGCGTGGTTGCCTGATTTCGTGATGGCTGGTGTTGTCTCTCTCCGTTCACTGCCCAGGCGCCCTGCGCCCTTTTATAAGAATCTTTTAATATCTTTTAGACTCCCGCGAGAGCAGTTGGCAGTAGGCGATTCGCAACTTTAAAGAGGACTTTTTGGGAGTTTAAAAGGACTTTTTGGGAAGACTAAAGAGGACTTTTTGGGAGAGAAAAATACTTTTTTAATTATTGTCCTTTGTATGCTAGGTAGATGTTTCCAGTTAGTGCGGCCTGATGCCGAACCCATTTCTTCACGGCGGAACAGTGTCAAGAAATATGTTATGGGTTGTGGGCTGACAGCCTTATTTCTGCCCGGTGACGATTCCCCAATTGGCTGTTTTTCGGCTCGGAACCCATTTCTGGCGGAGGGCGGACTACTTGATCACGTTGGCATCTCGACGAAATTATCAACTGCGTAATAATTCCGCAGTTGATATCACACTTTTTAAGTATCGCATCGCTTCCATATGCAACGTTTGTTCTGGCAATTAACGTGATTGGAGCCGAATTGGAATATCTGACGGGCCATTGTGACCCATCAGATATTCCGTGCTTAAGCGCCTTCATACGTGCTGCTTGTCGGTCCTCGTCATGGCAGCACGGGCGTATGAAAAGCAAGAAGCTGCCGTCCCAAAAGCCCTACGCTTCGCTCCGGTCTGCTTTTGGGTTGCCTAGAAATGCCCCATGATCCATATCTCGTTGCATCTGATTTGGCCGGATCTGGCGTGGAAGTCGGGGCAAAGCATGTGTAACGAACCCCATAACCCTTGGAATTATTAGGTTTGTGGCTTTTGAACAGAAAATACATACTATAGACAACTCTATAAAGTGTAAAAGTGTAAGCAAAAACGTTGAAATTCCAACGGTTTGTTACTCTTTTTAAAACAGTGAAGAGTAAAAAGAGTAAATGTGTAAAGTGTAAATCAGAGGCCCTGATAGGCGCTTAGAGTGACAAATAGAGTGCTACAATCAAACCAGTAATCGCTGAAAGCCTTGCTATCACTGGGTTTGAGGATAGTTGTTAGGGAATCTCGTATTCTCCGCCAGTAGGGCTTCCGGATGATTCCGGAAGCCTTTTTTATGCCGAAAGCGGCGTCTTTTCAAGGGTTATAGGCCAAAATGTGTGTCCGGTCGTAGCCTACTCGGGGGTACCGTGGTATTCGGATGGCCTGTGGTCGTCAAGCCCGTCATTGGTTCAGGATCGATGCATACCTACACAATCGGCAATCGCGAGGAGGTGCTTTCATTCTTTGAAGGACCGGAGGTGGAATGGTTCAGACGCAACCGCTACCAGATCATCGCCGAAGAATACATAGCGATGAAGGGCGACTACCACTGTGACGCCATTATCCGCAATGGCCGGGTCATCTTTTCCGTCCTGCAGAGATATTTCTCTCCTCTGCTGGAATACACCGGCACTTGGGACCGATCATGGTCGACAAGACGGATGCGCGTTACTCCGTGATCAGCACGATTGACGAGCTTTCATCGGTCGACGGTTTCATCTCCGCCGATCTCGCGCCTGTTGGCACCTGTTTCTCTGAGCCTCTGAATTCATCGTCGGCTGCCGGGGTCGTGTATGTTCGACTGCGTTATGACACCGAGCTGGCGAAAGTGCTACGACAGCTGAAAAGACGGTACCACGCAGCCTACGAATCGTGATCGATTCCAATAGTTCTGATTCATTCTTCTGACCGGGGTCCTGGTGAAACTCGAAGATCTTTTTGTCTGAAGCCACTAATCACGGTGGTAGAACGGCAGATATCGTGCGGTACGGCGCGATCCTTTCGTGGCGGGATCCAGGAAGATGAGGCCGGCATCGACCGCGGCCGCGATGACTTGCGAGGTCACCGCCGTCTTCGACTTGGGAAGTCCGAAGCGTTCCCTGAGAGAGGAATTGGTAAGGAATTCTCCCTTGGCCGCCTGAAGGCAACAATGTAGGTATGCGGCGTTGACGCGCTCTTTCATGCCCATGTTTTCGAAACGTCCCTTGCGTAGCTCGACGGTGGTGCTGCGTGTCCTGACAATGAATTCCGGCGCGTCGGTCTGTTGTTTCTCGATATTTTCCAAAGCTCGGTCGATGCCGCTTCCCCTTTTCTCGCAAATACGGAGGATTCGTAGCGCTTCGGCCAGACTCTCGTTGCGTTCGTACACTTCGTCGACGAAACGATTGGTTGGTATCTGGGGTATTCCAGGATTCGATACGGTGATGCGTTGGGAGGAGACGGTAACGTCGATGCCGCCATGCTCCATAAAGTCCTGATGCACACAGGCGTTGGCGACGATCTCACGAATTGCGACGAGTGAGAAATCGCGGTGTTCGTCGCGCAGTCCGCCCGCGAAATCCTCATTCACTGGAAGCAACGCGCTGATCTGTTCGATGACGTCATCGAACACCACGGCGTATCCCTTGCTGTATACACGGTCGAACACCATGTCCGTTATGGACGTTCCGCGTAGCCGCATGACGCGTATCGTGTGATGTTCGACATCTGGGAAATCGTTGAGCGAGCGTGCCAAGGCAATGGCTCCCAGTCTGCGTATGTAGAACAACGAGGTGTCGAAGGCCGTACGTTCCACGAAATGCATCCTGAGGAAATCCCTGATTTGCGTTTCCTCTCCCGGCATGCGCGATCCTATAAGCTCGTAGTATCTTTCCACGGCCAGCAGCAGTTTGATCTCGTCCCAGGAATGGGTGCCGGGCTCATTTTCGTCCAGATAACTCGGCGCGCCTTCGTTGAGCAGTTCCCTGAGTCGTTCGGGGCTCATGGGCTCGAGGGACTCGCCGCTGCGCATCCAGTATTGTCCCTCGTAGGATGTCGGATGGCCGATGATTGAACGGGGGATATGGAGGACAAGCACACGCTCGTCGTCGATTTGCAGTGTTTCGAATGTGCATCGTAGCCCAATACGGTTGTAGATATCGCGTTCCGTCTTGGCGGGATCCGGGAAGGCCTGTGTACCAACGATTCGCTTGTCGTCGGACACGCCGAATACCATCGTGCCGCCACCTTCGCAGCTCAGCGCGCAGCAGTAACGCATCAATTTGGCGGAATCAAATTGTGTCGTCGCGCTCTTGAATTCCAACTGTCTTGATTCGTTTCCGGCTAGGTATTGTCTGAGCCTATCGATGTCTCCGGTCATTACAGTCCTTTTGCCTTAAATAAACAAACCGCGGAAAATCAACGTTTTCCGCGTTTTTAGTCTATGGACAAGCCTACCAGATTAAATAAAAAGTCTTATCCGCCGACAATTGTAGTCAGCGGTTGGCTTGGGAAACAACTATGACGGATTTCGAAGGTCGACGGTCATTCTTCCGATTGGGGGATCGATATTGCCTTAAATAAACAAACCGCGGAAAATCAACGTTTTCACGTTATCATTCCGTAGATGAGGCCACCGGCTTAAATAAAACCTTTGCGCTGATGATTGGGACGGCGAGGTGAGTCCGGGCCGAATCCATTGTTGATGTCCGGAAATATGGGGCTGGAGCGTGTCCCATGATGGGTTTGTGGACCAATGACGTTGTCTTCCGGATAACGCATCGACATCGCCTTAAATAAACTTTTCTTGAAAAATAAGGGTTTCGATGGGATGAAGTCATCGTATCGGTCCATTGTCTTAAATAAAAAACACTCTCATGGAACAGCAAGATAAGAGGGAGGCTGCCGTCCCAAAAGCCCTCCGTTTCGCTCCGATCTGCTTTTGGGTTGCCTGGGAACGGTCCCCGGCACATATCTGCTTGAATCTGATTTTGGTTGAATCCGGCGTCGAAAACTTGGACAAAGCATGTGTAACGGACCCCATAACCCTTGGAATTATTGCTGTTGCTGGGTTTGAGGATAGTTGTTGGGGAATCTCGTATTCTCCGCCAGTAGGGCTTCCGGATGATTCCGGAAGCCTTTTTTCATGCCGAAAACGGCGTCTTTTCAATGGCTTGTTGCGTAGAGGTGCGACGAAAAGTTGCGAAACAGTGGGGGAGTTGCGCATATCGCTGATTTCGTTCGCAGTGGCCTGCCGCCTTGCATTACGCTCGGAACGGTGACCGTCACCAGTGGAGAGAGATTACCGGTGGAGATTGCCGGAAAAGAAGGAGGGCGGCGATGGCTGAATCCAACGATGAGCTAGATATTCGGCGTGAACTCGATACCCGCGATTCCCTGACTTCAATGGCTCGCTATCATGCATCATCGCCGAGTGCCATTACCACGCAAGTGCTGCCGCCAAGCTTCATTCCCACTGCGACCGGGCGTGTTCGCCCTGTGACCGGTGCGTTTCCCGCAATCCAGTCGGACGAGCAGGAAAAGCAGTCGCAGCTTGGCCGTTCCGTTCGATCCATACGTTCATTGGCTGCGGGATCGCTTCGTAAATCGCAAGATTCCACTGCAGACGGTAATGACGATGACAACGGCAATAACGGTGTTACGCCCCGCATAGCGTCCAGCGCCCCGCACTACGTCGACTAACGTTATAAGGCTGCGAATCCTACTCAACAACCGCAATAAACGGACTTGCAGGCAATCCAAGATCGTTGTACAGCAGATTGGAAATAGCCGGATTTCCGCTCCACCAATAACGCACTTGAGTTACCGCGTTAAGATTCGAACTTCCATCAGCGGCACTCAGCACAATCTGATCACCCTTAATTGTTGCCGCTGTCGAAACCCACTTTCCGGAATCGTCGGCAATTTCAAAACCTTGCAATGATGCGGAAGTCGGTGTTGCAACATTAGCAATACCATCCAGAGGAGTCGCGTCCGAATTGGCCGTGTAATTAGGTACGGTCGCGCCCGCAGTCTTGGAATAATTGGGTTTTTCTGCCTGCAAACCAGTTGCGGTGCCCTTTTGGAATGACAATACGATCGTGCCATCGGAAGCATGCTTCGCATGTGCGATAAGCGGTCCGTTGGGAACGGCCTTGCCTTCCGACATTGCCAGATATTGTGCGGCCATGCGTGCGCCAAGAATATCCTTGCCAAGCGGATGTATCAACGTTGAAGTGCCCTTGTCCGTATCCAGCGACACTGTCATTGCAACGTTGGAGGCATTGTGCAATCCGACATTGCTCAACGTGCTCAACTGCGCGAATCGCACGTTCTGAGTGTACTGATAGCCGGGCCAACGCGCCAACTGCACATACAGGAACGGCAGATCATTCTGGTCGAACACTGCACGATACTGGTTGATCAGCGACGTCATCTGAGATTCGTATACCAATGCAGTCGCCTCGTTCGCGGAATCATTGCACCCCTGGTACCACAGCACGCCCGTCACATGGAAACCCTCTAATGGTGCGATATGGTTCGCATAAATGGAGCCACCCTTCACATGGTTTCGAATCGGCGTACCACCCCATGCGGTCTGAATAATACCGACGGGCACATTCGGATGCGCGGCGCGAAGCTGCATGGCGAACTGCTGTGCCAAATAGCTGAAATGCTGCGAATTATCGGCGGTCGCATCAAGCCAGGACTCGGCCTGCTCGTTCACGTCGCGTAGTGGGAAATCAGTACCTTCCGTGGTGTTGGCGCTCGCAACGAAATGCACGTTCTTGTCGGAAAGCTGTTTCGGCAGATCGTTGGTTGTTATCAGACCTCCGCCGAAATTATAGTCATTGCCTAGACCCTCGTAGTATTGCGAATAATTCAATTCCATATTTGACTGTCCGGCAGCAATAAAAACGTCACCAACATACACGTTTTTCAGAGTCAACAAAGTGGCTTCATTGTACGAAATCGTTAATGAATATGGCTTAAGACTTGCTTTCTGCTTAGGCAAAATGCAAGTGAAATCACCGTTTTTGGAAATTTTTGCTTGTGCTGATGATGATTTCTTACCTTGGGAAATCGTTGTAACCAGTTGTGTTGGGTCAACGGTTTTTCCACGTTGCGAAGTCTGCGCAGTTCCCTTGACTACCAGCGTTTTGCCACGTTGGAAAACCATGTTCTCCATGTAGTAGGAGGGGAGTTGTACCGATGCACGGGTCGCATGGTTTGCGGACGAATCGTCGCTTGTGCTGGAGCTGCTTGTGCCGGAGGCGCTGCTGGCGTTACGGGCGTTGGCATTCACCGAACCATCGCCCCATTTCGGCCCGCAGCCAACAATGATCGCCACAAGTATCGCCATGGTCACTACGGCGGCAATAATCACGCGTGCCAGTCGTTTCTTATTCAAATCAGCCTCTTTCGTATGGCGTGGTCAAAGCATGTTAGCATGTCACAGCCTAGCCATTTTGCTGCGATACGCACGAATATGGTCATCCGATCGTTGTTTGCCTGTTTGTGTTGTCAGAGCCGTTTCTTCTGCCTGCTATTTGGCTCTCTTTCGATTCTAGAATCAAAAGAAACGTTGGATGCGCGAAATAACGCGAACCATAGTCGGAGGAAACGCAAAGACGGTGAGGCTGATGGCCGGTTTGATTGGCCGATTTGGTTGGTTGCGTTGCGATTAGCTGATTTACTGGAGGAATTGATCGTTCAGCGTCACGCCGGTTGCGTCGGCTGCGCCGGATTGGTCGATAGTGCCGTCTGTGACGGACATGTCTCCGGCAACTCCAGCATCGTCTTTCGTGACCGCGGCTCAGTCCGTGCCACCGGTGCTGTTATCGCCACTGGCCGTTCCATCAGTTCCGTCACCGCCATCGGTGGCCGCGGATTCGTTGGCCTTCTGCAGGGCCTGCTTGAACTGCTTGGCCTGCTTGTCATACTCAGCTTTTGCGGCGTTGGCTTTGCTGATGGTGGCGGAGGCGTCGGTGGCACAGCTCAGCGTTTTCGGAGCGGTGACTTCCGTCTGATGAAGTTCGGCAAGCTTGTCGAGGTCGTAAGACTTGTCAAAACTGGTGAACGCTTCGGAGATTTTTGCCTTCAGTTGGAACGCCTTCGAATAGGAGGTGTTCATGGTCGCGACGGCTTCCTTGCAGTCGTTCAGTGCGGCCAGGTCACGCATTTGCTGCGATGCGCGTATACCTGTGAATCCGAAGATCGCACCCAGAATGACGACCACGACGACTACGGTGATAATGATCTGGCGGTAGAAGCGCTTTACATGCTGGTCCGTCCAAGTGTCACCGTCGCTGACGCCTTGCGCTATGGCTGCGTCGAACAGGTCTTGCGGCTGGCAGGATTTGCTGCCAAATGTTCTGTTGGCGGTCGAGCTGTTGACTGCGATACCGCTGGCAGCGGCGTCAGTGCTGTCGGCAGAAGTGTTGGTCGTTGCGCTTCCGGCAAGTGTTCTCGGTGCGCGTGGCGAGGTGCTTTCCTCGCTTGGCTTCTTGCCATGCCGTGCCATAACCCCTCCAGAATCTGCCTACTATTCTGTACTCCCCGGTGACAGCTCCCCGTCCGATCAATGCTGACCGCGCCGAGCGTCCACCTGAAATGCCAATATACAGCGTACGATACCCGTCCTTCCCCGATGCATCGCTTCCGTGTTGTAGAGGTTAATGCTTCTATAATTCTTTCGACTTTCGAAAGCTTGTTGGAACTTCCTAAAAATTTTGATAAGTGTTGGTGGAAACTTATTAAAATTTTTGAGAAGTGTTATGCTGGGATTGTTGGGTGTTTCGCAACGGACGGCGAGAGGAAGAACTTATGGTGCCGGATAATCCACGTGAATCGTATGCCATGCTGGTTCGTGAGTCCATGCAGTTTGACATTCCTACGCCGTCACGCCGCAGCGAAATCATACGCGAGCTGCCGCAGCCAGCAGTGTTCAATGCTGTGCACATCATCACTGGCATCCGACGTTGCGGCAAAACGTTCTATCTTTTCCAGAAAATTCATGATTTGTTAAAAAACGGCGTCTCGCGTAATGATATTTTCTATTTCAACTTCGCTGATGATCGTTTGCAGCCGATGCAAGACACCGTGCTCAACGATATCGTCACAGAATACTGGCGGCAATATCCTGACTCTCGTGACCATGGCTGCTATCTGTTCCTTGACGAAGTGCAAGAATGCGCCAATTGGCAGGGATTCTGCCAGCGCATAGCCGAACATGAAGCTGTGACGCTAGTCATTACTGGATCGTCTTCGAAACTGTCCAGCGAGGAAATCGCAACGAATTTCCGAGGAAGATCGCATCCGCATGCCATGATGCCACTGTCTTTCCGAGAATTCTGCGACTTTCGAGGAATCGAAACGCCTTCAAAAGGCAGTACTCTTGCCGATGCCGCGTTTTCTCCGCGAGAAATTACCAGATTTGAAGCCGCATACAACGATTATTTGACTATTGGTGGCTTCCCTGCAGTGCAACGCATGGTTGAGCCGGATCGTATCGAAACGCTCCAAGGTTACGTGCGTGATGTGGTCGCACGCGATGTCGCTGAGCGTTTTGGACGTGAAAACATTACTCTCGCCACACAGATAGCGCTGTTTTTGCTGCGCAATACGGCTTGCGAGCTGTCTACCAATGGTCTTGTGGAAACGTTGCGAGCAGTCGGCTGGAAAATCTATTGGGATAAGGCGAATACGTTACTCGAGCTGTTCAAGCAGGCATTTCTGGTGTATCAGCTTGAGGAGTATTCCACCATGCTCAAGCCGGGTAGTACTGCGGTGCCGAAAATGTATGCCGTCGATCAGGGTATGGTTTACGCGGTGTCACGCGCCAACCAGCAAGATATTGGAAAACGACTGGAAACTGCGATTTTCTGCGAACTGCAGAGACGAACTTCCGGTAGGCGTACGGAAACAATCACTTCGTACACTATGCCGACGTCCAAACAGGAGAAAGTTGACTTTCTTATCGGCGATGCTCTTGCTACGGAACCGTATGGGCTTATTCAAGTGTGTGCCAATATGGGAAATGAGAAAACCAGGGCGCGAGAAATCGGCTCTCTGCAAGCGGTTATGCAACGTACCAACGTTGATTACGGCCTGATTCTCACGCTTAACGAGGGAGAAACCATTGAACTTCCCGATTCCACTGGCACGATCCACGTACTCCCCTCCTGGAAATGGTCCCTCTACGAAGCGTGATGGGAAGGTCAGCGAGAATGCTGGAAAGGAGATATGGAAATGGATGATGCCATATCGGATGCCCCTAACGAGCTGACCGATTCTTTCAGTGCGTAATGCGTGCGATGTGGGGATTGGGATGATTTTGGAGTTGGGGAGGGGCGGGGTTGCGGGGTGCGGTTAGAGTTGGCGATTAGGGCGTTCACGCCGAATATTTGGGGCTGATGACTTTATTCAAGAGAGGCTGACGAATGGTTTCGCCACATCATGTTTTGAAGATTGTGACTGCGCTGTCTGCGGTTGCGTTGACGGCTTCCGTTGCGGTTACGCCGGCTTACGCATTGCAGGATATTGCGATTGAGGATTCTGTTGCACAAAGCGGTTCCGTTACTGCAGATAATGGCGTTGTTATGCAGTCTGACGATCAGTCGGATGATCAGACGGGCGACCAGCAATCGCAAGACGGCATGCCTGACAATCCGAATGCGAAACTTCCAGACACCATCAGTGACGAGATTTCCAACGATGCCACCGTGGTTTCGGAAGACCTGGCCGTCACCCCCGAAGGTGAGGTCAAGAACATCGAAACCGGCGAAATTGTAGCCGATCCGACACTGGTCGGTACGCAGGATCAGCAGCCGGATCCGCTCGCCAAAACCAACGGCGAATCCTTCATTCCGGTAAGTGCGGAAGATGTCAAAAATGCTGTAGCCGACGCGAACGTACAGCTCTCCAAATTCGAAAGCAATGAATACGGCGCGCACTGGGGCACTTACAACAATACGAAAGCCTTCTTCGATTATCAGAACAACCTGTTCGTACAGCAAGCCAAAGGCGTGATCGATGTTTCCGGATGGCAAGGCGACATCGACTGGGCCAAAGCGAAAGCCGACGGCGTGGAAGGCGTGGTCATCCGCCTCGGCTACGGTTGGGGCAACAATGCTGACAAGAAAGCGCAACGTAACATTTCCGAATGCAAGAGGCTTGGCATCCCGTTCGGCATCTACTGGTATTCCTACGCGGACACGCCGGCGCTCGCCAAAGAAGAAGGTGCCGACGTGGTCGCCAAGCTCAAGCAATTCGGTGTGAATCCGAGCGACTTGGCGTACCCCGTGTACTACGACCTGGAAAAGTGGACCTGGGAGGGGCATCAGCCGCCCACCGACCCGAACGTGTACAACAATATCGTCAACAATTGGTACAGCGCACTGCAGTCTGCCGGATACAAGAATCTGGGCGTCTACTCGTACTCCAGCTACCTGCAAGGCCCGCTGAAACATGCCGACATTTACGCCAAAACCGCGTGGGTGGCGCAGTACGGCGCTCGCATGGGATTCGACTCGTTCCCGACCAATAGTCGCGGATGGCAGTACACCAGCTCCGGCAAAGTGGACGGCATTAGCGGCAATGTGGACATGAATGCGTTTGGGAATAAGGAGTATGCGAATGGCGGGAGTAGCGATGATTTACAAGCGGCTATTGATGTACGCAAAATGACTGCAGTTACCATTCCGAATGGCAATTATTACATTAATGTTCGTTCCAAAGTCGCGTCCAGTGTTGATATTCCTGGTGGAAGTGCTGCAGATTCCACCGCCATTCAGTTGTATTCCGGTAACGGTTCCAAGGCTCAGCAGTTCACTTTTACTAGGCAGTCTGATGGGAGCTACGAGATCGTCAATGTGAATTCCGGCAAGGCTTTGGACGTGCGTAATGGTGTTGCTGAGAATAACGCTATAGTGCAACAGTATTCTCGAAATAATTCTCAAGCTCAACGATGGTTTATTCGTGATTCTGGAGCGGGATATTATTTGCAGTCCGCTCTCGGTAATTGGGTTCTGGATTTGAGTGGCGGAAATACTGCGGATGGTGCTGCGATTCGGTTGTATACGCCGAATGGCACTGCTTCACAGCTGTTTGTTGTTTCGTCAAGCGATGTCAACATAGCTACTGGAGTGTCGATGATTATCACTTCGGTTGCGAATAAAAAACTTGTCACGGATGTGACGAGTGCATCAACGGCGAATGGGGCACGAGTTCAGCTTTATTCAAGTAATAATACGAACGCCCAGAAATATCGATTTGAATCAATTGGCAACGGAACGTACAAGATCGTCAATGTTAATTCGGGCAAGGTGCTGGATGTGGCTGGCGGATCCACTGCTAATGGAGCGGCATTGCAGCAATATACGAGTAATAATACTGTTGCTCAGCAGTGGACGGTGCGGAATTACGGCAGTGGCAAGATTGCGTTGGTGTCGGTGAACGCCAACAAAGCTGTCGATATTCCAGGTGGCAATGCCGTGCAGCAGGCTCAGCTGCAGCTTTATTCACCGAATGGCACTGTTGCTCAACAGTGGTTGGTTGCAAAGGCGCCGTTAACGTTGCGCGAACGTTTGAACGAGACTGCAGCCAAGCATAGGCAGGATCTGCCGGATGGAACCTACACTTTTGGATCGAAGCTTAATACGTCTATGAAGATGGATGTGAGCGGCGCTTCTCGTTCAAATTATGGAAACGTGCAGATTTGGGTGGGTAATGGTACCAATGCTCAGAAGTGGAAAGTGACGCATGATTCCAACGGGTATGTGACGTTAACCAGTGTGAACTCCGGCAAAGTGTTGGATGTGAACGGCGGTGTATCCACTAACGGGACCAATATGCAACAGTACGATTCCAACGGAACCTACGCGCAAAAGTGGATAGCGATTAAGAACTCCGATGGCTCATACACATTCCAATCAGCGCTCGCAGAAAACGTGGCGCTGGATGTGAATGGTGGTTCCAGCGCAAATGGCACTAATGTGCAGTTGTATACTTCTAACGGAACAAATGCCCAAAAATGGGTGAAGTAGCAGAATAAAACGAAGGCTTGGTTCCGCATATTCCGCTGGAATCAAGCCTTCTTAATGACATTGAGAGATCACTTTCCCCGACGCTTCATCAACGCAAAACGATTGGCGTCAACGATGAAGGCTTTGCGATCGTTTTTGGCTATGACGTCGAGAATAATTCCTGCGACAATCAAGAGCAGGCCTGCAATAACGAGCATTACCGCACCGATGAGTGTGGGGAAGCGTGCGACCATGCCGGTACGCATGAAGTCGATGCCTACGCTGCCGCAAAGAATTAGACCGACGATGCCGACGATTAGGCCGAGACCGCCAAAGAACGGCAGTGGCTTGTATTCGCGGATCATGCGGAAGATGGTGCTCATCACTTTGATGCCGTCTCCGACGGTATCAAGTTTGCTGACGGAACCTTCAGGACGGTCGCGGTACTGAATCGGCATCTCATAAAGACGGAGATTGTTGTTCAGCGAGTGGATGGTCATTTCAGTTTCGACCTCAAAACCACGGGACAGAACTGGGTAGGTCTTTACAAAAGTGAAGGAGAACGCTCGGTAGCCGGTCATGATATCGGTTACGTGAGCTCCGAACAGTCCATTGATGGATCCACGTACGAGCCTATTGCCGAAGTTGTGGAATGGGCGTTTGTTTTCTTGGAAGTACGTGGAGCTCAGACGATCTCCAATCACCATGTCGTAGCCTTCAAGAATCTTGTCGACCATAGCAGGTGCTGCGTCAGCTGGGTACGTATCGTCGCCGTCAGACATGATGTACACGTCAGCATCGATATCTTCGAACATGGCTCGAATGACATTGCCCTTGCCTTGACGTGGCTCCCTACGTACGACAGCACCTTCTGCGGCAGCAATCTCTGCAGTGCGATCAGTGGAATTATTGTCGTAAACGTAGATGTCTGCTTGTGGCAAAGACGTTTTGAAATCGCGAACAACCTTACCGATGGTCACTTCCTCGTTATAGCAAGGAAGCAGCACAGCAACGGAGGGGCTTGGATTCTTTTCGAGCATGTAAGACACTATAGCCTCTGCTATGGTCGGAGAAAGGTAGGACTCTGCTTAAATGGCGGTTTAAACACTGATTGTCTTTTTGGAGATGAAGCCCAGTACGGGGATTCTTTATTCAGAGAGTCATGTGTGTAGTCTAAATTTTGTTTTTGCAATAGTGGATTGATCGGTACTAAGAAATGATTCTATATGGGAAAACGTATAGTTGGGTATGATGTTGCGAAGAGCATCGCGATGTTTTTTGTGGTTTTGTTACATTTCGCTTTTTATACCAGATACTATTCTGGCGGACTTGCGGGCACTGCAGTAACCACACTGTGCGTAATCTGTGTGCCACTTTTCTTCGCTGTCAATGGCGCACTTTTGTTGCCGAGGACTTTTGATGTTAAAAAACATTATAAGAAAACATGCACCGTTGTTGCGATTGTGAGCATATGGAAACTGCTTATTGCAGCTTTCTTTGTTTATGTGGATGGCTCTCATTCTGTTGGAGTAAAGAATTTAGTCGTTTTTCTATTTGGTGGAGGGTTTGGGGAATACCCAGTTGGGTATTTTTGGTTTATGAACGCTTTGATTGCGGTCTATCTGATATATCCACTGATTAAAATAGCTTTCGATTCGAATGATAAATCTGCTATGGGTTGCCTATTGGCGGTTATTTTTTGTTTTTCTGTCGGGAAAGACACCGTACGAGTTATATTGCAGATGTTAGGTTCGGTCAGTCATCATGATTTTGCGTCAGTCCTTGATGGTGTGGGTCAATTTTATATTTTCGGCGATTATGGATATGTGCTCATGTATTTCGTAATTGGTGGTCTCATAGGCGCATCTGTAAGTCGTGCTGGGGGACATTGTCTTGATAGGTTTAGGCTGCAGCCAACGGTTGCATTGTTAGCTGTTCTTCTGTGTTATATTGTGACTTTTGCTATTCAGAGACATCAGCATGCTGTACAAGGAACGAATTTAACGGTGGATTATGGTTATTGGCTTTTCCCAACGTTTCTCGCCACTATCTTAGTGCTGCAATTGCTTGTCAATGTGAAAATGGAGGGTGTTGTAGCAGCTGTATCGAAAGTTGTAGGTGCGAATACTTTTGGTATTTATATGCTTCATATGATTGGACTAGTTCTGATGAGTCGACTGCAAGCTTTGCCTGTTTTCTCGTGTTTGGGCAATATGAATTCCATCCTTGTGACGCTGATGAATATTGTCATGGCGCTGTTTGTTTTTCTCGGGTGTCTTATTGTTTCCGTGTTATTGAGGCGGATACCTGTCGTTGGGCGTCTCTTTTCTCTATAAAAAAATTGAATGGGAGTCTCATGTTTAAAAACAATCGTATAGGTCTTCGAATCGTTATTCCTGTGATACTGGGCATCATGTTTGCCTTCGGGGATGATGCGTCCAACTCCGAAGGGAAGATTCTGACTTTAAGAACCGCCTTCTTTTACAAAGCTTTACTTTTCTGCCTGCTTTTTGTGTTTCTTTTTATTGCTGTTGACTCAGCAGTGGAAAAGATGAAATGGAACGCTCTTGAGGAGAATCGCGAAGCGAGGTTTCTGAGGTATGAGTGGACAATCAAAAGTGTTCTGAAGAATGCGGTAATTATTTTTATCTGTTGGTTTCCTTATATCTTTTTTCTTTTCCCTGGAGTGTATTGGTCTGATACTTCTAAGCAATTGTTGATTCATTATGGTGTAGAAGAGTTTACTGATCATCATCCGTTTGCCTTGACATACCTATTTGGGGCTTTTGCAGATTTTGGAGAACAAACTTTCGGAAATCCAATATTGGGACTGTACTGCCTAATCGTATTACAACTGATTGCTGCGATTATGCTTCTCTCTGTGACTGTGCTGTATACGCATAAGATGGGGCTTGGCAGAAGAGCATGTCATGTGGAACTTGTTTTTTTTGCGTTGTTCCCTGTGCTCCCTGTAATGTTTTGCTCTCTTGCGAAAGACACGATTTCGGTTCTGTTTCTTATGGCTTTTTGTCTTCTTTTTGCCGAAGTAATTAGGACAAAAGGCGCTATTGCGACTAATCCTTGGGTCATTAGTGGGCTGTTTCTTTGTGGATTGCTTACATGCTTAACGAAGAAGGCGGGGGTGTATGTTGTCGTTCCTTCGCTTGTTCTTGCTTTCTTGATGGTTCTTTCAAAAAAAGCGAAGGCAATCTTGATTTCAGTAGGGATGGCGGTAGCTGTTATCATGCTGATCTTAATTCCTAAATGTATCATGCCTGCACTTGGTGTTGAGCCTGGCGGAAAGCAAGAAAGCATTCCTTTCGCTATTCAGCAGGTCGCACACGATATCAAATACAACGGTGATGATATGACCGAAGATGAGAAGGGGTTGGTGTCTGATTTCCTGACCATCGATTATTCGAAAATAGCTGATAGCTATGATCCTCAAATTGTTGATCCAGTGAAGGGAACAAAGCTTAAGGATGAAAGCCTTTTTGGCGACTTTATCAAGCTGTGGATCAAAAAAACTGTGGAACACCCGCTTGGGCATTTCGAATCATGGATTGGCCTTGTTAAGGGTTGGTTTGGATTCCAAAACAATGATGGCTCTCCTAACTATATGGTAGTTTGCACAGAATCTGCTTGGTATTACGATCCGATAATGAAGTATGTTCCGCAATGGCCTGTTAAAGCTTCAAAGAGCGATACGGCACGCTCCATATACAACATGGAACAGAGTGTGCCTGTTGTCAACGTACTTTTTTCCAGATCTTTGTGGGCTTCTATTCTTCCATGCTTGATGCTTTTCTTTGCGCTGAGGCCAGGGAAGGGCAAGCTAGGTCGTGTGGCGTCCATGATGCCGGTAGATATGTCCTTTGTGTATTTGTTGTTGGTGCCGGTATCTGGCATGGGAGGTGAACCTACCAGATACGTTCTGCAGATGATTTGTGTTGCGCCACTTTTCTTGACTTTAATGGCTAAGAGCCGAAGTCAGGAGAACGCAGAAGAATAGTGGGCGTTGCTGGTGGCGTAGAGAAATCTACGCCACCAGCATTGTGCTTATAATAAGCTGATTTATTTGCGCTGGACGATATTGGAGAACGCTGGAGGACACAAGGATGACTGTGGTTCAAAAGGGCATGAAGCGGCGTGTGCCACTTGTTGTTTTGGCGATGATCTGTGGTTTTCTAGCGTCACTGGTTGACTCCATTCGTCAGCATGATCAGTTGGTTCTGGCTCCGCGCATGCTTTGGTATACGCTCGTAATCGCAATCCTCTTCTTCCTTTTCGTGTTGCTTTTAGAGCGCGTGCTGTCTTGGTTGAATCGGAAGCCTGAAACGTATCGAAACGTTTCGCGTAAGTTGCGGGAGATCTTCTCTTTTAAGACGTCGAAGAAACAGTTTGCGTTAATTGCGGTTGTGTTGGTGCTGTGCTGGCTTCCGTATCTGATTGTTACTTATCCGGGTGTCATCTGGTATGACACTGAGCAGCAACTGCTCCAATGGAATGGCCAGCCGAATACTTTTACTGATGGTAGCTATCTCTCTGATCACCATCCTGTTTTCGACACTATGATATTTGGTACTTTTCTGCGATTAGGAGCGTTTTTCGGCTCGCCTGATCGAGGGTTGTATCTAGGGTGCATAGTTATCGAACTGGTCGCCATTGCAGCTCTTGCGTCAATGATTCTTTACTGTCGTCATATTGGCGCTGGATGGCGATTCTGTTTTGCTGAAATGATTTTTTTTGCGGTATTCCCTTTTACTGCGCTGTTTTCCATGACGATGGTCAAAGATTCGTTGTTCATGCCGTTTTTTATCTGGTTTGCCATGATATTTGTTGAAGCGGTAAGAACTCAGGGAGTATTACTCAAACAGCCTCAGTTTTTTACGGCGTTTTTACTGACTGCGCTTTTGATGGGGCTTACAAAAAAAACTGGCGTCTACATCGTGCTTATATGCTGTACCATCTTATTTTTCGCAGTATCTTCGATTATTCGTAAGCGTGTTGTTGGTGTTTTTACTGTCGTTATATCGGTATTTATGATATTGATGCCGAAAATTGTTTTCCCTGTACTCCGTATACAGGAAGGTGGAAAACAAGAGATGCTTGCCGTTCCGTTGCAGCAATCCGCGTTACTGGTGAAGCGGCATGAAAATGATGTTTCGAGACAGGATCTAGAAGTTATCTACAAAATTCTAGGTGATGATGTAGCCGACCGGTACCAATGGTGGGCATCGGACAATGTGAAAGGTTATTCTTGGGATTCTCAGAATGATCAATATTTAGGTCAATATGCGATTGCTTGGATCCATGGGCTGGCATCTCATCCGGAAACATATGTTGAAGCGTATGTCGCTTTGCAGGAGGCTTGGCTGGGCATTCCTTCACCTACTGATTCGAATGCTGGTGATTTAGTAATGCAGACGTACGCTTTAGGAAGCGATCATTATGCGTTACCTGATTCGGTGAAATTAGGGCTATGCTTTGGTGGCTTCAAAAATGCAGTGCAGAAACTTCAGGAGACGATTAATAATCACATAGCGCGAGCTCCAATAGTGAATCTATTGTGCTCGCGTGCGGTGTGGTCGACTTGGATATTCGTGTTTGTTCTCTACGAGTGTATACGTCGTAAAAAGCGACATTGCCCGTGGTTGGCACCTTATGTTGTCACGTTCCTGTTTCTATGGATTTCACCGGCTACCGTGACCATAGAAGGCATGAGATATCTCATACCAATGGTTATGATTGCGCCGCTCATGCTTGGAATGCTCGGGGCTGGTGAGCAAGCAAACAGCGCACAGGCAGCTGAGGATGAGCGGTAAAGCGAGAATAAATTTAAAGCCGGTGAAAGGCAGTATTAATGCTTTTCACCGGCTTTAAATTTGGTGTTAATTAGCGTCGGCCTCGTGCTATGCGTCCGATTGACTTGAGGAGTTCCCTCCGGTGCGACCCTATCGGCATGATTGGGTCGATGATTTTACGAATTGGGTTATCTTCACCCACCGCGCGAGGTGGCTTGGCTGGCGTGACAATGACAGGAGCTTTCGGTGCTGTAGCCTTTACCACACGCTTCAACAAACGCTCATAGAATGGTGTTTCACGTGCATAACGCCAGTAAATGGAAGCAAAATCGCAATCTGGATCAGTCCACGGCTTCTGGAAACCGGCATAGTGGATGATCTGCGGGTTGTTACGTGACCTCATGTAGGCGTCATAAATGTCGTTTGGTGCCTGCACAAACAGATTGCCGACACGTCCGCCGCAATCGTGAACCACATTCCACTCCCATGGTAGATACAACACTTCGCCTTCGCAATGTGCGTTAAGCACATCCTGATCGTTATAGATGAAGGCAGGATTAGACGCATACGTAAGCCACTGCTTGATGGTGTAGCGCTCGCGCATGGCCTTGGTGTTGAGTACGAGAACGCCAGCTTGGAAGTAATCGTAAGGATTCTTCATCTTCAGTACATTCTTGGCGTATCCCATGCGTTTGCCATGCTTGACATTAAGGTTGGCAAGGAAATCAATATCTCGAATCGCGCCGAGCAGCTTGCCTTGCAAATCGGTGTTGTACAGCTTGGCGATGTCACCATTGATGACGATGTCCGAATCCAGATACAGTACCTTGTCGTAGAACGGCAATAGCTTCTGAATTAGGAATCGATAGTAGGTTTCGATGCTGATATGAGCATTATTCGTGGAAAGATCGTATCCAGACAACTCACGTTCTACATTGGTGAATCGCAGTGACATATTCGGGAACTGCTTGAAGAAATCGCGCAGACGTTCCTGCTTGTCCCAAGCGACATTCCGCTGCAACACCACAACATCATAGAAATATGACGGATCAGCATTTTTCATAGCCGAATAGACCGTGGTGGTGAGTTGTGGAACATAATTATCATCCGCGGCAAACACGACTGGAACGATCGGCTTGTCGAACACATCAAGAGGCTTCAGCTCTTCGGCATGTTCCGGATTGGTGAAATGTACGCACTGCAGTTCCTTGAACTTCCAATTGGAGCCGATGCGCTTATGGTGCATCAAATAGATGTTCAACAGACGTTCGGAAAGGTGCCCCGGAGTGCGCAGCGCCTCCTTGCTATACGTGCTGTAATCGGTGTTCCTGTCGAATTCCTCAAGAATCGGGAACATCCAAGAGCAATAGTCGAAGAAGATCTCCTTCTTCATAATAAACATATTGCAGAAGCACGCCTTGTTACCCTTGAAGAAGGCGTCGGCATCCTCTTTGTAGTCCGGATACATCTTGCACAGAATTCGATAGCAGCGAAGCAGATCATCATCGTGTAGCAGGGGAGCGGCCTCCCACAGTGCGCGCGGAGTGCCGTGCTCGTCAATGATCTCCGTGAGATCACCGAATGGAGTGGTAATGACGTCGTATTGGCGAACTACTCGCTCAATGTTTGTATCGTCAAGTCCATACTCTTTCGCGGCTTTGGCATCGATGTAATCATCCATGATCTCGCCATATGGGTTCTCTTTGTGGGGAGTGTCGGAGAAATCAAAATATCGGCGATAATGGCAGAAACCGTAGTAATCGGCGTTGATGTTCTTCCATGCCCAGTATTGTGTAGTGAGTTCGCAATAGCGTGGATTGAGGTCGGAAATGTTCTCTCCGTCATCGTCATGGAACGCCCAGGGGAAACGGTAGCTGCCCTCGCGCAGACCTACCTGTACAGGCTGAATGATAGCGCTATCGAAGGTGTCGACGTTCTTATGCGTGGTGACGAACAGACGAATGCGTTGCTCGTTGTACTTCTGGAACGTTTCCGTATTGCGAGTCTTTTCAGTGAGCTCGGTCATATGATGGGTGGCGACCTGTTTCATTTCGTGGAATCGGATAGAATCTTCGGATATCTGATCGGCGGGAACGGTGATGGCATTGGCCATTGCGAACCAGTTCGGTAAAGTATCATCCGGGGCAATCAATTGATCTGCGGAAAGCAGAGCGTAGGCTTTATCACGTACGAAGCGGTAAATCTCTCGACCGGTAATTGCCGCGCCCAGCGTTTCAGCCATATGTTGGGCTGCTGCTTCTTTTTCGTTCTCTGGAACGCGGGTTTTCCAGTCATTGGCCAGCAGTTCTGTTGCTTTATGCGTAAATCCGGTCACGCATGCATCTAGATCATACTCGGGATGGTCGCTCGCAAACTTCCTACTTGCGTTGAAACAGGCATTGAATTGACTGCAGAACAGGGCATACTTCTCGGCGGAAATCTGGTTGGTTCCGGTAACTCCCCGCCCATAGTGGTATCGATAGCCGCGGATGTTCTTGTCTGCATGATATGTATGGGCCATTGAAGAAATGACGATGCATTCGTATCCGTCCTCGGCCCGTTCCAGACGGCCCACGGTCATTGCCGTGAAGGCTTCCTTGAGCAAGGATGTACGATACAGGCGTTGCGTGACTCGCCAATCGACATGTTGCCCTTGATCCTCAACGTAGATGTTGCGAACAATATCAGAATCGGTGCAATCGTCCGTTGCAGAGTTGTTGAACGCTTCGAAGGCATCGCATTCAGTTTGCAAAATGTCGTTCTCACCAATGACGGTGAGACCAAAATGCAGTATGTCAACGGGATTGTTCTCCATCGCTCCAATGAGGTCGGCGCAGAAGCTGGGGGCGAGATCATCGTCGCCGTCAAGGAAGAAAGCATATTCTCCAGATGCTTTCTCCACACCTGTTTTCCGCGCGAGATGTAGACCACTGTTCTGCTCGTGATGTACGGAGATGATGCGCGAATCCTTGGCGGCTGCTTCGTGAATAATGTCCGCTGTGTTATCGGTGCTTGCGTCGTCCACCACAATGGCTTCAAAATCAGTGAAGGTTTGAGCGGAAACGCTATCAAGACACTGCTTGAGATAGTCGCCCACGTTGTAGGCGGCGATGATGATTGTGATCTTTGGCATTGTGTTCCTCATTCAGTTCAGGGCTTGTATCAGCCTACCTGACGGTTATCTTTTAGCGGATGTAAAAAGGGTTCTTAACATAGTCTTCAAGCGATTTTCCTTTGCAGGGAGTGGACGTTCTCCCTTGGATTCGATGATTCCGGAATCACGTAGATGTTGTCTCGCGATAGACCGCATGGAAAGAAAATGCTGATTCACGGTGTTTGAGGGGAGTTGATGCGCCGCTTCAATCCGTTCCGTTTCCTGAAGATACTGGCTTGCGTGCATTCGATTAGCTGATGCAGTGTCAGATAATTTGTCGTCCGACACTAGATAGGCATAGGCATAATCGCGAATATACCGGTAGAGCTCTCCACAGACGGCATCTGATGACCAATACGAGAGAATGCATTGTAATCCATCGGATTTAGCGGTCTGGGGGAGATTGTCTTGCCACTCGTTCATAGTGTGCTCGATGAGACGGTCGCGAACGTCATTGAGACGATCCGACCAGTCATCACGAGGAATCTGTTCATTGATAGAACGTGCAAAATCTGTCACCATGGACAGAGCCTGGGCATCTCGCCGTGCTGTGGCGTCAAGCGTGTTCAACGTAAGCTGGCTTCCCAATGTATCGCCTCGCCCTAAATGATAGAGATACCAAGGGGAATTGGGGATGCCAGCATACGTTGTTGCGAAAGAGTCCAGAATGAAACTCATATACAAATCATCAGAGAGGACCAAACGTTCATCGGCGGCATGCTCGTACGCGGTACGAGCGAGATTACCCCGATACATTTTGTGATGTACATGCCAATCAAATCCGTCAACAGCACTGAATTGGGTGCGCAGAATATCTTCGCCCTGCAATGTTCTGCTTATCGGTGTGAGGAATGACGACATACCGGTAGCAGCATCTTCAGCTGAGGCGTTTTCCGCTACGACGCGTACTCCGAAATGATAGATATCCGCTTCGGTGTTGTGAGCGAAGTGCATGAGACTTTGGAGCGATCCATCGGCCAGCTCGTCATCTTGGTCCATGAGCATGACGAATTGACCGTGGGATGCCAGAATTCCAGTCTTACGCGAGGCTAGAGTCCCTGAATTGACGTGGTGCTGAATCATCCGTACGCGAGAGTCTTCTTGGGTGAGCCGCAAAGCGACATCGGCTGTATCATCGGTGCTGCAATCATCCACAATGATTACTTCGATGTCCCGATAATGCTGCCGGGTGACGCTGTGTACGCAATCTGGCAGGTACCGACTGTTGTTGAACGCCGGAATGATGATGGAAAGCTGCGGCATACATTCTCTTTGCTGGGCGACTAGTACTATCATCTTAGTTTAATACTAAGAGCGCCGTACATGGGAAACTGCGCATGGAACCCACGAAAGAAAGATCGACATGAAAGTTGAAACCGTTTCGTTGTGCCGTGGCGATGGGCGAGGCTACATGAGGCTGTCGTTCTCGGATTTTCCGGATATCGATCTTGACAATCTGGCAGCAGTAGCATACGCGAAAACTTCAGGGCAGATGATTCCATGTGACATGTTCTGGCTTGATCCGGTAGAGGGTGCTTGGTCGGAGTCAACGAGCATAGACGCGGTGGTAGTGTTCCCGCTACTTGACGGCACCGTCCTTTCCGTCAATGTCGTGAACCGTGATGATATGGAGACCGGCTATTTCAGCTATGAGGTTGAGCCATTGAAATCGAAGATTCGTTCACGCCTGACCTACAAGTTACATGAAGATCAAGCGAGGTCCATACGAGATATCGAAGAGCGTTTTATTTCGGGGAATTCGCATGTGGAAGTCGTCGGAATCTATCCTGATGGTGCCGGACATGCCGTTGTGAGAGCGGAAGCCACTATGAGGGGCGATGAAGATGAACCCTATGCTGTGCAGGTACTTGATGAGTCCGCTCAGCCTTTTTCTGTGAAGATAGTTGTACTGGAGAACTCAGTGTGTGTGGACCATAAGGACTCTAACATCACGTATCGGAGGATGACATATGCGTTTGTGATGGATATGGCTCCGCGGGTGTTGTGCGTTGTTGTTCGGTCTGAACATAATGCGTGTGATGCGGCTTCGGCGTGCATTTGGCCACTACAATTCCAGCGATTGCTTGATAATTCCACGGCGGAACTTCGTCATGCTTCATTGGATCCAAGCTATGATTTCTTCTTCAGGAAGCATCGTTCAAATCCCCGTGAATTGCAGTCTCAACAGCGAATCTGCGCTGCTTGGGAACAACCACCGTTGATAAGCTTGGTGTGTGTGGCATACAATACGCCGGAAGCGTATTTCAAACAGTTACTGTCCTCTGTATTGCGGCAAACATATACGCATTTCGAGATAATCGTTGTTGATGTCAGCAGTGCGGATTCCACGTCGGTGGAGAGTGTATTGAGTCAGTGCGATGATTCCCGCATTCGCGTGACGAAAGCCGAGAATCGGAGTATTGCCGAAAACACCAATGTCGGCATCGCAATGGCACAGGGTGACTATATTGCGTTCATTGATCATGATGATGTGATTGAGCCTGACACACTGTATTGGTACGTCGATGAAATCCAGCGACATCCGCAGGCGGATGTGCTGTATTGCGATGAGGATAAGCTGCAAGACGGGCGATATGTGTGGCCTGTGTTCAAACCGGCGTTCAATAGGGATTTGCTTTACGCATACAACTATGTGACGCATATGCTGATGATCAGTAGGAATGTTCTGGAACAGGTCGATTTGTCGCCGTCGGATGTCTCCGGTGCGCAAGATTACGATTTGACTTTGAAATGCGTCGAGGTTGCACGTGAGGTATGTAATGTGCCACATATGCTGTATCACTGGAGGGAACATCCGGGATCCACCAGTGCTAATGCTCAAAGCAAGCCATATGCGGTAGAGGCGGGCAGGCTTGCATTGCAAAGGCATTTTGAACGAATGAAGCTTCCGACACAGGTGGAAAGCCTACCTGCAATGTTCCGTTACCGTGCGCGGTATGAATATGCGAGCGATCCCAAGGTAAGTATCATCATTCCTACCAAGGACCATGTGGATCTGCTGAAGACATGCGTTGAATCGGTGCTTGAGAAGACCACGTATCGCAATTATGAGTTGATTATTGCCGAGAACAATAGTGTTGAACCGGCCACATTTGCCTATTACGACGAGCTTGAGCAGAGCCATGATTTTGTGCGGGTCGTCAAGTGGCCTGGGACGGGATTCAACTATTCTGCAATATGCAATTACGGAGCCTCCTTCGCTAGCGGAGATATATTGTTGTTCCTGAACAACGACACTGAGGTCATTTCTTCCGAATGGCTGACTTCGATGGTGGGATTCTTCGTACGTCCGGAAATAGGAATAGTTGGTGCGAAGCTGCTATACCATGATGGGCTGGTTCAACATGGTGGTGTCTGGGTGTCGCCTAATGGCTGTGATTATGTTAACCAACGTTGTGGAGCGACGGAGCTGGGATACATGGAGACATTACAGCATCCATTTAACTGCACAGCTGTGACTGGTGCTTGCCAGATGATTCGGCGTACGGTATTTGACCAAATCCATGGATTTGATGAAGATCTGGCCGTTGTGCTCAATGACGTGGACTTGTGCTTGAAGAACAACGACGCTGGATATCTGACGGTGTTTGATGCTGATGCGGTGCTTTACCATAACGAATTCAGTAGCCGCGGAAGGGATGAACAGAATCCACAGAAAGCAGCTAGGGCGATTCAGGAGCAGATGCGGTTCTATGACAGGTGGGCGCAGCTGCTTCTTGAAAACCGTGGCAGGTTCTTCAATTCGAATCTTGAACAGTACAACGGGCATTTCAAGATTGCTTATTGAGTTGTGGATATTGCGTGGCATGTGTGTAGTTGAAATTATCGGAGAGTAATACGCATTTTGTATGGAACTGTTCTCTACGGGATTTGTGCTCTGCCAGCAATGAACGGAAATGCCTTCAAATGCGTATTCAGCTCATGAGCCGATAATGCGTATGTGAAGGATGCTGATTCGTTCCGTCCGAATTCTGCATCTGCACCATGGAGCTACTAAGCTGGAACCGTTTACGAAGCTTCGCGAAGGTATCGGAGAAAGAAAGAAGGTCGTGTTATGAAGAGCATCATTCTTGCCGGTGGCTCGGAAACCCGTCTTTACCCGCTCACCACGGTGGTGTCGAAGTAGCTGCTTCCCGTGTACGACAAGCCGATGATTTACTATCCGCTGAGCGTGCTGATGATGGCCGGGATTCGCGACATCCTGATCATCAGCACGCCGCACGATCTGCCGAACTTCGAGCGTCTGCTGGGCGACGGCAGCCAGTACGGCGTGAACTTCTCCTACAAGGTGCAGCCGAGCCCCGACGGCCTTGCCTAGGCGTTCCTGCTGGGTGAGGAGTTCATCGACGGCGAGCCGTGCGCTCTGGTGCTGGGCGACAACATCTTCTACGGCAACGGTTTGGGACGCACGCTGCGCAAGGCCGCCGCGGCCGAGTACGGCGCCACGGTGTTCGGCTACTACGTGGACGACTCGGAACGCTATGGCGTGGTCGAGTTCGACGCGAACAAGAAGGCCGTCTCCATCGTGGAGAAGCCGGAGCATCCCGCGTCCAACTACGCGGTGACCGGCCTGTATTTCTACGACGAGCGCGTGGTCGAGTTCGCCAAGCGGATCAAACCGAGCGTCCGCGGCGAGCTGGAGATTACGGACCTCAACAGGATGTACTTGGAGGACGGTTCGCTGAACGTGCAGACGCTCGGCCGCGGTTACGCTTGACTTGACACCGGCACGATGGACTCCCTGTTCGAGGCGGGCGAGTTCGTGCGTACCGTGCAGCGGGCGCAGGGCCTGCCGATCGCGGTGGCTGAGGAGATCGTGTTCGAGAACGGCTGGATCGACCGCGAGCAGCTGATGAGGGCAGCCGAGAAGTACGGCAAGAGCCCGTATGACAAGCACCTCAAGGGCATCGCTGATGGGGAGATCAAACTTATCTCCAATCGGAAATGAAGTTACGGCTTATGCTCTAAGTGTTTCGCGCATTGCCTTATTGCTGGATCTTGAGATCAACAGGTGCATGACATTTAGAGCCGTTTAATTGTTGGCCTATAGGAACTTTTGTGGTGCTTATAACCGTGGCCCGGCCTTGTGGGAGCAG
>OIXX01000405.1_pt1 | contig 27182 bp, 22 predicted proteins | sample 1588161 | NCBI WGS metagenome assembly OIXX01 (sample SAMN03283274) | human gut metagenome | biome: human-associated habitat; material: feces | host: Homo sapiens | place: Peru | collected 2012
TGAGCCCCCATTGCGGCAAGGGCAAGAAGCTTCGGGCCAAGCGCCTGGAGAAGGCAGGACTTGCGTAGGCACACAGTGGCGCGCATGACGAAGGGCGGGCACGACGTAGAATCGCCGTGCCCGCCCTTCGAATCTTCTCTTCTGCCTTAGTCGAGGTAGTAGTGGCCAATGGCGTCGGCGCCGAGGATGGCGTCGGCAACCATCTCGGGCGTGACCTCGAACGGCATGTTGCCCATGGTGTCACCCGGTGCGCAGGCCGTCTCGGCCACCACCATGGCCTTCTCGCGCGTGAGTTCCTCGACGCCGAGCTCGGCCATCGTGACCGGAAGGCCCACCTCGATGCAGAACCCGATGACCTCCTCGAGCTTCTCGAGCTCCACGTCCTCGAGCACGAGCTGGGCAAGCGCGCCAAACGCCACCTTCTCGCCGTGGTAGTACGGACGGCACTCCGGCAGGCGCGTGAGGCCATTGTGGATGGCGTGCGCCGCAGCCAGCCCCGAGCACTCGAAGCCTATGCCGGACAGCAGGGTGTTTGCCTCGATCACGCGGTCGACCGCCGGGGTGAGCACGCCCGCCTCCAGCGCGATGCGCGCCTTCACGCCGTCGGAGATGAGCGTCTTGTAGCAAAGCTTCGCGAGGGCGAGCGACGCCATGCCACCCTTGCCGCCAGCACAGGTGTCGGCGTCGGAGGCGTGGGCCGCACGGGCCTCGAAGTACGTGGCGAGGGCGTCGCCCATGCCGCACACCGTGAGGCGCACCGGGCTGTCGGCGATCACGCGCGTGTCGACGAGCACGATGTTGGGGCTCGCGGGCAGGTACAGGTAGCGGTCGAACTCGCCGTCGTCCGTGTAGAGCACCGAAAGCGCGCTGCAGGGCGCGTCAGAGGAGGCGATGGTGGGGCAGATGACGACGGGAGTGCCCAGGTAGTAGGCCGTTGCCTTGGCCGAATCGAGGATCTTGCCGCCGCCGATGCCCACCACGACGTCACAGGAGCTCTCGCGCGCGACGTCGGCGAGCCTCGTCACCTCGGACTCCGAGCACTCGCCACGGAAGTCGACGTAGACCGGCGTCACGGAGCTGTCCTCGAAGCTCGTCTCGACCTTCTCGCCGACGCGCTCGCGCCCGACGGGCGTGTTGATGACGAGCGCCGTGGTGCCGAGGGGCTCGACATAGCCCCCGAGACGAGCTAGCTCGTCGGATCCCTGGACGTACTTGCTGGGACTGCTGAAGATCTTGGGCATGATGGTTCCTCTCGTGGCGCTTCGAACGATGGGGCTGCCCTGTCGATGCCAATGCCCTAGACATGACGACGGAGGCCCCGCAACGGCGACCTCCTCGGCTGTAGCCCTGTGTGAGTTGACTCCCCTAGTTCTTTTCGTGGAACGAGTGTAGCCGCGGAGAGCAAGCCCTGCAGAGGACGAGTCGGCGGATGGGTGCGCCCCCGCCACGGGCGGCGGGGCGGCATTACCGGCTGTCGGACAATTGGTCAAAAAAGTTGTTGCGCAGCTGTACGTATTTGATATAGTTAACGAGCTCGCTTGAAGCAGCACTCGGCTGGGTAGCTCAGTTGGTAGAGCAGGGGACTGAAAATCCCCGTGTCAGGGGTTCGATTCCCTTCCCAGCCACCATCGAACTCGCAGGTCGGGAGCCTATCGCTCCCGACCTTTTTTATGTGCGCGCTCAGCCCCTCCCCCTCACGACAAAGACGCGCTGGCCCGCGAGACCGTCGCTCCACCCGCACAAGCCCTCGCCTCGGGCGACGGCACAAGACGAACCGTAACGCCCGAGCCGCGTAGTTCCAGGACGTCTCCCACCACGAGACGGCAGGTTCCCGCAAGCGGGCGCCCGTTGAGCAATGCGGGGTTCGTGGCCCCAAGATCGCGGACAAAGGCCCCTCCCCGGCATCGCTCGATGGCGAGATGGCGGCGCGACACCGCCTGCGCCGATACGACGAGGTCGTTGCCCTCCTCCCTGCCGAGCGTCATGCCCGCCGCCGGCACCACGCAGCTCACCTCGAGGCCCGGCCCGCACGCCCTAATCCACGGCGCGCCCGCCTCGTCCGCAATCGGATGCAGCACGAGGGTGTCCGAGGGCCCGCCTCCCCGCGCCGTGCCCGATGCGGATGCTCGTGGAGGGCCTTCCGCCACCTGGGTGGCATCCGACCAGACGTCCTCGTCCTCCCAGAGCTCGTCGAGAGAGCCCCAAACCTCGTCGAGGCCCGGTTCCTCCATTTCGGCCTCGCCACCTGGTTCCTCAAAATAGACGTCTTCGCAGGTGTCGGAGTGCACCCCGCTTCGCTGCCCGCCACCCTTGAAGTCATAAAGGCAGCCATAACAAACGTCCATGTCCGAGAAAAGACCCGCCCCGCACCTCGGGCACGTCTTGGTCATCATCCCTGCGTCCTCACCCACGTCGAACACTCCCTTTCGAAAGCTCACGCCATCCAAGGCCCTCCACTACGAGGCTTTCGCCAACGGCGGGCCAGGGATCGTCACTGGTCGGCCGCTCGAGGGCGACCCTCGCCGACACACGGCCCACGACCCTACCGGGCGGCAGAGCCCGCCACGACCCGACGACGAGCCCCTCCCCATCAACGAGGGCAACGTCGATGGGATACGCCATCCCGATCGTATGCACCGAGCGACACCGGCAGAGCGCGACGGGCCGAGTGCTCGGGCCATGCGCCCTCGTCCCGAGCAGACCCACAAGCCGCTCGACCGCGCTTGAAAGCACGGAGAACCTAACCGCACGCTTGGCATCCCCGTCACCACGCATCGTGATAAGAACGGACGGCCGCCCATCTTGCGACCACGACGCCCTCACGTGACCACCGCCGACCGGTAGCGGTCGACCACGACCGTGCGCTCATGGACCATCCAGGCCGGGGCCACATACCCAACCCCGGCGACCTGAGCCGACGACGGCCATGGCCGATACCGAAGCACGCACACGTAGCGAACCGACCCGGCGGCAAGGTCGAGCGTGGCATGACCGCCTGGACTCGTTCGCCCCTCCACGCGTACCTCGACCTCGAACGGCCCCGAACCCATCGCCTCCTCGACCGCGTCTTGCACCTCCGCCGTCCCGACCTCCGTCACGGAACTCCCCGAAGGCGACGACCCGTGCACAAGAACCGCGTCCGGCGCGACGCGGTCAAATCGCGCACAGAGCTCCGTGAAGTGCATCAGGTTGACCACACAGAGGGCCACCACGACGACGACCGGGACAAGCAGGGCAAGCTCGACGGCCATCTGGCCCGACGTCTCCAAGAGCCCGAACGGGGGCGGGGCGGGCGCTCGGGCGCTCACGACGCCACCCCGAGCAGGTCGCCCACGTTCAGCGTGAGCGGAACGGTGAGGTCGGTGCCGGGGATCGGCAGCTCCGCAACCGTGAAGGTAACCTCGCCGAGCTCGTTGACGACCTCCTGCCCAAGGGCCCGTGCCAGCTCAGCGGGGTCACCCGAATCGGGCAGCTTTCCCACGAGCTCGCGCGCCGTGCCCAGCGACTCAAGCCCCGCCTTGTCGAGCACGTTCTGGGTGTTCGTTAGTACGGGCTTTCTGAGCCTGAGGTCTGCGGGCTCGAAGCCGGCCGCGCGAATGACGTCCCGCACCCGGTCACGTAGCCAGGATGCCGCAGAACCGCCTGGCACGCCCTCCAAGGCCGACACTGCCTGGTCGGCTGCCGAGGACAGGCCGTCTGCCGCAGCCCCGTAGCCAACGAGCAGCCCTCCCCATAGCCTCCCGATGCTTCCGAGCACACCAGCCCCGCCTGCGCCCAGCCGCGAGGACAGGGTCTCGAACAGACGGCTGAGCGAGTCGTTTCCCCGGGCGTCATCATCCGGGGCGAGCGTCGCCGCAGAGACCGCCGCGCCCGCCGGAAGCCGGGCGGAGTCCACGAACGTCGAGGCAAGTTCTTCGGGGGTCGTCGTGCCGGGTCCACGCACCACCACGGCGACGCAACCCCAGGCACCAGGCGGGCAAAGCTTGGGGCGCGGGACGGAAAGCGAGGACAGCGCGTCATCGAAGGCGTCCGCCCCCTCGTCGGCGACGTCCCGGAGCGTTCCTTCGGCCTCCACGAGCTCCTCGGCCGCCCGCTCGTAGGCTTGGGACGCCTCCACGAGACGCCTCCAGTGGTGCTCGAAGCCGTTGTCGACGCTCGTCGACGCCGAGGCCACCCTGCCAAGGTCGGTTGCGTCCATCTGGCACGCGTCACACGTCCGCACGAACGACGAGTCGAGCTCGGAGAGAGACGCCGTCCCGGCTGCGGGGCCTTCAGCACCCGGACACGAGACGTCCGCGTGCAACGTCCTGCCCAGGGCCTCGCTGGAGCACGGCCAGCGCGAATCGGTGTAGAGCCTGGTGGCCCGCATGTCCGAAGTGTTCTTTGGGAGCGACGGAAGCCGGACGGTCACGCGCCCGTCCGCATGCTCCGTGTAGCTCCCCGCCCTTACCTCGGCGAGGGCGTACTCGTAGAACGCTCGGCGGCAGGCGGAGTCCGTGAGCGCGTCTGGCGTCTGGCCGTCCGGCGCCTCGGAGGCAAGCCGCGCCGCGTAATAGGCGCGAGCACGCATGAGCGCCGCGCCGAACGTCCACGTCTCCGGAGACGGGTAGTCGGGGTTGCTCGCCCCCGAGAGTCCCGCGAGCGCCCCGGCGCGCTCCCTCATGCTCCGCGGCTCCCCGCCGCAGTCGGCAATCCATCCCTCGCGCTTCGCGTCGTCCGCACGCTCCCTCGCCTCCCGCGCCTCCTCCGAGGCCTCCTGCAGGTCATCCGAGACGTCGGCGAGTTCCTCGGAGTCAACTTCGGCGTCAAGCGCCGAGAAGTCCGTCTCGGAGGTCTGGGGGAAGGGGATGGCACACCCCACGTAACCTATCGACTCGGTCTCGTTGGCGTTTGCCACCGCATGCGACCGCGTGACGATTGCCAGAGGGAGGGTCTTCTCGAGCGACCGCAGCCCCTTCGCCGCCGAGGTGGCGAAGCGCTGGCGGGCGTCGAGCACCTTGAGGCCCGCCTTGACCGTGCCGGCGCCCGCACCCGCCAGCCCCGGCACCGCCGAGACCACGAGCCCCACGCCCATGGTGACCATGCCGGCGATGCCAAAGGTGAGCACGCAGGCGTCGAGCACGGTCGCCACCGTGACGTAGGAGCCCACCACGTTTGCCCCGGCAAGCGCCGCCGCGTCGGCCGTCACCTGCACGTCTGCCGAGCGGTTTTGCACCCATCCCGCCGTCGCAAGCGAGAGCGCCAAAGACAGGCTCACGAGCAGCGCGAGCGCCACGGCAACCGAGGTGTAACCGCCCTCCTCGTCAACGAAGGTGCCAATCCCCAGCTCGAGAAAGGGCCCACCGCTCGACGCCCCGTCCCCGTCTTCGGCAGGAATCCGAGGGCGAGCCACGAGCTTGCGCAGCTTATCCCCACACGGACGTCCACTCCTCATAGCCACCCTCCAACCATCCTGGCCTCGCCCCTCCCGTTGCACGAACACGCAGCACGACGTCATCCCCGTCCGTCTCCCCAAACGCCGAGGCGACAACCCCGACGACGGGCAGCGGACGAACACGCCCCACGACCTCGACCGCAACCCCCGACGAGGCGTCTCCCGCCAGCCCGATCTCCCACCCGTCGTCGCCACCGACGTGAAAGGCGGGAGCGTTCGGAACCGAGGCGAGCCTCCTGAGCACGTAGGACCGACACGCCTCCTCCGAGACGGAACCGCCCGGCTCCCTCGTCGCGAGGACGCGCACGCCCTCGGCCGCCGCCTGCTGCATGACGGCGCGCGTATACAGCACGAAGGCGGGCTGCAGCAGCACCGCCAAGAGCAGCATCGCGACGGGCAGCAAGGCCGCCGCCTCGACGCTTGCCTGCCCGACCTCCTCGCGCGCAACGACACGGCCGCCGAGGGCGCCCGGACCAAACGGCATGCCCTCAGAACAGCACAAGGTCCCTTGCCGCACCGAGGGGGTCTGCACTCTCCATTGCATGCGAGGCCGCCTCCTCCTGCGCGCGTTGGAGCGCACCCGACCGGGCAAGGCCCCAGATTGCCCCCAGCGACAGAATCGCCGCCATGAAGGCCACGAGCAGCAGGGCGTACTCGACCGTCGCCTGGCCCAGGCTCTCCCGAGCCCACCGCCGCGGGCTACTCCGTCGCATACGATCGCCCCCATGCCTCGACCTCCATCCTTGCCACCTCCACCTCGCTCGCCGCATCGCCAACCTCCCGGACCAGGCACACGTCGACCCACCCCGGCCCCGAGGCGACGCACCCCCAGACCCTCCCGAGCAAATCGACCCAGCCCGCGCGGACGAGGACGGCACCCGCCTCGCGATACCCCTCGACAACCCGCCTCGCGCACGCGGGCACATCGAGGGCGGCCGCGTACTCCTTCCGCTCGACGGGTGCCTCGGACAGCCCGGACGGCAAGGGGACGACGGGTGCGACGTCCAGACCTGTCTCGCCGAGCGAGATCCCGTCATCGGTCATGGAACCCCCTTCGTCCGCAAGACCGCCCTCGCCCGTGGAGCCCTCCCCCTCGGCCTGCTCCTCCCCGCCTACTGGCCCCTCGACATCCGCTCCTGCCGGACCCTCGACGTCCGTGCCCGACGGGCTCCAGAAGACGAGCAGGGCCACGACAGCGAGCACGGTCGCGAGCAGCGCCACGATGCCGATGCGCCCCTGCCCCCTAGAGTGAGTTGATGCCATCGGTGATCGCTGTCCAGAGGGTCTGGAGGTTGTCCCGGAAGGCGGCCACGGCCACGATGGCCATCAGCACCAAAACGCCCACCAAGATCGCGTACTCCGTCGTCCCTTGACCGGACTCCTCGCACACGACGCAGGCCAACCTGCCTCCGCAACCCAGACGCAGCCCCTTCATGACGAACTCCTCTCTCGTCTCATCCTTACTTGCTCATCGCTGCCGCCACGAGCGGCCCCAGAATCGCCAGCAGCATTGCCGGAACCACCAGCGTCCCCAGGGGCACCAGCATCTTCACCGGCACCTCCTCCATGCGCTCCTGCGTACGGAGCCGCTGCTCGTCCCGGATGGAACCCGCCTGGTGCTCGAGCGTCTCCGCCAGCGGCGCACCAAACGAAAGCGCCTCGCTCACGGCCGCGCAGAACCTCGAGAGCGAGGCCGAGCCAACGCGCGCCGACATCGCACCAAGGGCGTCGGCGCGCGACTCCACCCCCATCTGCCACAGGCGCATCGCCGAGCGAACCTCGTGCGCGAGCCCCGTGTCGTGATGGGAGCAATAGAGCTCGAGCGAGGCGTCGAATGAAAGACCAGCCGAGAGGCCGAGCCCCAGGATGTCGAGGAACTCGGGCATCTCCCGCTCACATCCCGCCGCCACGCCAGATGCGCGCGCCTGGGCGACGACACGACGGACGAGCGGCACCGCACGGCCCGCCATCACGCGCGACGCGAGGAGGCCCCACGCACCCTCCGTTCTCGTGCGCGTTCCCAAGCCGCCATGCCGCCCCAGCAAGGCCCAAGTGCCCGCCGCGGCGGCCGCACCCACGCCCATCAGCGCGAGCACTCAAATCACGCCCCTCATGAGCCGTCGGATGAGGACGAGCGCCGTAGCGTCAAGCACGACCGCCACCGCCACGCAGAGCGCCCCGGAAGGCGTCACCAGCCCCTCGCGAAAGTCGGGCGACACGAGCGTGAGCACGGCCACCATCCCCGCCGGCAGTGCGCTTACGATCCGGGCCGAGAGCCTGACCTGGGCCGTCTTGGCGGCAAGCTCGCGCTCGAGCTCGAACCTCCGCTCCACGAGCCTCGCCGACCGCGCAAAGAGTCCCTGGAGCGGGGCGCCCGTGCGTGATGACACGACCAACGCGTCCACCATGAGCCGCACGCCTGGCGCGTCGGTTCTCCGACACAGCTCGTCGAGCGCCTCGGCGGCGGGCGTGCCGCACGAGACCATGAGCGAGGCGCGCGAGAACTCCCGGCACAGGGGCCCCTCCCCACTCGAGCCAACGTAGGCAATCGCCTGCGAGAGCGTGCGGCCCGCAGCGAGCGCCCGCGAGAGCGAGCGATAGACGTCGGGAACCTGCCTTGCGAGCTCGGTGTCCCTGCGCCGTGCCCGGGCGGCGCTCCAGAGGGGAGCCGCCGCAACGGACGCACCGAGGGCGACGGGGACGCCCATGGGCGAGCCCGAGACGACAGCCCCGGCCAAGGCGCACGCGCCCGTCGCCAGGGCAAGCATCGCGATTGCCGCCTCCGCCGTACTTGCCACCCCAGCCGTCGACAGGCGCTCCGCCAAGGCGCCTGCCGCCTCGCGCCACGGACCGCCCAGCCACGAGAGCGGCGGGCGCGCACCCGCCCGGTCAAGCCACGCGAGCACCTGGCCCGCCGCGCGTCCCGCCCGCGCGTCGCTGGCAACCGGAACCCTTGCCGCACGCCCGAGCGCAACCCACGCCGCCAAGAAAGCCGCCACCCAGGTGCCTACGAGCACGAGCGCGCCCATGTCCTCACCTCCCCCTCCTCCAGCAAGCCCTCGGCGAGGGCCTCGTGCACGAAGGCGGGCTCTCGCTCCAGGTGCCAGGACCTGCCCGCCACGTCGAAGCTCACAAGCTCCTCGAGCGTCACGCGGCCGTCGTCGGAGCGGCCCACCTCCGTGAGCGACGAGATGACGCGCGAGCCGTCCGTCATGCGCCGGGACATGACGACGAGGTCGATGGCCGTCGCCACCTGCTCCTCGATGAGCGAGGCGGGCAGGTCCATCCCCAGGCGTGCCATGAGCACGAGACGCGAGACGGCCTCGGTGGGGCTGCCGGCGTGCAGCGTCGTGAGCGAACCGTCGTGGCCCGTGTTCATCGCCTGGAGCATGTCGATGCACTCCTCGCCGCGCACCTCCCCCACCACGATCCGGTCGGGTCGCATGCGCAGGGCGTTCGTCACGAGCATGCGGATGGTCACGGCGCCCGTTCCCTCGATGGAGGCGTCGCGAGCCTCGAGGCGCACCACGTGCAGGCCCTCGTCGAAGCGCAGCTCCGCGGAGTCCTCGATGGTCACGATGCGCTCGCTCGCCGGGATCTCCGCGGACAGGGCGTTCAGCAGCGTCGTCTTTCCCGATCCCGTTCCGCCGGCAACCGCCACGTCACGGCGGAGCCGCACGGCCCACGAGAGCAGCCGGGCGTACCACGGCGGCAGCGAGCCAAGCGCCACGAGGCTCTCGAGCGTGCGCAGGGCCCCGGAGAACTTGCGAATCGTCACCACCGGCCCCTCCACCGCGACGGGGGCAATCACGGCGTTCACGCGAAACCCGTTCTTGAGACGCGCGTTCACGATGGGGCTCGCGTCATCGAGCCTTCGGCCGAGTGGCGCCAGAATCCGGTCGACCGCCAGCAGAATCTGCTCGGGCGAGTCAAAGACGCGACCTGCCCCCTCCAGCCTCCCGTCGCGCTCGAAGTAGAGCGACTCGCAGCCGTTGACCATCACCTCCGTCACGCTGTCGTCGTCGATGAGAGGCTGCAGCGGCCCCAGCCCCACCACCTCGTCGATGACCTCCCGCACAAGCGAGTCGTGCTCCTCCCGCGCCACATCGGGATAGCCACCCGCGTTAAGCGCCGCCTCGCACGCCACGGCGAGCTCCTCGCGCACCCGGTCAGACGAGCCGTCCGAGACGAGCGTCGCCACCTCCGTGAGACCGAGCCTGTCCACGAGGTCGCGCTTGAGGCGGGCGCGGAGCCGCGGACGGCGCTGGGAGTCCCGACGCTGCGCGGGGCCGCCCGATGCCGCGGACGCGTCGTGCTCCCTCACGCGCTCGAGCACGCTCATGGCCGCTCACGCCCCAGGAGCGAAAAACGCCTGCGCGAACGTCCCGCGCCATCGAGGGCAGATACCGCCCCTTCGCAGTCCGGAAGGCATCCGAGTTCCTGAAGTAGCTGGGCGAGCCCGTAGGAGAGCGACTCGACGAGGGGGCCGCCAAGGGCCACCAAGTCGGCCGCCCTACCGCACGAGAGCAGCTCGACCGCCTCCGCGCCTCCGTCCATCACCCTAAGCTCTCGGGAGCACTCGAGCCCCGTCGCGGCACGCGCCACGAACGACTCGTCGCGCCCGCGCGGGTCACACCCGTTCATGAGGCGCACGATGCGCGTCCGGGCGACGCCGAGCCGAACCGCCAACGACCCGCAGCGCGCAAGCGCGGGAATGGCGCCGGGACGCTCGTCGGACACGATGACGAGACGGTCTGCGAGCTGGGCCGCCTGAGCCGTGGCGTCGCCCCACGACGAGGACGTGTCCACAAGCACGAGGTCGCTGTCCTGCGTCAGCCCTGAGACGAGGGGCTCAACCAGGGGGTACACCACCTCGGCGTACTCCGGCCTGTCACACGGGCCCCACACGCCAACCCCCTCCGAGACCGCCGTACGGCAGCGTTCGAGCGCATCGGGCGCAAGACCGCTCTCGGCCAGGGCCGCAAGGTCGCGCGGCTCGTTTGCCCCGCAGAGGGCGGCGAGGTTCCCAAAGGCGAGGTCGAGGTCGAGCATGGCCACCCTGAGTCCCCACGCTGCGGCCACGTGCCCGGCGAGCGCGGTCAGCGTGGTCTTCCCCACGCCGCCTCGCCCGGACACGAAGGCCACCACCGGCACGCCCTCACTGCGCGGGGGAACGGGCGGAGGCTCGTCCTCCCCCTCGACCCGGGCGGCCGTAACCCCTTCGCCGGTCAACGAACTCGCCGCCGATTCGGAGGCCTGCTGCGCGGACACGAGTGCCTGGACATCCTCGAGCGACACGACATTGGCCACGCCCGCACGCGCCGCCCGCGACAGCAGCGAGCCCGACGGCCGCTCCACCGCAAGCGTCACCTCCGCACAGGCGCTGTCGGCCGCCACCGCCGCCGCCAGGTTGACGGGGCTCACGCCGCTCAGCCCCTCGCCCACCACGACGCGCCGTCCCCCGAGCTCTCCGGTAAGGCGGATCCGCAGGCGCAGCGGGTCGGTCTCGAACAGCACCTGCGCCGCTCCGTCACGGGCTTCGATCCACTTCCCGAGCAAACCCGCCTCCGCAGGGGCGGCACACACAACCCAGTCGCCCATCACGCACCGCCTTCCGTCGTCGCGGCCCCCGTGGTTGCCGCGGCCGTCTCGGTACCAACCGTCTCGGCCCCGACCGTCGTAGGGGCCGGCGTCGTCTCCTCCGTCAGGCCTTCGGCATCGCCGGTGCCAGCCTTATCCGCAGCCTCCTCGCCCGTCGCACCCTCCGAGGCGGAGACGTCGTCTGCGGGCAGCACCAGCCTGAGCGTCCCCTCCGACCCGGCCGTGAGCACGGCCTTTACGTCCCTCGGCAGTACCGCGAGCGTCGCGGTACGCTCCGCCGAAGACGAGACCGCACGTCCCGCGCTCAGCACCACCACGTCCGAGGTCAGAAGGCGCACGCCCCCGGAGGCGGCCACGTACGCGAGCACGCGCGAGCCCGACGCCGCGTCGGCCGAAAGCCCCGAGCGGTCGGAGAGGCGGACGGAGACGGCGACGCGCCCCTCCGGCACCTCAATCGCCTCGCCGTCGGCAAGGAAGTCCAGCTCGTTGAGCGGCTCGCCTGCGGCAACGGGAGAGGTCAGCTTCCTGCCAACCGCCTCGTCCGCACTCGTGAGCGCCCCCTCCGGAGCAAGCGCCGAGAGCCACTCTCGCTCCTCGACGGCGGCCTCGCCCACCACCTCGCCGGACGCCACGCCCTCGCGGGCGACCACGAGCGTCGTCACCTCGCCGCCGTAGCGCTCGAGCATCTCCGTGCGCTCGCGCTCCGTCTCGGCACGCACCGAGTCCGCATGGGTCATGGCGAGCAGCACGGCCAGAACACCGCACGCGGCGGAGGCCGCGAGCCTCGCCCCGCCCCTCATGAGCCCGCCCTCGTCTGTCGCCCCATGTCTCCTCCAAGCCGAGTCACCTACGGCCATCATCGGGGGCGCGGGCGGGGAAACCGGCGGCGTCGACAAGAAATGTCACCGCGGACAGACACAAATCTGACCCGCGTCTGACAGAATTTGGGGTGCCATGTCCGCATCCGGGGTCATCGTGAAATAGCTCGCACAACATGCGAGGTCAACAGTGTCGTCAAAGAAAAATGCAGTTTTGGCCGTATGCAAAACCAAGGCCAAAACTGCATAAAAAATGACGCCGCACGACGCGATGCCGTGGGGAGAGCCTTGGCTCACGACCGCCGGAGGGTCACCGTGACGATGCAGGGGTTGAGACGGGCGCGAACACCACGGCGTCTCGCCCGTCGGCCCCCCTCGCCCGGCCTGCCTACAGCGTCACGTCCGGGTCAAGGCTTCGCGCGCTCCTGCGCATCTCGGCCGCAAGCGCCAGGTACGCCTCGACGCGGAGGTCATCGAGCTCGCCCGCCGCCAGCGCCTCGGCAACGGCGCAGCCCGGCTCTCCCGTGTGCGTGCAGTCGCGGAAGCGGCACGCCCGTGCCTCCTCCGCGACCTCGGGAAACGCGAGGGCAAGCCCGCGCTCGTGGCCCACGAGCGGCAGGCTCCTGAGGCCGGGCGCGTCCGTGACCACGCCGGCGTCGGGCAGCTTCACCATCATGCGGGCAACCGTCGTGTGGCGGCCCATGTCATCGCGTGCCCGCACCGCCCCCGTGGCGAGGGCGTCCTGCCCGAGCAGGGCGTTGAGCAGAGTCGACTTGCCGGCGCCGGACTCACCGAGAATCATCGCGAGCGTGCGCGGCGGCACGAGCGCGCGCACGCCCCCGATGCCTTCGCCCACGGCCGAGGACGTCACTACCACGTCCACGCCCGCGCCCACGAGCGCGCGCACGCGGGCGACGTCCGCCTCCAGGTCGGCCTCCACCGCCTTGCGGTCGGCCTTCGTGAGCACCACGGCAACGCGCGCCCCGCAGTCGCGCACGAGCACGAGCGAGCGAGCGATGCGATCGAGCGGCAGCTCCCCCTCGCCCAGCGCCGCCACCACGATCACGAGGTCGAGGTTGGCCGCAAGGGTCTGGAACTCCCCGCGCCTGCCGCCACGCCAGCGCGCAAACGACGAGCGACGGGGCAGAACCGCCTCGATGAGGCCCATGTCATGCTCGGGCGGCACGGCCACGGCAACCCAGTCGCCCACCGTGGGCATGACGCCCGCCTCGGCGGCCTCGCCCTTGGCAAACCCCACCGCATGCTCGGCACGAAGCGCCCTGCCCTCGCACGCCACGAGAGGAAACCCACGGTCGAGACGAACCACGCATCCCATCTCGAGCGAGGCGGCGTACTCCTCGCCCAGACGCTCGGCCACGCGGGCGCGCTCAACGTCGAAGGCCCGCGTCTGCTCGGCGGACGCCGCAAGGTCCTCATAGCGGGGCAGGTTGTCCAGCTCGTCCGCGGCGGGAAGGTCGCGCAGCACGTCGGCGGCGGCAACGGCCTTCGCCCCGCGCCGGCCACCACGTGCCGGACGGCCGGACGAGCGGCCGGCGCCCTTGCCCGAGCGGCGACGGGAGCCGCACACTAGCGGTACTCCACGCGCGCCACGCGAACCACCCAGTCGCTCCCGTACATGAAGCCGTTGGCGTCCACCGTGAGCGTCCCGCGCTCCGCGTCCTGCATGAACGGAACCTCCTGGCCGTTGTCGAGCCAGCTCACGCGCTCAACCGGGCGCGTGGCGCCGGTGAACGAGCGCAGGTTGGATCCCTCGCCGCCCAGCGTCACGTTCTCGTTGCCCACGATCGCCAGGTCGTGCACGAACAGGTAGCTCACGTCTCGCCCGTCATTGTCGCGGTCGTCGAGCACAAAGTCCCGGATGCCCCCGTTGGCCTCAAGCGTCGCGCTCGGGCGTGCGGTGTGCACGCTCGTGCCCGCCATGGCCATCCACTTGCCAATGAGGCGCAGGTACTCGCGCTGCAGGGGCTGGATCGCGCCGCCTGCCGTCGGGCCGATGTTCACGAGCGCGTTGGCCCCGGCACGGCGGGCGTTGGCGATCGTCTCGATGAGCTCGCGCGGGCTCTTGTAGTCGAGGTCGTTCGCCGCGATGCCCCAGTGCTTGTTGGCGGTCACGGAGACCTCGCCCGCCACGTACTTCCCGGCCGGCTCGCCGTGGTTGACCTCGCCGGCGATGTGGCGCTCGTAGGTGGTCACGTCAATCTCGGGGTCAACGATCTTGCCGCGGTTCTTGAGGCCGGTGTTGTTGATGATGATGGCGTCCGGCTGCCACTTCCTGATGGTGCCGTAGAGCTCGGGTAGCTTCCAGTCGGCCTCCTTCTTGTTCCAGTTGCCGTCAAACCAGAAGCCGCCCACTTCGCCGTAGTTGCGGCAGAGGATCTCGACGGACGCACGCAGGTACTCGAGGTAGGCGTCGAAGTCCGTCTCGTAGAGCGGCGAGTGCCAGTCGTAGGTGGCCATGTAGAAGAACGGCTTCACGCCGCCGCGGTGGCAGGCGTCGGCAAACTCGGCAACGAGGTCGCGCCTGGCGGCGCTGTGCGGGGCGTCAAAGCTGGAAAGCCCCTGCGTGTCATAGAGAAAGAAGCCCTCATGGTGCTTCGTGGTGAGCGTAATGTAGCCCGCACCCATCTCCTTCGCGGCCGCCACGAGGTCGTCGGCATCGAAGTCACGCGCGTCAAACGTCTCTGTAAGGCGCTCGTACTCGGCCTTGGGGCGCTCGTGGATAAGCTCCGTCCACTCGCCCGCGGCAAGCTGGGAGTAGAGACCCCAGTGCACGAACAGCCCCAGCCCCATGTCCTCGTACGCCTTGATGCGCGGCAGCGGCTCGCTCATGTGTCTCCCGTCCCGGGCGCGCGCCCGTCCAGATGTGTCGGCAACGGCTCCCCGTCCTAGGAAAGCTCACGCGTGCCATGGTACAGCGCCCAATATTCCCCGTGCTGGGCAAGCAGTTCCTCGTGCGTGCCTCGCTCGACGATGCGGCCGTGCTCGAGCACCATGATGGCGTCGGCGTTGCGCACCGTGGAAAGGCGGTGGGCGATCACGAACACGGTGCGCCCGGCCATGAGCGCGTCCATGCCCCGCTCGATAAGTGCCTCGGTGCGCGTGTCCACGCTGCTCGTGGCCTCGTCGAGGATGAGGACGGGCGGGTCTGCCACGGCCGCGCGGGCGATGGCGATGAGCTGCCGCTGGCCGGCCGAGAGGTTGGCGCCGTCGGCCGTCACCGGGGTGTCGTAGCCCTGGGGCAGGCGCGAGACGAAGCCGTCGGCGTTGGCCGTGCGTGCGGCGGCGCGTACCTCCTCGTCAGTGGCGTCGAGTTTGCCGAAGCGAATGTTGTCGGCCACGGTGCCGCTGAACAGGTGCGTGTCCTGCAGCACAATGCCAAGCGACCGGCGCAGGCTCGTCTTCTGGATGCAGCGCACGTCGATGCCGTCATAGGTGATCTCGCCGGCGCGCACGTCGTAGAAGCGGTTGATGAGGTTGGTGATGGTGGTCTTGCCCGCGCCCGTGGAACCCACGAAGGCAATCTTCTGGCCCGGCTTCGCGAAGAGGTTGAGGTCGAAAAGGACGGTCTGCCCCTCCTCGTAGCCAAAGGTCACGTCGTGGAAGCGCACGTCTCCGGCAAGCGGGACGGGGCCGTGAACGAGCTCCGTTCCCGCGACCTCGGCCGAGCCCTCGCACACCACCTTCCCGAGGGCGCCCACGCCAAAGCCCTCCGGCACCTTCCACGCCCATGAGTCCTCGCCTCCCATGCCGTCGCCACCCGTGCGCTCGAGCGTGACCGTCCCCTCGTCCACCTCGGGCGTCATCGCCATGGCCTCGAAGACGCGCTCGGCGCCCGCCAGGGCCGAGAGCAGGAAGTTGCCCAGCTGCGCCACCTGGTTGAACGGCATGGCAGACTGCCGGACGAACACGAGGTAGCTCGCGAGGCTCCCCACGTCGGTGAGACCCGCCGCGGCCAGCAGCGATCCCGCCACGGCAACGATGGCGTAGTTGGTGTAGCCCACGCTCACGGTGACCGGGATCAGCGTGGCGGCATAGGCCTGGGCCGAGGTGCCGCTCTGGCGCAGGCTCTCGTTGTGCGCACGGAACGTCTCGAGGTTCGCCGCCTCGCGGTTGAAGACCTTCACGACCTTCTGGCCCGCGGTCATCTCCTGCACGTAGCCATCAAGCACGCCAAGCGTCTGCTGCTGTGCCTTGAAGTAGACCGAGCTGCGCTTGCCGGCAAGCCTCGTGAACAGCACGAGCCCCAGGTCGCAGGCAAGGGTGATGAGGGTGAGCCGCCAGTCGAGCACGATGAGCAGGATCGTGGTGCCCACCACCTGGATGGCGGCCTGAATGACGTTGGCGAAGCTGTTGTTGAGGGCCTCGGAGATGGTGTCCACATCGTTGGTGAAGTAGCTCATGACGTCGCCGGAGCGCACCCGGTCGAAGAACGACAGGGGAAGCGTCTGGATGTGGTCGAAGAGGTCGTGGCGCAGGTCGTAGACGACGCGCTGGGCTGCGCGCACCATCACCTGCGTATAGCCAAAGCACGACGCGGCACCCACGGCGTAGACGACGGCCGTCGTCACCACCCCGGCAACGAAGCCCGCAACGTCGCCGCCCGCAAGGCGGTTCACCACGGGTTTTATCATGTACGTACCGAGAAGGTTGGCCAGCGCCGAGACCGCAACGAGCACGGCCACCACGGCAAGCCGCTTCTTTGCGTGCCCGAGGTACGCCATGAGCTGACGAATCGTGCCCCTGAGGTCCTTGGGCTTCTTGAACGTGAGCGCGCGCCTATTCGCCATCGTGGGCCACCTCCTCGTCGTCTGCCACAGTCATCTGCGTCCGATACAGCTCCTGGTAGATGGGGTTGCTCGCAAGAAGCTCGTCATGCGTGCCCACCGCGCTCACCCGTCCCTCATCCAGCATCACAATCTGGTCGGCGTCCATCACCGAAGCCACGCGCTGGGCGATGACCACCTTCGTGACGTCCTTGAGCTCCGCCAGGCCCGCGCGGATCTTCGCGTCGGTCGTCATGTCGCAGGCGCTGGTCGAATCGTCGAACACGAGCACCCGGGGGTGCTTGAGAAGCGTCCTGGCAATGCACAGCCGCTGCTTCTGGCCACCGGACACGTTGGCACCTCCCTGTCCGAGGTCGGCGTCGAGGCCGCCGATGCGGTCGAGGAACTCGTCGACGCAGGCCACGCGGCACGCCTTTCGCAGCTCCTCGTCGGTTGCGTTGGGGGCGCCCCAGCGTAGGTTGTCGCGGACGGTACCGGAGAACAGCACGTTCTTCTGGAGCACGATGCCCACGTTGTCGCGCAGCGCACGCACGTCGTACGAGCGCACGTCGTGGCCGCCCACGCGCACCGCGCCCGCGCTCACGTCGTAGAGGCGCGGGAGCAGCTGCACGAGCGAGCTCTTGCCCGAGCCCGTACCGCCAAGCACGCCCACCGTCGAGCCCGCCGGGAATGAGAGGGTCACGCGGGAGAGAACGTCGGCACCGGAGCCGACGGCATAACGAAAGCTCACGTCGCGAAACTCGATCGAGCCGTCCGGGACTTCCTCGATGGCGTTGGCCGGGCTCTCGATCGTAGGCGCCTCGTCGAGCACCTCGCCCACGCGTCGCACGCTCGTGAGGGCGCGCGTCATGAGGAGGAAGACGTTCGAGATCATCATCAGGGAGTTGGTGATCTGCAGCACGTAGCTCATGAAGCCCGTGAGCTCGCCCACCTGGAGCGTCCCGGCCAGGATCATCTGGCCGCCAAACCACATGATGAGCACGCTCGCGCTGTACATGGCCGCCTGGAAGATTGGCATGTTGAGCACGGCGAGCTTGAACGTTCCCGTCGCGGTGTCCGCGAGATCGGCGTTCACGGCGCCAAAGCGCTCGCACGCCCATTCCTCGCGCACGAAGGCCTTGATGGCGCGAGGCGCCGTGAGCACCTCCTGCACCACCTCGTTGAGCTCGTCCATCGCGCGCTGGAGCACCGCATAGCGCGGCGCCACCCGGCCAATGATGGTCACGAGCGCGAGGGCGAGGATTGGCAGGAGGACGAAGAAGACCGCCGCCAGGCGCAGGCTCATCACACTTGCGAAGAGGAGGCCCATCACAAGCATCACGGGGCCGCGCAGCATCGGGCGAAATCCTCCCGTGAGCGCGTTCTGAATCACCGTCACGTCGGTCGTCATGCGCGTCACGAGCGAGGATGTCTCAAAGTGGTCGAGGTTCTCGAAGGAGAAGCGCTGGATCTGCTCGTACTCGGCCTCGCGCAGGTTGGCGCCGAGCCCCATGGCGGCACGTGCCGAGGCGCGCGCGTAGCCGAGGCCAAAGGCAAGGGCCACGAGGCCGCACGCGAGCATCTGGACGCCGCGCACCCATACGATGGAGAGGTCGTGCGCCATGACGCCCTCGTCGATGAGCGACGCCGTGAGAAACGGGATGATGAGCTCGAGGGTGCCCTCGATGAAGACGCAAAGCGCCGCCACGGCAAAGTCCTTGCGGTAGGGGCCGAAGTAGCGCAGCAGGATACGGATGTCACTCATGTGCGGCACGCTCCACGTTCTCGTCGGTCTTCGCTAGGTTGGCGCGCACGCGCTCCAGCATCGCCATGAGCTCATCGCGCTCGGCGGGCGTAAAGCCCCTGAGCATGCGCACCTCAAGCTCGTGGCAGCTCTTGTCCCACCGAAGCGCCGTCTTGGCGCCAAGCTCCGTTAAAGACGCCACCTTGACGCGACGGTCGACGGGGCTTGCCGAGCTCTCGACGAAGCCACGGCGCTCGAGCGCGTCCAGCATGCGCGAGACCGCCGCAGGGTCTATCCCAAAGTACGCAGCCATGTCACGCTGCGTGGAGGGCCCTCGGTTGGCGAGGTAGGAAATGAGCTTGGGCTGTCCCGGCCCCAGTCCCAGGGCGTCTCCCGCCGGCCTCAGCCAGGAGCGCTGGGCATGGAAGGCCCTGAGCACGGCCGTATGGAGGTCGGTGAGCGACGTGCCGGTGGTCGTGGCCGCGGGACGGGAGGCCCCGTCGGATCCGTTGGCCATGCAGGTCACCTCTTCGTGAATTCTTGATTAGTCAATTATTGATAAGTCAAGAGAGTACTCATGACGCATCGCCTGTCAAGGAGGGTGTGACAAAAATGGCAAGGGCCACGCGGGTGCGTTCGAACCGGCGCTCCCCGCCAGCCAGCCGCTCTGGGCACCTTCACGCTCAGCGAGGCCTCCGTCGCACCAAGCAGATCGCTTCGCGGCTACAGGCCCAGCAGACGCGTGGGCGTGGCCGCAGCCGCCAGGTGTCCCACGTCCGCAGGCTCCACGGCACAGCGTGCGAGCAGGTCAAGAGCCTCGTCGGTGGGTCCACGGGCAGGCCCGACAGGCGCGGCCCGTCCTTTGCCTCCTCCTCGGAGGGCCGCCTCCGCTCGTCCATCTCCTCCATGAGGTCGCGCATCTCGTCCGTAGCCGAAGAGTTCACAAGCGAGCCCTTGGCGGCAAGAACGTAGGCGAAGGGCGCCTCGCGACGCCTGCCGCACTGCCAGAGCGCCAGCTTCGGCGACACGCCCGAGTCCAGGCGGCACACGGGCAAAAGCTCGCCCGAGGCCGAGATGCGCACGCTCGTCTCATCTGCATTGGGCCTCGCGAGCAGGCGCTCCGGGGCAAGGTCAAAGCTGGCGTCCGCAAGGCCTGCCGAGGAGGCAAGGGGCACCGTCTTCGCCAAGAACGGGAGGCGAGAAAACCGCAGCGAGCAGAGCGGGGCGCCCGTAAGCGAGCCGTCATGACCCGTCACCGTGACACGCATGACGGCGTCGCTCGCGCCAAAGCCGACGGAGGCGAGCAGGGCCGCGAGCCGCACGGCCAGCGGGAACCGCTCGAAGGTGGAGGCCAGACGCGTGCGCACGTCCCCCGCCCCCCGCAGAGCCGCGGGCGTCCGTTCGTCTCGACACGGTTCCTCGAAGAAAGCGAAGCATGGGCGCCCCAATAGCGGACGGCGACTGTCAAGAAAAGGCCGGTTGCGCACAGCCTAGCACGCCCCTGCCGCCCAAGAAAACGCTTACCGACGCCTCGCTTCCGACGGTCGATTTCCCATATGACCGACGCCAATGCAGGACTATCATGTCCATCGCCATTACGACCAAAGGAGAGACCATGGCAATTAACCGCATCGTCCTGAACACCATTTCCTATCACGGCGCCGGCGCCATCAAGGAGATTCCCGGCGAGCTTACGCGCCGCGGCTACAAGAAGGTCTTCGTGGCCTCCGACCCCGACCTCGTGAAGTTTGGCGTCACGGCCAAGGTCACCGACCTGCTCGACGAGGCGGGCATCGCCTACACCGTCTACTCCGAGATCAAGCCCAACCCCACCATCCAGAACGTGGTCGACGGCGTCGAGGCCTTCAAGGCGGCCGAGGCAGACTCCATCGTCGCCATCGGCGGCGGCTCCTCCATGGACACGGCCAAGGCCATCGGCGTCATCATCACCAACCCCGAGTTCGCCGACGTGCGCTCGCTTGAGGGCGTTGCCGGCACCAAGAACCACGCGGTCTTCACCATCGCCGTGCCCACCACCGCCGGTACCGCCGCCGAGGTCACCATCAACTACGTCATCACCGACCCGGAAAAGGTCCGCAAGTTCGTGTGCGTCGACACCAACGACGCGCCCGAGGTCGCCGTCATCGACCCGGACATGATGGCCAGCATGCCCGCGGGCCTCACCGCCGCCACCGGCATGGACGCGCTCACGCACGCCATCGAGGGCTACACCACCAAGGCCGCATGGGAGCTCACCGACATGTTCCACCTCGAGGCCATCCACCTCATCAGCAAGAGTCTGCGCGAGAGCGTGGCCGAGGCCAAGGAGCACAAGGGCGGCAAGGGCCGCGAGGGCATGGCCATGGCCCAGTACATCGCCGGCATGGGCTTCTCCAACGTGGGCCTCGGCATCGACCACGCCATGGCGCATACGCTGTCCGCGCACTACGACACCCCGCACGGCGTTGCCTGCGCCATGCTGCTGCCCATCGCCATGGAGTTCAACAAGCCGGTTGTCGAGGGTCGTCTAGCTGACGTCGCCCGCGCCATGGGTGTGGACACCAACGGCATGACCACCTCTGAGGCCGCCGATGCCGCCATCGAGGCTGTGAAGCAGCTCTCCGAGGACGTGAACATCCCCAAGACCTGCGATGCCATCACCGAGGACGACCTGGACCAGATCACCAAGGACGCCATGGCCGACGCCTGCTTCCCGGGCAACCCCCGCGATGCCGACTTCGACGATGTCAAGGCGCTGTTCCGCAAGATCATGAAGTAGCTCCGGGCCCGAAGATCCCCGAGCCCGCGCCCAGGCTCGACACCGCGCCCGCGTACAAGCCCGCACCGCCGCGCCCGAATCAAAAGTGCAGCGAATGTATGGGTTTCTGCGAACGTAGGTAAGTAGCCCCGAGGCGGCAGGAGAAAACCCGCAGGTCAGAGACCTGCGGGTTTTCGCTTTTTGGCGGTCTACTCGAACCCACCGGAAAATACCCATACATTCGCTGCACTTTGCCGCCGGAGGCGCCCCGCAAACGGCGTAAACCCCGCAGCCGCACCACCAAAACGCCCAAAACGCGCCGCAGCCAAGATGCCGGGAGCGTCAGGCTACCCTTCAGCACCGACGGCCTCCGCAGAAGACGCCGGGACGGTCTGGCTGTCCAGCAGAATCTGCACGTACTTGCGGATGAGGTCGAGCCGCTCGGGCACGCGAGCATCATGCGCGCTCATGAGGTTGAGCTGCCCGTGAATGATGAAGTCCACAAGCGTTTCGGAGTTTCGCACCACAACGCCCCGAGCCCGCGCGTCACTACGAATGGCCGCGAGAACGTGCGGGTACAGACGCTGACAGATGGCGAACGACAGATGGTCGTGGAACATCCGGTTGCCCTTGGCGTGGAAGAACGCGTGGTAGCGCTGGCTCTCCTCGTCCGCCGGCTGGGAGAACAGCACGTCGAGCTTGTGGGAGAGCTCCACGTCCTGATCGTCGAGCACGGCAACGAGGGCCCGCGTGCACTCGATAACGTACGCGTCAAAGGCCGCCGAGAAGAGGTTCTGCTTGGAGTCGAAATAGTGATAGACAAGGCCCGGCGTAATCTCCGCCGCACGGGCGATGTCGCGCATCGACACGGAGTCATACCCGCTCGTGGTGAACAGGCCCATAGCGGCGTCGAGGATCTCCTGCTTACGCTGGTCGGGCTGCTTCACGACACGAGGCTGACGAGGCTGCTCGGCGTCCTCCGACGGACACTTTCCGGCTTTTCCCCGCGTGCTCGAAACCTGCTTTGTCGTACGGCCCATGGAACACCTCTCAGCCTCATGGCACCGACTAACCCCGTGGTCGGCGCAGGCACGCACGACTGTGTGCCCCGTTCGTGCATTCGAGCATTGACGTTTGTTCAATCGCGATGATAGGCCATGCAATCGGGTGCGTCAATGCGCCCGGGGCCAGGCGGCGGACACCATCACGCGAAACGCACACGGCACGCACGCGGCACGAAAAAGCAAAATAAGTCCTTGACAACCTCCGGGCGCAGGTGGCTATACTCCCTTGCGGCTTCGGAGCACGACCGAGGCAACGTCGACACAAGGAGGTGCGGTCATGGAAGGCAGTCATAGTACGAGCGCCCACGACGCGGCACCCCGATTGGCCATTGCCTAAATCGCGGCAGAATCCCGTCTGATTCCCCATGGCTGACGCACAACTCGCAGTCGGCCATCGCCAACCCATAGCCCCGTCGTGGGCGCACACCACCCAATCCCATCCGTCGGCGCAATGCGCCGAGCCCCGTCTAAGGATCAGGGGGTGCGCCATGTCAATCAAGACGAACGCACTGCACATCCTGCGCACGAACGCGCAGGCCACCACCGGCGCGAGCGAGCTCGACCAGCTCGTCATCTTCGCCGCCACCCACACCGCCGCCGAGACCCTCGCCCAGCTTGGGAGCAGCGATCGCGGCCTCGCGCCCGACATCCTCGCCGCCTCGCGCGAGCTCCACGGCCCCAACGTCGTCGAGGCCGCCGGCCGGCCCTCGCTCGCCCGTCGCGTCGTGGCGGCATTCGCCACGACGTTCACGCTCATCCTCGTCGCCCTCGCGGGCATCTCGCTCTACACCAACGTCATCCTCGCCGCACCGGACGACCGCGACCCCTCCACCGCCATCATCATCGCCGTGATGGTAGCCGTCTCGGGCATCCTCTCGCTCGTACAGGAGGGCAAGGGCGCGAACGCCGCGGCTTCGCTCCAGAAGCTCGTGACCAACACCTGCTGCGTCATCCGCGCCGGCGAGCCCGAGCAGGAGCTCCCCATGGCCGAGGTCGTGCCCGGCGACGTCATCCGCCTCGCTGCCGGCGACCTCGTGCCCGCCGACCTGCGCATTCTCGAGGCCAAGGACCTCTTCGTGAACGAGAGCGCCCTCACGGGCGAGTCCGAGCCGGTCGAGAAGGTCGCCGCCCCCGTCACGACGGACACGGAAGCCGCGGAAACAGGCGTCGCCCCGGCCCGCCTCGCTCTCACCGACTGCACCAACATCGCGTTCTCCGGCACCACGGTGCAGAGCGGCTCGGCCACGGCGGTCGCCGTTGCCACGGCCGGTGACGCCTGCATCGGCAAGCTCTCCCGCACGCTCGGCGACACCTCCCGCACCTCGGCCTTCGACCGTGGCGTCGCCGACGTCTCGCGCGTGCTCGTGGGCTTCATGCTCGTGATGTGCCCCATCGTCTTCCTCGCGAGCGGCCTCACCAAGGGCAACTGGCTCGATGCCCTGCTCTTCTCGGTGTCGGTTGCCGTGGGCATCACCCCGCAGATGCTGCCGGTCATCGTGACCACCTGCCTCGCCCGCGGCGCCCAGGAGATGAGCCGCCGGGACGTCATCGTCAAGGAGCTGCCCGCCATCCAGAATCTCGGCGCCATGGACGTGCTGTGCTGCGACAAGACCGGCACCCTCACCGAGGACAAGGTCGTGCTCGAGCGCCACATGGACGTCATGGGCAACGAGGACGACCGAGTGCTGCGCCACGCCTACCTCAACGCCCGCTTCCAGACGGGCCTGCGCAACCTCATCGACCGCGCAATCGTGGAGCGCGGCGAGGAGCTGCTCGACGCCTCGGCGCTGGATGGGCGCTACCGCAAGGTGGACGAGATCCCCTTCGACTTCGAGCGCCGCCTCATGAGCGTCGTGGTGACGGACGAGACGGGCAAGACCCAGATGGTCACCAAGGGCGCCGTGGAGGAGATTCTGGCCGCATGCTCGCACGTGGAGTACGCGGGGGCGGTCTCCCCGCTCACCGACGACCTCCGCGAGCGCGTCCGCGTCAAGGTGCGCGAGCTGGGTGCGCAGGGCATGCGCGTCGTGGCCGTGGCGCAGAAGACCAACCCGCGTCCGGCCGGGGCCTTCTCGACCGAAGACGAGCGTGACATGGTGCTCATCGGCTACCTGGCCTTCCTCGACCCGCCCAAGGCAAGCGCCGCCGAGGCCGTGGCCGAGCTCGAGCGCCGCGGCGTGGCCGTCAAGGTGCTCACCGGCGACAACGAGCTCGTGGCGGCGGCCGTCTGCGCCAAGGTTGGCGTGGACGCGACGGACGCACTCGTGGGCACCGAGGTCGACACCCTCGCCGACGACGAGCTCGCCACGCGTGCCGAGTCCACGCAGCTCTTCGCGCGACTCTCTCCCCTGCAGAAGGCCCGCGTGGTACGGGTGCTGCGCGAGCAGGCCGGCCACACCGTGGGCTTCATGGGAGACGGCATCAACGACGCGGCGGCGATGCGCGCGAGTGACTGCGGCATCTCGGTCGACACCGCCGTGGACGTCGCCAAGGACAGCGCCCCGATCATCCTGCTCGAGAAGGACCTGCGCGTACTCGCCCGCGGCATCCGCGAGGGCCGCCGCACCTACGCCAACACCGTGAAGTACATCAAGCTCACGGCGAGCTCTAACTTCGGCAACGTCCTCTCCGTGCTCGTGGCGAGCATCGTGCTGCCCTTCATGCCGATGACGGCGCTGCAGCTGCTGCTCCTGGGCCTCGCCTACACCGTGGCGTGCGTGGCGCTGCCGTGGGACAACGTGGACGAGGCGCAGTTGGCCGGCCCGCAGAGCTGGGACGCGCGCTCGGTCATCTCGTTCATGCTGTGGATGGGGCCGGTGAGCACGGTCTTCGACCTGCTCACATTCGCGGCGATGTTCTGGCTCGTGTGCCCGGCCGTGGTCGGGGCGCCGTGGGCGGCGCTTGCGGGCGCCGGGACTGCGGGCGCCGGCATCGCGGCGGGCGGCATGGCGGCAAGCACGGCGACCGCCCTGTTCGCCGCCGTGTTCCAGACCGGCTGGTTCGTCGAGTCGATGTGGACGCAGACGCTCGTCATCCACGCACTGCGCAGCGTCGGCGGCGCGGGCGCCAGCCGTCCCACCCGCGCGCTCGTGGCGCTCACGGTCGGCGGCGTGGCCGTGGTCACCGCCCTGCCCTGGACGCCCGGCGTCGCCGACGCACTCGGCCTCGTGGCGCTGCCCGTGCCCTTCTTCGTCCTACTCGCCGGCCTCATGGCGGGATATCTTGGCCTCGCCCACGTCGCGAAGCGCCTGTACGTGCACAGGCACGGCAGCCTGCTGTAGCATGGACAACGGCGACGTCGAGACATGCGGGCGCCCATCACACCACACGTAAGCAAGGGCCGCGCCGCAAGGGCGAGGCCGCCACGACGGTCGCCGCCCCAGGCACGACCGCCCAAAGGGGGAACCATGCTCAGAATCGGACTGCTCACCAGCGGCGGCGACTGCCAGGCGCTCAACGCCACCATGCGCGGCATCGTCAAGACCATCATCAACCAGTCCAAGGAGCCCGTCGAGATCTGGGGCATCGAGGACGGCTACCAGGGTCTCATCTACGGTCGCTGGCGCAAGATGGACTGGGCCGACTTCTCCGGCATCCTCTCGCGCGGTGGCACCATCCTCGGCACGAGCCGCACGCCGTTCAAGTACCTCGACCAGCCCGAGGCCGATGGCGTGGAGAAGGTTCCCGCCATGAAGAAGAACTACAGGAAGCTCAAGCTCGACTGCCTCTTCATGCTGGGCGGCAACGGCTCGGCCAAGACGGCCAACCGCCTGTCGCAGGAGGGCCTCAACGTCATCGCGCTGCCCAAGACCATCGACAACGACACCTGGGGCACCGACATGACGCTCGGCTTCCCCACCGCCATCGACGTGGCCACCCGCTGCCTCGACGAGATCAAGACCACGGCCAACTCGCACCGTCGCGTGTTCGTGGTCGAGATCATGGGCCACAAGGTGGGCTGGATCCCGCTGTATGCGGGCATCGCCGGTGGCGCCGACGTCATCCTCATCCCCGAGATCCCCTATGACCTCGACAACGTGATCAAGGCCATCGAGAAGCGCGAGCAGGACGGCGGCCGCTTTGCCATCGTGGCCGTGGCCGAGGGTGCCATCTCCAAGGAGGAGGCGGCGATGCCCAAGAAGCAGTACAAGAAGAAGGTCGCCGCCCGCGTGTCGCCCTCGATCGTCTACGACATCGCCGAGCAGATTGCCGAGCGCACCGACCGCGAGGTTCGCGTGGCCATCCCCGGCCACACCCAGCGCGGCGGCACCCCCGACGCACAGGACCGCATCTTCGCGACCCAGTGCGGTGTCGAGGCGGCCATGGGCTGCCTGCGCGGCGAGTTTGGCTACCTGATCGCCCAGCAGGACGGCAAGATCGTGCATGCTCCGCTCGCCGACATCGCCGGCAAGCTCAAGTACGTCGACCCCGACGGTGACCTCGTGCGCCAGGCCCGCGAGCTGGGCATCAGCTTCGGCGATCGATAGATCGACAGGCACGCGCCGCTAGATGCCGGCGCCGTCAGCTCAGCACCTTCACGGCCCGTCGTCGCGCACCCCAGCGCGGCGGCGGGCTTTCGTTTGAATGGCCGAGAGGCTAGGCGACAACTACCGAGACGTACGCCCGGCCGCTTTCCGATTAGGCGCGGCGAGCACGACATGCGGCGCGACCGCGCTACTTCCCGTAGCGCTCGCGCAGCCGCTTCGTCAGCGCCATGTTCTCGGCGTAGTCCACACGCACGACCACCACGCTGGGTGCGTCGTCGTGACCAAAGGCGTCCTCGAGCGTGGGAACCAGGTCGTCCGCGGCCGTCACCTCGTAGCCGTGACAGTGCATGGCCTCGGCGTACGCCTTGAAGTCCGGGTTGGAGAAGCCCACGCCAAACGTGTCACCAAACTGCTCCTCCTCCTTCCAGCGGATGAGCCCGTAGTGCTCGTCCTCCCAGATGAGCACCACGATGGGCACGTGCTCGCGCACGG
>OIXX01000409.1_pt1 | contig 27097 bp, 23 predicted proteins | sample 1588161 | NCBI WGS metagenome assembly OIXX01 (sample SAMN03283274) | human gut metagenome | biome: human-associated habitat; material: feces | host: Homo sapiens | place: Peru | collected 2012
GGCGTTCACGACGGAGCTGCCCACGCCGTGCAGGCCGCCGGAGACCTTGTAGGCGTTGTTGTCGAACTTGCCGCCCGCGTGCAGGATCGTGAGGACGACCTCGAGCGTCGGGATCTTCTTGGTGGGGTGCTTGTCCACCGGGATGCCGCGCCCGTTGTCAGCGACGGTGATGGAGTTGTCGGCGTGGATGGTCACGCCGATCTTAGTGCAGAAGCCCGCGAGGGCCTCGTCGACGGAGTTGTCGACGATCTCGTAGACGAGGTGATGCAGGCCCGAGGCGCTCGTGGAGCCGATGTACATGCCCGGGCGCTTGCGCACCGCCTGCAGGCCTTCGAGGATCTTGATCTCGCTGCCGTCATAGGCGTGTTCCTTGGGAGATGATGCCACCCGTGTTCCCCCTTCGTTCGTCATGGGTCAAATGGGCAATCTGTTCTATTCTACGCCAATTGCGAAATTGCACGAATCCTGAGTGCAAACGTGATCCAAATCGCGACCAGTTCATCATCTGGGTCACCATGGGGGCCGCTACGGCAGGGATGGCCCCTTCTTCGTGGTTTCTAGCTTCCCGCGCCTCATGGAGAGCCTCATGGCCTCACAGGCGTTGGGACGGAGCCTCTCCGGGAGGTTGGCGCAGGCACGCTCGACGGCAAGCTCCTCGTCTGGCGTGAGGGCGGGAAGCTCTGGAGGCAGGGGGGCTTCGGCTCGCTCGCCAGAAGCGCTCGGGCGCTCCCCGGCGTGGCGCGACAGCCTGAAGCGGACGCGGGCCACGTCGAGACCGGCGTAGGCGAGACGCTCCACGTACAGCTCGGCGTTGGTCGTGAGGTCGGCCATGAGGGCGTTGCCGTCGAGATAGACCACGAGCTCGGGCAGGCCCGCTCCGCTCTTGGGACGGTTGAGCCACACGGCCACGGTGTGCTTGGAGGCCCTCTTCCCGGCGATGCGCCGCCAGGTCACGAGGGCGCGGCTCGCGGCCGAGGCCCCCTTGAGCACCTTGCCGTCCACGAAGGACGAGACGAGCTCGCCCGCCGCGTGCGGCTTGTGCTGCTTGGCCGGGTCGAGCGGGTCGTACTCGCGCCGCTCGAGCCAACGGCTACTCCTCGTCGCCATAGCGCACGACCTTCATGTCAGAGAGCTGGGCGTCGGTGAAGTAGCCGAGGTTCGTGGTGGTGATGATCGTCTGGATTCCGCCCTCGACGAAGCTCGTCACGCAAGCACGGCGATGCTCGTCGAGCTCGCTCATGACGTCGTCGAGCAGCAGCAGCGGCCGCTCGCCAAGCAGCGTCTCGCACAGGCGGACCTCGGCGAGCTTCCACGCGAGCACGACGGAGCGCTGCTGGCCCTGGCTGCCGTAGGCGCGGGCGTCGCGGCCGTCGATGGCGAAGGCCACGTCGTCGCGATGGGGGCCCACGCTCGTCTGCCCGCGGCGGAGGTCGTCCGCACGCGAGCGCGAGAGCCGCTCGCGCATGAGGGTGGCGAGCTCGTCTCGGCCCATGCCGGCCGTGGCGCCGCCGACGCTCGGAACATAGGAGCACGAGAGCGTCTCGGACGGGGCAACCTCCCCGTAGACCTCGGACACGAGCACGGAGAGACGGGCAAAGAGGTTGAGCCGGTGCATGAGCAGCGTGGCCCCGCCGAGGGCAACGCTCTCGTCCCAGGCGTCAAGCAGGGCAGCGTCACACCCGTCCTTGAGAAGTCGGTTTCGCTGCTCCACCGAGCGCGTATAGGCAGCGAGGACCCTCCGGTAACCCGCGTTTGCCTGAGCCCCGAAGGCGTCGAGCTCGATGCGGCGGCGCGAGGCGGCGCCCTTCACGAGTGAGAGGTCGTCCGGGCAGAACAGCACCGACAGGAGCGTCCCCGCAAGGTCTCCCGCCCGGCAGGCCTTGCCGTTTCTGAGGAAGCGCCGCCTCTCGGGCGTGGCCTCGAGCGTCACGTCGAGCACGCGTCCGTCCCCCTCGATGCGTCCCTCGACACGGGCCGAGGACGTCCCGGCCGCCACGAGCTCCGCAGGGGCGGGACGGCGAAACGACGTGCCTGCCGTGAGGTACTGAAGCGCTTCCACGGTGTTCGTCTTGCCGGCGGCATTGGGGCCCACGAGCACCGTAACCCCCGCGGCCGGCTCGAGCACCCGCCCGGAGAGGTTGCGGTAGCCGTCGAACGTGACGCGCGTGACGACCAGCGACACTACATGCCCCTGAGCGGCATGAGGATGTACAGGTAGTTGATCTTCCCGTAGGCCTTGAAGACGCCGGGCCGCCCCGCCTGCTGCAGCTCGAGGGTAATGTCGCCCGTCTGGTCGGCGGCGGCGATGCCGTCCCCGAAGTAGCGATAGTTGACGAAGATCGTGTTGGGCTCGCCCTGGGCCTCGACCTGCATGATCTCGCGGGCGTCGCCCTGGTCCGGGGAGCTTGAGGAGAGCGTGGTCTGCGCCTGCGTGGGGTCGACCTCGATCTTGATGCGCAGGCCCTGGGCCGCGATGGAGCTCACGCGGCGGAGGGCACCCGCAAGGTCGGCGACCTTGACCGTGACCGAGGTGAGCACGTCCTTGGGCAGAAGCCCGCGCCAGTTGGGGAACTGAGCCTCGATGCGCCTCGTCACGTAGGTGGTGTTGCCAAAGACGAAGATGGCCTGGTTGGCCGTGTCTCCGATGGTGACCGACTCAGAGTCGCTCGGGAGGGTGAGGGCGTCGTGGAAGGCGTTGCCAGGCACGATCATCTCGAACATGTCCGTGAGGTCGGGCGTGGCGACCTGCGTGTCACACATGGCGGCGCGGTAGCCGTCAGAGGCCACGAGGCGCACGAGGTTCTCCTCGACGTTGAGCAGCACGCCCGCAAGGGCCGGGTGGCTGGGGTCCTTGGAGACGACCTTGTAGACCTTGTCGACCATGCTGGAGAGCACGTCGCGGGGGAGGTCGACGTGGCGCTCCATCGCGATCTCGGGGAAGTTTGGGAACTCGTCGGCCGACAGGGTGTTGAGGTGGAAGGAGCTGTTCTGGCACGTGAGGTGGATTGCCCCCTGCCCGCCGTCGAAGGTGATGGAGGCGTCGGCAAGGTTCTTCACGATGCTCCCGAGCACGCGTCCGGAGATGACCGTCTCGCCCGGCTCCTCCACGTTGGCGGGAATCTTGTGGCGAATGGAAGTGTCGAGGTCGCTCGTCTGCATCTCGAGCGTGCCGTTGTCGGCGCGCATGAGAACGCCGCTCAGCACGGGGAGCGTCGAGTGCGTGGCGATGCCCTTGGAGACCACAGCCAGGGCCTTCGCGAACGCGGACTGGGAGACGGTGAAGCGCATGGGGTTCTCTCCTATCTGTTCTTATATATAGATATATAAGCAACGGTAGTGGTAGTAGGGGCTGTCGAAACGTTGAAAACCTAACGAACTAGCAGGTAGACGCTTTGTCAATGATGGAAGTTTGTGTGGAGCCCGCCCGTTGGTTTTGAACGTAGAGGAGATGTAGAAAAACACTTCTACGCTCAGGGGTGGGTTTTCCACACGAGCTGTCGTGTTATCGACAAGCCGTGGAGAAAGCCAATTCCCGCTAGCTCGACATGAGATCCTCCTTCATGCGGGAGATCTTGTCGTGGACGACACGATCTGCGTCGCGCCGTTCCTCCACCCACTTGATGCTGTGCTTGACCGTGGCATGGCTGCGTCCGCCGAAGCGCTCTCCGATCTGGGCGAGCGTCGAGTCGGTGAGCTCTCGCGCGAGCCATACGGCCACGTGACGCGGCTCCATGAGAGCCTTGTTGCGCTTGTTGCTCACGAGGTCGGCGTGGGAGATGTCATAGCGCTGCTCGACGAACTTCTGAATCTGCTCGATGGTGAAGGTGCGCTGCTCGCTGCCCCATTTCGAGACTGCGATCTGCGCCACGTCCTCGCGCCCGAAGACCTCCCCGCGGTTCTGCTTCGTGGTGGCCGCGAGCAGGCACGACTGGCAGAAGGCCTTGATGGTGCGGATGTTGGTTCCCGCCCGCGATGCCATGTAGTCGAGGTTGTCCTCGGAGATCTCGCCCTCGAAGCCCGTGAGCCCGTCCTCGGCGGCGTCCGCCTTCATGCGCTGGTAGAAGGCCTTGATGAGGCCGTACTTGAGCTCGTAGTTCGGCACTTGGATGGAGAGGGTGACGCCCGAGTCGAGGCGGCTCGACACGCGCTCTGCGAGCCCTAGCTCGGCCGGGCTCTCGTCGGCGGCGAGCACGATCTGCTTGCCGTGGCTCGTGAGGTAGTTGAACGTGTCGAAGAAGAAGTCGACGGACTTGGCGGCGCCGCGAAAGCCCTGGATGTCGTCGATGATGAGGACGTCGATGTCGTGGTAGTTCTGCTCGAGCGCCTCCTTGACCCCGCGCGAGGTGTCGAGCATGGCGCTCGTGTAGTCGCCCACGAAGTCGCGCGCCTGCCGGTAGACGCAGATGCGGTCGGGGACGTTGACGGCGAGGTAGTTCTGGATGGCCTTGAGGAGGTGCGTCTTCCCGAGGCCGCTCTTGCCGTAGATGAACAGCGGGTTGTAACCGTGGCTGCCGTTGGCGACGGCCTTCGCGGCCTGGAGGGCCAGCTGGTTCTCCTCGCCCTCGACGTAGGTGTCGAAGGTAAGGCGCGAGTCGGCGGCGGTGATGCCCTCCACGAGCGGATTTGCCGTGCGGTCGCGCTGGGGCTTTGCGGGCGTTGTGGCTGTGGGGGCCGCCGCTGGGACGTTGCCCACCGCGCCGTAGGACGTCTGCGAAGCCTCAGCCTCCCTCATGCGCGCGAGTTCGGCAGGCGAGATGGTCGTAGCCACGGGCGCGGGCGCCGCCGCAGGCTCCCCCTGCGCCCTGCCTGCGCGGTCGAGCTCGACGACGAGGCGGATGGGCTGGAATGCCGCTCGCTCGAGGCACGACTCGATGGTGGCCGCGTTCTTCTCGATGGTGCGCTTCACGAAACCCGATCCGGCTGCGATCGTGATCGAGGCGTCGTCCATGTCGGCGGCCTTGCAGCTCCTGAGCATGGCGAGCAGCGCCGGCTGGCTTCCCTCCTCGGCGATGAGGTCGACGACGTCGGCCCAGAGCACTTGTGCGTCGCTCTCGGCGGCCTCGTTGTCCATGTCGGTCGTGTCGGCCATGGGGCTTCCTGTCAGTCTCGAGCCTCCGGCCCTCGAGGAGCCGGAGGCTGTTGTTCAGTAATGTTGAAAACTCATTATATGGGATGTTGAGAAATTCGCACCGCAGCTTGGAGACGTTGTCGAGTGTCGAAAACCTCTGCCGCCGCCGGCCCGGGGACACTTCTCTACAAGAGCGTCCTACCCAGCTCGGTGAGCCTGCGCTTCTGTCCTTGCTTGCGCAGGACCCCCCTGTCCTCAAGCTCCTTGAGCTGACGGGTCCATGTTGACAGCGACCCTCCGTAGGCGGGTGCGAGGTCGGTGGGGCCAACCGCCTCGTGCTCCGTGAGCCACTCGAGCACCTGCATCGCCCTGGTTCCCAGCGTGAGGGGCTCGCCAGCTTGGGCGCGCGCCGCCCCGGCGGCAACGGCGGGCCCAGCTGGGGTGGCGGAGGCCATCTGCCAGCCTTGGGCCTGTGCCGTCTCGGGCATTGTGGGTGCAGCCTGGTAGGAGGGCTGGGGGTAGCCGGGCCACGCCTGTTGGGGGTAGGCGGCATGCGGATATGCTGCCCATGTGGCGGTCATCTGCGGTTGGGATGCTTGCGCGGGCATGGTGGGGTATGCGGCCATGGCAGCGGCCTGCTGTGTCGTCGCGGGCGCAAACGCTGGCTGCTGCGGGGCCATGGTCTGTCCTGCCACTGGCATCGGAGCGTTGCTGGGCGTCGCGTGCATACTCGCCCGCGACCAATTCCCCTGCTCGGAAGGCATGGAGATGGTTACGATGGTCCCCGATGATATGTTGTCCTCGATGGTGAGCGTGCCTCCGTGGTCCTCCATGTACTGCTGTGCGTAGGGAAGGCCCGAGCCGACGCCGCGGATGTAGCGCTTCATCTCCTCCGTGGCGGACGTGGTGCCGTATTCCAGGGCGCGGCCCTTCTCTGCGATGCCGGGCCCTTGGTCGGAGAAGCGGATGGTATTGCCGTCATCGAGGATGGAGATGGTGGGCTCGCTGAAGTAGGCGTGGACGAGGTTCTCCACAACCTCTCTGATGACCGTGAACGAGATCTTTCCGCCCTGCTCCTTCGCGAGGCGGGTGACGGTGGCGGTTACCTCCTCGAGGTAGGAGCGAACGTCCTTGGGCTGCACGACGATGACGCGGGGCGCGGCGGCCGGGTCGTCGAACACCGCGATGCGCGCGGGGTTCTGCACGACATCGCCAAGCGTGCGCGTCTCCGGTTTGCCTGCAGCACCGGGTTCCTTGTCCGTCTCTTCGCCTGCGCCCGCGGGTCCTGTCCCCACGAACGGGTAGAAGGCGTCTGCCATTGCCACATCCCCATCCATAACTTCACGTCGCCACGGTCTGCGTTGTAGGACTTTCGACAAGTTTCCGTCACGTGGTGAAAACTTGCGGCAACTTCCTTTCGCCGATGAAAAGTTTTCAACAGTCGGTGAGAACTTGTAGATAACCTGTTGTTCCTTCGTGACGCATGCCATGAAAAGATACAGGACTTGGCGTGAATCTTTCGTCTTATGCGGGCAAATATTCCGTCGATGATGAAAGTTTCTGGTGAGTTGCGCGAGGCTTGTTCCAGCGAGGGGTTTCTGGGCTTTCGACTCGCCGGCGATGCTTGATGTCCTTAGCTGCGCCCTCGGGAGCGTCTGACAGCATGCCCGCTAACACGAATGCCGTGAAAAACACAAGGTCACGTTGACATCTCGAGATAGGCACCCCTACAATCTTAGGGCTTGACTGCCTATGCAGTGATTCGGTTCCACCTCAGGAGGATTCAATGAAGCGTACGTATCAGCCCAATAAGCGGAAGCGCGCCAAGTGCCACGGCTTCCGTGCCCGTATGGCCACCAAGGGCGGCCGTGCCGTTCTCGCCCGTCGTCGCGCTAAGGGCCGCAAGAGGCTCACTGTTTAGGTAGCCTTGTGGAGACCATCAAGTCCAAGCAGGAGTTTGAGAAGGTCTTCAAGGGTGGAAGACGCGTAAATCACGCGCTTGTGCGGCTTTGTGTCATGCCCGTTGCCGACGGTGCACGCTCGCGGGTGGCGTTTGTTGCCCCGAAGCGTGTCGGCAATGCGGTGTGTCGCAATCGGTGCAAGCGTGTTTTGCGTGCTGCGGCCTTCGAGGCCGGTCTTCCGCTGCAGGGATACGACGTGATTCTCTTCTCGACCAACGCCACGCGCACCGCCACGTCGACTGAGGTGGCTCGAGCGCTTGGCAGGCTCGTTAAGCGGGTCGGTGCATGAGTGACACGGGGGAACACGAGCCAGGGCTGGCAGCTCGGGCTCTCATCCTTGTGGTGAGAGCGTACAAGGCTGTCATCTCTCCCGTGCTCCCCCCTTCGTGCATCTATACGCCAACCTGTTCTCAGTACGCCATAGAGGCGCTTCGCCGTTACGGGGTACTCAGAGGTGGTTGGCTTGCCCTGACGAGGATTCTCAGGTGCAATTCCCGCCATAAGGGAGGCTATGACCCCGTACCCTAGGGACGGGTCGCTGGAGGTTCGTAACATGGGTTTGTGGGATTGGTTCGTCGGGTTTCTCACCCAGGTGCTTGAGCTGTTGGCCAATGGCGTGGGTGACTGGGGCCTCGCAATCATCGTCCTTACGGCCATCATCCGCCTTGCGCTTACGCCGCTTACGGTGAGCTCGACGCGCTCGACGGCCAGGATGCAGATTCTCCAGCCCAAGATGGCGGAGATCCAGGAGCGCTACGCCGACGATCCCCAGCGCATGAACGAGGAGATGCAGCGCTTCTACAGCGAGAACAAGTTCAACCCGCTGGGAGGGTGCCTGCCCATCTTCATCCAGATGCCGGTCTTCTTTGCGCTCTTCAACGTGCTACAGAACAAGATCCCCGAGGGTGCGCACTTCTACAGCGTGTTCGCCTCCCTTGCCGACTCCCCCGCCACGGCCGTGGCAACGCTCGGGTGGGCAGCGTCTTGGGCCTACATCCTCTTTGACGTCGCCTTTGGCGTGCTGACGCTCGTCCCCATGCTGCTCAACAACATGCAGGCCGATTCGCAGCAGGCTTCCATGACGAAGACTATGGGCATCGTCATGGCCGTCATGATGATGTGGTTCGGCTGGAGTGCGCCCATTGGTGTCGTTCTCTACTACGTCACGTCTTCTGCCTGGGGCGTCGTGCAGCAGGTCTTCATTACCCGCAAGGTTCTGGAGAAGGCCAAGCACGACGAGGAGGAGCGCATGAAGAACCAACCGATTGCGGTCGACGTGGTTCGCAAGGAGCGCAAGGCCCGCCCGCACAAGAAGGCCTAACTATGTTGAGATCATAGCCGCGCGCCTCGACTGGGGCGCGCGGTTTTTTATACTGAGGAGGTACCAATGAGCGAGTTCACTGAGGGCAACGAGCTCCTGACCGCCGCCGCAGAGGCCTTTGAGGCTGGCGATAAGCTATCCGAGCAGCAGCTTGATGCGGTGGCCGACACCGCCATCGACATTCTTCGATCTATTCTGGCATGTTTCGGTGAGAACAGGTGTTCTATTGACGAGTACGATGGAGATGAAGGCGAGCTCATCCTTGATGTCAATGGTGGCGACCTTGCCATTCTTATTGGTCGCCATGGTGTAACGCTCGATGCCCTGCAGGTTGTGTTCTCGTCGATGCTATCTAAGCGGATTGGTTTCCACTATCCCATTGTCGTAGATGTCGAGGGATACAAGAGCCGCCGTCGCGACAAGGTCCAGTCTCTTGCAGTATCGGCTGCCCAGCGTGTTAAGAGGTCAGGGAAGCCTGCGCGTCTTTCTCCCATGAATGCCTACGAGCGTAGGCTCGTGCATCTTGCGCTTCGTGAAGACGAACAGGTTGTTACGCATTCTGAGGGTATCGATCCGACTCGTTATGTTGTCATTGAGCTTGCTGAGGCCAACGACTAGCGAAAACGCGTCTTCATCTCTATATGCTTTGGGAGGGTCGCCTGCCTTATGCTGGCGACCTTTTTTATGTCGTCCCAGGCCCTTCTTCCCTACGCTATCCTCATGGTAGTGATGCAGTATGCCAAAACTTCCCTAAACGAGATTTTTTGTCATTAGAGATGGAGCAGCCTTTGAATGTACGAGCCTGGGCACAAAAGCCCTTTCTCTCATTTGATCCTGAGAATCGTATTACTGTAGATTCTTTGCAGGCTGGGACTAACGTGCCACCTGCTCAAGCTTCCGGTGTAGCCCGTTCTTGTACTGAGTCTCAGATTTCGAACAATACACCCCTGCTCGACCTTTCTTACGATTCTCCGGCGGGTGACTTTGTAGTTGCTCTGATGAAGTTGGCTTCGGGCTTTGGGATTAAGCTTGATTCTGACGCAGCAGTGTCTGTCGTTCGCCATCTACAGCTTATGCTTGAGAAGAATGCTGTTACGAACCTTACGAGCATTCGTAATCCTGCTCGCGCACTTGTCCTCCACTCCCTGGACTCATTGTTGTTTGCTAAGGTCTTTCAAGAAATCAGTGGTTTACAACCCGTGTTCTTCAATGGAGCTTCTGCAGACTTTTCTCGTATTTCATGTCTCGACATGGGTACAGGTGGTGGCTTCCCAGGTATCCCTCTGGCATGTGTCTATCCGTTTCAGATGACACTCCTCGATTCTGTTGGTAAAAAGATTGCTGCGTGTGATTCCTTTATTGACACTCTTCATCTTTCTTGTCATGTGCATACTGTTCACATGCGTTTGGAAGACTTTGCGATAGATCATAAGAGGTGCTTCAACCTAATTGTTGCTCGTGCCCTTGCTCCGTTGGATGTACTTACTGAGTATGCCGAACCACTTGTTTCTAAAGACGGATTCCTGGTCCTCAGTAAGGGAGTTCCTTCTGTTGAAGAGTTAGATAACGTCTCGTACGTTTCGAAATTGTGTGGCTTTGAACTTGTTTCACGTGAAACAATGGAACTGCCAAATTCTATGGGAACAAGAACGTTCTATATCTATAAGAAGGTCGCAAATGCTGGTGTAAAGTTACCTCGAAAAGATGGGGAGGCACGGAAGCATCCCCTCGCAGATAGGCGTCATGTTTCACGTGAAACAGACTGAGGAGTTGTTGATGGGCTATAAGGACGTAAAGCGCGGTAATCCAAGTAAAGACCCAAAAGTTCTCGCGATTATTAACCAAAAAGGCGGCGTTGGAAAGTCGACGACTGCTATTAACCTATCTGCTGCCCTTGGTGAAGAGGGTAAAAAAAGTCTCGTAATCGACTTTGACCCACAGGGAAATACAACAAGTGGGTATGGCATTGATAAAGATGAGCTTGAGAACGACATCTACGATGCTCTTATGGACGGTTATCCAATTGAAGACCTTATTGTGGACACGTGCGAAAAGAAGGTCTTTGTGGTGCCCGCAACGATCCAGCTTGCAGGTGCAGAAATTGAGCTCGTGTCAAAAATAGCCCGAGAAAGCATCCTTAAGGGAATGATTGACTCGGTAAAGGTAGATTTTGACTATATCTTTATCGATTGCCCTCCCTCGCTTGGGCTTTTGACCATCAACGCGCTCTCAGCAGCAGACGGATTACTCATTCCAATTCAATGCGAATACTATGCTCTCGAGGGTGTAACAAAGCTACTTGAATCTATGAAGCTCGTAAAATCAAGCCTCAACAGGGATCTTGAGGTATATGGCATACTCATGACCATGTATGACAAGCGGACGACACTTTCTAATCAAGTTGTTGAGGAAGTAAAGAAGTACTTTGGCCCCAAGATGTTCAAGACGGTGATTCCTCGAAGCGTAAAAGTATCGGAAGCTCCAAGTCATGGTCTCCCGATTGCAATGTACGCAACGATGAACAAGGGTGCAATTGCCTACAGAAATCTGGCTCGTGAGGTGATTCGTCGTGGCTAAAAAAGGTGGACTCGGAAGAGGACTTGACGCACTGATAAGCGAAGCTACGGCGGAAACAGGTTCGAATCCCGAGACGACGTTACCGATCGAGAAGATCGTTGCAAACTCTAATCAGCCTAGAAAGAACTTCGACGAAGACTCGCTGGCCGAACTTGCAGATTCAATTCGACAGAATGGTGTATTGCAGCCAATTCTCGTAAGAAAGGTCTCCTCTAAGTCTGAGGACAAGTATCAAATTGTTGCTGGGGAGCGGAGATACCAGGCTTCAAAGCTAGCTGGCCTCAAGGAGATTCCTGTTCTCATTAGAGACGTCGATGACACTGAGGTGTTCCAACTTGCACTGATTGAGAACCTTCAAAGGTCGAACCTTTCTCCTATTGAGGAGGCAAAGGGGTATAGGCAGCTCCTTGATAGCAAGGGACTTACACAAGAAGCATTAGCTCAGATTCTTTCGAAATCGAGGTCGGCAATAGCCAATACGCTACGACTTATGGACTTGCCGGATGAAATTCAGAGAATGATGGAGGATTCTCTCATCACAGCTGGGCATGCCCGAGCAATACTTGCAGTACCTTCTGAAGAGGGACGAATAAAGCTTGCAAGAAAGGTCGTTGCAGAGAGTTTAACGGTCAGGCAGACAGAAGCTCTCGCTCCGCTGTTTTCTGGCGCATCTGTGGAGCGCACGCCTCGGCAGCAGGCTCCGCAATCCTTCAAGCGTGCGGCTCGTCAACTTAGGCAAATGCTCGAGACAAACGTGAAGGTAAAGCAGGTCAGAGGTAAGAACAAAATCGAGATTGAATTCAAGGATGAGGACGAACTCGCTCGAATTCTGTCTCAGGTAACTCCTGGCCATGCGGAGAGCGAGGAAGCATGGGTGGAAGACTGATTAGAAACGTCAGCTCGGCATTCGTTGCTTGCGCGGTAACTTCAGCTGGCTGGCATCTGCTTCTTGACGAGCGAGCGCGTGAAAGTGTGAGAAGGGCAGCACGTGAGGTGTCAAACCTCGCAGCATTCGCAGCTAACACCTATATGAAGGCGGGGTCAGAATCGAGCCTGGATGAAGCTAGAAAGCGTAACCAAGAATGGGTTCGCAAACAGTGGAAACAGGCCGGCTACTAAAACAAACTTGAACGTTGAACGTAAGGGCAAACTATAGAGGTGCCGTCACATTCTCATGAATGTGACGGCACCTCGTGCGTAATTACAAGATGCTACAAAACGTTCCGAACCTATTCAGTCTTATGGGCCTGGGAGAGCTGACCGCACGCAGCGTCAATGTCATTGCCACGCGAGTTTCTGACGGTGGCCTCGACGCCAACCATGGCAAGACGTCGAACAAATGTTTCGGCCTTCTCGGCAGTGGAAGGCTTGAATCGGGAACCTTCAAGGTCGTTGAGCTGAATGAGATTGACGTGCGCGAGCGTTCCACGCGTGAAGTCGCACAACGCGTCGAGCTCCTCGCCATTATCGTTCACGCCGCCGATAAGGGCGTATTCGTAGGTGGGACGGCGGCCCGTCCGCTCGACATACTCTTCCATAACCTCGTGAAGCCTACCAAGCGAGTACTTGCGCACTCCTGGCATAAGGGCATTGCGTGTGTCCTGCACGGCAGAATGAAGGGAAACGGCGAGCGTGAACTGTTCCGTCTCCTTGGAGAAGCGCCGAATCATAGGAACAATACCGCATGTGGAGACGGTGAGATGGCGAGCGCCAATGCCTGCACCGTCGGGCGAGTTGAGCATGCGAAGGGCCGAGAGCGTCTCGTCGTAGTTGGCAAACGGCTCCCCCTGGCCCATCATGACCACGCTCGAGGCGCGTGTCTGGAAGTCCTTGCTTACATGCATGACCTGCTCGAACATTTCCGAAGCAGTGAGAGAACGGTTGAAGCCGCCTTGTCCCGTGGCGCAGAAGACGCAACCCATGTGACAGCCAGCCTGGGTTGAAACGCACACGGATAGACGGTTTCTCGTGGGCATGCCGACGCACTCGGCCTGCGTGCCGTCAGAGAAGCGAAGGAGATACTTGCGCGAGCCGTCGCGCGAGATCTGCCTCGCCACCTCCTCGGTTCCTCCGAGGCTGAATCGCTCGGCAAGCTGTTGCCGAAGGGCGGCGGGGACGTTAGTCATCTCGTCGTAGGAAGTCACATTGTGCTTCCAGACCCATCCCTCGACCTGTTTCACGCGAAACGTCGGCCAACCAAGCTCGGAGATTGTCGCCGAGAGGTCGTCATGGGAGAGCGAACGGAGGTCGACCTTGCGGCGAGATGAGTCGGTATCATACTGAGACATGGATTGCCTTTCCTGCGGTGGTGGTGCGTGCACTGCGGCAACTCGCCGAGCTGCGGCCGTGCGGCCAACTCCTGAGTGTATCGCACGCAAGATAAGGTGACGTAGGCGTACGAGAAGACACAGGGGGCCAACATGGTGGACGTGACGCAGCTTAAGGTTGCCCTGCTTTGCGGCGGCTGGTCGGACGAGCGGGAGGTGTCACTCGCGAGCGGACGTGAATGCGCCGAAGCGATGGCCCAGGCTGGATTCTCGAACGTCGATCTTCTTGACGTAGCAGCGCCGGCATTCGTCCACACCATCGCCGGCGGCGGCTATGATGTCGCCTTCGTGGCGTTGCACGGTCGTTATGGCGAGGATGGCTGCGTGCAGGGTTTTCTCGAGCTTCTGGGCATCCCCTACACGTTTTCGGGCGTGCTGGCGAGCGCGGTTGCTTCTGACAAGGCAATGGCGAAGGACGTGTATCGTGAGCATGGCATCCCTACTCCGGCGGACGTGTTGCTCTACAAGGGTGATCCGCTTGAGACTGACGTGGTGATTGAGGCGCTGGGGCTTCCGCTCTTCGTGAAGCCGGTGTCGAACGGCTCGAGCTACGGCATCTCGCGGGTGGAGCGCGCCGACCAGCTGCCGCAGGCTGTCGAACATGCGTTTGCATACGGCTCTCGGGTGCTGGTCGAGAAGGCCGTGAGTGGCGTCGAGATCACGGTGCCCGTGCTGGGGAACGACCATCCCGACGCGCTCCCCGCAGTCGAGATTCGCTATGACTCCGCGTTCTACGACCTTGACGCGAAGTACGAGGACCCCGCGAAGCATCACGTCATCCCACCCGAGCTTCCCGCGTCGACCGTCACGCGCGCGCAGGAGCTTGCGTGCCGCGCCCATGTGGCGCTTGAGTGCTCGGGCGCCTCACGAAGCGACTTCATCGTGGACGTCGCAGGGACGCCCTATATGCTCGAGACGAACGTTGTCCCCGGGATGACGTCGTCCTCGCTCATGCCGGACGCCGCCCGTCGAGCCGGGATGGGATTCTCGGAGCTGTGTCGGAGGCTGGTAGAACTCGCCGTCGAGCGAGGAAGCAGGGTTGGAACATCAGGAGGAACTGCGTGCTAGAAGACATCATCCTGCCCGAGACGCCCAAGAGCGTCGTCGACGCGTACGGAAGGCTCGCCGAGCGGGCCCGCGTCGAGGAGTTTGGGCTGCTCGAGGATGACGTGGTGGTACTCGACACGGAGACAACGGGTCTGTCCTTCTCGAAATGCCAGCTGACCGAGATTGCCGCCGTACGTCTGTCAGGAAGGAATGCCGTTGACTCCTTCAAGACATTCGTGAATCCCGGTCGGCCCATCCCCAAGAACATCCAGGCGCTCACGCACATTACCGACGCGGACGTGGCGGACGCCCCCTCGCCCGAGGAGGCGGTGGCGCGTCTGGCGGAGTTTGTGGGTGGCGTGCCCGTGCTTGCCCATAACGCGACCTTCGACCGTACGTTCATCGAGCGAGTTCCCGGAGGGTCTGACGTAAGCGGTCTCTGGGTTGACACCCTCGCTCTCTCACGGCTGGCCCTCCCGCGCCTCTCGACGCATAAGCTGCAGGACATGGCCGAGGCGTTTGGGTGCGATAGCGTATCGCACCGCGCCATGGACGACGTGCACGCCCTCGCCGGCATGTGGCGCGTCATCCTGTGCGCCCTCACCGACCTGCCCGATGGGCTTCTGGAGTTGCTTGCCAACATGCATCCCGAGGTCGAGTGGCCGTATCGGCCGATTCTCACCAACCTCGCGATGCGCAATCCTGGCGTGCCATTTTCGCTGCGCTCGTCGCGCGCCGAGCTGGTCAAGTCCGTCGAGACAAAACCACATGAGGACGCGGGAGACATCGCCGACGGGCTGAGGGGCGTTCCAGCGGACGACGTTGCCGCGGCGTTTGACACCAACGGGGCGGTTGGCCGCATGTACGAGGGCTTTGAGCCGCGTCCCCAGCAGGCCGAGATGGCGGAGGGGGTGCGCGAGGCGCTCAATCGGCATGAGATTCGCGTCATCGAGGCCGGTACGGGCGTGGGCAAGTCCGTGGCCTATCTGCTGCCGCTTGCCCTCTATGCGCAGCGCAACAACGTGACCTGCGGCGTTGCGACGAAGACGAACGCACTCACCGACCAGCTTGTCTCGCACGAGCTCCCCGCCCTGGCTCGCGAGCTCCCGAACGGCCTCGCGTACAGCTGCCTCAAGGGCTACGACCACTATCCCTGCCTACGCCGCCTTGTGCGGGCGGCGGGCTCGGCCGAGCTTCCGGTGGACGAGGCTCGGGCAAACGGGAGGTCGAAGGCTGCCATTGCGTCCGACATGCTCACGTCGATCGCCGTTACCTACGCCTACGTGTGTCAGTCCGTAGAGGGTGACCTCGACGCGCTCGGCATACGCTGGTCGAGCGTTCCGCGCTCGCTGCTGACCGTGACATCGAACGAATGCACGAGAACACGGTGCCCGTTCTATCCCAACCTCTGCCTCGTCCACGGCGCTCGTCGTCGTGCGTCGTCCGCCGACATCGTCGTCACGAACCACTCCCTGCTTCTGCGCAACGTGGCTGCGGACGGCAACATCCTCCCGCCTGTTCGCAACTGGGTCGTCGACGAGGCGCACTCCTTCGAAGCCGAGGCACGCAAGCAGTGGGCGCTTGAGCTGTCCGCCCCTCGTGCGCAGGCGACCTTCGAGCTGCTGGGCGGTACGCAAACGGGCGTCATCGGCCAGTACACGGCGCTCGCAACGGGTAAGGAAGCGGCCCTGCCCGTCATTGGGCTGCTTGCGAAGGCCGCGGCGAGCGGCAAGCGGGCGGCCGATTCCTCCGCAGACTTCTTCGACGCCGTTCGCGGGCTTGCGGAACTCTCCCGCGGGGGCGGCGGCTATGACATGGTCACGGTGTGGCTCGGGGCCGACGCGCGGGCAAGCGAGCAATGGGCTCGCGTGCGGGACGTTGGCAAGGAGCTCGAGCGCAGGCTTGACGACTGCCGTCGTGACCTCGCCTCTGCGCAGGAGCTGTGCGAAAAGGCGATAGAGCACCTTCCCGGCGACCTCGAGGACGTCATCAGACAGATCGAGGCAATGGTCGAGGCGTGCCGCATCATCGTGGGCGGTGACGACGACACGTACGTGTGCTCGGCGGAGGTGTCACGGGCCAAGCGGCGCTTCGGTCAGGAGCGGCTTGTGGCCGAGAAGCTCGACGTGGGTGCCGAGCTCGCCGACCGGTGGTACCCCGAGATGCAGAGCGTGACGTTCTGCTCGGCAACCATGACGGTGGGCGGCAGCTTCGCTCACTTCTCGGAGGCCATGGGCCTCGACCGTCTTGGCGCGGGCCGTCACGCAACGCGTACGCTGAGATCGTGCTACGACTTCGACGAGCACATGGCCGTCGTGGCTCTGCGTGACATGCCCGATCCACGAGAGCCCGGCTACCTCGAGAGCCTCGAACGCATGCTCGTGGACGTCCACGTTGCCATGGGCGGGTCTGTACTCACGCTCTTCACCAACCGCCGGGAGATGGAGGAGACCTACGCCGCCGTTGCCCCAAAGGTGCAAGCACATGGCCTTGACGTTGTCATGCAAGAGCGTGGCTCCTCGCCTCGCAGGCTTCGGGAGCGCTTCGTGCAGGAGAAGTCACTGTCGCTCATGGCGCTCAGGTCGTTCTGGGAGGGGTTTGACGCCGCAGGGGACACGCTGCGATGCGTCGTGATCACGAAGCTTCCGTTCTCGAGCCCGCGCGACCCGCTCTCGCAGGCGCGCTCCGCTCTCGACCGTCAGGCCTGGCGCCGGTGGAGTCTTCCGGAGGCGGTGCTCACCGTGAAACAGGCCGCGGGAAGGCTCATTCGCACGTCGACGGACAGCGGCGTCCTGGTGCTAGCCGACAGCCGCGTAAGCACCAAGGGATACGGGAAGGTCTTCCTACGCTCGCTCCCAAGCGCCAACGTCTCGACGTTGGGAGTGGGGACGCTCCCCCGGTACCTCGAGGCATGGAGAAAGAGCCACGACTAGTGCCGGACCCTCTGGGCAACCGCAAGGTCTGCCCGCGCGATGTCGCGCATCTCTCGCTGCAGGCTGGGACTTGCATGCGTGGCGCCTCGGCCAAGAGCGAGGACGTGCCGGGGAAGCCAGTCACCTCGGTAGTACGGAACTTCGACGCGAGTGACGTCACCGTCCTGTCCCACCACGCGCGCCCCGCTCCATGTGAGGACGACTTGCGCGGCCTCCGGAGAGCAGGAAAGCACGACGGAGCCGCCGTCCGGTCGTTCCGAGCCGGTGAGGGGTACCGTGGCCTCGCGGTCGAGTATCCGCGCGTCGGTCATGTTCGCCGCACGAAACGAACGGGCGGCCCGCGCGTCGAGGTCGAAGCCGTCGACCACCCAGTCCCCGTCCTGAACGCGCAGGCCGAGTGCTACGAAGCGCCGCGAACGAGCGAGGAGGTCGTTCGTCCCGCGATAGCGGAAGTCGACGACAGGTCCGCGCACGAAGGCCGCGTCATCTGTCGCGACGGTACGCGCGAGTGACGTTGCGCAGGTCATGAGCGCCGCGAGGCGCTCTTCTCCGGTCGAGGGAGTCTCGTCCGGGGCGTCCGCCGTGCGTGCTTCCTTGTTGCCAGACTGGGTGTCACGCGGGAAGAAGGCGGCTTCCAGCCTGGACCTCAGGTCGGTCCCGGGTGTGATGCCCACGCGGACGAGCGCCGCCGCCGTGGCCACTGCCTGCGCGGGGGTAAGCCTGAGCGCAGGGTAGTGCGCACCGCCCGTTGCGGTGAGCCTCCGAACTCGCCCGCTGTCCCCGACCCCGCAAAGCGGAAGGAGCGGGCCCTCCACCGCGTCGGCGTTTGCGTCATCGACCGACTCGACGGAGAGGCTGTCGACAATCTCCGAGGCCCTCGTCTGGGTGACGCCAAGCAAAGCCGCAAGGTCGGATGGGCTCGTCGTTGCATCTGGCCGTGCAAGGGCGCAGATGGTCGCTATGTCCTCGCCGAGCCGGTGCTCTACGGGACGGCCTCTTCCCCTTCGGCCGCTCATCGGACGTCGCCCCCATCCTCAAGGCCTGCGTTCGTCTCGTTCGTCGCGGACTCAAGCAGCCTCTCCCAGGCTTCGACGAGCCCCCTCGGCTCGAGGGGGATGGCGCCCACCTCGACCGCCCACGAGGCAGCGCGCTGAACGTTCGCGGCAAGACCGTTCCAGACCAGGCTGCCCCCGCGTCTCCGCTCGATGCTGCCGCGTCGGCGAACGGCCCGCTCAAATGCGGATGTCTGGGCTCTGGGCACATAGAGGCTCACCTGGACACGGCTATCTCCGATCTCGAAGGGAAGGAGCACGTAGTTAGAGACAGAGAAGTCATCGGGAATTGCGTAGGGAGGCTCGTTGGCACAGACCGTAGCGTCTTGCGCACGGGAGAGGTTGTACGTCCTTACGGCCTCCTCCGCACCTTCGCGGGATCGCTCGCATACGAGGTACACGGTGTTGTTGAGCTGGAACGTTCCCCAGGCCCGTACGATGCGGATCGTCGGCGTGGCATCGGAGAGGCTCTGGTAGAGCAGGCGAACGGGTCTTCTGGTGGAGAGCCCCTCGCTGACGGCGTGCAGCACTTCGGGTTTGCAGGGGCAGGGGGAGACTTGCGGCTGCCGCGGGCCCGCGCAGGTGTCAAGCGCCATGCGGGCGATAGCCTGGCCAAGTTGTGGCCCCCCTATCTCGACGTCTCCGACGAGCGGGCGAAGCATAATCCCAACGGAACGCACGAGGAGAGCCCGATCTCGTGCGTCGTCCCCGAGGCATGAGACGTCTGCGACGGTGCGCCCCCGGTCGAGGGCCCAGGTCTTCGAGAGCCCGTGTTTTGATTCCAAGAGATGGACGCCCTCTGCCTCGAGCTCGTCGCGGTCTCGCTTGAAGGTCTTGTGGAAGGAGGAGGTGGAGATATCCTGGTACCGGTGCTGGCAAATGTCTTCGGTGGATATGAACCCTGCGTTGATGAGGTCTGTGACGAGTCGACACTTGCGCAAGTCGCGGCGCTTCAGGATTGTGGGTGACTTCCTCGAGACCATGGCGGCCGCCCCCTCTGCCCTCGGGCTCTACCTGCTGTTTCTCCGGATCCGTCATTGTGAGGTGACGGAGCTGGGCACAAGCATATCGCGCCCGCCCGCTCTCGGGCAGACGGATGTTTGACACCTCAAATTGGCGCCCGTCTCTTGTGCCCGGTCGTATGAAGAGGCATGGCGCTTGTCGTGATTGCTCGCACGGCATACCCCTTGCCTGCGGCCGGCCTGGGAGGCTCTATTGGGCGTCTAGCGTATACTCTGTTTCGTCTAATGCAAGGTAGCGGCTCTGTCGCTATTCGGAAGGTGAACTGATGGGCATAACGAAGGAGTATCTCGACTACCTCGACCGGGAGGTTGGCATCTCTCCGGCAGGCAGCCAGGAGGAGCTTGACTGCGCGCGCACCATCGCGGACGTCTTCTCTTCTCACGGCCTCGAGCCGCAGGTTCAGGAGTTCTCTGCCCCTTCGTTTGGAGGGGTCGTCCATGGTGCGCTGATGGTTCTCGCGCTCGTGGGCCTGGTTCTCAGTGGGCTTACCGGTGCGGCGAAAGTCATCGGGGTGCTGCTTGCGGCCGCGACGCTCGTACTGCTCTTCATGGTGAGGTCCGGCCGTGACGTTCTGGGCAAGCTTGGCCCCACGGCGCACAGCCAGAACGTTGTCGCCCTCCACAAGGCCGAGGGTGACGACGTTGCTCACAATCGTCCCATCGTCATCCTCGCTCACTACGACTCACCCCGCGTCGATCCTCTGGCAAGGCGCGAGGTATCGGTGGCGAAGAAGTATCTCGCCCAGGGGTTCCCGTACCTTGCGGGCATTTCCGCCTTCTGCCTCCTCGCGCAGATTCTTCTGTTCCTTCCGGAGGGTGCTCGTCGTACGTTCTGGATCATCGGTATCGTCGCAGCCCTTCCCCTTGCCGTGTGGGGCGCGACGCTTATCGCTCGTCGCTTTACCCCCTACACATCCGGCGCGGTCGACAACAAGTCGTCCATTGCCGCCATGCTGGGCGTGCTTGAGCGCGTGCGACCGTCTGCGCCTGCGCGCCGAGCTGCCGCCCAGGCCGCTTCCTCTGCAGATAGCGAGCCCGTGCGCACTACGAGTGACGGCAGCGCGGAGCGTACGGAGTCCGTCCCGGTTATGAGGCGCGAGGTCGAGAAGGTCGTTGGCGTGCGCCACGGCAAGCGCGTCCTGGAGGAGCTTGGGATCCTTCCCTCTACGTGCGAGATTACCTACGTTGAGCCAGAGGTTCGCATGGTGTCCGTCGCAGACGTGACCACGCCCCTTCGCCCCGACGCTACGGGTGCCGAGACCGTTGCCCCCACCGTGTCTCAGCCCCGTCCTCGCATCTCCGACGAGGGCGAAGACCGTGACGCGGCCATGGACGAGGTGCAGGCCCTTCCCTCCGCGCCCGCTCCTGCAAGCGACGCGACCTCAGCCATGGCTGTCAGCAACGTAGTCCCCGAGCTCTCGGTGACGGACGGCGACGAAGCCGACGCACCCGCCGACGACGGAGACGTTGCGGAGGCCGATGGGCCCATCGCTGGCGAGCGCACCCCTGACGCCAAGACGTCGGATGCTGCGGATCAGGCTTCCGAGGACGCTGAGGCTCAGGCGGCGGCCGATGCCACGGCCGCGCTTCCTGCCGAACCCGTGGAGAACGAGTCGGCCAACTCGACGCGCCCGCTTGCCCGTCCTGCCGCCCGCCGCATTCGCGCCGAGCGAATTCCGTCTCCCTCTGCCGACCCGGGCGCGACGGCCCAGGTTTCCGCCTCCGACCTGTCGCAGCTTGAGAACGGTCAGGACGAGACCGAGGGACCTGTCGTGGAGACCGACCAGAGCGGGCTTGGCGTCATGGTGGAGGAGGACTCCGAGACGGCGTCCGAGGCTCTGCGCGCACCCCGTCCGCGTCCTGCCGCTCCCGCCGACCCCGAGTGGGGCAAGAGCAGCTACGCGCCTGCCCGTCGTCGCGACATCTCTGGAATCGGACGCCGTGCAGCCCTCTTTGACCTGCCCGATCCTCTTTCGGACGACGAGGATGCTCTGGCACCCCACGCCGCCTCTCGCCCGGCTTCGACGCCGCGCGATTCTTCCGCCAAGGTCTCGGCTCCTACGGCGCAGCGCGTCTCCCAGCCCGCCGCTCAGGACGAGATCAGGGTTCTCAGTGCCGCGTCGGAATCGTACGAATCGCATGAGGCCCCCGCTCCAAAGCGGGCTATTGGCAAGCTGTTCGCCCGACGTCGCAAGGAAGAGACCTCGATGTCCGAGTGGCTTGGCGTGGACGACGACTATGACGCCAAGGAGTCGGGCGAGGACATTGGCTCGTGGGACAACTTCAACGACGACGAGCGCGTTCGTCACGGCAGCCACTGGAAGGGTGGGGCGGCGCTGTCACTGAGGCTTCGCGAGCTCAAGAAGGCTGCCGAGAAGGCCGCGGAGGGCGCCGTTTCGGGCGTGAAGGACGCGGCGTCTCACATCGGACGTCCCGCCCCTGCCTCCGAGAACCTTCTTGCGGATGGAGACGAGGGCGAGCAGCCCGTTCAGCAGGAGACCGCCGCTCCTCAGGAAGGGGCGTCGAGCGACCCCGGTGCCACGAGCGCTCTTGTTGAGCCCGCCGACGGTTCCGTGGAGGCGCCACTCGTCTCGGAGGGGGAGGCGCTTCCGCCTGTCCTGCCCGTCATTTCTGCTCCTAGCAGTGAGGCATCTCAGCCGACCCCGTCGGACTCCGGGCAGATGCCCGTCGTGCCTACGGACGAGGACATGCGAGACGCCGTTCTTGCCATGGGAGATGAGAATCTCATGGCGCATGACATCTGGTTTGTCGCGACTGGCGCCTCAGCCTTCGACCATGCTGGTGTGAAGGACTTCCTCGCGGCCAATCGCAAGGCGCTCCGTGGTGCGTTCGTCATCAACCTCGACTGCGTTGGTGCTGGTGACCTCACGATTCTCACGCACGAGGGCTTTGGGGTCCAGCGCCGCGCCGACCGTCGCCTCTCCTCGCTTCTCGCCTCCGTCGCGAGCGACCTCCACATTGGCCTTGGCAAGCTGTCGCGCCCGTGGGCGGATACCGAGGCCACCTCGCTCATGCGCCGCTCGCTGAGGGCCGTTACGATCATGGGTATGGGCGACAACGAGCTCCCGGCCTTCTCGGGTACCGCCGAGGACGTCTGCGAGAACGTCAACGACGGCAATGTCGCTGACGTGAGCGCCCTGGTGGCCGAGGTCATCAGGAGGTCCTAGGGTTTCCGCCCGAGCTCTCGTGTCGGGGCTGGCTGAACGACAGTTCACGTGGTGTTTCGCCGGGGCGCGAGTTCAAACTCGCGCCCCGGCGTTCTGTATCCGGATGGCATTTGTGGATAATCGGCCATTGCGTGCCGGGTCAAATGATGGCAGCTCTCCTTCGTCGCATTCCTAGGTGGCGAACATGACCGCGGAGCGTAGCCTCTGCCCGCCGCCTTCCGCCGAGCATGTCACGAGCGTCGCCACTCGCGTTGCCGCTCGTGCTGCGTTGTATGCCCTCGCTGAGCGCGCTGATGAGCGCTCAAGGTTCTCCATGAGCCAGGAGCGAAGCGCCTGTTCGGAATCGAAGGAAAAGCTCTGCACGAGCCGGTCCGTCATGTCGATCTCGGCCGCGCAGATGGGCCGGAATATCGTCTGTCCCGCGTTGGGCGTGGCCCACGTGAGACGGCCGAGTCCCTCAAACGAACCCTGCTCATGTGCATCCTGCAGTTCGGCGAAGAGTCTGCCAGACGCCGACAGACGATGTGCGAGAACCAGCACGTGAGAGGCGTCGGCATGGGTTCTGAAGTCTACGAAGGGACATCCGATGCCGCTGCTCGATCCCCAGAGGTCGTGCGAGAGGAAGTAGTCAGCGTCGTCCTCGAAGGCCTGGGCGACGGGATGGTCGATCGAGGTGTTTTCAACGGTCAGCCAAGCGACTCCGTGGTTGCCCAGCTGGCTCCAGTCAACGGTTGCCACAGAAGCCCCCTCGCCTTCGGACTCCCGCGTGATGGCGAGACGGGAACGTGCTTCGAAGCGGTCGAGCGCCTCGTTCTCGTCGAGTACCCGGATCGCTCCCCCTGCGATGAGCGATCCGCCGGCAACGAGCATGCCCCCGCCTAGGAGCGCGAGGGCCGCCCTTCTCGTCGGGACAAGGCGGGGCTCTCCCGACCTCACTTGTCCCACTCAAACGTGTAGGAGATGGTGCACAGTCCCCGCTCGCCCGTTGTCGCTCGCTGCGCGAGCGCTCGCCAGCTTCCGTTCCCCGTCACGGGGGAGACGCTGAGGGACACTCCCTTCTTCGAGCGCTGGTTGATCTTGATGGGTTTGCTCGTGCTGTCCGACCCCTTCCAGGTGTGTACCGTGCTCCCGTCGCAGGAGAGCGTGTACGAGGCGTCGCTCGGCATCCCCGAGGTCTCGATCTGCGCGGACTTCACGTTTACGACCGACAGGTTCTCTATGGCGTAGTCCTTGGGAACCACGACCGACCCGTCCGCGAGGATTCGGCACGGCAACACTGTGGGGACGCGCACTGATATGACGGGTTCGTACGTTGCGGTGACCACGGTGTCCTTGTCGACGCGTGAGAAGTCCTTGTCCCATCCCGTGAAGGTCCAACCGTCCCGGCTGGGGTTGCTGGGTGCCTGCGCGTCCGACCCGTTAGGCACGACCTGAGTCTTGAGCGTGGAGCCGTCCCAGTTCTTGAAGGTGACGGTGTGCATCTTGGTGTAGACGGCCGTGACGGTCATGTTGCTCCGCACGCTCGAGCTGTCCTTGTCCCATCCGTCGAAGCGCCACCCGTCGTGCGAGGGTGCTTGGGGTCGTGTCGCGCCCTTTCCGTCGTCGACGGTGACCGTCGAGATGGTCGATCCCGTCACGCCGTCCTTGAAGGTCACGATCCATGTCTTCTGGAAGCTCGCCGCGATGGTGTGGTCGGAGGAGACGTTGGAGAACGTGTAGGAGCTCTTGGCCCCCTGGCTCTTGCCGTCCACCTTGACGTCGAGGATGCGGTATCCGCTCGACGCGGAGATGGTGTAGCTCTTCGAGCCGCCCACGTTGACAAGGGCGTGCCCGGAGGGGCTTATGGATCCGCCCGTACCTGCCGCGGCCGAAATACGGAAGGGGATGTTGACGTAGAAGTCCCACCCCGCAACCGTGGCGGCGTCCTGGCGGAACAGGGTTTCGGTTGAGGTGATGTGATGCGACCCGCCTCCGGAGACCTTGAAGGTCGCCTGCTTCGAGATCGATTGGCCGTCATAGGCTATTGAGTCCCAGTCCTCCCCTATGTAGGCGCATTTTGCTCCGTTGTCATAGATGGTCTTGGTGGTTGTCCAGAAGATCCCTCCCGTTCCTCCTTGGTTGTGCATGGTCGTCCTGACGGTCACGTTGACCGTTCCGTCGGAGTTGGCGGATGACGCGATGAAGTAGTCGGAGATTTGGATGATGTGGGAGCCCTCGCTGCGCTTGAAGACAACCCACTGGCCAGTGGGGGACGCTGCCCTCGCCGCCCTTCTCGACGAGGCTTCAGCGATTGCGGATGGCACGGTAACGCGGACGTCGTCCTCGAAGTAGTCGATATCGTCTGCGTATGAGGCCGCGGGCTGCGACAGAAAGAGCGCTGTCGCGATTAGGGTGCCAACGCATGCGACGAGCGCGCGCGATAGCCCTCGGCCGCGATGTCTAGGAAGTCCCATGTTTGCCCCTCCCTGCCATTACGAGCAGTGAGAACGCGAGAAGAACAAGGGCGGCTCCGGCGCAGACGAGCACCCATGGCAGGCTGTCGGTACCCGTCTGGGGAAGGTTGACGACCTGGACAGGTTGGGCAGCGGGCAGGCCCCGTACGGTGACGTCCGTTGAGCCGGAGGGGCCACTCAGTCCCGCGCTAACGACGGATCCGAGCGCCTTGAGGGGAATGGGGCCCATGCTAATCACCTGCTACGTCAACGGGCCCGTCCTGGCCTGGAGCCTCGGTACCGGGCTTTTCGGTGGTCTCGCCCTCGCCACTCACGGAGTCGTCGTCAGTCGGGGCGTCGCCGTTCGTTTGTGCGTGTGCGCCCGGAGCAAGGGTGAAGGTAACGGTTCCCACCTGCACGGGAGACGAGATGTCCTGCGCCACCCTGCCGACCCTCCCACTTGTTGCGAGCTTGATGTCATCCGTCTCAACCGAGGCGCTCTGGTAGGTCATGTTCCAGAGGTGGCTGTTGACGTTCGTGCCCGTAGCCGTGGTTGCCTCGCCGGCGTCGACCATGGATCCGCTTGGCCCCACGCTCCAGGAAATCGAGTCATCGCTCTTTGTCACGTCGCTTCCGTGTGTCCAGCCGTTTGCGGTTGTCACGCGCACGTTGGTCACTTTGAGGCCATAGGCGGAGAGGTTCTCGATGCGCGTCGCGTCGGCCGTGGGCCCGGTGAGGGTGCCGTCGCTTGCGGCCACGAAGGGGATGAGCGTGGGAACGCGGAACCTGAGGTTCTCGTCATCGGCCACAACGGTGACGCGCGTGCTTCCCGTCTTGCCCTGCGTGACGGTGGTGCTTTCTGCCGCACGTGCCGGGACGGGAGCAAGGCCCACGAGCGCCGCTGCCAGCAGGGCGCTTCCGGCGCGCACGGCAAGGGCCGCGCGCGCCCGCGTTATACAGGGAGGTGCGTCTTGCTCGAGATTCGCATGTGCGTCGGTGACGGGGCGGGCGTTGAAGCTGTTCATGGGTCTCCCTTCGAGCGTCCATCTGATTCGTTACGCTGATTCCTCTTCTTCGGTCATGGTCACGATCGACACCTCTACGGCGGTGGGACTTCCGTGCTTCGCGCTCGTCTCGGGGTCAAGCGCCTGAACTTCCATGCGCGCGTCGCCTTCCTCTGCCAGTGGAGCGACGACGCTCTCGATGCGCTCTCCAGGCATGACGACGCCGGACGTCCAGAGGGTCTTCGATCCTTGCGTCAGGGTGAAGCGTTGCGGAAACCGGTTCTCGTCGACGTTCTCGGCCCCAACCCCCAGCTCATGTGTCTTGGGATCGAGGCGCATGGTTGGCATGACGCTGACGGTCATCATGTTCGCCCGTACTTCCCCGTCGAGCTGAGCCTGTATCTCGTCCCTCGTCAGCCCGTCCTCGGCGGCGGTGATGGTTGTGCCCATGGACATCCCAGAGCCCGCCCAGAGCGACCACGCCACGGCTCCAAGGCCAACGGCGGCGATACCGAGTACGGCGGCGATGATGACGGGTAGTCGACCCCGGCGGGGCTTTTTCTGCTTGTGAGGGGCTTTGTCTGTGGACGTGTTGGTTTGTTTGGTTGGATTAGGCAGAAGACGTGCCCGACGGCGACGGCCATCGAGCCTTCTGCCGTGGCCGACCCTCATGACACGACCTGCGCCTCTGCGTGTGTCACGCGTGGCTTTCCCGCGTGGCCCGAGCTGATGCCGTACGGTCTGCCCGCGCTCCGCGCTCCGTGCCGAAGCCCTCTTGCCCTCCCTCGTAAGCGTCCCGGTTCGCGCGATCTCGTCCCCTTTGCCCTGCGCGTGTCTGGAAGACGTGTCATGGACCCTCCTTGTCGACGTGTTGGACGGCCATCGTAGGGCGCGCGTCAGACACATCTCTGACCATGAGCAGACGGGAATCTGACACCGCTGCTAGTGAGGTAGGAGCGCCCTTCCAGGCCATCAACGACCGCAGCGGGCGATGTAAAACCAGCCGCGAGTGGGGCGGCGCCTCTCCGTGAGAGACAGACGAAGTCGTTCCGTCCCAAGGAGACATCGAATCTGGAAGGGCTTACCTAACGTCTGTGTTACTATCGAAGGACATGCGGGCATCGCCAAGTGGTAAGGCAACGGCTTCCCAAGCCGTCATCCGCGG
>OIXX01000410.1_pt1 | contig 27046 bp, 29 predicted proteins | sample 1588161 | NCBI WGS metagenome assembly OIXX01 (sample SAMN03283274) | human gut metagenome | biome: human-associated habitat; material: feces | host: Homo sapiens | place: Peru | collected 2012
GCTCCTCGAAGTGGCGCACGAACGAGACGGCGCTCTGCACGAGCTTCTCGGGCTGCGTGAGGTCCTCGCGCGCGTCGATGGAGCGGTCGAGCGACCCGGCGTTCACGCCGATGCGGATGGGGATGCCCGCCTCTCCCGCAGCGTCAATGACGGCGTCAACCTTCTCGAAAGATCCGATGTTGCCGGGGTTGATGCGCAGGGCAGAGGCGCCTCGCCGTGCCGCCTCGATGGCCAGGCGGTGGTCGAAGTGGATGTCGGCTACGACGGGCAGGGGCGACTCGCTGCATACCTCGCCGAAGCCATCGAGCGCGTCGGCATGCGGGATGGCCACGCGAACGATCTCGCACCCAAGGTCAGCGAGGTCGAGAATCTGCGCAACCGTGGCGGCGGGGTCGGCGGTCTTGGTGGTGCACATGGACTGGACGGACACGGGGGCACCGCCGCCAACGGCGACCGTACCCACGTGAACCTGATGCGTAAGCTCGCGAGGCAGGGGCGTGCCCTGCTGGGACGCGAGGCGAAGGTCGAGCATGACTAGCCTCCGGTGACGATGCGAACGACGTCCTGCTGAAGGACGAAGAAGAAGAGCGCGAGCATGGCGGCGAGGCCGAGGTAGGACACGGCGGACTGGGCGCGTATCGAAAGGGGCCTGCGGATGACGGCCTGGATGAACTCGATGGCAATCTTGCCGCCGTCGAGCGGCGGGATGGGCAGCAGGTTCATGAACCCGAGCGAGAGCGAGATCGCAGCCATGAGGAAGAGCAGGTCTGCGGGGCCCCGCGCGGCAGCCTCGGAGGCGGCCACCGAAATCCCCACCACGGACGTGGACTGCGTGACGACCTCCTGCACGTGCGAGGGCTGGAGCAGCTGCAGCACATAGCTCGCCGTCATGCCGACGTAGCGGCACGCGAGGCCGAGTGACTCCACGGCACCGGGATGGTAGGTCTCCGTGCTCGCGACGACGCCAAAGAGGCCTGAGCCGTCAGAGGACTGTGACGGGTCGACGGTCACCGTGAGGTTCGAGCCGTTGCGCTCGAGCGTGCACTCGAAGGGAGTGCCGTTGGCGATGGCCTGGCGCAGCTCCTGGCCCATGCCGATCCAGGTCGTGACGGGGGTGCCGTCAACCGTCGAGATCTCGTCTCCTGCCTCGATGCCGGAGACGGCGGCGAGCGAGCCTGCGCTCACCGAGCCGACGACGGGGACGTCACGAGCCGTGGTGATGCCGCCAAGGGAGAGGGTCCCCGCGACGAGCACGAGGCCGAGCACGACGTTCACGACAGGGCCTGCGAACAACGCCACGAGCCGGGGGACGAGGCCCTTGCCCAGATACGTACGTCCTCGCTCCACGGCGAGGAAGGAATCGGGGCCGCCCGGAACATCATGCGGCTGGCCCGCCTCGGTCGCGCCGTCGTCGGCAAAGTCATGACCGGCGTCAAAGGCCGTGAGCAGGTGCGCGTCGCGACGAACCGTCCTGAAACCACAGGGCAGCTCGCGCTTGGCGGGACGTTCGCAGGAGGCCCAGACGGGCTCCACGCTCGCCCAGTCGGCAAGCATCGTGAGCTCGTCGAGCACCTCGTCCTCGCTGCAGCCCGCGTCCTCTGCGAGCTCGGACACGGTGGCGCTCCCGTGCCGGGCGACGGCCGCAAGCAAGTGCGCCGCGTGGGGGCCGGGCTCCCCCTCCATTCCGCAGATCCGGGTGTAGCCGCCCACGAGGACGGGGGTGATGCCAAACTCGGTGCCCCGCGCAGGGCTCCGGTGGGAGATGCGGGCGCGGCAGGGCATGCCGATGAAGAACTCGGTCACGCGCATCCCGAAGGCGCGCGCGGCGAGATAGTGGCCGCCCTCATGGACGAGCACGAGCACGTTGAGGACAAGCGCGCCCCAGAAGACTGCGGAGAGAACCTGCCCGAGCTGCGTCATGAGTGCCTCGCCACCTCGGCGCGGGCACGCTCTCGGGCGAGGGCGTCGACCGCCTCGATCTGGTCGAAGGACGTCAGGGGCTCGACGGTGGTGGCGTCCATCACCCGCTCGACGATGCGGTCGATGTCGCAGAACCCGCATGCACCCGCCCTGAAGGCGGCGTTGGCGACCTCGTTGGCCGCGTTCATCGCACACGGGAGCGTGCCGCCGACGCGGCCCGCCTCGAGCGCGAGCGCAAGACAACGGAACACCTTGAGGTCGGGCTCGCCAAAGGTGAAGTCCTGGGCGTGGCGCCAGTCGGTCGGCTCGCAGGGACACGCCCAGCGCTTGGGGTAGCTCAGCGCATACTGAATGGGGATCCGCATGTCGGAGGGGCCAATCTGGGCCTTCACCGAACCATCCGAGAACTCGACGGCCGAGTGAACGCAGCTCTGTCGATGAATGAGGACGCTCACGTCATCGACCGCGACGTCGAAGAGGTGGTGCGCCTCGATGGCCTCGAGCCCCTTGTTCATGAGCGTGGCCGAGTCGATGCTGATCTTGGGACCCATGGACCACGTGGGGTGCGCCAGCGCTTCGGCCGCCGTGACGTGCTCGAGTTCTCCCCTGCTTCGCCCGTAGAAGGGGCCGCCGGAGCACGTGAGCCAGATGCGGGACACGTCATCCCTGCGCTCGCCAACGAGGCACTGGAAGATGGCGCTGTGCTCGGAGTCGACGGGGATGGCCGACCCGGGTCGCGCCATGGGCATGAGCAAATCGCCGCCCGAGACGAGCGCCTCCTTGTTGGCCGGCGCCCACACCTTGCCCGAACGAAGGGCCTCTGCGCTTGCCCAGATGCCCGCCTGGCCCACCACGGCCACGAGCACGCAGTCCACGTCGGGAAGCGACGCGAGCCTCGTCACTGCATCCCGACCAAAACCAACCTCACAACCGTCAGGAAGCTCGGACAGGGATGGGTCGTGACGGCGATCCTCGCTCGCGAGCGCCACATGGCCGCACCCAAACTCGCGGGCAGAGGCCACAAGCTCGCGAGCGGAGCTGTTCGCCGCGAGGGCCGTGACGGTCACCTTGTCGGGATTGCGACGACACACGTCAAGCGTCTGGGTGCCAATAGATCCGGTGCACCCAAGGAGCGCAAGGCGAAGCGGTCGATGGCGCACCGCGCGAGGGAAGGTCTCCTCGAGAATCGTCAAAGAATGCCTCCAAGATGAAGAACGAAGTATGCGGTCATGCTCGCGAAGAGCATGGAGTCCGAGCGGTCGAGCAGGCCGCCGTGGCCGGGAATGAGGTTGCCGGAGTCCTTGACGCCCACCGAGCGCTTGAGGCGACTCTCGAACAGGTCGCCGATGACGCCCGTGACGCCACAGAGGATGCCGGCAAGCAAGGCCAGTGGCAGCGAGACGCCGAGCACGCCGAGCCACCAGACAAGCGCCCACACGGCGCACGAGCCCACCAGACCGCCGATCATGCCCTCCCAGCTCTTGTTGGGCGAGATGCGCGGGGCAAGCTTTCTGCGTCCGAGCTTGGAGCCCACGATGTAAGCCGTTGCGTCGTTGACCCAGACGGACCCCATGGCGCCAAGCGCCAGGAGCGCACCCTCGAGTCCCGGCGCCGCCGCGCGTATCGTCACGATGGACGAGTAGAGCAACCCGGTATAGACCGCCCCGAACACGGTGACCGCGGCGTCCGAGAGGTTTGACCTCGGCGTGACGACGTACCATGAGCCGCACACGAGCATGAGCAGCAGCGTGACGGCCGTCTCTGCCTCGGGCCGGAAGAGGGCGCACGTCGGGTAGACGACCGCGGCGGCGAGGCCGATGACCTCGTTGGGCATGCGTCCCGACAGCCTGACGATGCGGTAGAACTCCGAGCAGCAGAGCCAGGACATCGCGGCGACGAGCACCATCGTGGGGATGCGGCCCCAGAACAGGCAGGCAAGCACCACGAGGGCGTAGAGCACGCCGTAGGTCGAGCGCGTGAGGAAGCGCTCGGTCCAGCTGCGCGCCCGCTGACTCCGCAGGCCCCCGACAACACGGTCGCCCTCGCGCGCCTCATGCCGACGCTCGAGGCTTGCCGTGGCGTTGTCGAGGTTCCTCGGCTGACGCGCGCTCCCCTCCCCCGTGAGCTCGGGCTCGTTGGACTCGGGCACTACGCCTTCACCCCACCAAACCTGCGATCACGACCCTGGAAGGCGCGGATGGCGCGCAGGAGCTCCCAGCGGTCGAAGTCGGGCCAGAGCACGTCGGTCACGTAGAACTCGCTGTACGCGAGCTGCCAGAGCAGGTAGTTGGAGAGGCGCAGCTCGCCCGAGGTGCGAATGAGCAGCTCGGGGTCAGGTAGCCCTGCCGTGTAGAGCCTCGAGGACACCGCCTGCTGGTCGACGTCGACAAGGGAGAGCTTCCCAGAGGCGACGTCGGCGGCAATGAGACGAGCGGCGCGCGTGAGCTCGGACCGCGCTCCGTAGTTGACGGCGAGCGCAAGCGTCATGCCGGTGTGGTCGGCCGTCTCGGCAAGGCCCTGCTCAAAGACCGCGCGCGTTTGGTCGGGCAGGGCCTCGATGTCACCAAGGAAGCACAGGCGCACGTTCTCCTGGTGGAAGAGCGGCAGCTCCTTCACGAGCGTGGTGGCGAAGAGGTGCATGAGGAGGTTGACCTCATGTACCGGCCTCTTCCAGTTCTCGGTCGAGAAGGCGTAGCACGACAGGGCGTCGATGCCGAGCCGCACGCTCGCCGTGATGGTCTCGCGCAGGCTCGCGATGCCCGCCACGTGACCCTCTCCGCGCTCCTTGCCCTGGCGCGTCGCCCACCTGCCGTTTCCGTCCATGATGACGGAGACGTGGCTGGGCAGACGGTCGAGGTCGACGTCTGCGAGGCACACGTCCTCGGGCGGGTTGGCGAAGTACGGACCGAGCTTTTCCTCATCGCGCTTCAAGGGTCACTCCATGGGTCGAACGGCTGGGACGAAGGGGCTAGATCTCCATGTTTTCGCAGGTAGATATATGTAAATTCACCAAATTCGCCTACCTCGTATTATTCAGTCCACAAGTTCAGCAATCTCACACAGTTTAGGCAATTTGGGACGTGGGCGGGACGCGCCGCCAAGTAGGCAGAATTACTGCATAAATGCTTGGCCCAACAGGACAAAAAATACCCGCCAGCCCCACGGCTGACGGGTCACTTGTTACTTCGCTGCGATCGGCAGTCCGCATCTGGGGGCAAAACGGAAAGGGCCGCCCATAGGACGGCCCCACCCCGGGGGTCGGCGTCGACACACGACGCTTAAGCGTTACGCTCGGGTACCCCGGTACGCAGCCCAGTCTCTTGGACTGCCTGCAAACACAATCTACCACAGATCGGCGTTGCCCATTCAAAATCCCCTCCCCGCCCGAAGGCGGGGAGGGGATGCCCGGTCTGTGCGTCCGTGCCTACCTGAACGCGCCCGCCTGGAGCGCCATGCCGACGCCCCGGCTCGTGGCGGGGCCGTAGGAGCCGTCGACGTCGCCGTCATACCAGCCGCGCGCCTGGAGCCAGCGCTGGAGCGCCGAGACGGTGCCCGAGCCCGCGTAGCCGTCGCGCCCGACCCCCAGCATCGACTGGAGCGAGCCCACCACGCTGGAGCCGCCGGAGTTGCCGCCCGTCAGGCAGTCGGGCTGCACGCGCCAGAGGCGGCTGCGGCAGTAGGCCGTCTGGCCGGAGATGCAGCCGTCCACGGAGGTGCCGCGCTGGCGCTGCAGCTCCGAGATCATCTTGGGGCCGGTCCACGACGTGTCGCCGAGGTCGAGGCCGGAGGGCTGCGACGGGGCTGGCGCGGGGGTGCTGCCGCCGCCCGCCATGGCGTCGTACCACTCGCCCGCGCGGCGCATGTAGCGGTCGTGGTAGCTCGTGCCCTCGCGCAGGGGGCCGGGGCAGTCGGTGCTCGAGAAGCGGCTGTGCGGGAAGACGTTGACGCCCCACTGCGGGCGGCCGAGCCCGTAGCCGAGGCAGAGCGCCGCCACGAGGTGCGAGCCGCTCGCGATGCACTCGTCGGTGACGGAGTCGCCCCTGTTGGCGTGCTCGACGCCAATGCTGGTGACGTTAGCGTCCCAGTTGCCGGCGTGCCACGCCGTGTCGCGCTCGCGCACGAGCTGGCCGACGACGCCGTCGGACTGCACCTGGTAGTGGGCGGACGCCTCGCGGTCCTGCCACGTGTCGTAGCAGCCCCTCACGCTGAGGTCGCCCATGTTGTAGTGGACGACCACCTTGTCGACCCTGCGGCCCTGCCTGCCCGGCGTGAAGTGCCTGTCGAGCCACATGTTGACGTCGGCGTTGCGGTTGACGAAGTCCATGCTTCACTCCCCCTTGAGCGCGGGGCCGCCGACGCCCTCGGTGGGCGCGGGCTCCGTGTAGCCAAGCGCGCGGGCCGAGTCGCCCACGCCCCTGGTGGTCGGGTCGGTCACGACGCCGAGCGCCGCGAGCAGCGCCAGCACCGCCGTCACCGCGTCCATGACCTGCTCCTGCGTGGCGGGCGGCTCCACCCCGAGCGCCGAGGCCACGGAGTAGGCGAACACCACGAGCGCCGACGCGAGCGCGGCGAGCGTGGTCCTGTTCTTAAGGCGCAGTTTCCAGTTAATCATGCATGTCGTCCCTTCTAGTTGATCCCCATCCGTGCCAGCGCGTAGGCCACGAGGGCCGCGAGCGCCACCTGCACCACCTGCTCCCAGCGCGAGCCGGGCTTCATGAGCAGGGCGTCGAGCTTGCCCGAGAACTCGTTCTGGTTCTCCTCTATGCGCCGCAGGCTCTCGTCGCGGTGCCGGTCGCTCACGCGTATCTCCGTGACGGCCTGCGTGAGCTTGTCAATCTCGCGGCCGTGGGCCGTGACGCGCTCGTCCAGCGTCTGCGTCGCGGACTCGAGCACCCTGATGCGGGCCTCCGGCCCCTGACCCTCCATCGGCTACGCCTCCCCTCGCCGCCCGCGCGACGCGCGGCGGCCTCGTCGAAGTGGATTCCCGGCCCGCGTCAGACGCCGATCGGGTAGCTGAGGCACCCGCCTCGGGCGTCGGCCGAGCCGGCGTTGCCGGTGTTGAGCACGGCGATGCGCCCGCTCGGCTCGACGATGAGCTTGCCGGTCCACGACGCGCCGTTGTTCGTGACGCACGGGGCCTCGACCGTGAAGCTCGGGCGGTAGGCCGCGGCGAGCTTCGTGGGGCAGGAGACGATGTCCCACGACGCCGCGCCAGAGCCGGTCGAGACGTTGGCCACATAGACGTAGACGACCCCGTTGTAGGCGTAGGCCCGCCAGCCGCCGGATTTGACGAGCGTCTCCATTCGGCACATGGTCGTGCCGTTGATGTCGACGAGGTCCGCGCCGATGTGGCAAACCGACGCGCCGCGCGCCGAGACCCCGAGCGAGGGGTACCCGCTGTCCACCGGCTCGTCTTTCGTGGGGTCCGCGGAGAACCTGCTGAAGCCGAGGTTGATGGACGAGGCCGATCCGTGCGCCCCGGCGTCGGCGTTGCTCAGGTAGTAGCTGCTGTAGGACTTGGACCCGTCGCGCCCGGTCGTCACCTTCGTGTATATGCGCATGGAGTCGTTGCACATCGAGATGGTGGAGTCGTACGAGCCCCTCCCGAGGTCGATGCGCTTGTCGGCGAACTGGGCCACCATGCCCGACTCGCCGTGCACCTGCATGGCCGAGCCGGTCATGAGCGTGTAGAGTTGGTTCGCCGCCCCGGCGGAGTTGTAGCGCCAGATGTACAGGCCGTCGGAGGTGGGCATCGTGGCCGTGGCGGCGATGGAGCCGGAGTCAACGAGCCACTTGCTGCCGTCGTAGACGCAGAGCACGGGCACGTTCGCGACCCAGCTCCTGCCCTTCTTCAGCTGCTCGCCCCACGTACAGCGGCTTCGCGCCGGTGTTGGACACGTCGAGCGTGCAGGCGTCGGCTGCGTTGCGCTCTGAGAACGTGACCGAGACGGTGAGGCCCGCGTAGAGCGAGGTCACGCCCGGGACGCCCGCCGCCTTCGCGGCTGTCGCGGCAGGGGTCGAGCACGTCCCGTAGAGCATCCTCCCGTCCTGGCCATCTGCGCCGTCCCTGCCGGGAGTGCCGGCGTCTCCCCTGGGGCCGGTCGCGCCCGTGTTGCCGGTGAGCATGACGGGGGTGCCCTTGACAGTGCGGCCGTCGCCGAAGGTGGTGTCGTCGCGCACCCAGATGTAGCGCTTGTCTGCCCAGCCGGGGTAGGCGGTCGACCACGAGTCGCCCTCGAGGGCCGTGCTTGACGTCGAGTTGTAGTAGTGGCGGGTGATGTCCACGATTTGCGAGGCGGAGACCTTGGACAGGTCGCCGCTCGTGACGTAGCCGCTCATGACCATGTCCCCGGTGGCGGTCTGCAGCTGCATCTTGACCGTTCTGCCGTCGTTGCCGTAGAAGGTCAGGCCGCTCCCGTCCACGACCACGTGGGCCTTGGACGGGTCTCCCGCGACCATGGCACCGGTCTTGATGATCGCGCCGACGAGAGAGGCGAGGTAGGCGCTGTCGCCCGTCATCTGGGCCATGTCGAGCTTGCCGGTGGTGACTGCACCCGCTGCGACCTTGTCAGCGGTGATGGCACCGGAGGTGATGTTCTTCGCCTGGACGGAGTTGACCTGCAGCTTGTCGCCTGAGATTGCGCCGTCCTTGATTGAGACGGTGCCGACCGAGCTTGGGACGGCCAGCTCGTCCACCACGAGCTTGTAGGGCGCCCACTGCGCCCCGGTCCAGACGCGCACGCCCACGACGTGGCCCACGTCATCGAGCACCCACCACTGGTCGCCCTTGGCGTGGTCGCCGGCCGGCTCCTCCTTGGCGTGGTCGATGCTGTTCTTGCCGTCGGCGGTCTGCTGGGCGGACGCGGCCCTCTCGAGCGCGGCCTGGGCGGCCTTGCTCGCCGCGTCCACGTCCTTCGTGGCCTGCGCCGCCTTGGCCTGCGCGTCCTGCGCCGTCTTGGTGGTCTCGGCGACCTTCTTGGCGTTGTCCTCCGCGAGGTCTTGGGTGTGCTTGGCCGCGTCCTGCGCGGCCTGCGCCTGCGCCTTCGCGGCGTCGGACACCTGCTTGGCGAGGTCTGCCGCCGTGAGCGAGGCCTTGGCGTCGGCCTGGGCCTGCGTGGCCTTCTGGGCTGCCTTGTTGATCTCGTCCTGCTGCTGGTCGCCCCTGCCCACGACGCCCGTGACGGTGGGGGCGTCGTTGACCAGCGTGATGATGCAGGCGTCGCCCCTCCTCACGCTGACGGTGCAGGGCAGGTCGACCCCCTGCGATGCCGCGACGGTCTGGCCTCCCATGTCCACGAGGACGCGGCCCCCCGCCGAGTCCGAGAGCGCCGTGCCGCCCATCTGGGCGACGTTGCCGAGGTACCCGTTGCCGCCCGAGCGCCCGGTGCCCGCCATGCCGCCGCGGTAGATGGCCTTGCCGAGCTCCACGTCGCTGTTCTCGATGCTCACGCTATGCCCCCTATCGTCAATTTCACAGTGCCGCCGAGAAGGTCGAAGTCCGCGTCCCTCACGTAGCCCAGGTGGGTCTCGCCCCGCAGGCGCAGGCTCACCACGTCACCCTCGCGGTAGGGGGCATACAGGCTCGTCACGCTCCACTCCTCGTCGTGTCCCTGAGCAGCCGCTAGGTACTGGGCCGCGAGCACGTATGCCTGCGCCAGCCCTCCCGGGAGCTCGGAGACATCCTTGGTCTCGGCCACGACGTAGCCGCGCGCCGAGGCGCTGGACGGCATGCCGGCAGCCACGTCGGCCACGCCGACCGTCACCGTCGACCCCTCCTTGTGGGTCACGATGTAGCGGCCTGGCACGTCCCCCACGGCGGATGTGTGGCTCGCGCCGTCGGAGAGGGTCATGGCCCTATCGTCCTCGGTGTCCAGCTCCCATGTGGGCGTCGTCGCAGCCGTGAGGTCTGGCAGCGCAGCCACGGTCACGAGGCCGGAGCCGGAGACCGACAGGCGGTCACCCGCCGCATCCGCGAGGTCCGCGAGGCTTTCGAGCCGAGATGACCCCGCCTCCCACGCCCTCGCCTCGGTGAACCGCAGGTCGAGCGCGCCCGCCAGCACGTCGTAAGGCCTCGAGCACTGGTCGAGCACCGCCCGTATTGCCCCGAGCGCCGTGCCGCCCGAGGCCACCGCGAGGGGGGCGGGCCAGAGGTCGCGCGAGAGCGCCCAGAGGGCGCTGCCGAGCTGGTAGTCGGTCTGGCGCACGCCCTGGACGAGGCTGTCGGGGGCCTCCTTGACGTAGCCGGTGAATACGGGCTCGCGGTAGCCCCACTCACCCACCTCGTGCCAGACCCTGAGCATCGAGCCGGCCACGTAGCCGTCATCGCCAAGGGTGGAGACCTTGGCCGAGGCCTTGGTGTCCGAGTCCCGCGCGAGCGTGAGCGAAAGCCCCGTGACCGTCCCCTCGGCGAGATAGCCCCTCGAGGTGGAGAGATCGTTGGGGTCCACCATCTCCACGAGCCAGCGGTCGGTGCGGCTGGTGTCGGCCCAGTCCACCATCACTCCACCTCCACGAAGCTCGCCGAGACCTTGCCGCCGACGGAGCGCGACAGGCCCACCTTGCAGTCCGTGACGTAGGCCCGCGCCCAGAAGCCCATGGGGCTGCGGAACGTGACCAGCCCCGCGTGGGCGAGCCAGTCTGCCTGGTCGCGCTCCTCCTTGGGGTCGGTGAGCCCGAGCCAGCCCTCGAGCGACCACGTGGCCTTGACCGTCCTGCCCCTCGTGACAACGGGCCTCTCGCGTCCGGTGGTGACGTGGGTCGTGACGTCTGGCTCGTAGGTCGGGGCGAACTGCGGCCCCTCGCCCTCGTTGACCCAGACCTCGATGCCGTCGGAGCCGTCCACCTCGTCCACGAGCCAGCCGCGCGCCTCGATGGCATCGAAGCTCCCGAGCCACGTGGCCCAGCTTGGGCCGCTGCGGTAGGTGGCGAAGAGCTGCCACTCCACCCCGAGCGGCGGCAGGATGCGGGTCGGGTCGACCTCGACCATCCTGTCACCGTGCCCGCGCCTGACGACGAGGAAGAACCGCGTGCCGTCCGGGTAGCCCGAAGCGACCGCGCAGTACCGGGTCGTCCCGTCCGTGGCGTCCTGCGCCGGCGCCCCGTAGACCCTGACCGACGGCGAGAGCGTCGCGCCGTGGCCCGCCGTGTAGGACAGCGCGTGGGAGCCGTCGGAGGCCGCCGCCGCGCCGTCGCTCGTCCACATACACAGGCGCACGCGCACCGTCTCGCCCTCTCGCGGGGCGCGCGAGAGGGCGGAGAGCGGCACGTCGACCGACCCCGACGCCGGGGCCGACGCCGAGCGCGCGGAGCCGAGGCCCTCGACCTCGGCGCGGACGAGGTTGCCGCCGCGCGTGTGGTCGGACTGGTACATGACGGACAGGCCCGTCGGAGACATGGCCACGCCCGCGATACTGAGCGTCGGCCGCCACGCGACGGTGACGGCGCCGGTGGCGCTCGGGCCGTGAGCGGGCCCCGCGAGGTGGCCCGTCGACGCCGCGAAGGCCCTGACCTCCCACTCCACGTCGACCCGGTCGTTGCCGGTGCGCGAGATGGGAACGGAGAGCGGGTGGCGGCCCGTGAAGCCCGTCATGGGGTCGGCGTCCGACGGGCTGTCGAGGGACGGCGTGCCGGGCATGCCCCAGCCGTCGTTGCCGGTGGAGCCGTTGACGTCCCACGCCCACGCCGACCACGTGGACATGGGGCCGCCGGCCCTGCGGGCACGCGTGCGGTAGCGCACCGAGAAGCCGTCGCGCCACGCGCCGACGTAGTCCCAGGCCGGGCGCAGCTTGACGGTCGAGCGCGTGAAGAAGCGGTCGGACGCGTCCCGCCCGTCGTGGCCCCTGACTCGCGAGGGCGTGCCCAGAGTCGCGTCGTACTGCTCGGCCGGCCAGAAGAGCCACGACTGGGCCTGCAGCCAGCTGGCCTTCTGGACGCTCGCGAACGACGCGAGCTCTCCGTCCTTGCCGTCCGCCGCGTCGAGGTTGTAGCTGACGTTAGGGGCGGCCTGCGGCGTCACCTTGTAGGCGGGGACCGTGTTGCCGTTGGCGTCCCGCCCGCTGCCGGAGGGCTGGGTGGCCCAGTTGACGCGGTTCGTGACGAGACGCGTGTCGTAGGTGTGGCGCACGCCGGCCCCCGAGTATGGGTCCTTGTCGTCGTCCGTCGGCCAGACGCCCATGTAGTACCCCGCTGCGGCCGCGCTCTGGATGCGGACGACGCCCTGCTTGTCGGTGCGCACGCCGTACACCTGCGAGTTTGCGTTGGGAACGGCCTTCTCGACCGCACAGTTGGCCAGCTCGGCGGACGAGCCGCCCGACACCCCGAGGCACAGCGACGCGTCCGCGAGCGGGCGGATGGTGTACACACCGGTCGTGACGGTTGGGACCGGCACGAAGATCCAGTGCTTGCCCGGGGCGTCCGCCGTGTCGTAGTGCCAGATGTCGACGTTGTCGCCGCTCGTCGGCGTCACGCCGTAGGTCTCGATGCAGTAGGCGTTGTCCTTGTGGCAGAGCGCCTTGTAGAGCGGGTAGGCCTTGCCAGCGTAGGTCGCGGTGCCGCCCGCCTGCACGATCCGCCACGTCTGCGCGGCGTTGTTCGCCGTGTCCGAGTAGGCCCACGAGTCCCAGAGGCGCACGTCGGTGCCGTCGGCCATCGCGCCGCCCGCCACGTCCGCCGCTCGCCCGCAGGCGGGCCAGAAGAGCTTCTGGTCGCCCCCGCTCCCGCCGTCGAAGACCGTGATGACCTGAGAGTCGCGCGAGTCCATGCCGAACAGCCGGATCTCCGTGCCGATGGCGTCCGTGCCGCCCGCCACGTCGAGGCACAGCGGTGACTCCGCCCCGGCGGTCGAGGCGCACATCATGACGTACGAGCCGTTGGGGAGCCTGTCGCCCGTGGCCATGGGCCGCCTCCGTCCATTGGGTTGTAAGTGACGTTACATGTCCGCCTTGCGCGCCAGCTCCACGAGCAGGGCGCGCGCGGCCGAGCGCATCGCGGCGTCGTCGTTGAGCACCGCGCCGTTGAGGACAATCTGTGTGGTGCCGCCGCCGGTCTGCACCGAGCGGGCGAAGCCCTCCATGTCCTGGGCGACCGCCTTGGCGAACGGCCGCATGCGCCTCCCGGCGAGCGGCATGTTGACCTCGGGGCCGGCCTCCCCCACGCCGATGAGCGAGGCGCGGTCGAAGAAGCCGCCGGAGCCGTACCACGTGACACCGACCGATGGGACGGACCCCGACTGCGGGTCGAAGCGCCCCGACATGCGGAAGTGGGGCAGCGCGCCGACCTCGATGCGCGGGATGGTGAGCCGCATGGAGGACACCGCCGACTGCATCTGGGAGCACATCCGCTGGATCGATGAGAGGGCCTGCGAGGCGTCGGACTCCACCCCCGCCGCCATCTGGGCCGACGCCGCGGACACGGCGGTCATCGACGGGGGCAGCGCGTCGAGCGGCGGCTTGGCGGCTGACTCGGCGGCCGTCGCGTCGGCAAGCGCCGACGTGAGCGCCTGCAGGGCGCCGGTTGTCCCCGCGGCCGCGCCCGCCATGGCCCCGAGCATGGCCGTCACCGTGGCGACGGAGCCCGAGGCCGCGCCCGCGCCCGCGGCCAGCACGAGGCAGGCCGCTGCGAGCGCCGCCATCGCGGGGGCGCAGGCGGACAGCCCGCCCGACGCGCTGCCCGCCGAGGAGCCGAGCGCCGACAGCCCAGCCGAGGCGGCGGGGGCCTGCCCCGCCACGACCGGCAGCGCCGCCGCGACGACCATGAGCGCGGCCCCCGCCATCATGGAGGACGTCGCGAGCACCGTCATGCCGGTCGCCGACACGAGCACGCCCGCCGCGGTCACGGCGCACGCCGCCCCCATTGCGGTGAGAGCCGGCACCGACCCCATGAGCCCGCCCGACGCCGCGAGCGACGCCGCGGCGAGCAGGCCGAGGCCCGTGGCCGCGCCCGGGGCGGCGGAGGCCACCATCGGGATGGAGGCGCCCATGGCCACGCACCCCGACGCCGCCGTGACGATGGCGGAGGCGAGCGCGGACATCCCCGCCGCGAGCAGCGTGGCGCCGCCCGCGACGAGCGTGACGCCTCCCGCGACCACCGCCATGCCGGCGGCGAGCGCGACGGCCCCCGCCGAGGCGAGTGCCGAGCCGGTGGCGAAGAGCGTGAGCCCGGCGCCGGCGACCGTGGCCCCCGCGCCCAGCGCGAGCATCCCGGCCCCGGCGAGCAGCGACGCCGGCCCCACCATGAGCAGGGGCGCGGCCGCGGCCGCGGCCCCGGCCGCGACGACCATGAGGCCCGCCCCGGCCACGACGACGCCCGCGCCCATGACGAGCAGACCCGCCCCGGCCACGAGCGCACCGGCCCCGATGGCGAGGAATCCCGCGCCCGCCACGAGCGCGCCCGCGCCCGCCACCAGCAGCGACGGGCCGAGCAGCAGCAGCGAGCCCGCGAGCGGCACCATCGCCGCCGCCGCCGCGGCGCCGTTCGCCGCGATGCCGGGCAGCGCAGCCGACATGAGCAGCAGCCCCGCGCCGGCAAGGGCAAGGCCCGCGCCCACGAGCGCCACGGCGGCCCCGAAGGCTGCGAGGCCGGCGGCGCTCGCCGTGAGCGACGGGGCCAGCAGCACCGTCGCGGCGACCATGCCAGCCATGGCGGCGACCATGAGGCCGAGGGCCACCGCGGCGCCGGGGCCTGCGGCCGCTATCTGCATCGCGGCCTGCGCGAGCAGGTAGATTCCGGCGCTCGCGAGCGCGACGCCCGCGCCCACGAGGGCCACCGCGCCGCCGAGCGCGAGAATCTGCGGGGCAGATGCCGCCGCGCCGCCGCCGACCTGCGTGATGCCGCCAGCCGCCTGAGACGCCGCGCCGCCGATGCCCGAGAAGGCTCCTGTGACGGTGGAGATGACGCCAGACACCGTGGAGACGGCAGAGCCGATGGCCATCGCGCCCTTGAAGGCAACGAAGGCTCCGACGGCGAGCTGGACGGGCCCGGGAAGCTGGTCGAACGCGGCCTTGAGCGCCATGAGCGGCGACTGCCCGTCGGAGATGGCCCCGGCGAACGCGCCTATGGCGGCCCCCGCGACGGAAAGCGCCCCCTGGGCGGTGTCGCCGACCTGCTTGAGGCCGTCGGCCCACGGCCTGAGCTGGTCGTAGGACAGGCCGAACGCCTGCCCGACGTCGGTCACGGCGAGGCAGAGCGCGTCTCCCCACGAGGCGGAGTCACCGAGCGCGGAGAGGTGGGACGAGAAGGTCTCGACGCCCTCGCCGAGCGTGTCGAAGGCCGGGCGCAGGCCCGAGATCCAGTCGCCGAGCCCGTTCATCGCGCCGGTGACGAGCGGCTTGAAGGCGTCGATTGCGGCCGAGCCCACGCCCACCGCGGCGGCCTCGAGGTTGCCCATGGCCCCCTCGATGGTGCTTGCGTTGGTCGCGGCCTCGCGAGCCGCGTCGTCCATGCCGAGCTGCATCACGGCCTGGTTGAACTCGTCGGCGCTTATCTCGCCCTTCTCCATGGCGTCGCGGAAGTTTCCCACGTAGGCCCCGTTGGCGCGCAAGGCCTCCTGCAGGCGCCCGGACGCGCCGGGGATGGCGTCGGCCAGCTGGTTCCAGTTCTCGGTGGTCAGCTTCCCGGCGCCGGCGGTCTGGGTCATGACCATGCCGACGCTCTTGAATGTCTCCGCGTTGCCGCCCGCCACGGCGTTGAGGTTGCCGGCGGCCTCGGCGAGGCGCCCGTAGTCGGACACGCCGTTGGCCGCGAGCTGGGCCGTGACGTTGCGGATGTCGGAGAGGTCGTAGACGGTCTTGTCCGCGTACTCCTGCGTGGAGGCCGTCAGCTGCCTGATGGTGGAGTCGTCCACCCCGCCGAACTCGAGGGTGCTGGCGAACTTCTGGGCCGAGTCGGAGGCGTCGGCCATCTCGGACGTGAGGCCAGAGACCGCACCGACGAGGCCGCTCGTGATGGAGGATGCCACGCCGGTGACCACGCCGGTCATGGCCGACAGCGTGCCGCTGAAGCCGGATGCCGCGCCGCTCGCCGAGGAGAGGCCCTTCGAGAAGGCCGCACCGGCCTTGGAGCCCTCCGCGCCGAACTGCTTGCTGAACGCCCTCGAGAAGCCATCCATGGAGGGCATGATGGACACGTACGCGGTTCCGACGTTGGCCATGGGCTCACCCCGCTATCCGTCTGTCATGCCGAGCCTCGCGTCTATCTCGGCCCTCGCGGCGAGCGCGTTGTCGCGCCTGCGCCGCGCCTCGGCCACCTGCCCCGGCGTCTCGAGCGGCTTGGGCTTGGGCGTCGGGTGCTTGCGGTCGTAGTGGCCCGCCCAGTGGCAGAGCCGTATGTCGTACTCGACGTGCCAGAGCAGCCACTCGGCGCTCGTCCACTGCGCGTCCGGGTTGAGGGCGCGGACGGTCCTCGAGGCAGCCGGCAGGTGCTCCCAGAGAGCCGCCATGCGGTCGGGCTCGTCCACCCCGTCGAGGTCGAGGGGCAGGTCGAGGGCGTAGAACTGACGGAAGTCCGCCGCCAGCCTCCCCCAGTCATCGAGGAAGCTGGCGACGAAACCCGCTAGTTTTTTGCGTTCGCCGCCTCGACGGCAGCGGCCACGAGCTCGCGGAAGTCATCGAGCGTCGCACCGTATGGCGCGTCCTCGCCATCCTTGGGCGGGACGTTGTCCATGTACTCGTCGACGTGGCCGCAGAAGAGCCTGTCGTAGGCCTCCCAGCCCGCGGCCTGGTGGCCCGGGGTGTCGATGAGGTTGATGGCCTTGTAGACGCGCGCCGAGTGGGCGGCCGCGACGTCCACCTCGAACTTCTTGCCGCGGAACGCGAACGTCCTGGTGCGCTTAATTGCCACGATGTCTCCCATCTACCGCTCCTAATTTCTCTCGGACGAGACCGAAGACGCCCCCGTGGTCTCGGTTGACTCGATGTAGTCGTAACAGGTGTTGCCCGCCGAGTCAGTCAGGTACTTGATGGTGAGCGCGCGCTGGCACAGCTCGCTGGACGCGATGGTGAGGTCATCGAGCTCGCTGGACTGGCCCATCGGGATGCACTTGCGCCAGCGGCGGCCGTTCTTGAGCACGAGCTCGAGCACGTACGTGAAGATCGGGTGCGAGTCGCTGTTGTGGCGCACGGTGATGATGCCGTTGGCGTCGGTGACGTTTGCGTCGCCGTACTGGGCCTTGAGCGTGGACGCCTTGATTTCCGCCAGCGTGAACTGGGCGCTCTCAACTCGGTTGGAGTTGGTGGAGTGCATGAGGTCGCCGTTCATGTCGACGAGGTCGTCGGAGTCCTCGTCCACCGTCTCGACGTAGCCGTCCTCGGAGATGAAGCCGAGCACCTTGAACTTGGTATCGAGCTTGGTCTTGATGTCGGTCGGGAGCGCAGTGCCGGACGGGGCGCAGAAGATGTAGCCGCCCTTGACGCCCTTTCCGGCGCTGACGTTGGCCTGGTTGTTGGCCGTTGCCTCTGCCATTTCTGGCCGCCTTTCTCTTGATTCTCGGTCACTCGCAGACCCACAGCTCCACCTGCACCACGTAGCGTGGTCGGCGGGTGTCGGGGTCTGCCATTCGGTACTGGTTGGTCACGACGGGGTGGAAGATGTTCGGCTCGTCCTCGAGGCCGGGGACGGCCGCCTTGACGAGCCCGGCCAGCTCCCTCGCGCGCTTGCGGCCGCCGCCCTCGCGGATGCTCCAGCAGTCCACGTCGAGCTGGACGGGCTCCATGTATCCGCCGCCGCCCCCCACCTGCTCCACGCAGAGGAGGTCGCCGGGGTCATGTTTGCCGTCGGGCATCTCGACGAACGCCGGGACTCCGACCGCGGCCATGAGCCTGCGGGCCACCACGCCCTCGACGTCCATCAGGACCCGCCCCCTATGGAGTTGCAGGCCTTGGTGAGCGTCTTGTGCTTGGCCTGCGAGTGGAACGCGTGCGCGGTCTCCGTGCCGACCACATAGCGCATGTCGAACTTGGCGCGCTTCTGCACGACCCTGTGGCCGGGCTCGCCGAGCATCGAGTCGGCGGCGGCGCGCACGGAGTCGGCCTTGCCCTGGAGGATTGCCTGCACCTCGCCGTCGTCCTTGACCTGCGTGTAGCCAGCGAGGTTCGGGACGAATCGCCTGAGTCTGACGGTCGTCTTAGCCATCGGCCCTCTCCACCTCCACCGTGTAGTTCCACGGCCCCGGCGTGTTGGCCGCCGTGTATGGCCTGGGGTCGCCCACGACGCGGCACGTCTCGCCCCTGACCTCCACGGCACAGCCGCGCAGCGGCTTCTGGTAGGTCTTGGGGAGGTGGAGCGTGTAGGCCACCGTCACGCCCTCGGGCCTGCCGGCGTCGAGGTCGGCGGTCGCGCCCGGGGCCACCACGACGCCGTCGAGCGCGGTGCGCTCGGGCTCGCCGTAGGTCGGCTCGCCGATGTCGTTGCGCGTGACCGTCGGTCGGACGACCGTGACCGTCTCGCCGCAGATGAGGCTAGGTATCGTCGGATAAGCCATCTTCCACCTCCAGCATCGGCCTGAGCTCGCGAACGAGCGACCCGTAGAGGCCGAGCCGCTTGAGGTCGGCCTTGCCGAGGTACATCTCGCCCATCGCGCTGCCGTAGGTCACGCTCGCGTTGTAGCTGCCGGCCGTCTGGCTGTACTGGGTCGCTCCGGTGAGCATCTGCGGCGCGGCCAGCACTCGGTTGGCGAGCAGGCAGCACACCGCGGTAGCCGAGCGGTCGAAGGCCGGGTGCACGCCGGGCGCGTACTCATCGCCCCACCTCGCCTCGTAGGCCGAGAGCAGGATGGCGGTGGCGTCGGAGAGCAGCGCCCGCAGCCTCGCCGTGTCGTCGGTCTCGCCGTAGCGGGCCGCGTAGTCCCCCGGCGTGGCGAGGACAAGCGGCGTCTCGTCTGCCATCCGGCCCCTCCTAGGCAGTGGCAGCGCCGTTGTTGAGCTGCACGAACTCGTTCTTGTCGCGAACGACGAAGCCGACCTCGATCTCGATTCGGGCGGCGAACATGTTGCGCTGGAAGAGGTTGAGCTGCTTGGTCGTCGAGCCGTCCACGTAGGAGAGGCTGGCCTGGTCGGTGAAGGACACGTTGATGGCCTTCACCACGCCGTAGCGGGCGCCGGACCAGTCGCCGCCGAAGCCCACGACCTCGGCGGCCTTCGCTCCGCTTGTCTGAGCCGCGCGGTAGCAGCTCTTGCGGAAGTAGGCCGGGATGGAGAGCACCGAGGACGGGGCGGTGTCGGTCGCCACGTTGGAGATGAACAGCGGTCGGGCCTGCGTGTCCTTGGCCTTGAGCAGGATGGTGCGGGCCTTCGGGGCGAGCGCCCACGCGGAGAGGGAGGCGTCGTGGTCGGACACGGACTGGATGGCGTCCACGAAGGCGTCGTAGGTCTTGGTGCCGGAGACGTCCACCGTCGGGCAGCCAGCCAGCGTGTCGAAGCCGTCGCCGGGGGCCGTGGCGAAGCCGAGGCAGGTCTGGTCGAACTTCTTGGCGATTGCGCCGGGGAGGCGGCCTGTGAGCGCGTTGTAGAGCGCGGCGTCGTTGTCGCGGAACTGGTTTGAGAACGGCTCGATGAGGGCCAGCGTGTAGCCCTTCATGTGCTTCGTGGTCAGGGTGTGGGTTCCGACCGGCTTCTCGTCGGTCTCGTTCACCCAGCCGGCCTCGGGGTCGCCCGTGACGACGGGGATCGTGAGGCCGTTGCCCGGCAGGTCAATCTGCTGGGCGAGCTGCATCACGACGGAGGTCTCCTGGGTCTTCTGCCAGATCTCGCCGGAGACCTCATCGGGCAGGGAGATGGACTTGGTGGTCATGGAGGTAATTGCCATTTCGTTCTCCTTTACTTTCTGAAATTCTCATCCATGAATCGGGAGAAGCTGGCGAGCGGGGTGTCCTTGGCCCCGGCGTCCGTGGCGAACGACCCGGGCGCGGAGACCCTGGGCGCGCTCGGCACCCTGTGACCCTCGGCCCACCGCTTGGCGAGCTGGCGCATGCCGTCCTCGGTCGTGAGGTCGAGCGTGAGGACGTCCATCGGCACGTCTGCGTCCTTGGACACCTCGGCCGCGAGCCTCTGGCGCTCGCTCTCCGCCTCGATTGCGGCGAGCTTGGCCTTGGCCTCCTTCGCCTCGCGCTGGGCCCTCTCGAGGTCGGTCATCTGGGACGTCTTGAGCTTTTCCAGCTCGTCGGCGGCCCCCTTGTTGGCCTTCGCCTTCTTCTCCCACTCGCGGGAGTGCTCGATCGCGGCGCGGTACTTGGCCTCCCAGTCGGTGGGCTGCTCGGCTGCCTTGGCCTTCGGGGCCTCGGCCTGCTCGCTGGTCTCGTCTGCCATGTCTTCTCCCTCCCCGCCTTTCCGGCGGCCCCTCCGGCCGTTCGGCCTCGGGGGATTGTGTACGGGTATGAAAAAGACCCCATGCGGGGCCAGTTTCGGCATGAAAATGGCCGCCCGGAGGCGACCACGATGAGTTTGCTGGTGCGTTTGCTGGCTAGATTCCCAGCTGCTGCTTGACGAGGGACGCGGCCAGCGCCACGCAAATGTCCTTCACGACGGACAGTGAGGTGTCCCCGACAGCCTTCGAGATGGCCTCCTTTGCCTTGTTCCACACCTTCTGGGAGCGGATGGCATCAAGATAGTCGTAGCCTTCCCATGTCAACCCGGAGATGGAGACGGACATCGGGTCACCCATGCCGTCGCGGAATACCTCAGAGACGAGCAGGCCATGACTCTGGAGCAGCTCGACGTGGAAGGCGAGTCTGCCGATGTCCCCGGTGCAGTCCAGCAGCCGCGAGTCCGTCACCTCGCCATCGGCCTTCTCGACGGTCATGAGGATGCAGCGGACGAGGTCCATGTCGCGCTTCATTATGCCGCCTTAAACGAGTCGAGCATATAGGCCGTCCACCGGTCGTCCGCCTCCAGCGCATTATCGCCGGACATAATGAGATATGCCCTTGCGAGTGCCGACAGAGGAACGTGAAACGAGGTCGGAGTGTCGTCATTAACGAATCCGCCGATGATTTCCCTGAACTCAGATGAGAAATCATGGGCCATGACGAGCAGGGCGATGCCTTGTGCACGGTCACTGGAGCCGGGCGAGTCGAGGAGCGATCTAATCCGCTTATCTCTGTCAGTCATCCAGCCTCCTCCCCCTTCGCTCGAAATCGGCCTTAAGGTTCTCTCGCAGCTTCCCCGCAAGCTCAGTATAACCCGCGTCCTCTGCCATCTTTATCTCTTTCCCGTAGGCGCGCGTCTCAGCCTTGTCCCATTCCTCGGGATGCGCCCACCAATACACGGAGGCGGGAAAACCGTGTTCTTTGTCGAACTCAAAGTGGTCTGCTTCGTGCACCCATGCCGACCAGCTCATGCCGGGAACGTAATTGAGCTGCCCGGCTTCGCCCTCTTTGGGTGACGGCCCGTAGTTCACGCTGTCATGCGTCTTGGGACGAAGCTCCACCCCTTCTGACCGAAGGTAGCGCTTCAGCTCTCTCAGTTCGTCCGGGTTGGACTCCTCGGCCGAACCGAAGTAGTCGCGAGCCGGGTCTCCACCACCCCGAAGACGAACCGACCCGTTCGTGGCTATCGAGACCTTCGCTGCGCGCTTCGCCTCGCCGGATATGCCCGGGTCGGCGTCGATTGCCTCCATCTCACGCCAGCGGCCGTACCACTCGTCTGGGTCGTAGCCCTCCACCGTACCGGCGGTCTCGGGGACCACCTTGCAGCGGCAGTTCCTGTGCCAGTGTGTGCCCTCGCCCGCGGACTTGGCAGAGCGGTAGACGAAGCCCCTGCTGGCGAGCATCGCGCAGAACGTGCACGTCTCGCCGCCCATTGGCACGCGGGCGTAGCGGATGTGGTCGCGCCGGGCGTTCCTCGCCATGGTGGCGTTCGCCCTGCGGCTCACCTGGTCGGACGCGCACGCGGCCACGGCGTCGGCGAAGGCCGACGGCGCGCCGTCCACGAGCTTTCCAGCCTGGTAGCGGACCTCCTTGTCCACGTACCCGGACACGTCGGAGGTGTCCACCGCGGCGGTGGGGAGGGTCTTGGGCGAGGCCTCGGCCAGCTCGTCGTAGAGGTCGGCCGCCGCGGTCGATGCCGCGTCGCCATAGGCCCCAACGGCGTCGTCGATGACCCCGATGGCGAAGTCGCGCACGTCGGCCACGCTCGCCTCGGGGTAGCTCGCCATGTAGGCGTCCACTCTCCTGCGCACGTAGTCGGCCGCGGCGCGCTCCATCCTCGAGAGCGTGGCGTCGTAGTCGCTAAGCGCCTGCCTGCTGAGTGCCATTCGCGGCCTCCGTTGCCTGCCGCCGCGTCTCCGCCGTCGTGAGCGCCGTGGTGTCGACGGGCACGCCCGTCGTGGCGTTGAGCACCGCGCGGCCCTGGGCGCGCCGGCGGTCGGCCTGCATGCGCTGGCGCTGCTCCTCGGTATAGCCGAGCATCTCGAGCGCGACGTCGGTGTCGGCGAGCCACGGGATGGCCTGCACCTGCTTGAGCAGGGCGTCGGACATCGAGACCACGCTCGGCCTCGCCTCGTTGCGGAACATCGGCTCGATGCCGTGGCCCGCGTCGCGCTCGGTCGCCCAGTCGGTGCCGTGCGACACGGCGAGGGCCATGAGGGCGACGTTCCTCAGCGCCTGCGCGTTGGAGCGGTTGAGGTTCTGCGCGTCGATGACGAGGTCCTCCTTGGCCGCGTAGATGGCCTCGGCGGAGCTGGGGTTGTCGGAGACCACGCCGAGCGACGAGAGCGGCAGGTCGGTCTCGCCCGCGAACTGGGCCGCGAGCGAGCGCATGTAGTCGATGTGCGGTTGCATGGTGAGCTGCGGCGACTGCCAGATGGTCGGCGAGTCGCCGTCCGGGTCCTTGGCGACCTCCTGCATGACGCCCATGGCTGCGCTGTAGCGGTTGCCGTCGTTGATGGTCTCGGCGTCGGTGCCGAGCAGCCACTTCTGCGGGAACGCCGCGAACTCGGCGGCGACCTCCGAGCGGGCCTTCTCGCGCACGGCGTCGTCGGTGATGCTCATGACGGTGCGCGTGATGCGGCTCTGGCCGAACGGCCGCTCGAGCGTCGGCTCGTAGGGCATCGGCTCCATGAGGGGCCTGCCCATGCCGTGCGGCCTGTAGGCCGCCGACCACCTATCGCCATCCGCGCGGAGCTCGATGACGTAGCCCGGCTCGTAGACGCCGACCAGCGTGGGCACGCGGTCGTCGGTGCCCTGCCGCGCCGCCGACTCCACCACGACGAGGCCGCAGCGGATGGACTTGAGCGCATCGTCCCAGAGGGCGGCCGCCGCCGTGGCTGGGTAGGCGCTGATGACCGGCGAGCCGTCCCCGGCATCCGTCACCGTCCAGAACCCGCAGCAGTGCTTGAGCTGGCCGATGACGTTTCGCCGGTAGAGCGACTTGAGGCCGTTTGCCTCAGAGATCGCCCTCAGCTCGTCGGTCACCTCGGCGTCCTTGGCGGTGTAGCCGTCGAGCACCGAGCGGTTGGCGAGCGCGAGCACGGCCTTGCGCGGCCAGTCCACGCGTGGGCGAATCTTGCCGGCCAGCTCGCGCGGCAGCGAGATGCCGAGGTTCTTGAGCTCCACGTGGGAGAGGTAGTAGCGGTCGCGCAGGTCGTTGCGCGCCTTCTTCCGCGCCCACAGCTCGATGAGGTCGCGGACGTCGGCGGCGTCGGCTGGGTCGAGGCCGTCGGCCTCGGCGAGCGTCTGCCCGAGCATCTCGATCTGCATCTACCAGCTCACCCTCTGCCTGCGTCTCGGGTCTCGCTTGCTCGTCCTCGCGCCCCAGAGGGCGAGCGAGGCCGATTCGATGGGGATTGAGGTGGAGTTCGGCCCGTCGCCGAAGCCGAAGCCGTCGCGGCCCACGTCCCTGCGGACGGAGCGCGTGGCGGACTCGTCCAGCGCCGGGCTCGCGATGTGCGAGAGCGTCTTAGCCTTGACCTCGTCCACAAGCATCGAGGCGGCCGCCTGCACGCCGGACGGGTTGCACTCCACCACCATGCCGGGCCTCCTCATGCCGCCCTCGCGGAGCCTCTGGGCGAGCGCGCCGGCGCCCGACCTGCCGTCGATGACCACGCAGGAGCAGCGGTCGCGGCGGGCGACTAGCCACGACGAGAGCCACGCCGTGCCCCTCGAGGTGGACGCCATGTCCACGAGCTCAACGTAGGCCGGGCCGTCCCGCTCGGCGAGGGCCGCAGAGAGCGCGACCGCCGAGCCGTCAGGGGCGAACTTGACGCCGTAGGCGAGCTTGCCCTCGGTCTGGGCCGCCGACGGGTCCACCTCGCACGCCTCCCACGAACCGGGCGGCAGGCACGCGGCAGCCGTCTCGCCGGGGAGCCAGTAGCCCAGGTACTCCTGCGCCGCCGCGAGCGGGTCGCCCTGCGCGCGGATGCCGGATCTAATCGCGTTGATGTCGGCCATGCCGCTCGCGAGCGACGGGTTGACCTCGTAGAGGCGTCTCTCGTCTGTGACGTCGCCCACCTTGTCGGTCCCCCACTCAACCCACGAGACGTCGTCGCCGCAGCGGTCGCCGAGCGCCTCGTTTCTGAGGTCGAGGAAGCAGGTCGCGGCGCTGCCCGCCCTCGTCGGGGTGCCGAGGTAGATTGCCTGGAAGTTGTGCTTCGCGCCCGCCGAGGTGGTGGGCATGATGGCCTGCGCGTGCTCGGGCATGAGCTCCTGCGCCTCGTCGAAGACCACCACGTCGAAGCTGTAGCCGAGGCCCGCCGACTTGGTTCGGGTCGAGAAGGCGAGCACGCCGCCGCCCTTGAACTCGTAGCTCTCCTGCGCCGTCTTGGAGCACGCGCCGGAGACGAGGCGGTTGAAGGCCTTGATGCCATATGAGTCGTTTGGCCTGCGACCGAGAATCTTGCGGAAGCGGTCGAGCATCTCGCACGTCGTGCTGTAGTTGTGGTCGGTCCACAGCACCTTGTAGCCCATGACGGCCGAAAGGGTGAGCGACCAGAGGATGCCGTCCACCGACTTGCCGGCCTGCCTCGGGATGGAGGCGCCGTTTCGCCGGTGCACCCACTGGCCGTGCTCGTCGTAAGCCGACCAGACGGCCATGACGTCGCGCTGCCACGGCAGCATCTCGAAGCCGGCGAGCTTGGCGCACTCCCTGACCTCGTCCACGAGGCTGCCGGCGCCGGAGCCCTGGGTGACCCAGTGCCTAGGAGGGCATGCGGCGGGCGATGGAGCTCGCGACGGCGTCGAGGGCGATTGCTGCGTCATCGGTCGGGTCGCCCTCCATCCGCTCGATTGACTCCACCGTGGCCCGGTACTCCCGGGCGAGCGCGGCGGTCTCCTTGGGGCCGGCAACCTCGAGCTGCTTCCTGAGCATGTCGCGCAGCTCCTTGAGCCTGCCGAGCGCGTCCTCCGGCACGTCGTCGCGCACGCCGCCCGCCTCTGGCGAGGACGGCTCGCGCACGTCTCGCTCGCGCAGGCCCTCGTCCTTGACCACTTTGTTTATTGCAGAGCGTCCGCGCCCGAGGTTCCGAGCTATCGCCGTCACGCCGAGCTGCGGGAAGTGACTGCGCACGTACTCGCGCTCGGCCTCGGTGAGAGGCCCCTTCGGCTTCGATGGTCTCGGGCTCCTGCGCACGGCGCTCCTCACGGTCGAGAGAAAAAATGGCGCTATGCCCGCTGGTGCGCCTGGGGGGGCGGGGGAGGGGCTCCCCCCGGGGTCAGGCCGAGCCGCTGCGAGGCGGCGCCTACCATTCCCGCGAGCGGGCGATCGGCAGCGTCATCGGCCGCTCGTCGCCGGGCATCCGGTTGCCGCGCCTCTGGTTGCAGATGCGGTGCGCCGCGTCCACGTTCTCCCGGTCGAGCGGCGAGCCGCCGCGGCTGACGGGCACCAGCTCGTCCACCTCGAAGCTCATCGGGTCGCCGGCCGGCAGGTCGTAGTCGATGGGCCGGCCGCAGATGTGGCACGGCCTGCCCTGCGCCTTCAGCCACGCGCGGAGCTTCCTTCGCGCCGAGCCGTTGGCATACCTGACGTTTGCGCCCACGCCTACCTCAGCCCGTCCATCGGGCTGCCGTGGTTGGCGAAGCACCACTCGACGCCCTCGTACCTGTCGAGCCGGACGACGCGGCCCGGCCTCGGGCGCGGCTCGGGCACGGGCACGCCGAGCGCCCGCAGCATGGCGCGGCTCGGCGCCGTGTCCTGCCGGAGCGCGGCGCGGCACATGTAGTCGCGGGAGACCATGGGGCACCTCCGGTCATGGGAAGGGGCCCGTCTCTCGGCGGGCCCCTGGGGCGTGGTCGATCTCTTCTGTCGCGAAAACAACGGGGCCCCGGTCTCCCGAGGCCCCAAGCTCGCCGGGCTTCCAGTCCCGACCCGCGCTTTCGCGCAAGCCTACGTATAACACGCGAAGGCACTGTCACGCACTGACAGAGACTGACAGACGCTGACACGACGGCCCCCGGCGGGGAACCGGGGGCCAGGATGCGCCGGACGGGAACCGGCTGGGGACAGTGATGTCAGACGGCGGCCGTCTTGTGGGCGGGGCGACCGGGTTTCGGGGAATCGGCCTTGCGAGCCTCGACGGAGTCGCGCGAGACCATCCGCTTGGTGCCATCATTCGTCCTCAGCGGCTCCCCGGCCGCTCCTAACGAGGTCGATGCCGTACATGTCAAGGAGGTCGAGAGCTTTGTCGGCCTCGCGGTAGGCAGTCCGAACGTTGCACCCCACGGCGGCCGCCGAGCTCTCCCAGCTTTCGTCGCAGAGGTAGTGATGCCACAGCAGGTCCGCCGCCCTCGTGCTGAGCAGCGCCGCAAGACCGCCCCGGGCGTCATCCCCGTAGAGGATCGCACACGCGAGGTCGAGGAGGGCGTAGTTCTCCTCCTGACGGCGCGTCACGCGGGCCTCGTAGTCGATCCTCGCGTCCACCCGAGCCGTGCCGTTGACGTCAGCGCGGCTACCGGACGATGAGCGCGCCAGGCTCGCGGCCCTAACGCCCTCGCCGGACTCCATTCGCTCGAGCCTGCGCTTGATGTACTCGGCGTCACGGCTCGCCTCGCGAACGGCCTCGAAGAGGTCGCGGGCCGTCGTGACCCCGGCTGGTAGGGCGAGCAGGAGCCGTCTCGCGGCGGCCTCCGGGGCTTCTGCGGACGGGCCTTCTCCCCCTCGCGTAGGACAATTACTTCTGTCACCGGCCGGGGCCGTGGCGGCGGGGC
>OIXX01000416.1_pt1 | contig 26777 bp, 25 predicted proteins | sample 1588161 | NCBI WGS metagenome assembly OIXX01 (sample SAMN03283274) | human gut metagenome | biome: human-associated habitat; material: feces | host: Homo sapiens | place: Peru | collected 2012
GCAACCGGCATCACACTGATGCAAGTTGCAGTCAAACTTTATCGACGCACGTACTTCCTCGAATGCTTACTTTTTCTCCCTTCATTTCAGTATTTGGCTTTATTTGACTTTATATTTTAAAACCTCCTGTATCATCTCTTTGACATCCTCGCCGACTTGTACAAAGTTTTTGTAGAGGATGCGTTCCCGTTCGTCTCTGGATTTGAATGTATAGAACTTAGGGAGAGGAACGTAACCTGCTTCTTCCTTTTTAATTTCGTTCATGTCGAAGTCTGTCTTGCAGTAGAACTTCGAGGTCTTGAACTCTTCGCTCTCTTGGATGTTCATCGAGTCTCCGCTCCCTGTTTTGGTTTTCACGAAATCCCTTGCCGTCTGACCGCATATCCAGCCGGTAGGCATATCGGATATTTTGGATGCAGGAACAAGACTGTCCATATTCTCATTGAGGTTGACGGATGTCTTGTCACGGTCGATGGTCACGCCCTTTTTGAGCTGTACCACCTTACCGAAAATGTCGCTTGACAACCACTCCAAAGTCTCTTTGGAACGGGCTGAACCGCTTACCACATTACCGACAGTGGTGATAATCTTCTGCATACCGACCTTGCCATAGTCCGCTTCAAGCTGTGGCAGTTCCTGAAAACCTAATGCAACCGACACCTTATTGCTTCGTGCTGTACCAATCAGTCGGTCTATCTTGTGGAAATACAAGGTAGGAAGCTCATCCACGATGATGCTCACCGGGATGTTCTTGCCCTGCCCGGTATTCACCCTTGTAACCAGTCGGTTCAGGATAAGGGCGTTCAACGCTCCGATAATACTCTCCATTTCCGGGTCATTGGCTATCAGCAGGTAACTCGGACTTTTCGGGTCTGACACTTTGAGGTCGAAGTCATCGCCGTCCCGATGGAATATCCAATAGCTTTCTTTGGTGGCCAGACGAGAGGTATAGACGCGCAGCGTACCTATCATACCCTCCAATTGCTCCATAGCCTTGTTCTTCAGGGCGGTCTGGAACGGGCCGAGCAAAGGGGCAACCTCATTGTCGGTTTCCAATACATCAAAAATAGTTTGGTAACTCTCATTCAGGAACGAAAGGATATGGGGCATATCGGAATACCTGCCGAGCCAATAAGCCGGCTGTACTTCCTCGCCTGCGGAATTGAACACACGCCCGGTCTGTATCATCCGTTTGGTCTGCTTGTCCTGTACCTTTTCCGCTATGAGCATATTGCCGTCCTTGTCGTAGGGTTCTTTGCTCCAGTTGCAGAAGAAATAGATGCAGGCGGCCAAGAAGTTCACGGCGGATGTCTGGAAGAACTGGTCGCTGCCTCCGCCTCCCTCTTTCTTGCCTTTTTGCAGGGATTCAAGCAGGGTCTCTGCCGTTTCCGAAGCGGCTGCAAGGTTGTTGATGTACTTCAACTGGATGGGGTTCACCCTGCGGCTGTACTCCACATCCACGAAGTTGATGATGTTGAACTTGCACCCTGCGGGCAGCTTGCCGAGCTTCTGGTTCTTCTTATAGTGGTAGTACAGTTTGGAGGCAAGCGTGGGGAATTTGTAGTCATAAACGACCATCGCAAAGCCCTTGGCGGAGTGCTGCCGGATGAACGGCTCGATGATGGAGAAAGTCTTACCGGAGCCGGGTGTTCCGACCACCCACGTGCCACGGAACGGGTTGTTGATGTTCACCCAACCCTTGCGGAACTTCCCCTTGTAATAGTAGCGCATGGGGATATTGACCGAGTATTTGTTTTCCTGTAACTCCCGGCATTGCTCGAAACTCTCGTTCTCGAAGTTGAAGCGGTCTTTCAGCAAGCCCTCTTTGAGAAACTTGGAGATATTGTCGAGGGCGATATGCACAAGCACCACGCCCACCACCGAGGCAAGCATATACAGCCAGATGTTCAGGCGTAAGGCATACAGCCTTGTTTCCATCGGATAACCGTACAGCCATACGGACAGCACAATCAGCCCTATACCTGCTATGATAGGATAGAGGACTTGCTTGCGGCCATTGAACTCCAGTTTTTTCTTGTTCCTCGTGCCTATACAGGTGATGCAGATAAGCAGGAACGTGGCAAGTTTGCTATACGCAAGATTTCCGTCATTGTATATCACCCACCGTTTGATGCGTCCGTGTATGTCGCAGAGGATACCTCCCCAATGGTCAAGCATGGCAGGGTCGATGGCATACTCGAAGAACTCCAGCAGGATGGAGACGTAGATGACCGAGCGGAATATCTTGTAAAACCCTTGTAACTCTTTGCTTTCTTCCATAAAATGATTGTTATATTTTTAGTCTGTTTTCTATTTCTGTTGTTTTCGTACATTGTTAGACGGAGGCGATTTGAGGTTGAGATAAATAAATGTCAGGTTTTTGCAGTAAAAAACAAGACTTTTTCGTATCTTTGCAGTCGAAATAAAGTGATTCTACTATGGTGATTACAAAGCAAATAAAACAAATACTGGATATCACGCCTCCGGGTAAGGTGCTAACCATTGCCGATTTCGATGTGCCGCAAGAGCGGCAACCGGCTTTGGTCAAGGCTCTCAGCCGTCTGGTGGCCAATGGCAGCATCCGAAAGATTGCCAAGGGGCGGTACTACAAGCCGAAACAGACAGTATTCGGCACGTTGAAACCCTCGGTGACGGAAGTGGTCAAAGACCTTCTGGAGCGGAACGGCAAGCTGGTCGGCTATATGACCGGAACGGCCGCATTTGCACAGCTGGGTTTGACCACGCAGATTACTTCGTCCATCACGATAGGCTCGAACAAGTACCGTCGTCCGCTGAAGCGAGGCGAATACACTGTTTCATTTATGGTGCAGCCCAATGCGATTACGCAAGAAAACATCCCCCTGCTGCTCATCCTTGATGCACTTAAACTGCTCCGTGAGATTCCGGCAACACCGCCCGATGATTGTGTACGGGGTGTCTGTCGGCTGGTAGCCGCCTTGTCGGAAGACGACCGGAAAAGGCTGGTAGCCTTGGCTGAAAACTATGCGCCTTATGTCAGGGCGTTGGTAGGGGCTGTCCTCGATAACCTCGGAGCAGACAATTACGGACTGCGTGCGACCCTCAATGGGGTCACGACTTACAAACTTCCTGTCACGGCACAGGCATTACCCACCAAATCAACATGGAACATAGTATGAGACTGCATGAAAACACACAACTTTTCGCCGACGCGATAGAAGCGGCTGCACGCCCGGTACAAGATGGCGGACTCGGAATCAAGAGCATCTTTATCGAGAAAGACTATTGGATATGTCGTTCGCTGTCGCTTATGGCGGCTGGCGACAAGGACAACCGGGCCATTTTCAAGGGTGGAACCAGCTTGACCAAGGCATACGGCATCGGGGCACGGTTCTCCGAGGACATCGACGTGGCCATTGCCGAAGCATGGACGTTGAGTGGTAACCAACTCAAGAATCTTATTCGCCGGACTTCTAAAAATATGACAGCAGGACTGGAAGAACTGGTCATACCGGGTATGACCAGCAAAGGGTCTCACTATCACAAGGCGTTCTATACCTATCCTCGTGCCATAGAAGTGGAGCAGGTCGGAGCTATCAGGGCAGGACAGCTTTTGGTCGAAATCAACAGTTTCGCCAATCCCTATCCTTTTGAGCGATGCACCTTGACCAGTTTCCTTACGGATTTCCTGCAAGCCTCCGGCAACGGTCACATAGCCGAGGAATATGGGATGCAGCCTTTCGAAGTCAATGTGCTCGACCGGCGCCGTACACTGAGCGAAAAACTGGTATCGCTCGTCCGCTGTTCGCTGGCCGACTTGTATATGCCGGAGTTGACGGCCAAAATACGGCACTTTTACGATTTGCACCACCTCTTGCAGGATGATGAGTGTCGTGCCTACTTGCATAGCGGTGCTTTCCTCGATGACTTCAAGTCGTTACTTGACCATGACCGCCAGAGCTTCGACAAGCCTGAAGGCTGGCGTAGCAGACGGCTGGAGCAATCTCCGTTGATAACGGACTTGCCGCAGGTCTGGAGCAGCTTGCAGGAAGTCTATTTGAGCGAACTTCCCGATTTGGCATATCGTACCGTTCCCGAACCGACAGATGTGAAGGAAAGTATCAGCAAGCTGATGACAAGGCTTCTTGCCGTAGAAACAGATTTATAATCGCGTTTTGTCCAACAATGTCAAAGAACGTGTCTGTATATCTCTATCGGTTTACCGATTCAGTGTGATAATCGGTCTGACCTTGTGCGCCTGTGTCTTCGGGGTCTCCTGCATCGTGCTGCTCCCCATAGAGTAGAGCCACGCCTTGGCGGTCTCCTGTCCTCGGACTTCCGTACTTGTCCAGTACCAGCAGTCGTCGGCTGCATCGGGCAGTTCGTCGCCCCCGCACATTCGGATGACAGGGTTTATCTGGCTTTTGGCATTGTACAGCATCCGTATCTGCGCCACGGAGGGGACATAGGCCGACTGCCCGTATCGCCACAGGTCGAAGACCGCTTCCGCCATAGGAGAAGCCGTCTCTCGTGTGTCGTACAGCGCAAACGTGTTCTCGTTGCCGTCCAATGCCGTGATGTCGGCTGACGTGCCTTGGTTCACACCTATGCTGTCGGCAAAGGCTACCGGTGCCAAATCCCACAGATAGACGGCATAGCCATTACCCTCGATGGCTTCGTCATAATTGACGTGGAACACCACGGCAATGGGCTGCTTGCCCGATTGCTCGAAATCGGTTGCCGGAACGACCTTGCCGTCCGTGCAGAGTATATGGCAGGGTTTCATCGCCGTGTCAGGAAAATCCCTGTGCCCGTCGCAAGCAGCAAGCAAGGTGGCAATGGCCAACAGGCTTGTCATTTTACATATTTCCTTTTTCATCTTTCCCTTAGTTTAGAGGTAGTTTTACACCTAAGACAATACCTGCCCGAAACAGGTCTTCTCCCTTTATCATCAAATCGGTTTTCACCTGGCAGAACAGTTGCCACCCACCACGCAGCACATAGTTGTGCTCATAGCCGAGGTGTATGCCGCCCAAAAAGCGTCGGGTGTCGCTGCCGGCCGATGCTCCGATACGGACATTGCCGTAATGGTTCCGTCCCCGTACCACGCAGGGCTTGTAGGCGACACCGAACCCGTAGCTTCTGTAATTCTTCCAGAACGATTCCGGGCAGATATGACCGCAGGAGGCACATTCGTCCCATTGGATATAACCGTTGGAAAAGAACTCCCACGCGTGGTGGTACTTGCCTTCGTGCTCGTAGGACAAGGTAACGTCCAGTCCGTTCCGGTACAGGCAGCCCACGCCTAACGACAGGCGGTCGCTGCCCGTTTGCGCCTTGCCGCTTACGGCAAAAGCCATAACAGCAGCCAATACAAACAATATCTTTTTCATCATTCCTCCTCCAGCAATACACGGTTAAACGAATCGGCTGAAAGCACGTCCTCATAGTCGATGTTCAGACGGATGTTCCTGCCGCTTATCTGCTTCTCGGTCATTTCAATGGTCAGCACCTTGTCGTTGGGGAAAGTCATCTTCTTCACCACAACCACGTTGCGATAACCGTGACGGAACGACTTCGCCGGTTCAAGGACCAACACCGGTGTCAGCTCGATGATTTGGGCGTTGGTGGCTTTGGAAACTTTCTTGTCGGCGAGCTTGATCCGGATTTCATCGATGTCGAAACGGATGTTGGTCTTGTTCTCGATGGAGAAGTCGATGAAGAAGTAGTCGCCCACCGCATAGATGTTGTTCAGCTGCATAGTCATACGGTGCTGGCGGCTCTTTACGTTTCGGTATTTTGCAGGAGAGTTCCATATCCGTCTGGCGTAGCGTGTCATATCTGCCAGCGGCATACTCACTGCCGGATTGTTGTAGGCGTTCCGTTCCCGAAGTTCAATCTCCTTGTCGGTTACGGCTTCCTGCATCCGTGTGGTGTAGAGCAGCGCGTATTGGGTACGGTAGCGTTCCGTGACAATGGTGACGATGGCCAGTATCTCACCGTCCTCGTGCCCCGTTTCTTTAGGTTTCAGGCGGACGGTGTTGTTTATCGGCTGGTCGCCGACTACCTTGTCCGTGGAAATGTCCACGAAGCGGATAGGTTCCGATGCGGTGATGACCGTGGTCACTTGCTCGTTGACGGTCAGCTGTTCCAGTTCTTCGTAGGTCTGCTGGGCGAATGTGGGCAGGCTGGCAAACGCTGCCGCCATTCCTATACTGATGGTCTTGAAAATATTCATATCGCTAAATCTTTGAATGGTTGTTTATTCTGCATTTCTCTTTTCCTTGCTGTTGATGATATAGACAAACGTGCCGTATTTCAAGTTGACCTTGTTCTTCTTGATATTCTTGCTGATGGCGTTGCTTGTCTTCTGGTAGGCATCCTGAATGGCCTGCATACCCCATTGGGTCAGGCTGTTCCCGTTATTGCCGGTGTTCATATTCATATTGCTGCTGAACGCGCCGCTTGCCACGTCCTTGGCGGTCTCACGGAACGAGCTGGACGGGACATACAGCCCTTCCAGTCCGTCGGTGTCGTAAAGCGAAAGGCTGACCTTGATGATTTCATCGTTCACCAACACGCTGCTGATGGTTCCCTTGACTCTCTGTGAGGAAAAGCCGCTCATAATGGCATAGAGGTAGGACCCGCTCTTGACGACCGTTTCGTTTATCTCCACGTCATCCAACAGGCGAAGCCTCACACGGCTGCCGTCCACGGCCTTGACATCCTCGTCGATGATGGCCTTGATAAGGTTGGGCTCATACTCGTTCTGGGCAATGGTGTTGAAGTAATCGGATGTAACCTTTACCTTTTTCACCATTTCGCCCGGCTTCTCATTGTCCGAAGGGGCGTTTACCGCACGGCTGTCCTCGTTGACGGTTCCGCTTACGGCGGCATCCGTTTCCGTGTGTTGCCCTATGCTGTCTTCCGTAACCGGCTCTACTTGCGCCTGGGCTTTCAGCCTTGCTTCCGCAAGGGCGCGTTCCAGCTCTTCGAGGGCTTCCTGCTCTCTCGCTTGGGCTTCGGCAGTTTCTTCTGCCACGGTTTTCTGTTGCTCCAGTTCGTCCAGAAAGGCGACTTCATCCTGGCTGTACTGCGATTCATATTTTTCCTTGTCATTTTCGGGTTCGTCTCGTTCGATGTTATCTATCGCCGTGTAATCGGCAATCTTGCCCCACGACTTTGCCATATTCTCGTATTTGCTCCCTATGCCGTCCCCGCCCTTGATGGTGGCATCGGGCAGGTCGGGGTTCAGAAACTCCGTGGTCTGGAGTGTCTTGTCGGGTATCTCCGCCTTCTCCGCACGGAAGAGGTCGAAGATGAAGTACGAAGCCACCAGCAGCGGGATGTACAGGATGGCAGGAAGCATATACTTCGGCTGCCTGAAATTGATCTTCTCGAATATATTCTTCATCGCTGTTCGGGTTGAAGGGGTTTAACTATGGGGGCTGCCGGCTCCCGGTGTCGTTCTCTAAGCAGGCTGTCCTGCATCTCGGTGGCACTTCGCGTTCCCTGCCCGTGCCGGTAGGCTTTGGCCAGACGGTAGATATTGAAAGAGAACGTGCCTATCACAAGACCGAAGACAAGGACGAGGAACAGTATCTTGTTCCTGTTGGCGAAGCTCTGTATCTTCGCAGCCAGCTTGTCAATGCGTGTCGCTTTGGCGAACTTGCGCCCGGCGTTTACGTCACGCTCGTACTTCTCCTTGTATTGGGGGTCGTTCCTGTCCGGCATCTTCTCGCCGAACAGCATCCTGCGGAATCCTTTTACATTCATAATCGTTTCCTGTTTTTTTAATATGTTGTTTTCGTTTTCTGTTCGATGTCCTTGTTGAGCAGGGTGCGCCAGTTCACTATCAGCAACCCGTGCGGATTGTTCTCCGTCCTCGGTACTCGTTTGAGCTGTCCTGCCGTCACCAGCTCACGCATCATGATATTGCTCCGTCGCTCGATGCGCTGCCGTCCGTAATAGGTGAACTCCATATTGTTCTTGTCGAAACGGATGCTGTCGCAATAGATGGAAAACACGGCACTCGTACCTAAAATGTTGGAGTAAAAGCCTTTTTCCTTGAGTGTGTTGTACTGTGCCAGACCTGTCTCGTCCACTAAATACATCGCCTTTTCCATCGTGTAGCGGATGTACTTGTCGTCCGGTGGAAGCGTAAAGAAGAAGTGGTGGAACATCTCCACATGGCTCTTGGCTTCCACGTCAAGGGTCTCTTCCATCGTGGTGCGGTTGACCAGTATCGGCACGTTGCCGTCCAACACATAGACTTTCTGCTGTGCGTCCGTCACCATTGTCCGTGCCGTCCAGATGCTGCTCACGCTGATGATGATACAGCCGGCAAGAAAAAACGAACAGATGATTCCCACCAATTTGATTTTGTTTTCTAAATTTCTGATTACCATAGCATATTATAATTTGTCTGTTACTCTTTACCGCATCATCGTGCCGATAGCACCTGTCGCTGTCATTTTCGCCTGTTGCGCCACGCCCTCACCGAAGTTTCGGGTAGAGAAGGCGGTGTCGCCCTCCGGTATCATCCAGGCCGCCAAATCCGGTACAAGGTTCAGGCACTTCAATGCCACGATGCTTGCCGCCATGAGATAGCCTGCCGAGAAGAAGGAGTTCTGAAGATAGGCTGCCATTGTCTGTTCACTGACCGTGATGGCTGTCAGGTTCTCCACCTGGATGCACAAAACGATGTCAAAAAGCAGCAGCACATAAAAGCCCACGAAGTAGAGCATCGCCCCGTAGAAATGCACGGTCAGGTAGCGTGTGAGCCACTTCGCCCAGGCTCCTTCCCATTTGGGCAACAGGGAGAAAGCCCATTGTATCGGTCCGAAAATCGTCAGCATACCGAGCAATATCTGCTGGCAGTAGATTGTAGCCCACCACCCGATACGAAACACGATAAGGGCTATCAGCATCACGATTTTGTCTATACCTACCACGATTCCCGATGTGAGAGACGTGAACCAGAGTTTGGCTGCGTCTTTCTCCATATTGGTCACTTCGTCCACGCCGGTCTGCTCCATAGTGGCTTCTATCAGGTTGGGGTCGGAAGTGCCGCTGTGTGCCACATCCGCCTGTGCTTGCAGGCTGGTGTACATCGTGTCCCTCGCATAGATGAGCTGCTGCACTTCCTGAAACTTATCCTCTATCTGTGTGGCTTCCGCCTGGTACAGGTCGTGGGTGTACGATCCTATGCAGTTCGGTATGTAGGAAAGGAAGTCCAGCACGCACCAGTTGCTGCCGCTGTTTGCCATTCCCGTGTCTGCCGGCGGGTACCACCAGCAGAGGATGATGGACACGGCCAAAGGTCTGAACAGTTTCATCACATCCAACGGTTCGTTCTTGACCATCATCTTGTACGCCATTCCTGCCGCCATAACGATGGCGAACAGGGCGGCCAATGCCATACACATCTGCAAAATCCACCAAAAAGGCCCTTGTGAACCTGTGAAGGTGGCATCCGTCAGGAACTCGTTGGTCTGAAAAATCACGTCATCTATCTCTTCTTCCAGAAGATTGATGCCGAAGTCTGAAAGTATGTCTCCGCTTGCCATTCGTATCTCTGTTTTATGTTGTTTTTATCTGTTTACACTCTCGTTCCCATTCCCGTCATCGCTGCCGTTATTGCCTTGTGACCCTCGTACCGCCGACCGTGATTCGTTCCAGCGGCTCATAGCGTTGGCGGCTATACTCCTCTTGTCAACAGAGCGGTTGTCGGTGGCCGAAAGGAGGTTTTTCGTGGCATTGCGGTTGCTCAACTGGACAAGGTATTTCACCAACACCTCGTTTTGCTTGGAGACATCGGCATAGATTTGCAGGTATTGCCTCTTCCGCTCCGCATTGGGCATATAGGCGTCCTTGGTGGCCTTGATAGCACACTGATAGACGTGGTAGTAGTCACTCCAACGCTCTTTCTCTTTGGGCGAGCCTCCTGTCATCGGTATGCGGTCGATGTTCTTCTGGAACTGGCGCATCTGCGATTCTATCTTGTCCTTTTCCGCGAGCCACGCAAGGTCCACCTGCCGGTCGGCTGTGTTCAAGGCTTCTATCTTGGCCCGGCTGGTCAGCGCGGAATCAATGGCTTCCGCTTCATCCACCTGCCGGTAGGAAGCCACGCCTGCCGCCGTGCGGAACGTGAGCTTGTTCTTGGCGGCTGCTGTTTTCTTGTACTTGTTGTGCAGCAGCCAGTAATAGGCTTCCGGGGTCAGTGCGCCTGCCCCTGTCTCTTCCACTAAGATCTGGTTCATCTTGGGCGAATCGTGGTTGTAGGTGGCATACTGGGCGTTTGCCCCGATAGCGGCTGCCAGCATCCATACCGTTGTCAATATCCATTTCATATTTTCTCTGTTTTATGTTGTCAATAATCCAATCTTCCCGATTTTCTCCACCGCCCGAAAGCGTCGTCGATGAGTTCCCGTTTGGTCTTTGTCCGATAGACCTTCTCTTTCCAATAGCCAATGCGTACCTGTATGTACCGCCAGGTCTCGAAGTACGCCCGGTTCAGATGCCTCTCGATGTTGTCGAGGGAGTTGTTGATGCTGTTGAGCACCATCAGCAAGTCCGAAGTGGAACAGGCTGCCGCACCTGTGGCGTACAGTACCAGGTCGCTCACGGACTTGTACAGGTATTCTCCCTCTTGGGCAATCGTCCGTATGGCTCTGGCGTTGATGGAGAGTATCAGCGTGTCTGCCAGTTCTATGTGTTTCCGCTGAATGACCTTTTGGTTGAAATTTTCGAGCATCGTCTTGTAGTCCGATATTCTTTCACTGACCCCTTCGTAGGAGGAATGGACATTCAACGCCGTGCGCAGCGACTGGTACATCACGTCTATCACGTCGAAAGCCCTGGTGTACTTGTCCAAATCCACGTTCAGCTCCTTGTAGGCCGTTGTTTCCTTACGGCTGTATTCGTGCAGGAGCCTGTTGCTGTGCTCCAGTGTGGAGCGTGCCAGCAACAGGCTACGCTGCTGCTTGTGGTCGTTGATATAGGCTTCCACCGTGCCTACGTCAAAGCTCCACTGCGCCTTGGCCGGCAGGGGCAGGAGCAGTGCCGCCAGCAGTCCGAGTATATATGTCTTGCCTCTGTTCATCGTCCGTCCTCCTTGATCTGTCTGTTTCTCGCGTTCTCCATCCAACGGTCGTGGCACTCTTCCACAAGGGAGAGCCTGCGTCCCTGTTCGTCATCAACGGGCGGCAGCACGTCTTTCAGCACGTCAATGATACTGCGCTTGTAGTGTATCATCTTTTCCAATGACACCAAGTCGGCATATATCTTTGTCAGGCGTGAATCCACCTCACGGGCTATCTCCAGCCGGTCGCTTGACCAGAGCAGGTGATACATATCGTTGGTCTTCGTGTCTTCCTGCGGGGCTGTCCGGGCATACTCCGTCGTTATCTTGCACTTCGGGTACTCTTTCGCGATTTCGGAGATACGCTTGTTGACCAGTTTCTCCTTCTCCTTGTCGCTCATACCGGGGTCGAGGTTCATCACTTCCACCACATGGGTGTCGGAATACTCCGTGGTCAGCTCCCACGAGATTTGAAGGATGGCCCGGTGTATCTTGATGCCGAGGAAATATTTCGGCTTGCGGGCGATTTTCAATGTCGCCTTGAATGTGATGATGCCATTGATGTTCGGTATCGTGCCTTTCCGGACGTAGGTGTAGCCGTTCCAGCTTCCTTCGCCTTGCCAGGTGATGTCGTAAGCCGTCTTGCAGTCCTGCATAATGGCCGGCAGACGGTAGTAGTCATCGGTAGGCACGTCATTGTCGCCTTGCGCTTCCTCTTTTGCCTGCGCAATCTCCGACTGCTTCTGCTGCCAGGTGGCAAGTTCCTGTTTCAGCCTTTCGATTTCCGTCCTGTTCTCGTTGTATTTCTGACGGAGCGGGACGGCATCCTCCACGCTTGCATTGGCTATCTGCTTGATGAGCGATTCGTTCTCCTTTTCCAGCGCGGATATCTGGGACTGGAGCGAATAGACTTTGTTGTCCGCTTCCTGTTGCAAGGCGTCAAGTTCCGACAAGTCCAGTTCCTCGCTCTCCGCCGTGGTCTTCATCGCGCACTCCTTGGAATGGGCGTTAAGGGTCTTGCCGCATTTGCGGCACTTGTACTGGGTGGTTCCCTGACCGAGCGTAGCCCCGTCGGAACAGGTAACGCTGATAGTTACCGTCTCGCAACCTTTCAGCTTTTCCTCATTGGTCGCCTGATAATAGTTACGGCTGTCGGAAGCGATGTAATAGACATAACCGTCTTCATTGTCGTTGAACTCCGAAAGTCGTGCGTTCAGCTGTGCCTTGAAGGTGTTCAAGTCCATCGAGTAGGAATCGAACACGTCTTCATACACAACTTCCTCGTTGTTCCAGCTTTTCGTGACGTGGATTTCGCAGGCGTATGCTTTCTTGGTCTGCTTGTTGCCACGTTTGATAATGTAGTTTGACTGGTAATGGCTGATAGTATAGTTGTAACCGTCGTTGGCGTTGTTGAGCTGCTGCACCCTGCTGCGCGACCACCCGGCATACCGTTCCGAATTGGAAAGAATCTGCTCTTTTTGCGAGGCGTTAGGAGAGAAATTCGGGTCGCTTGTCTTGAAGCGGACCCATTCGCCGCCCTCCAGTATGCTGTTGTCGTCCGTAGGTGGATTATAGTCGCAGAGGGTAACGCTGCCACGGTCGCTCCTTGCGATATACCACCGTTGGGTATAGTAGTTCCCGGCAGTCTCGTCCAAATAGTCGGTTATCCACGAGGTGAGGTTATAGTCGCTGAACTTGAACAGTCCTGCCACGTTTTCCTCACCGCCCACGATGCCGAGGATGGTCTGCCCGGCATTGTTTTCCAGCTGCCCGAAAAGGCCGCTGTAATGCTCGTAGATGTCTATGACCTTGCTGACCTTGCCGTTCATCAGCTCGTGGAACGAGTTCTGTTGCAGCAAGGCGTTGCCGATGTTGGTGATGCCCGAAGTGGCAAGGCCTGCCCCTATGCGGTAGAGGTTGTCCAAATCGGCTTTCAGGTTCTCTTTCGTGAAATTGCCCGATGCCTTGGCGATGTCGTCAAAGAGCCGCTGCCAGTCCACATTGCCGATCTCGGAAAGTTTCAGTACGGAGGCGATTTCCTCGTTGATTTCCAGAAAGGCGATGTCCGAGAATGACAGGGTGCTGTTGGTGACAATGCTCTCGAACTGCATACAGAGGGACTTGGTGTCGTCGCACACTTTCATCAGGTAACTGCCCCAGTGAAGGGCGGTCTGCGGGGAGCGCAACATCAGTTTGGCGACAACCCACGTCTTCGGGATAATCTTGTGCGCCACTAAATGATAAATCCTCCGGTAGTAATAGTTTTCGGTGGCACTGCTCCAAATCCCCAGGTCGGTAAGAGCCTTGCGCTCCAAAAACTTGCTGGCAAAGATACCTGCCGTGGCAACCTCCGAAGCCTTGTAGTGTTTCAGGATAGCCTGTACCTGCTCGTCATAATACACCTCGGCCACAGCACCCGTGCCGTATGCCGCAACCATAGCGGCCACGGTCTTCGCATCGACGTTCACGCTGTAATACTGTGCGTGTGCCGGTCGTGCGAAAAGCGTGGCTATGGCTATTATTATGAGAGGCAACCGTTTCATTATTGTTTTGTTGGTGTTTGGTGAAGATCCAATACTTTCCCGGCACTGTTCACCTTTTGGGCAAACGGCAGGGATTTGCTTATGCCGGAAGCGTCCCAGTCGGCGCAATAACGCTCGATGGCTTCCTGATGGCTGCATTGCAGTTCGGCCTTGTAGAGTTTCAACGCCTCCTTTTCGGCTCGCTCCGTGGTATAGGTCATATAGCACTCGTGAGGTTCTTCCACGCCATAGACTCCGCTGGTGGTGCCACGACGGATAAAGACCTCGCGGAAGAAAGAGCGTCCCTCCTTGTTCTCCAGCCGGTTGATGGTGAAAATCTTCTTGCACTCCACATCGGTCAGTCCGAGTATCGCCTTGATGGTGTCAAAGCGTTCACGGAACTTGCTCTGGTCGAGCAGCATCACCACGTCGGAGTTGTTGATGATGGCCTCCTTGACGATTTCCGAACCGATGATGTCCTGTATCTCCTGCGTTACCACGCCGACACTTGCCCAGAACTTTCTTGCCGTTTTATACATGAACTTGATGTATTCCGCCATAAGCGGACTGGCAATGGCCTTCCACGCTTCCTCTATGACAAGTACCTTGCGGTTCTTCTTGATGCGCATCTTTTGCAGGAACACGTCCATAATGATGAGTGTCACCAAGGGGAACAGGAGCGGGTCATCTTTTATGGAATCGATTTCGAAGACGATAAAGGTCTCGTCAAAAAGAGAACTGTCCATATTCTCGTTCAGTGTCTTGTCGTGATTGCCACCACGGTAGAAGTCCTTCATCATATACCGGTAGGTGGAGATGTCTATCCCCGTAATGCTGTTTTCATTGCAGATATCCGGGATGCGTTGCACGGAAAACTCATAAAACGTGTTGAACGAAAGGGTTCCCACCTTCAGCTCCTTTCTCCTGCGTTCAATCTCGTCGATGATTTCCTCTATCCGTTTATTCAGTTCTACTTCACTTTCCGGGCGGTTGCCATTTTTGTTGCGCTCGTCAATCAGGAGGCTTTTGCGCAAGTCCTCCCGTTGGGGTGGAGTGAATCCGTCGAATCCGTTGAAGTAGGTGTCGTAATATTCGGTAATGACCTGCTCGATCAGCCTGTCCTCGGTCTTGGTGACAGTTCCCTGGCTTCCTTTCCAAATCAGCAGCACAAGGTTTTTCAGGAATCCTGTCTTTTCCACGTTCAGTTCCTGCCGGTTGATGCGGAACGGGTTCATCGTAATGGGACACTCCTCGGTATAGGAGATATACTTGCCGCCTAAATATTCGCACAGCCCTTCGTAGGAGTTACCGGTATCGACCATCACCACATCCGTACCCTGTTCGTGGAGCTGTCGTACCACGCTGTTCATGTGGAACGACTTGCCGCTCCCCGAAGGCCCCAGGCAAAAGAAATTCGAGTTGTCGGTCAGCTTTTCCGCTCCCTCTTTTCCCGTGATGTCAATGGCCACCGGCACACCCTGCCTGTCCGTGTAGTATATCTTCAAAGGTGTCTTTTCGCTGTGGAGTATGCGCTCCTTGTACATCAGGCACGCTGCCGCATCGCCCAATGTGAGGAAACGGTCGTAGTCGGGATTCATCCCGTAACAGTTGCCCGGGAAGGAATTGACGAACAGTTCCAGTTGGTTATAGGCTCTTTTGGAGATATGGATGCCCATCCTCGAAAAGTTGTTCTCCAGATGGTTGGTGCATTTGTGGATGTCGGTGCCGGCCGACATAGCCACCACAAGGTTGTAGTGGGTATATACCAGTTGCTTGCTCTCCCTTGCCACCACTTCCTGCACGCGCTTGATATCCTCGACAGCCATTTGGTTGCTTGGATTGGGCATACTCGAATGGCGGTTCTTCTTTTTGTCAAGCAGGGCCAGTTCCCTCTTTTGGTTGGGAATGAATATCATCTGGTTGTACACCACGGCTTCGGTATGGGGGATGCCGGACACGGCAGATACCAGGTCCGTCGGCATACTGCTGTTGTTGACTTCCACATTGGTGTAAGGGCGTATGACGGAGGGCAGGCCTACGCTGTCCACATCCACAAGGCTGTACACCTTGCATCGCCTGTCTCCCATAGAGATACATTCGTCATCCACCTTGAAGTTGGTCATTGAGACCACCTTGTCACGGAAGTTCATGGCGAAATAACGGTCAACATATTCGTTTGTTTCCTGCTTGTTCAGGAATCTGACCTGTACGCCCGCATCACGCAGCTGGTCGTGTACCTTGCGTATCTTCACGAGGAAGTCCCGCCATTTCTTGCCGTCGAAAGAAAACAGACGGCTTTTCTTGATTTCCTGAGTGATAGTCAGGTAACATTCGCTGTCAGTATAAGGTCTTCCGTTGAAGTAACGGAAATAAGAAGTGGAGAGAAATTCACGGTTATCGTCACTCTCTTCCGTGAACTTTTTCCGGATAAAAATATCCTGCTTGTGTATGGCATAGCCTTCTCCCAAAGTCTGGGCAATGGCGGTGAAAAGTTGCGTGAACTCATAGTAAGAGTCGATATTGGCGCAATACTTCTGTACCGGGTTCTCCAGTTTCTGTACGGCGGAATATTCTCCGGTCTTGGTATATATCACACCAATCCCGTCCGCTTCTTCCACGGAGAAATAGATGTCCTGAAAGATGCGTTTCCGCTTGCCGCCAGTTCCAAAGGCATAGACCGACACGGCCATGCCCACGCAAAGGGCAATGAAGACTATGAAAACATATATAATCATTCGGCTGTTTACAATTAAGGGCAGGCTGACCTATTGAAAGGCCAAGCCCACCCACGTTCAACATTCAATATATCCATTCATGGTCAAATGGTTTTCTGTTACATTTTCTTTGAGTAGGCATAGATGAACACCCCACGTTCCTGCCGTTTGCTGTGCAGTCCCTTGCGCTGCTTGAACAGAATCAGTCCCACACCGCTTGTCACGGTGACGGACAGGACAATCAGGGCAAGGACGAATCCTGCCACACAGTATGCTATGATGAAGCCGACAATGGCGATGCCTATCGTGGCTGCCGCCCAATAGATATAGCGACCCTGAATACCCATAAATTCAAGAGGACGTTGCAGCCCCTTGAACAATGGATAATCCGGATAGTGTTTCTCTTTCCCGTTCATGATACCTGCGGTTTAGGAGAGTCCGAAGAACAGAGGAAGTGCCTGGGCTGCCGCGATAAGGAAGATACAGGCTCCGACCACCATCATGATCTTCTTCTTGACATCCTGCTCCTCGTTGTTCATCGCGATATATACCGAGATCGCACCCACTACGGCTACCACACCGGCAATGGCGTAACAGAGTTTCACCACGATAGGAACATACTTGGCGATTTCCTCGCTCACTTGGGTCAGTGCCGCTGTTCCGGCCGAGTAGTCTCCTGCGGTAGTCTGTGCCATCAAAGCGGTCGCTCCGCACACCATCAGGCAGGTCATCTGCGTTTTCTTTGAAGTCGCGATCTTCTTTGCGAATCTTTTTACTTTTTCAAACATGCTTATCTTGTTTTAATTGAACTTTATTGATTGTTTTACACTCGTGATTTTCTAAATTCGATAGCCGAAAAATGCCGGAAAGACTATTGTCGCACCTATGATGAAAAGGCAGGCTCCGACCAGCGTGAGTATGTGCTTGGTTATTCCGTCCTCGCCCGTGTTCATCTTGATATATATCTGGAATGCGGCTATGACCGCAAAACCTCCTGCAACCGCGTAAATGATGTACTGGACATAGAGCATCATCGTCACCACATAGTCGTGCATGGAAGCCAGCGCGTCTGCTCCCCACGAGTAGTTCACGCCGCCGCTTTTAGCGAAGACGGAGCAAGGGAGCAGCGTACACAGTGCGCTTAGTATTCTTTTGCCATCGTGTCGGGTCATAGTTCATCAATTACGTTCTTGATGGTTACACCTCCGTCCGGATGCAATTCTCCAATGCCGTTTTGAATCATCAGCTTGTACAGCTCTGCGGAGTTATAGGGATTGGAGAAGGTGACCTGTGTTTCTTCCATGTTAGCCTTGACCTTGTTGTTCAGAGCCTCGATGACATCCTGTTTCGGCTTTTCGTCTGCGGAATTTGTTTCCTCCGATACACTCTGTGTCTCATCGATGTAGTGGGTCTCATACTCGTTATCACCGATATTGAATCCTTTGTCGTTCTCCACCACGCTGACGCTTTCTTCCTCGTCAAAATCGCTCACGTCAAATTCTTCTTCTCCGGATTTTATCTTTTCTCCGTTTTTACCATAAAGGTCTCTTGCTATCATCACAGCGTAGTAGATGATGTATGCCACGGTCAGCGCAATGGCGAAGATGAAATATGCTTTCATATCTTATAGTCTGATTTTAGAATATGATTAAAATATGAATGCAAAGGAAATACAATAATTTCATACTACGAAATATCCTTGTGAAAAGCAGCTGAATATTAAACATTATTCCGAGAAAATCTAAAATCATACTCAATTATCATACTTTAAGCACAATTTTGAACCGAAATACGAGCCGGATTAAGACGAGGATGAAAGATGACCGCTTTGCTTGGCTTTATGTCTTTTTTGATTTCCATAAGAAGATAGGATGAAAGTCTCTTATTCATCAATGACTATTAAACCAATCACCCGTTTCTTTGCTCAACTCGTGCAAAATCATTAACTTTGCAACAGATTTTCAAGGTGTTTGTGGTAATAAAAGACAAAACGCAAAACTGCCATATATATTTTGAAAGACGAACAGAGGACAATTACCATTAAGCGGATAAATAATTATGGCACTTGCTATCAACATAGACGACCTGCTGAACAAACAGAGGATAGAGTCCAATCGGATTGAATTTAAGAAAGGTTGGAATCCGGTGAGCATATACCACAGCGTATGCGCTTTCGCAAATGATTTTGACGATTTAGGTGGCGGCTATATCGTGGTGGGCGTTGACACTGACGACAAAACCGGAGTTGCCATTCGGCCTGTTGAAGGAATACCCATTGAAGAGATTGATAACATCCTTCAGGATATGGTCGGCTATAATAACAAGATAGCCCCGTACTATATGCCTCGGACAAGCACGGAGGAAGTGGACGGCAAGACTGTACTCGTAATATGGTGCCCTGCCGGGATTAACCGTCCGTATTCTGTTCCGGAGAATGTAACGGCAAAGAACGGTTCCAAGGAATACTTCTATATCCGCAGTGGAACAAGCAGCATTATCGCCAAAGGTGAGGTGTTGGATGAACTTCGCGAACTTGCCAGTCGTGTGCCATTTGATGAAAGGGGCAACCCTGACATTCGTTTGGAAGACATATCCGCTTTGCTTTTGCGTGAATACCTGGTGAAAGTCGGAAGCAAACTGGCAAGCGAGATTAACGTCAGACCACTGCAAGAGATTCTGGAGCAGATGGACTTGTTTGTCGGCCCGAAGGAAAACCGTATGCTGAGAAACGTGGCAGCCATGATGTTCTGTGAGAATCCAAGCAAATTTTTCAAGCGGACACAGGTGGAGATTGTCTATTTCCCTGAAGGAAGGCTGAATAATCCGAGTAACCTTTACGAAGGAGCAGTCATCACAGGTTCTGTTCCGCAGATTATAGACCGCACCTTGGAATACTTGAAGCGTATGCTCGTGATGCAGAGTATCATCAAACCGGAGAATGACTATCGCAGCAGGAAATTCTATACTTATCCTTATCAGGCATTGGAAGAAAGTGTCACGAACTCGCTTTATCATCGTGACTATCGGGAATGGGAACCTGTCGTAATAACAGTAGAGCCGGATAGTATTACCATTCAAAATGTGGGTGGTCCGGATCGAAGTATATCTGCCGCTGACATTTCCCGTTGTGAGATTCTTGTCTCAAAACGTTACCGCAACCGTCGCTTGGGAGAATATCTTAAAGAACTGGATATGACCGAAGGGCGTTCTACAGGTATTCCGACCATACAAAATGTATTGGAGAATAACGGTTCTCCTCGTGCAACTGTTGTCACGGATGAAGACCGCACATTCTTCCGCATCACGATTCCTTGCCATGAAGCAGCCGGCAATATAATAGCCGACATAGCCAACAAAGATGCTTCCGTGAAGGCATCAAGGCGAGGTGCACTCAAAACTGCACTACAAACTGCACTACAAACTGCACCAGAAACTGCACTACAAATTTTGGAACAAATACAAATCAATCCCAAAGTAACCATGACAGACCTTGCTAATCTGACAGGTTATTCAAGAAGGTGGGTCGCCCAAACAATGAAGCAGCTTCAGGAATTGAATGTTATTAAGAGGGTAGGTTCTACTAAGACCGGCTATTGGGAGATTATAGCCAAATAGATAGTAGGAAAAATCCATAACCAGGTTTACTTACACACATATCCACGAAAATCCCTCCTGTGCGGAGAGCCTTTCGTGGATACTATATTCCTATCAAAGGGAAGACAAAGACTAACGCCTTTTGCCTCTCAGATAGTCATTGAGGTCTTTGTAGTTATAATAACATTCCGAATGGTCAGTTACCCGGTTGCCGCAAAGTCCGGCAATGGTTTCGACTGTTTTTCGCCCGGCAAGGTCATTATCCAGATAGCAATGGATGACGATGTACCGTTCCAGTTCCACAAGACACTTTTTCAGATTACTGACTGAGTTCATCACAAGAAAATCGGTAGGATTGTCGATGCAGATATGATAGTCTCCTTTTCTATGAAGTTCTTGGTAAGACAAGAAGTCCATAAAGCCCTCGAACACGCAGACATGGTTCTGGATTATATCCTTATTGTACCTGATGACGGATATGTCTTTTCCCTTTATACATCCTTTATAATAAGGATTACGCACCTCGTAACCGCCGGTCTTGTTTTCAAAAGCTATGGCGAAATAGTGTCTTTTGCGTAGCTCATAATGAATTTCCTTGCAATAAAGCCTGCCGATATTATCACTGATATACCTGGAACGGAGGTAAGACAACATGGCATGGTGGCTCAGTTCTCTTACTTCCACGTTTTCCATTTCTTCCTCGATAGGACCGGGACGGACACTCCGGCTTTGTAACTGTTGAAAAGGTACGCCAATGGCATTCTCGCTGATGCGGAGCAATACCACACTTACATTGCCAGTCCGATAAAGGTGTTTCCCCAGTTCTATGATGTCACCTCCGGCAGAGAGACCAAAGTCGTACCATTCGTTCAAATTATCGTTGACCTTGAACGAGGGGGTACGTTCCTCTCGCAATGGGGAGAGGTACCAATACTGGCAGCCACGCGTATTGACCGGAGAATGTCCTATTATCCGCAGATATTCCACGAGCCGTATCTGTTTCGCTTCTTTTATATTCATTTTAGTATGGTTTACTTATATATACCCACAAACTAAACCATACTGCTTAGAGATGGAATGAACTATTATAGGAGTAGGTACGACCGTTTTTTGTAATGGCATGATTCTCCAACAGGAACTTACACAAGTTTACCAATGTGTTTCTTCCTCTTGAATACCCAATGCTCTCATATCCCTTTTTAAGAGCTTCAAGCAAAGATTGGTAGCCATATTCCGCACATTCTTCAAAGGTTACTTCCAAGGCGGTTCGGTGTTGCTGCTCGGTCATATCTATATAAGAAGCCAGTTTGTCCATTTTGTTCTTTTTGAATTGATGTTCTTTTACCAAGTGAGGGAGAGAGTCTTCTCCGATTTCAAATGCGAAAGGTGTAAATTCCCTGTCCCTTATGTGCATGGCTCTTACTTCGCTGATTTTTCCATTTTCATTGTTTTTTGATATTTGCAGGATAGTTTCAGCCTTATTGTTCAGTTCTGTTCCTATATGACCTCTGGTATTGTCATCGCCTTTGTTTAAATGTAAGACGGTGTGGATATGTAGCTCGTAATAGCTTGACCATCTCATCAGTTCATTGATTATGTCAAGGGATTCACTGGGACTATTTATGTCATGGATTAAATCACGGATGCCGTCAATGATTACGAGCCCGATGTTTTGCTCTTCGTGGAGTGCCCATCGTATAATATCTCTCCTTTGGTCAGGAGTGTATTCACGCAGAACCAAGAATTGGATGTTGTCATTTTCCTGGTCAGTAGGCAATCCTGCCAGTTTGAGGATTCGATGAAGCACTTTGTGGCAATGGCACTTGCTTTGTTCTGTGTCGATGTATAGAATTCGATTCTTGCAAGACGGCAGTTCTGCCTTATATTTTAGGACTTCCTTTCCGGAAAGGGCAGATGCGACAATGGCACTGACATTGAATGTCTTTTTGCTTTTGGGTTTGCCGGTGGAAGCACTGAAATTCCCAATTGTAGCAATGGTAACGCCGTCTATTTGTACGATTTCCTGTGGAAACTCATATTTTTCGGTAACACTCAGCCGTATATATTTCAATAAAGACTTATATTTGGCTTCGTCTATCCGATAATTGTTGGGTTGTATCATATCAGGTTGCATTATTTTTTCCCTCCTTTTGTTAGTTTGTTCTTACTTTTTTGTCCCAATGTGTAAGCGATGACATTGGCTTGCCTTTCTATTTCTGCATTGGAGAAACAGGGGTTGCGCTTTATCCATCGGTTCAGGTCATCCCTGAGAATGAATATGTTTTTCCCATTCGGCTTATACACGGTAAGTTCTTTCTGCATGGTTAACTTATAGACATAGCCTTTGGACACTTGTAGATAGGCGGCTACCTCGTCTATATTGAGAAACTCTTTTGCGGCATAAGCTATCTTTTCTACATTTTCAAGATGGGATAGCAGTTCGGCCAAAGAACCGAATCGTTTCAGGTAATTTTTAACATTCAGAATTTCCTGCTGAAAATTTTCCAAGGAGTTGTTTTCGAGGAATGATTTCAATCCTTCGATACGGGAGAGTAGTAAGTCTATTTCTTTTCTATTCATAATTTTTCTTTTGTTATAGCAGCAGGTTGCCCTATTGTTTGTACTTGATTTCTCATTGCCCATCTGCAAAGTTCCTTTCTGTTGAAATACACCAATTTGCCGTTTGGCTTGTAGTGTGGTATTTGCTTGAGAGAAGTGAGTTTGTAGATATAACTCTCGGACAAACCGAGATAAGCAGAAGCTTCAGCGGTAGTCAGCACTTCCTTGACTGCCCAAATACGCTCTTTCAGCTGTGCAATGTAATTCTCGATGGTCTGGATTTTATCCACTTCGTTGATCTTTTGTTCTAACGATTGGAGCCGTTCAAAAGGTTTCTCCGTTGTCATCATCGAAATCATGTTCTCCATTTTGGAGAGCATCTTATTTTCATTTGTTGTTCTTCGATGTCTCATTGATTGATGCTGTTAAATTTGACAATGGGAGGTATGCCCTCCGTGAGTAATCGATTACGGAGGGCAAAGGTAGATGAGTATATTCGCTTGATTATGTTGAGATTATTGAGTATCAACACAATTCTCAATACAACTCTCAACAATTTGTTATTCCTTTGTTATACTTCTTTGTTTTTGATTAGAGTGATATACTTGTCTATGATTGCCAAAAACTGCTTATCTATGGCGTTGGGAGTGGTGTCTTTTATCCGATTGAGGGTTGATGACATATCGTGTTGGGTCAGTAATTTCTTCCCTGAAGAACTGATGACAAGATGTTTTTGGGCAATTACCGATTGCCAGTTATAGGTTATCACATCGTGTGAAGCCAGTTTATCCAACAATAAAACCAATTTGCTGTTGTTTCTTGAAGTCACAGTCTGCAATCTGTCTGCTGCATAACAAATGGCAACATTGTCTACATCCAAAACTTCCTTAAACAAACAGACCTCATTGGCAAGTTGCACAATGAGGTCCAGAGTATATCTGTCAAGTAAAGGTTTGATGTTGGTATTCTGAATGGTCTGAATATGATTCCCCGGACTGCTGTTGTCGGACTCGGTAGTGGATTCCGACAGGTCAATGGCGTAAAATTCGTTCAGAAGTTTTATGATCCCATTTTCGTCCAATAGGTCATGGTCGAAATGTTTGCGAATCAAAATTTCATGCTTTCTCAGAAGCTCTATTACCGTGTGATAATTCTTTAGATGTTCATTTTTGCTCCAGGCATCAATCGCATCGTGAAACCGATGTGAATGGGTAAAGTCAAGCACGTATCGCCTGTAACTTTTTTGCCGTGTGGTGACTTCGTCTTTGTAAGACTTTTGGGCTTGCTCAACCAACCGGAATAGCCCTTCTTTACCGGTCTGCGCAGGAGTCCATTGGAAACCTCGCATCGCTCTTTTCAAAAAGAGAGAGGTGCAAAGATAATTTCTTTGACATAAAACATTATTTTAAGTATTGTTGTTTGCCACCTTTGCGTTGATGGCGTTTTTGTTTTGAGTGCTAAGATAGTTATCTGCAATGGTTTTTAGTTGAATATCGTATGTGTCCATCAATCCTTTTTTGACTATAAAACGAAAATTACTATCCATACTTTCTCTGTTAGGCACTTTATCATTTTGCAAGCGGAAGCAGTTTACGCACTTTACCCATACATCATAGGGATTGTGTTGCTTAAAGGCCAAATGTACAAAGTACATAAGTGAAGTCTGTGTTTTCATCCATACTATAGGATGTTCAAATACCGTTTCATCGAAAATACCTTTGAATGCGGCAAATGTGGTGTCGGAGGAGATATATCCACCGCCAAGTAGGGCGGAGAACATTAAATGTATCTCATCTTCGCTATTCGGACTGTAAAATACAACTTTGCTCGTATGAATGAGCCGTTCATCAGAAGTTTTTTCATTGAACGTATTTTCAATGTGGTTGAACTTATCACAGATAGTCTTTAATTTAACATCATACCTATCCAACCATCCGGTTCGCTTAATCCAACTGTAACCTGATACAAAACAAGCTTTGTGCGGAGTGTGTCCGTTTATGCTGAAACAACATTCTCCTTTTACCCACAAATCCTTCTTGTTGAATTTGTAAAATGCCTGATATACGAAAAAGGACAACTGCCGTTGCGTTTTAATCCATTCTACCGGCTTGCTGAATGTCTTTTTATTGAAAATTCCGACAAATGTTTTCAAGCCAGTGTCAGGTGCGATGTATCCGTATTTCACTAAATCTTGATACAGCACTGCTATATCTTCTTCACTTTGTGGTGTGTAGAATGTCTCTGTCTGATGCGTTGGCTCAAATTCAGTAAAGTCAACTTCCTGGTAGAGGGCTTTGGTCGTTTCGTAAAGTCCCGTATTGTGTCTCGGAACACGCCAAGTGCTGAATCGCTTTCCATTTTCCCTTTTCCATTGCTTTTCAAAAAGGATGTAGGTGCTGGGAAGTTTGCAGATGGTAGATACAGCATAGGCTATCACTTTCAGTTGCAGCGGCTTCGTTTGCGGCATCGGCTGATAGTGTTCATCCAAGAGACCTGTGTGTATGGCTCTTTGTAATAATGTAGCCACCTGTTCATTGGCTAAAGGCTCAATCAAATCTTTATATTCGCCTTTCACCTCCTCTTCTTGCCTTTTGCAAAGTGACAGCAACGCTTGCATATTGTTCGCATAACAGTCAATAACCTTGACGTATGCAGAATCAATTTCCTGTCTGTGACTTTGTACATAGTTTACGACCGGGACGGTAAATTCGTTATTTGTTATAAGGTTTGCCAAAAGAGGAGAGGGGGCTTGTTCCATATATTGATAGATCTCATTCGCCCATTTCCCGATATTCATCCACGAAGAGTCAAGTGCTTCAAATTCGATTTCATCATCCAAATCCAATTGGCTTTTCATTTCACCGACGATTCGGGTAATCTTCGTTATCTTTATAACGGTTTCTTGCCTTGTCATAAACACGAGATTTAATCAATGTCCGGAATCAATGATACGGCATTCTGCTTGTTTTTGTCAAGCACCTTTGCATAAATTTGCGTGGTCGCCAATTCTTTGTGTCCTAATAGTTTTGATACTGTGTAGATGTCCGCTCCCAAGTCAAGCATAAGCACAGCGAAGGTATGTCTCCCGCAGTGGAAGGTCAGATTCTTATTGATATTGGCAGCCATGCTCCAACGCTGTAATTCCAATGAAGTCCAAGCTCCGTATGTAAATCCTGTAAAGACGGGATCTTCCGGGTTGCCTCTTTCACCGAGGTATTTTTCTGCCTGTGAGGAAATGTCAAGATACTCTTGTCCGCCAGTCTTTTTTTGTTTGAAGACGATTCTCGTGTAATCTCCAAATTTTTGAACTTCGCTCCATGTGAGTTTCTGAATATCGCTTTTACGAAGTCCGGTCAGGCATGAAAAGAGGAAAGCTCTTTTTAGAATAGGATAGCGGCAAGGAGTAGCAGCCAACTGTTTTACCTCTTCCAAGGTCAGATAGTCACGCTTTACTTCTGCGGCTTTGAATCCCTCGATTCCACGCAAAGGATTTACAGGTATGATTCTTTCATCGTAAGCCTGGTTGATACAGGCGCGGAGCTTATTGAAATAAGAGACTTTTGAGTTTTGGGACAATCCTTGAAACACATCCCTCTCCCTACGTGGACCGGTACGCTTGTGAGTGTCTTTTTCCACATTGTTCAAAAAATCTTTGAAGCCGTTTATAAACTCCGGAGTAATATCTTTGAATGTGGTTTTCTCATCACAATAGATTTCGAGATAACGCAAGCAGCTTCTCCAGTTACCCCAGTTTCCCTCAGATTCTGGATTCTTGTGTCTTTCTTCAACCATCTTCCGATAGTATTCCAAAAAAGGAGTATCTTCTTTGAATTGGCGAGTGAAAGAATACTCTCCGTTCTGCATTTCAATGAGGCGTTTGGATTTTATAGCCTGAGCGGTTGCCAATGTCTGTCTGTTCTGCTCACGCTCCAGTGGAGTAGTGGCATCGATCAGATAAAGTTTCAAATACTCTTTCTGACGTTTCCCATTTCTGTAGATGTCAAGATACAAGCTCACGTTACCGTTTGCCAACTTCTTTTCCCGTAATTTTACGGGTTCTTTCTGGATTGTTGTTTTCTTAGTCATAGCCTGTTCCTATTTTAATGAGAGATGTGATCCCTTGTCTTCGGGGGACAGATTTTTGTCCCTCGTGTCCCTTACAGGGGACAATCTGGGGACAAAATTACGAAAAAAATATGAAAACAGGCAGAAAGTATGGAGAAAAAGAGAAAATACAAATTCTCATAAAACCATTGATTTTTTGCACTTTACGGATTTATATTTTCTCTTTTTATGCTTTTCTTTTCTTTGTATCACTTGCCGATG
>OIXX01000417.1_pt1 | contig 26710 bp, 16 predicted proteins | sample 1588161 | NCBI WGS metagenome assembly OIXX01 (sample SAMN03283274) | human gut metagenome | biome: human-associated habitat; material: feces | host: Homo sapiens | place: Peru | collected 2012
CGCCCTGGGCGATGTCGGGGCTCTGCTCGTGAATCATGTTGATGACGCCGCAGGTATCGCAGTCGAAGCCGTACTTGGCGCGGTCGTAGCCGATGCGCCGCAGGGTCTCGCGGGCGATGCGCTGCACGTCGACGTAGGCCTGCGTGCGAATCTCTCCCGCAATGACGACGGTGCCGGTGGTCACGAAGGTCTCGCAGGCGCAGCGCACGCTAGAGAGGCGCGCGGGCTGGCCCGTGGGCGACACGTAGCCCTCGCGCTCGAGGCGGGCCTCCTTCTCGAGGATGGCGTCAAGCACGGCGTCCGAGATCTGATCGCATATCTTGTCGGGGTGACCCTCGGTCACGGACTCGGAGGTGAAGTAGTACGCCCCGTCGGTGGGCACCTCTCCTGAGGCGGTCATGTCCAGAGCCTTCTGGCCCTCGGCCACGCTTGTCTTGTCGTCTGCCATGTCAGTCCCCTCTCGGCGGTAATCCGCCCGAAGCGCCGAGGCCCGCAAACCCCGGCTGGGAACGAAAAAACGTTCCCTCCTCAACAGAAAAGGGAACGTCGATGGCACGCGGCCGCTCGCTATTCCCCGTCTTCCGGCCCGCGTGAACGATGCGGAACCGCCGAGAATTGGCACCCTGCCTGGCGGTTGCGGCCACCGGGTGGGTTGTCGGAGCGTCATTGGGCTCGGTCCCTCAGCTCTGTGCGTCTGGCCGACATACGCCAGGCCGCGCCGCCCTTGGCAGCGCGAAGACGCCTCTTGACGAGCGCCCGAATTCGGGCACGAGAAGTGTATGCCCCGTGCATGGGGCTGTAAACAAAAATATTCGCGAGAGGGGCGGGCAGTCCGGCAGCGTCCTAGATCGGCCACCACGGCGGGTTGCGATGCGAGCCTCCAGCGCCGAGGTCACGGGCGTCGGCATGGCAGGCGCTCGCACGGAAGAGCTCTTCGGCGAAGATGTCGGCGACGCGGGAACGCGCGTCAAAGGTGTTAGTACGCGCCTTCGCTTCCGCCGCCTCGTCCCCGCTGGCCTCACTGGCAGGCGTCGTGCGGAAGTGCTTGCCGTGCCAGGGCGTCGCGAGGGCGGTGGGGTCCGAAGCGGACTCGGGGGTCGTCGTGACTTCTGATTCGGACTCGGGCTCGGATGCCGTCGGAACCTCGGGCTCGGACGCAGGTGGCTCGTCCGGGGAAGCCTCGGCCGGGGCGGGACGGGATACCGCCTCCGCCCGCGCCCACACGCGCTCGAAGGCGTCCTGCGCGGTCTCGGGCGACTGCACGCAGAACAACGCAGCGCTGTTGTCGGCCATGCCGTCGACCACGCCCTCGCCGCCAAGCTCGCGCGAGCTCGCCCCCGTGACACGCGAGCCGCCCGCAATGTCGTCCCACCAGGACTCCCCCACGTCTGCCACCGTACCGTCGGAGCGCTCGATGACGGGAACGTCGGCCATCTGGACGCCCTCGAACCTGCTCGCCGCGTCGCCGATGAGCTCGGACGCCCCGGACAGACGCTCGGCGAGCACGTTCGAGACGCCGCGAGCACGCGAGGCCATGCGCTCGGCCAGGGTCGCGGCCCGCGCGTAGTTCGTGGCCACGCCCGCATACTCGTCTGGCGTGGAGGCGACAGCCGCCACGGACGGGGCCGTGGGGGCGCATCCCGGTGCCGCGGCGTGCGCGGCGGACAGGTCGGGAAAGTAGACGCTCGAGCCCTCGCGCCAGGCGCGTCGACGGGGCGTCGGCACGGCGTCGGCCTCGCCCTCCATGGGCTCGACCACGAAGTCGTGGCGGGCAGCTCCCTCGCCACGGCCCGCCTGGGGCTCCCCGCCCAAGGCGGCGCCTCGGGCGGCCACCGCAGAACGCTCGACGGCGCTTGCCACAGAACGCTCGGTAACACTCGCCACGCCACGCGCGGAGGCACGGGTAATGACAAGCGTCACGCAGCTCGCGACGACCGCGCCCGCAGCCGCCCCAGCAACAAACGCAAGCGCCGTATCCTCTCCCATGCCCATCCCCCGAACAACCGCACGCGCGATCGCGGATACACCTTCTGAGATTCTAGACGAGCCGACCGCGACCGTCCTCCAGAGACGCCCGGAACCGTCCCCTACGTCCTCCGTGCCAATATTATGTAAACTTGCAAACCCCTCGGGCGAGTGCCGTCTCGATGCCGACGCCCGTATAATGAGGGCTTGTGAACTCGACGCACCGGCCGGCCCCACGGCCACAGACTCAAGGAACGGTCACGTGAAGACAGTCCTTCGCATATTCGTGCGCGACCTGAAGCGCATCCTCAGAAACCCCGTCGCCATCGTCATCGCGCTCGGCGTCGCCGCCATCCCCTCGCTCTACGCCTGGATCAACATCCTCGCCAACTGGGACCCGTACAACAACACCTCCACGGTGCCCATCGCCGTCACCATCAAGGACACCGGGGCAAACGTCGAGGGCGTGGGCTTCACCAACGCCGGCGACATGATCCACGACGAGCTCGAGAAGAACGACCAGCTCGACTGGATCTTCGTCGACGACGAGAACGAGGCCAAGGAGGGTGTGAGCGACGGGCGCTACTACGCCGCCTTCGTAATCCCGAACGACTTCACCTCCTCGCTCGCCGACGTGCTGCAGGGCAACACCGACAAGGCCCATATCGCCTACTACGTCAACGAGAAGGTCAACGCGATCGCCCCCAAGGTCACCGACACCGGAGCCACCACGCTGGAAGACCAGATAACCCAGCGCTTCGTGGGCGTGGTGGGAAAGGCCATCGCCGAGAAGCTCCAGGCGGCCGTGGGCGACGCCGCCGCGAAGGCCGACGAGGCAAACGCGAGCCTGCTCGGCGGGCTTCGCCAGGAGCAGGCGTCGCTCCAGGCGCTCGCCAGCGAGCTCTCGGGGGCGGGTTCCACCATCCAGTCGTCGCGCGACGCCATCGCCCAGGCGCGCTCCACCCTCTCCGACCTCACCGGCACCACGAGCTCGCTTCAGAGCTCGCTCAATGACGCGCTCTCCAACCTCTCCGACACGCGCAAGAAGTCCCAGTCGCTCACGGCCGACCTGTCGCGCGCGCTCGGCACCTCGGTCTCCACTCTCTCGGGCATCTCCTCGGGCGCCAGCTACGACATCGGCCAGATCACGGGCGAAATCGGCTGGGCCCAGGGGCGCATCGACGCGGCCATCTCCGAGATCCGCGCCGTGAACGGCACCGTCCAGAGCCTCAAGACGACTCTCGAGACGGCCCGCAAGACCACGGCGTCCATCAAACTGCCCGACGGCTCGTCCATCGAGACGCAAAAGCAGCTCACCACCGAGCTCGACCAGGAGATCTCGGTGCTCGTCACGCTCTCCGACAACCAGCTCGCGGCCCTCGACAAGCTCCAGACGATCTCCGACGACGTAAAGAGCGGTGCCGACTCGGTGAGCAGCCTCTCGTCCTCGGTCAACGGCGCCGTCCAGCAGGGCACCAAGGCCCTCGCCGACCTTCAGTCGTCGCTCGCCTCGGACACGATCCCCGGCCTCTCGTCCTCGCTCGACTCGTTCTCTGACGCGGGCGGCAGGCTCGCGGGCACCGTGGGAGCCCTCTCCCCCATGCTCCAGCAGGCCGACGGCACCCTCGCCGAGCTCGACACCATCCTCCAGCAGGGACAGGCCACGATTGACCAGACCACCTCGGCCCTCTCCGACGCGGCGGGCAGGGTGGGGTCGCTCGCCGACGACGTGGCCGGCCTCCAGAGCCTCGACTCCTTCTCCTTCGTCCAGGGCGTCCTCGGCCTCGACCCCGAGCAGACCGGCGACATCGTGGGCTCGCCCGTCGAGATGGTCTCCAACGCCATCTACCCCGTGGCGAACTACGGCACCGGCATGACGCCCTTCTACACCAACCTCGCCCTCTGGGTTGGCGGCTTCGTCCTCGTGGCCATCTACAAGCTCGAGGTCGATGCCGAGGGCGTGGGGCCCTTCAAGCCCTGGCAGGGATTTCTCGGGCGCTGGCTGCTCATGATCCTCATCGGGCAGCTGCAGGCGCTCATCTGCTGCATCGGCGACCTCGTGATCGGCGTGCAGGCCGTGAGTCCCACCGCCTTCCTGTTTGCGGGCATGGTTTGCTCGTTCGTCTACGTGTCGTTCATCTACTCGATCTCCATCGCCTTCAAGCACATCGGCAAGGCGCTCGCCGTCCTCATCGTCGTGCTGCAGATCCCCGGCGCATCGGGGGCCTACCCCATCCAGCTGCAGCCTGGCTTCTTCCAGGCCATCCACCCGTGGTTGCCGTTCACCTACGGCATCAACGCCATGCGCGAGGCAATCGCCGGCTTCTACGGCTCCTACTATGCCCAGAACCTCCTCGTGCTTGCGCTCGTCCTCATCCCGGCCGTCCTCATAGGCATCACGGCGCGCAGGCACCTGCTCAACATCAACGCCCTCTTCGACCGTCGCCTCGCCGAGACGGACATGATGGTCACGGAGCGCGTGGGCATGAAGGGCTCCTACTTCCGCCTCTCCACCATCGTGAAGGTGCTCATGGACTCCGGCAGCTACCGCGAGGTCTTCCTCAAGCGCGCCGCGCAGTTCGAGCTCGCCTATCCCACGCTCGTCAGGCGCGGCTTCTGGGCGCTGGCCGTCATTCCGCTGCTGCTCACGATCCTGCTGTTCGTCCTGCCCGCGAAGTTCTTGCTGCTCATCCTCTGGATCTGCTCGTGCGTAGGCATCTGCACCTACCTCATCGTGGTCGAGTACCTCCACAGCCGCGTCGGCCAAAAGACGACCCTCGCCTCGATGAGCCGCGCCGAGCTCTACGACCTGCTCGACGACGAGCTGAGAAGCGAGCTCATGGCCTTCGCGCCCATCCAGAAGATGCAGCTCGAGCGCGAGGCGCGGCGAGACGGCATCTCGGTCACGATCGACGACGACGGCGCGGGCGACGACTCGGCGGCGAACGGCGGCACGACGTCGGACGACGGCACAGACGCCGCCGCGACCACGGACGAGACGGACGCCCACGTCCCACGCGACGAAGACGGAAAGGACGGTGACGCACGATGAGGAAGACCCTGCGCTTCATACGCCGTGACTTCAACCAACTTCGAGGCAACGTAATCGCCCTCGTGGTCATCTTCGGTCTCATCATCGTCCCGTCGTTCTACGCGTGGTTCAACATCGCCGGCAGCTGGGACCCCTACGGCAACACCGGCAACCTCAAGGTGGCCATCGCCAACACCGACGAGGGCTACACGAGCGAGCTTGCGCCCGTCGACATCAACTTCGGCGAGCGCGTCGTGTCTGACCTGCGCGAGACCGAGACCTTTGGCTACGTGGTCACCGACGAGCAGGACGCCATCGAGGGCGTGCGCTCCGGCGAGTACTACGCGGCCGTCGTGATCCCGCCCGAGTTCTCGCGCGACCTCATGAGCACGCTCTCCGACAGCCCCACCCACCCGCAGGTCGACTTCTACCAGAACGAGAAGTCCAACTCGATCGCCACCATCGTGACCGACAAGTCGGCCACCCAGATCGAGGAGGACATCGACAGCTCGTTTGCCCGCTCGGTCGTCGACGTGCTCGCCGGCGCGCTCGACGAGTTCGACGGCCTGCTCACCGACGACCAAGTCATGCAGGCGGCCAACAAGCTCGACGCGGCCATCTCGGGCTCGGTCTCCACGCTTGGCGACCTGTCCAAGAACGTGCGCGCCTTCGCCTCGATCGTCGACTCCACGCAGAGCCTTCTCGACAGCGGCTCCGGCCTCGCCTCCACCTCGCTGGGCTCGGCCGCCGACGTGAGCGCGTCGCTCCATGACACGGCCGACGGCATCCGCGGCGTGGGCAGCACGCTCGACGGGGCAACCGACTCGATCAACGACGCCCTCACCAAGAGCGTCGCCGGCGTCGACGGCATCTCGAGTTCCGTCGACAACGCCTTCGCCACCGCCGACGGGCAGGTGGACAAGCTCACGGACGGCCTCTCGAAGGCCAGGGACTCGGTCGACGCCCAGATCGACCTGCTCCAGGAGCTCTCCGACCGCCTCGGCGGCACCGACACCCTCTACAAGGGCTGGGAGGAGAGCTTCTCGAAGGACAAGGATGGCGTCAGTGCCAGCTACGACGACGTCCACGAGGTACGCCTCACCATCCAGGGCATCAACCAGCGCGTACAGCAGGCGCTCTCCGAGCTCAAGGCCCTCTCCTCCGAGCTCCAGAAGACCATCGACGACCTCAACCAGGGCAAGACCGACGCACACACGGCAAAGGACAAGATCCAGGGCCAGGTGAGCGACGCCAAGAAGCTCATCGACGGGCTCAAGGGCGACTACGACGCCGACGTGCGCCAGTCGCTTGAGAAGCTCGCGAACAAGGTCGACCAGACCGCCGTTAGCGCCGATACCATCCTCGCGAGCCTACGTTCCACGCTCGACGCGGTGGACGGAGCCGGCAAGACCGCCGCGAGCTCGCTCGCGAGCGGCAAGGACTCGCTTGCCAAGACGGCCGACGAGCTCGACCAGACCGCCGCCAAGCTCTCCGATCTCGAGGGGCAGCTCTCCTCCGCGCTCAACTCGCAGAACGTCCAGCTTGTGCGCGACGTGCTGTCCGGCGGCGCCGCCAACCTCGCCGACTTCATCTCCGCGCCCATTAGCATCGACCGCAATCCCATCTTCACGGTCGAGAACAACGGCAGCGCCATGGCACCCTTCTACACCACGCTCTCCATCTGGATCGGCGGCGTGATCCTGTGCGCGCTGGTTGCCGCCACGCCCTCCGAGCGTGCGCTGCGCGAGACCGGGTGCGGCCACGGCCAGTCCTACGTGGGACGCATCTTCCTGTTCCTCGTGGTTGGTGCCATGCAGACGCTGCTCATCTGCGGCGGCGACCTCTTCTTCCTCGGGGTGCAGTGCGCCCACCCCTGGCTCTTCGTGCTGGCATGCCTGCTGTCCTCGTTCGTCTACGTCAACATCATCTTCTCGCTCACCGCGTCGTTTGGCGACGTGGGCAAGGCCATCGCCGTCGTGCTCATGGTGCTACAGGTGGCGGGCTCGGGCGGCACCTTCCCCCAGCAGATGCTGCCCCAGGGCTTCTTCCAGGCGGCCTACCCCTACCTGCCGTTCGTGCACAGCGCGAACGCCCTGCGCGCCGCCATGTTTGGCATCTATCAGGGCGACTACTGGCACGAGCTCGCGATTCTCCTCTCGTTCGCGATTCCGGCGCTCGTGCTGGGCCTTGTGCTGCGCCGCCCCGTGATACGCCTCAACCACTGGTTCGAGCACAAGCTCGAGGAGACCAAGCTCATGTAGGGATGGCCTGCGGGCCTTGCGGGTTCTGCGGCGCCTCAGCACGTTGATGTCCGCGCTCCGATATGCCGCGCTCCGCTATACCGCACACACTGATGTCGCGCGTCGACGCCGCATGCCGATCCCCCGCGCCGATTTCAGCTCTCCGATGCCCCGGATTCCGTTGTTTGTACGGTCGACGGGGTGCGCGTCTCAATTCGCCCTCGCCACTGCCCCGGATGCCGCCGTTTGTACGACGACCAGCCGCCTCACCCGTGGAGTCCGAGACTCGCACGCCACGTTTCCCCGCGTCAGAGGGTCGCTGCCCGCACTTGGACCTCGCACCCGTCCGCACGGGCAGAGCCGGTCGTACATTCAGCGACATTCGGGGCATCAGCAAGCCCACCGCCAAGCGCAAGCGAGCCATATCGTACATTCGGCAGTATCCGGGGCATTCACATGAGTCGTTCACGATCCCCTTTACCCGAGGCCAGCTGCCTCGTTTTACGTATACCGATACCTAAGGCCGATAAATACCTATAGTCCCGATAGGTTTGTTCCACCTATACTCCTCGCCAAGCAAATCCACGCGCCACGCCACACGCGGCGTCACCGACGCGAGGAGACCGCCGAGAGCTTCGGCCGGGACATCGTCAAGATCACGACGAACGGCAACTACCTGCTCATCGCCTCCGGGGCCCACTACGACTACTCGACCGGCCCCCACAAGTGGGACGGCATCTTCTTCACCACGAAGTTCTCCACCTCCGAGCCGCTCTCCCCCACCGAGCACGAGGAGTTCGTCCTGCCCTACCTCCATCGCACGGCCGAGGTGCTCAAGGGCCACACCTGACTCAACCTCCTGCACCTGCATGGCGTGGGCGGGCTCTACCTCGACGAGCTCGTGAAGCTCGACTACAACGCCTACAACTGGGAGAGCGTGGGCGAGGGGGCCACGAGCATGGCCGGGCCGCGCGAGTGCATGGGCATGATCTTCCAGCACTTCTCCCTGCTCGAGCGCCAGACCGTTGCCCAGAACGTCGAGTTTCCCAGCGAGAACACGGCTGGGACAAGGCACGGCGGTGCGAGAAGCGCGACGAGCTCCTCGAGCTCGTGGGGGTCTCGGGCAAGACGTCCTCCAACCCCGGGAGCTCTCCGGAGGCCAGAAGCGGCGCGTCGCCATCGCCGCGCACTGGCGCTCGACCCCGAATACCTGCTGTGCGACGAGGCCACGAGCGCCCTCGACCCCAACACGACCCGCCAGGTGCTGGCCCTCATCCGCCGGGTCAACGAACGGCTCGGCATCAGCACGGTCATCGTGACGCACGCGATGTCGGTCGTGAAGGAGGTCTGTGACGAGGTCTCGATCCTCGGCCGCAGCGCCATGGCCGACGTGGTGGGCGCAGGTGGCATCGGGGCCATCGCCCTCACCTTCGGCTACCAGAACTTCAACGACCAGATCATGCACGGCACCGTGCTCATCCCCGTTGTCCTCGTGCAGCTCATCCAGTACGCAGGCGACCGCATCTACCGTCGCGTCAAGTAGCGCAGACGCTGGTTTCGCCGACCACCCATTCACACGCACGTCGCACGCCTCGTCGCCCCACTCGGCCACGAACGCGAGTATGCCCGCACCGCGAAGGCGAAGTGCTGCGTGGACACCGAGAGCCTGCGCGGCGCGGTCGCCCTCCCCGAAGCCGCGCCGCCGCCCCAGCGCTCCTCCAGCAGGTCGGCCTGCCCCGCCACCTGCCGCGCGTAGCTCATGAACTCGACGCCGTCGGCCGTGAGCTCGGCCCCGCAGCCGGAGCGCCGAAAGAGCCGCACGCATGCGGGCGTGTGCCCTTATGCTATCAACCCGCACCCATAGGCGCCCGCATGGTGGCACGGCACGCGCCCGCGCGGCAAATGCGGGGGCAGAAACGAAACGGGCCCCGCCAAGACGGCGGGGCCCGAAGGCAAGACGCGCGAAGACGACGGCCTACTGGTACTCGGCCACGTCAATCCAGCTGCGGAGGAACTCCTCCTCGCGCCCGTCGCGGTGACGGGCAAGCTCGCTGGCGGCGACGATGCTCGTCCAGCGACGCACCACCTGCAGCGGCATGTCGGCCATCTTGCAGAAGAGCAGCAGGTACCGGTCGGCCAGGCCAAGGTCCTCGAGCGCAAACAGCAGGTAGGTCATGGCCGCGTCTGCCGCCGGCGAGCCCTGCGTGGCGTGCGCCCAGTCGCAGACGTAGAGCAGTCCGTCGTCGCCCACGATGACGTTCGTCGGGTTGAAGTCGCCGTGGCAGACCTTGTTCTCGGCCGCCATGCCGTCGAGCCTGATGAGCAGCTCGTAGCGCGTGGTGGCGTCAATCTCGGTGAGCCCGTTGATCATGCGAGCGTACTTGTCGCGCTGACGGTTGAGCAGCGGCGCGGTGTGTCCGTTGACCTCGAGCTGCAGGCGCACGAACTGCTCGAGGTAGGCGTCGGCGTTCTTCTTGGTGTCGGCCTTCATACGCGCGGCGAGCGTCTCGCCGGGCACCTTCTCGGTCGCGAGCGCCCAGCCCTCCTCGCACTTCGAGACCTCGAGGATCTTGGGCACGCGGATGCCCGTCTCCTGGATGCGCGCCAGGTTGAGCGCCTCGTTGAAGACGTCGCTCTCGGGCTTGGAGACGTTGAAGACCTTGACGATGCGGTCGCCGCAGTCGTACACGACCTTGTTGCCGCGCTTGACCAGCTCGACCTTGCTCTCGGGAAGCTCCATGGCTCTCTCCCCTCCCTAGGGGTTTGGTTTGTGTCACTGTACGCCGCACTGCCCGTGGCAAGACTCACGGCCGCAAAGGCGTCGGCGGCCGTCACCACGCGTCGGTATGCGGACGGGACAAGGCGGGGCCGGCACGCACCGGCCCCGGACCGCTTCGCTAGTCCTCGTAGCTCTTCGGCTCGCGACCGTAGTAGGCGTCGAGGTAGAGCTCCTTGATCTCGCTCATGAGCGGGTAGCGCGGGTTGGCCGGCGTGCACTGGTCGTTGAACGCGTTCTCCGTCATCTCGTCGAGCGTGTCGAGGAAGCACTTCTCGTCCACGCCGTACTCGGCGATGGTCTTCTTGGCGCCGCAGTGGGCCTTGAGCTCCTCGATCTTGTCGACGAACTTCTCGAAGACCTCGTGGTCGTCCTTGCCGGTGACGCCGCAGAAGCGGGCGGCCTCGGCGTAGCGGGCGAGCGTGTGAGGATAGGCGTACTGCGGGAAGGTGCCCATCTTGGTGGGACGCTCGGCGGCGTTGTAGCGCATGACGCGCGTGAGGATGACGGCGTTGGCCAGGCCATGCGGGATGTGGTGGTAGGCGCCGAGCTTGTGGGCCATCGAGTGGTTGAGACCGAGGAAGGCGTTGGCGAAGGCCATGCCGGCGAGGCAGGAGGCGTTGGCCATGCGCTCGCGGGCCTCGGGGTCGGCGGCGCCCTTGTCGTAGGCGCGCGGCAGGTACTCGAAGACGAGCTTCATGGCCTTGAGCGCCATGGAGTCGCTCCAGTCGCTCGCCATGACCGAGACGTAGGCCTCGAGGGCGTGCGTGAGGACGTCGAGGCCGGAGGCGGAGGTAAGGCCCTTGGGCTGTGAGTCCATGTTGTTGGCGTCGACGATGGCCATGTTAGGCAGGAGGGCGTAGTCGGCGAGCGGCCACTTGATGCCCGTCTCGGCGTCGGTGATGACGGAGAACGGCGTGCACTCGGAGCCGGTGCCGGAGGACGTGGGGATGGCGACGAAGTAGGCCTTGGAACCCATCTCCGGGTAGGTGTAGACCCTCTTGCGGATGTCCATGAAGTCCATGGCCATGTCCTCGAAGTTGGCCTCGGGGTGCTCGTAGAGGACCCACATGATCTTGCCGGCGTCCATCGCCGAGCCGCCACCGAAGGCGATGATCACGTCGGGCTCGAAGCTCGAGAGAATCTTGGCGCCCTCGCGCGCGCACTGCAGCGTGGGGTCAGGGGCAACGTCCCAGAAGCAGGCGTGCTCGATGCCCAGCTCGTCGAGCTTCTGCTCGATCGGCTTGATGTAGCCGTTCTTGAACAGGAACTGGTCGGTGACGATGAAGGCGCGCTTCTTGTGCATGACAGAGCCCAGCTCGTCGAGCGCCACCGGCTGGCAGCCCCTCTTGAAGTAGACCTTCTCGGGTGCGCGGAACCAGAGCATGTTCTCCCGCCTCTCAGCGACCGTCTTGTAGTTGAGCAGGTGCTTGGGGCCCACGTTCTCGGAGACGGAGTTGCCGCCCCACGAGCCGCAGCCGAGCGTGAGCGACGGGGCCATCTTGAAGTTGTAGAGGTCACCGATGCCGCCCTGGGAGCTGGGGGTGTTGATGAGGATACGGCACGTCTTCATGGCCTCGGCGTGCCTGGCCATCTTCTCCTTCTCGGTGGTGGCCACGTAGAGCGAGCTCGTGTGGCCGGGGCCGCCGTCCATGACGAGGTGCTCGGCCTTGTCGATGGCCTCGTCGAAGGTCTTGGCCTTGTACATGGCCAGCACCGGCGAGAGCTTTTCGTGCGCCATCTCCTCGGCGGGGTCGGTGCTCGTGACCTCGCCGATGAGGATCTTGGTCTTCTTGGGCACCTCCACGCCGGCGATCTTGGCGATGGTGTAGGCGCTCTGGCCCACGATCTTGGCGTTGACCGAGCCGTTGATGATGACGGTCTTGCGGACACGGTCGAGCTCGGCGCCCTTGAGGAAGTAGCAGCCACGGGCCTTGAACTCGGCCTTCACGGCGTCGTAGACGTCGGCGAGCACGGTCACGGACTGCTCGGAGGCGCAGATCATGCCATTGTCGAAGGTCTTGGAGTGGATGATCGAGTTGACGGCGAGCTTGATGTCGGCCGTGGAGTCGATGATCGCGGGGGTGTTGCCGGCGCCCACGCCGAGGGCGGGCTTGCCGGAGGAGTAGGCCGCCTTGACCATGCCGGGGCCACCCGTGGCGAGGATGATGTCGGCCGAGCGCATGAGCTCGTTGGTGAGCTCGAGCGAGGGCTGGGCGATCCAGTCGATGATGCCCTCGGGGGCGCCTGCCGCCACGGCGGCGTCGCGGATGATGCGCGCGGCGTCGATGGTGCACTTCTTGGCGCGCGGGTGCGGGCTGATCATGATGGCGTTGCGGGTCTTGAGGCAGATGAGGCACTTGAAGATGGCCGTCGAGGTTGGGTTGGTGGTGGGGATGACCGCCGCAACGACGCCGTAGGGCTCGGCGATGCGCTTGTAGCCGAACTCCGGGTCGTCCTCGACCACGCCGCAGGTCTTCATGTTCTTGTACTTGTTGTAGATGTACTCGGCGGCGTAGTGGTTCTTGATGACCTTGTCCTCGACGATGCCCATGCCCGTCTCGGCCACGGCGTCCTTGGCAAGCGGGATGCGCGCCTTGTTGGCCGCGATGGCCGCCGCGTGGAAGATCTTGTCCACCTGCTCCTGCGAGAATGTGGCGAACTCGGCCTGCGCCTTGCGCATGGCCTGGAGCCGCGAGGTCAGCGCGTCGAGGCTGTCGATGACCTTTTCCGCCTTTGCCATTACTACCTCCAGAGATGTAGTGCGACGCGGGTGCGTCGCAGCTTGACCGATCGTTGACGCCGAGGCGCCTCCGGACGGCGACTTGCATAAACCGTCGGTACTTCGTGTCCCATAGTATGCGGTGGAGATGGCCCACGGCACCTGGCTCCGGTAAGCGGTCGGGGCACCTAGCTGCGGTTGTATAGCGTTCTCTAGACAAGACCTTACCTCTTTGAGAGCAAGTTGACTAGAGAACCATGAGCAGGAAACAAGCTCTTTGCATAGCACTGGTATCGGTTTGGATATTCGAGGAGGTATGGAGTCGTATCGTGTATATGATTCCGAGGGCTTGGGCAAATCCGGCGAACGGTAGGTCGAAGGCCGTGGGCGTCTGTTGTCCGCATGACCGCGGGCGGCGGGAAGCGCCACGTACGAGCGGGCCTATACTTTCCTCGAACCACCCGGAGCGGTTCGGCCGCGGGCCGCGATTCTGTCCCCAAAGGGAGGCGCCCTTGTTCGAGCCAACCGTCACCTACTCGCCCAACCCGAAGCGCTACGAGCATATGGAGTACGCACCTTGCGGCACCTCCGGCCTCAAGCTCCCCCGCATCTCGCTCGGCATGTGGCACAACTTCGGCGACATCACGCCGTGGGACCAGATGCGCTCCATCGTCTTCGCCGCCTTCGACAACGGCGTCACGCACTTCGACCTCGCCAACAACTACGGACCTGAGCCGGGGGCTGCCGAGCGCAACTGCGCCAGGCTCATCCACGCGTACTTCCGCGCCCACCGAGACGAGCTGATCGTCTCCACCAAGGCGGGATACGAGATGTGGCCCGGCCCCTACGGCGACCACGGGAGCCGCAAGTACCTGCTCGCCTCGCTCGACCAGAGCCTCGAGCGGCTCGGCCTCGACTACGTGGACATCTTCTACCACCACCGCCCCGACCCCGAGACGCCGCTCGAGGAGACGATGGGCGCGCTCGCCCAGGCCGTACGAAGCGGCAAGGCGCTCTATGTCGGGCTCTCCAACTACAACGGGGCGCAGCTCGAGGACGCGACGAAGGTGCTCTCCGAGATGCACGTGCCCTTCGTCATCAACCAGAACCGCTACAGCATCCTCGACCGCACGGTCGAGGGCAACGGGCTGCTCGAGGCCACAGCGCGTCTCGGCAAGGGGCTCATCTGTTTCTCGCCGCTTGCCAAGGGCCTGCTCACCAACCGCTACCTCGACGGCATCCCCGTCGACTCGCGCGCCGCGCACGACCCCCGCTTCCTGCACGCGACGGACGTGGAGCGCACACACGGCACCATCGTGCGTCTGAACGAGATCGCGCGGCAGCGCGGGCAGTCGCTCGCCGAGATGGCCGTCGCCTGGCTTCTTGCGCACGACGCCGTGACGAGCGTGCTCGTGGGCGCCTCCAAGCCCGAGCAGATCGTCGACAACGTTCACGCGCTCGAGAACACGACGTTCACGGCCGACGAGCTCGCTCTCATCGACGACGTCACCCGCAAGTAGCGCGCCGCCACACCACACGCGGCCAACCCAGCGCCGCCGTCACGCCGCATCGTCGTCGTGGTGGCGGCGCTGGGTTGGCGTACGTTGCCCAATAACGCCGTAGCTCGCTGACACGTACGCACGCGCACAAAGAAAGGGCGCCGACGTTGCCGCCGACACCCTTCCGGAAGGGGGGATCGCCCGCGCCGTGGGTGCGGCCGGACGCTCGCGGCGCCCGACACTCCCCCACGGGTTGGCTACTTCTTCTGCACGTACTTGAGGCAGTCGAGCGTGACGGCGACCACGATGATGATGCCGGAGAACACGAACTGCAGGTTGGTGTCGATGCCGAGAATCGTGAGCGAGTAGGTCAGCGCGGTGAAGATGAGCACGCCGATCGTGACGCCCGAAATCTTGCCGATGCCGCCGGTGAACGACACGCCGCCGACGACGCAGGCCGCGATGGCGTCGGTCTCCCAGCCCTGGCCGTAGGCGGCCGAGCCGGAGCCCATCATGCGGATGCACTCAAGCCAGGAACCAAATCCGTACAGGATGCCGGCGAGGATGAACACGCCGATGGAGACGGCAAAGACGTTGATGCCGGAGACGCTCGCAGCCTCGGGGTTGCCGCCCACGGCGTACATGTTCTTGCCGAACGTGGTCTTGTTCCAGATGAACCAGACGATGACGATCGCGGCGATGGCCCAGAGGATGATCGTCGGGAAGGTGCCGATCTTCGGAATGACCATGTTGGGGATCGAGGAGTCGATGGCGCCGAAGGAGACGCCCTTGGTGGCGTAGGTCACGAGGCCGAAGATGATGAGCATGTTGGCCATCGTCGAGATGAACCAGTGCATCTTGAAGCGCGCGGTGAAGAAGCCCGCAATCGCCGAGAACAGCGTGCAGAGGGCGATGTTCACGATGAGGGCGAGGATCACGCGGACGGGTACGGCCATGGTGGAGAAGTCAAAGGCCACGCCGAAGATGGTGCCGGTGTTGGGGCCCAGGTGCATGATCGCCGTCGAGACAACCATGCACATGCCGACCATACGACCAATGGAGAGGTCGGTACCGGTCTGGAGGATCAGGCCGGCGACGCCGAGCGCCAGGAAGATGCGCGGCGAGGCCTGCTGCAGAATGTTGAGGACGTTCTGCGTGGTGAGCAGCGAGGTGCCCTTGACCGCCGGGGTGATGGCGCAGAGCGCGGCAAACACGCACAGAATGGCGATGTAGAGGCCGTTGTTCAGCAGGAACGTGCGCGTGTTGAACGTGTAGCGGTAGTTCTCCCACTTCTGCGCCAGGCTCTCGCCGGGGGTGAACTTCGACATGCGGAGCAGGTCGATGAGGTGGTAGCGATGCACGAACGCCTCGTGCTCGCGGTCCTTGATGCGCTGGATCTCCTGCTGGTAGGTCACCTTGGCGTCGAACTGCTTGTTCTTGTAGACGTAGTTCTCTTCCTTGACCTCGGCCGAGTCGGAGATGCCGGAAAGGTTCTTCTGGTGCTCCTTCTCAAGCTGGGCGAGGTGCTTCTGATAGTCCACCTTGGCCTGCTCGCGCTCGGCCACGCAGCTCGCCTTGACGGCGTTCAGGTAGTCGGTGTCGAAGTGGGCCTTGAGGTAGTTCTCGGCGTCGGCGATGAGCTTGTCCACCTCGGGCTTATTGACGCTCTCGACCTTCTTTGCCTTTTCGACCTCGGCCTTGTAGCCGTCGATGAGCCGGGCCTGCTCGTCCTTGGAGAGCAGGCGGTCGGTCTTGGCCGCGTCGATGTTGCCCTGGAGCTGCACGACCTTGGTGGTGCCATCGGCGCGCAGGGCGTCTACCTTCTGCTGGATGGCGCCCACGTACTCGTCAATAGGCTTGAGAAGCTGCGCCTCCTGGTCCAGCGTTAGGATTTTTCCAGATGCTGCCATGTGTTCCATCCCCTTCTTACAAGTACTTGGCGCTCAGGCGCAGAAGCTCTTCCTGGTTCGTCTCCTTGGTGTTGACGATGCCGGAAAGCCTGCCATTGGACATGACGCCGATACGGTTGGTGATGCCGAGGATCTCGGGCATCTCCGAGGAGACGACGATGACCGTGGTGCCCCGCTTGGCCATGTCGATGATGAGCTCGTAGATCTCGTACTTGGCGCCGACGTCGATGCCGCGCGTCGGCTCGTCCATGAGGAAAACCTGCGGGTAGCGCTCGAGCCACTTTCCGAAGATGACCTTCTGCTGGTTGCCGCCCGAGAGGCTCGCGATGAGGTCCTCGGGGCCCATGCACTTGGTGCGCATGGTCTTGAGCTCCTTGTTGGTGGCCGTGGTCATCTTCGGGTCAGACAGGGCGACGCCGCTCTTGTACTTGTTGAGGTTGGCAATCGTGGTGTTGAACGTCAGGTTGCCCTTGAGGAAGAGGCCGTTGGCCTTGCGTTCCTCGGTGATGAGGGCAAAGCCGTAGTCCATGGCCTCGCGCGCGGACTTGAAGCTCATGAGGTGGTCGCGGAAGTAGATGCGGCCGGCCGCGCGCGTGCGGATGCCGAAGATCGTCTCGAGCAGCTCGGTACGACCGGCGCCCACGAGGCCGTAGAGGCCGAAGATCTCGCCCTTGCGGACGTCGAAGGTGATGTCCTGCAGGTGCGGGGCGTACTTGGTCGACAGGTGCTGGATCGACAGGATCGTGTCACCGGGATGGTTGTCCACCGGCGGGAAGCGGTTGTCGAGCGAACGGCCGACCATGGCGGCGATGAGCTCGTTCATGTTCGTGTCGCTCGTGGGCTTCGTCATGACGAGGTTGCCGTCGCGCAGCACCGAGACGTCGTCGCAGATCTCGAAGATCTCGTCCATCTTGTGCGAGATGTAGACGAGGGCGATGCCCTGCTCCTTGAGCATGCGCATCATCTTGAAGAGCTTGTCGACCTCCTGGGCCATGAGCGAGGAGGTGGGCTCGTCGAGGACGATGACCTTGGCGTTGTAGGAGATGGCCTTGGCGATCTCGCACATCTGGCGCTGCGAGACCGACATGTTCTTCATGGGCTGCGTGAGGTTCACCGTCATACCGAGCTTGCGGAAGAGGTCCGCGGCCTCCTTGCGCATGCGGCCCTCGTCGATGACGCCCATGCCGTTGACCGGGTATCGGCCAAGGTAGAGGTTATCCACGACGCTGCGCTCGAGACACTGGTTGAGCTCCTGGTGCACCATGGCCACGCCGTTCTCAAGCGCGTCCTTGGGGCCGGAGAAGTTGACCTCCTTGCCGTCCAGGAAGATCGAGCCCTCGTCCTTCTGATAGCTGCCGAAGAGGCACTTCATCATCGTGGACTTGCCGGCGCCGTTCTCGCCCATGAGCCCCATGACGGTACCGCGGCGGACATCGAGGTTGATGTGATCGAGCACGCGGTTGCGCCCGAAGGTCTTGCTCATACCCCGGATGGAAAGGACGACATCGTCTTGCTTGTCTGACATGTATTCACCCCTCGATTTCCTCGAAGTTCTTGCGGGGCCGCGCTCTGGGCGACCACACTGGAAGGGCTCGGGCGCAAGGCCGCGCGGCTCCGTTTGAAAGACGGCCCCAACGCACAAAGCCGAGGGGGAGGAATCTCGCCTCCCCCTCGTGCCTCACGCCAGTCGAGCCGGGAGCCTCAAACTCTTAGGAGTTGAGGATCTGGGTGTAGGAGGCACCGTCGTCGGTCTTGACCATGTTGATGGCGAAGGCGTCGTAGTCGCCCGGGTTGGTGAGCTTGTTGGTGACGGAGGACTCGTTCTGGCCGTCGCCGTCGACGTAGGAGACGTCGAGGTTAAGCAGCTTGTCGTACTTCTGGAGCAGCGGCTTGTACGTGGAGGACAGGAAGTTGTCGGCGGAGTTGTAGGTGTTCAGCCAGACCTTCTTCTTGGGGCTCTTGGACTCGTCGAGCTGGCCCTGGGCGTCCTTGTAGAGCGCCGTGGCGTCGATGAAGTCCTTGTAGTTGTCGGCCGTGACCTCGAGGTTCATCGCGTAGTAGGAGCGATCCTCCTCGCTGTACTTGTAGTCGTCGGACGACAGCTTGTTGCCGGCGTCGTCGGCCGAGGAGATGCCCGTGTTGATGTCCACGCCGTCGATGGCGTTGCGCAGCAGACGGAGCGTGAGGTAGGCCTGGACGGCGGGGTTCTGGGAGATGGTTCCGCCGTAGCCCTGGCCGATGGCCTCGACCGCGTCGGCGTTGGCGTCGTAGCCGAAGGTCGGGACCTTGTTCTCCTTGGACCAGGCGTTGAACATGGCCATGCCCATGCCGTCGTTGTTGGAGACGATGATGTCGATCTGCCCGCCGAAGGAAGCGGCCCAGGTGCCGATGGCGTTACCGGCCGTGGGGGCGTCCCAGGTGGCGCCGGCCTGCGTCTTCATCTCCTGCGAGGCGAGCTCGCGAATGGTGAAGGTCTTGCCGTCGACCTCGATCTTGCCGTCCTGGACGAGCGAGGAGGTGCCGTCGGTGTTGGTGCCCACGGCGTCGGAGACGATGTTGCCGTCCTTCTCGACGGCCGTGCCGAGCGCCTTGCGGCAGCCGCGCGTACGGGCGATGGAGTCGTTGTGGCCCACGTCGCCGATGGCGAGGACGTAGCCGATGATGCCGTCGCCGTTGCGGTCGATCTCGGCGGCGTGCGCCTTGATGTAGTCGACGACCATCTGGCCCTCGAGCTCGCCGCCCTGGTTGGCGTCAAAGCCGACGTAGTAGGTGTTGGCGTTGAACTGCAGGGTCGCCTTGTCGAGCTCACCCGTGGAGGAGTTGGACGGCTGGCGGTTGTAGAAGACGACCGGCTTGTCCTTGTTGGCAACGGCGGAGCCACCGGCAGAACCGGTGGACGCGGTGTCCCCGCCACCACCGCAGCCGGCGAGGCCAAGGCCTGCGACGACGGCACCGACGCCGGCGAACTGAAGGAACTGACGACGCGACATGCTCATGGGGTTTCTCCCTTCCCTCAGGTCGCCTCATTGCGACCTGATTTCGAACTGTGGTCATCTTATGCGGGCAGGGTTCTAAAACGTACGGAGATTGTTAACGTACTCACGAACGGTCACTTACGACCGGTGGACGGTAAATCGAAGACATTTGCGCGTGCCGAGAAACATAAGCGGCCCCACCCGAATGGGTGAGGCCGCATACATACCCGTAAGGTAATGCTCCCTGCTACGCCGAACGCCGACGCGTGACGGTGGTCCGCTTCACGAGCTCGCCGGGGATGCGTATGGCCTCGACGGGGCCACCGTGCACCGCCCGGTCAAAGAGCACCCGACCGCGCTCGCGCATGTCGAAACGCACGGTGGTGAGCTCGTTGTGGGGCACGAGGCCCTCGAGTGAGTCGTCGACCCCCATGACGCTCACATCCTCGGGCACGCGAATGCCGTGGTCGCGCAGGGCCGCGATGACGCCAAGCGCCATCTGGTCGTTGGCAACGTACACAGCCGTCATCTCGTGGTCGCGGGCGGCAAGGCGAGCCCCAGCAAAGTAGCCGCTGTCGGCGCTCCAGTCGCCGCGCAGGGGCTCCGCGGGCTCGATACCGGCCTTCACGAGCTCGTCGTACCAGCCCGCCTCGCGAAACGCGGAGTGCGAGTGGTACGTGGGGCCTCCCACGAAGCGGATCTGCTCGTGACCGAGGGCCCGCAGGTAGTTCATGGCCAGCACCGAGCAGCCGTACTGGTCGGACTCGACGGTGGTGCAGCGCGGGTGCGCGTACATGGTCATGAGCACGGTGTTGAGGCCGGGCAGGGGCGTGAACCGCTCGAAGTCCTCCGGCAGGATGCCGAGGTTGACGATGGCGCCGTCCACGGGAAGCTCTCCGAGCCGCCTCGTGGCGTGCGTCACCGAATAGGGTGACTGCTCGGGCCCCATCTCGACCATGGTGACGGCATAGCCTTGCTCGCGCGCGGCGATGACCACGCCCTCGAGCGTTGACAGGTTGCCGGCCAAGGTGATGTCGAACGTGCAGAGCCCCACCGAGCGATACTGCCCCTCGCGCAGCGACCTTCCGGCGAAGTTGGGCCTGAAGCCCAGCTTCTTGATGGCATCGTTGACCTTCTCGCGAGTGGCGTCGCTCACGTTGGGCTGCCCGTTCACGACGCGCGAGACGGTCTGCTGGGAGACCCCCGCCTCGCGCGCCACGTCGGCCATGGATGCCGAACAGGACATGTTAGAGCACCTCAAGGAAGCGCATCTGGGCTGCCCGGCCCGCGTCGTCCCACTTGAATACGCCCGCGTCCTCAAGGACGTGGCCAAAGACGTGGCCCACCTCCTCACGGATGACGCCCTCGGCGTTGGCAGCGTCGAGCTCCGGGTGACGCTTGGCCACCTCCCGCGCCCATGCGGCATGCGCCGCACTCCTCGGGTCGCACTCGAGCTCGTCAAGCTTGCCTGAGAGCAGGTGCTCGCGCACGGCCCCAAGCTCGTCCACGAGGCGAGCCGGCAGGATGGCGAGGCCCATGACCTCGATGAGGCCGATGTTCTCCTTCTTGATGTGGTGCCACTGCGCGTGCGGGTGAAAGTCGCCGAGCGGGTTGGCCTCGCTCGTGACGTTGCAGCGCAGCGCAAGGTAGGCCTCGTAGCCGCCCTCGAGCGCCTCCCCGCCGCTCTCCCCCCTGCCGCTCGCGCGCCGGATGACGGGCGTCACCGTGTTGTGGGGCGTGCCGTCAGTGTCGTGAGCGCGCACGCCAACGGACTCGTCGGAGTAGCCGCGCCACGCGTCGATGACGTGCACGCAGGCGCTCAGCAGCTTGTCCCTGTCGAAGCTCCTCAAACGCAGCACGCTCATGGGCCAGAAGAGCACCTCGCCGGTGACCTCGGGAAAGCCCGCCATGGAGAAGCGCGTCGCGGTCTGGGCCCTCATCATGGGAAACTCGTGGTTGCCGCCCTGGAAGTGGTCGTGGGAAAGGATCGAGCCGCCCACGATGGGTAGGTCGGCGTTGGAGCCGATGAAGTACTGCGGCAGCAGGTCGACGAAGTCGAGCAGGGCAGTCAGGCTCGCACGGTCGATGTGCATGGGCCTGTGGTGCGCGCTCATGACGATGCAGTGCTCGTTGAAGTAGGCGTAGGGGCTGTACTGCAGGCCGTAGCGCTCAGCGTCGAGCGTGACGGGCACGATGCGCAGGTTCTGACGCGCGGGATGCGCCCCACCCGCGGCCGCGGCAGAGCGGCCGGGATAGCCCTCGTTCTCGATGCAGAGCTGGCAGGCGGGGTACTTCTCGCCCGTATCCTTGGCCTTGCCGGCGGCGGCGATGTCGCGCGGGTCCTTCTCGGGCTTGGAGCGGTTGATCGTGATCTCCAGGTCGCCCCAGCGCGTGGGCGTGTCCCAGGCTATGTTGCGCGCGATGGCGGCGCGGCGCACGTAGCCCACGTCGCAGCACATGCGATAGAAGCGGTCGGTCGCGGCCTTGGGAGAGGCAGCCCGGTCATCCTCGAAGCGCCGAACGACCTCGGAGGGACGCGGGGTAAGCAGGCCCATGATGCGCATGGAGACGCGGTCGCGACCACTCTGCGTGTCCTCGGCCGACCCGTTGGCAACGGCCGACTCGGCCAGACGGGCAAGGACGTCCTCAAGCGGGTAGGACGTGACGTCGAACTCAGCGTCGTCCGCACGTTCGACGGCGTCATCGAGCACCCAGGCGTCACCCGGGCCGGGGCCGGTGGCCCCTATGGCCTCGAGGATGGCGTTATAGGCCCAGACGCGATCCTCGCGGCCGATGAGGGCATCGTCGACCGCGTAGTCGACGAGCGACCTGATGTCCTCGCCTACAGCCATGCGGCACGCGCCCCCTCGTCGGAGATGTGGTAGTGACGGCAGCTGCCCTCGCCCAGCCAGGCGTCCATCTGGGAGATGAATCCGTCGACGGCGGCGGTGGGAACGAAGCACTGGATGGAGCCGCCGAAGCCACCCCCGTGGATGCGAATGGCGCCCCGGCCGTCGAGGATGTGCTCGGCCATGCCGAGGGCCGCCATGGCGGGCTGGAAGTCTCCGCCCGTAGAGACGTTCTGTAAGAACATGCCCGAGGAGGCGCCGGACTCGCGCGTCAGGCGCAGGAAGGCCTCGATGTCATGGGCGTTGAGCGCGTCCCAGCGACGGTCGACCAGGTCGTTCTCGTACCAGTAGTGGATGGCGCGCACGAGGGCGCGGTCGCCGAGCTTCTTGCGAACCTCGGGCAGCTTGGCGTCGAAGTCGGCGGGGTCGACCTCGCAAAGGCGCGCCTTGCCGAACTCGTGGGCAACGGCCTGCATCTCGACGGGCACGGCGGCGTAATCGTCGGTGAAGGGCGCGTGGTCGCAGCCCACGTCCACGAGCACGAGACCATAGCCTGCGGCGTCAAAATCGAAGTCGAGCTTGGCGGTCTTGGGCTCCGTCTGCTCGAAGTCCATGAAGGCGAGGCCTCCCATGCAGACCGAAAGCTGGTCCATAAGGCCGCAGGGCTTGCCGAAGTAGTCGCGCTCGGCCGCCTGGCTCATCTGGGCGAGCCTGACCGGGCTCACGGGCCCCTCGCCGCCCTCCCAGAGCGCCTCCATCACGCGCCCGTACAGCGCCTCGACAGCTGCCGAGGAGGACAGGCCGCCACCGGCGGGAATGGTGCTCGTGGAGGCAAGGTCAAAGCCCGCAGGCACACGCCCTGTTGCCGCCATGCCCGCTGCCATGCCACGCACGATGCCCGAGGAGCTGACGCGCTCGTCCTTGCGCGGCTCCAGCGAGTCGAGCGTGACCTCGAACGGCGGAAACGCCGCGTCTATCACGCGGACGACGTTGGTGCCGTTGGGAACGGCGATGCCCGCGACCGAGACGTCGAGCGCCCCGGCGACGACGTGGCCGCCCTCGTGGTCGGTGTGGTTGCCGGCGATTTCCGAGCGACCAGGGGCAACCGCCACCAGGGCGCGCCTGTCGCCGATCTCGCCGAACTGACGCTCAAACAGGCTCTTGACCTCGTCTATGCGAGCGGTTTCGATCCCAATTTCATGCTGCGTCATGAGTTGGCCCCCTCCTCCACATGCCCATGCGGATACGGATTGAATGTTAACGTTTAACACGCCTTGAAACCTAAAACTCTCCCCCCACCGTCATGACGTGGTTACCGAACGGTGGAGAAGCGATACGTGATGGTTGACTCAAACGGATGCCCCAGCTCGCACGTGGGCTGCGGCCACGCCGGATGGTGGGCGCAGTCCGGGTAGAACTCCGGCTCGACCGCAAACCCCGAGCGCGGCCCGTAAGAGGCGCCGTCCTTGGCGTTTTTGTCGCCGAGCCAGTTGCCGGTGTAGAGCTGGACTCCCGGATCGGTGACGGCAACATCGAGTACGCGTCCGCTGAGCGGATCCTCGGCGTGAAGCACCTGCCGGGGCGCACCGCCACTGACGTAGTCATCAACGCAGAAGCAATGGTCGTAGCCGCGAGCGCGCTGAATCTGCACGTCATCGGCCTCGACACGCTCGCCGAGTGCGTGGGGCTCGAGGAAGTCGAACGGCGTGCCCGCGACCGGCGCAAGCTCGCCCGTCGGGATCGACGTCTCGTCGATAGGAACGTAACGGCTCGCGAAGATGCGCACGAGCTGGCCGTCAACCGGGCCGGACGCATGCCCCGCAAGGTTGAAGTAGGCATGGTTGGTGACGTTCACGAAGGTTGGCGCGTCCGTCGCGACGCGATACGTGAGCGTAAGGGTGCCGCTGGCGGCAAGTGAGTACGTTGCCATGAAGCGCCGGTTTCCCGGCAGGCCCAGCTCCCCGTCTGCAAGCTCGCACGCAAGCGAAATCGAAGGACTACCCGCCTCGCCGTCTTCGGCGTGCTCGAGCGTCCAGAGCCGCTTGTGCAGGCCATGGGTAAGGCTGGTGTGGAGGTTGTTCTTGCCGTGCTCGTTCTTCTCGAGCTGGTAGTTGGCCCCGTTGACCACAACCGAGGCGTCGGCGGTACGGTTGGCCACAGGCCCGATCGTGGCCCCGAAGCAGGCGCCGTTCTCCCCTGCGTAGTCTATGAGACGGGAGAACCCGAGCACGACGTCGGCACGGTCGCCGTTACGGTCGGGGACGTCGACGCCCAGGAGGGTGGCCCCAAAGTCGCTCACCCGCACACGGACGCCACCTGCGGACAGCTGGTAGACGTGCGCCTCATGCCCGTCCTCGAGCACACCAAAGCTGGTCGTCTCGATCATCTCTGCCCCTTCTGCTCGTATCTGCACCGCCGTACCCGTCTCGAACCCTGCGAGTTGAAACGGGCACAGTACCATCAGTACATGTTAACGTACTCACAATGAGTAACAGGGACAGGCGTGTCGACGGTTCACCAACGGTCGCATTGGAGCGCTAAGCGGTAGAGACGCGTCTTGGGAACGGGAGTCAGAGCATACGAATCGCCCGGAGTCAGGCAGACGCTAGCAGCCGTCCCCGAGCTCGACCTCCAGCCGAAGCACGGCCGCACGGGCGTCCGTCGCGTCCGTGAAGTCGAGCGCGTGCGGCTCACCCTTCGTGGTGCGATAGGTCACGATGGGGCCAAACCCGCCCTCGAGCGTGCACGACGCACGGGCAAAGAGCGCGTCCTCGCGCAGCCCCGGATAGCGCACCTCGGCAACGGCGGGGTGGCAGGCAAGATAGCTGGCCACTACCTGGGCCACGTCCGAGGACGTACGCCAGCGCGCGGGATCGAGGCGGCGCTCGAGCTTCTTGAGATCTTCGAGACTGGGCATACGCTCCCCTTGTCGTGGTTACATGGCAAACGGCTCGTAGTAGAGGTCGTCAGCGCTTACGCCACGACCCAGCAGAAACGAGCGCCAGGCGCGCCGCGTCGGGCAGGGCCCGGCAATGAGGTAGACCGCGCCGGGGGCCATGGATGCGGCGACCCCGTCCTCCGAACGCCTACTTCCCGCCTTGAGCACAAGACGAAGATTGGAGTGGCTGGCCGCGAGCTCGCGCAGCGAATCCGCGTAGACCATGTCACGCTCGCTCCGGGCACCGTAGAGGAAGGCAACCGAGCGACCGGTATCCACATAGGCGGCAAGGAAGTGCCGGGGCACCGCGAACAGAGCGACGGCCCACAGCAGGGCGGGCTGACGTGCGGGACGATGAACCATGGGAGATACCTTCTCGTAAGGTAGTCTGAGCGGCGGTCTGTGCAAAGCGCCCCCAGGCTCGCGCATGAGCCCAGGGGCGCTTGTGGCGTCATATGAACGAAGCGGGGCGAAGCAACCTAAGCCCTAGCGGCGCTCGGCAATCTCGGCCGTCACGTCGGCAATGAAGTCGGCAAGGTCGCGCTGGACCGTCTCGTTGGAACGGTCGCGGACGGAGATGTTGCCGGCCTCGGCCTCCTTCTCGCCGATGATCAGCATGTACGGCACGCGGTCGATGGAGCGGGCCTCGCGGATCTTGTAGCCGATCTTCTCGTCGCGGTCGTCCACCTTGACGCGGACCTTGGCGTCGCGGAGCTTCGCGGCGACCTCGTTGGCATACTCGCGGGTCTTCTCGGAGACGGGAAGCACCTTGACCTGCAGCGGCGAGAGCCACGTGGGGAACTTGCCCGCGTACTCCTCGGTAAGCATGCCAATGAAGCGCTCGAAGGAGCCAAAGCCCGCGCGGTGAATCATGATGGGCTGCTTCTTGGAGCCGTCGGCGTCGGTGTACTCGAGCTGGAAGTTGTGCGGCAGCTGGAAGTCGAGCTGGATGGTGCCGCACTGCCAGGTACGGCCGAGGCAGTCCTGCAGGTGGAAGTCGATCTTGGGGCCGTAGAAGGCGCCGTCGCCCTCGTTGACGGTGTACTCGACGCCCATGGCCTCGAGCGCGGCCTTGAGGCCGGCCTCGGCGTTGGCCCAGTCCTCGTCGGAGCCCATGGAGTCATCGGGGCGCGTGGAGAGCTCGACGCGGTACGGGAAGCCAAACTGCGCGTAGTAGGCCGTGATGAGGTGCGCGACGTCCGTGACCTGCTCGGTGATCTGGTCAGGACGGATGAACAGGTGCGCGTCGTCCTGCTGGAACTGACGGACGCGGAAGAGGCCGTGGAGGGCGCCCTTGAGCTCGTGGCGGTGGTCGATGCCGGCCTCGGCGAGCTTGAGGGGCAGGTCACGGTAGCTGCGCGGCTTGTGCTTGTAGATGAGGCAGGCACCCGGGCAGTTCATCGGCTTGATGGCATAGTCCTCGTCGTCGATGACCGTGGTGTACATGTTCTCCTTGTAGTGCTCCCAGTGACCCGAGGTCTCCCAGAGCTTGCGGGAGAGGATGATCGGGGTCTGGACCTCCTGGTAGCCAAACTTGGCCTGCATCTCGTGCCAGTAGTCCATGAGGGAGTTCTTGACGACCATGCCGTTGGGGAGCCAGAACGGGAATCCCGGGCCGGCGTCGTCCATCATGAAGAGGTCCATCTCGCGGCCGATCTTGCGGTGGTCGCGACGGGCGGCCTCCTCGAGCATCTTGAGGTGCTCCTCCAGGGCCTCCTTCGAGCCGAACGCGATGCCGTTGATGCGCGTCAGCATCTTGTTGTCCTTGTCGCCCTTCCAGTAGGCGCCAGAGACACCGGTGAGCT
>OIXX01000418.1_pt1 | contig 26699 bp, 19 predicted proteins | sample 1588161 | NCBI WGS metagenome assembly OIXX01 (sample SAMN03283274) | human gut metagenome | biome: human-associated habitat; material: feces | host: Homo sapiens | place: Peru | collected 2012
GACTGAACATACGAGAAACCTTTCGCTCAGTCTCCAAGAAAACGTCCGCAGCCCCGTGCCGCTGCCGATCGACATGTGGCTGAAGATCATCGCGGTCGGACAAATGCGCGGTTAGAGTTCTTTGGCTCGGTAGATGCGGATGGCTATAAGCATGGAGCCAAAATATGCGAGCAGACACAGCACGGCGAGAACAAGCGCCGTATGCCACCAGATCATCAGGAAATCGGTAATATTCAGCAAAAGCCATTGCCAGTCAACAGGCAATCGGGCCAGCAGCGCAATGACGGCATACAAGCCAACCATGACCGCGACAGAGGCCACCATCATCTTGCGGAAGGTGAACCGGTATGCACAGGCCAGCAGCACCGACCCAAGAATGATAGCCAAAGCGAAGATGAAAGCACCTGCTGCCAAGGTACCGATCCACCCCATATCTGCTATATCGCCAAAGACAATGAAGACGCCGCCGCATATCACCACGTCCAAAGCCCAGAGCAGGCCAACCACCAACAGAAAAAGGTACCGACCTACAACTTGTGCAGTGCGTGAAACAGGAATCAGCCCTCGCATGGCACTGTGCCCTGCAGATTCCTCGGATGACGCAGGCCCCAATGCACTCATACATGCCATCGTCGATGCCAGACCTCCGAGTCCGCCCATCAGACCACTGGCAACGTGTTCATCGACGTGGGTCGATATCATCGCCAGCGATACCACGATAGACAGCACCGGGAGAACCAGCAGAAATACCATATTCGCCACGCTAAACAGACCCATCCCGACACAATCGAATCGACATTGCTTTACTACGGATTTCCAGTTCATCGTCACCATTCCCTTGAAGCAAATATGCGAGAGGCAATTACATACGAGATTCCATATGCCACAACCGTCGTTGTCAATACCGCAATAACCAGCCACAATCGTTGCGCGATGATGGCATTCGCGGCATGGGCCAATCCTCTGGTCACCGAAGCAGGCAAAATAGATAGCAGTATGGATACAGCCAATGCAACGACATAGATCACCATCATCGTGACTTGAAGACCGCCTAGTTTGGTCCACAGATAACCCGTGGGCACGATAAGCGCGACCATCAGCGCGGTGCAGAAACCTCCCAACGGCGCCGCCCACAGATTGCCCGCGAATGACCAATCCGGATTGACCAGCACTTGCAACCCGTCAATCAGAACAATCATCGCTATCGACAATACGGAAATCACCAATCCAACCACATATCGCGCGGCCACCTGACTCTTCCTCGAAGCCGGAATAATGCCACGAAGTCGATATCCGTTCTGTAAGTCAGCAACCGCCATGGTCAGCACCCACATGGCGCAGGTGAATACCGTCATGATGACACCCATGCGATAGCCGAAGCCATCACCATAAGCTTCACCTTGAAAGATGACGGAGAACAACGGTGCCAACAACAACGAGAGCACAGTCCGTACGTCGACGCACAGGTAGGCCATATCGACGCGCAATGCAGTGGTCAATGCATGTTGCCGAGACCGCGACACCCTCAGTATTGCCTCCATGGCCGCTCACCTCCCGCTCAAGTCACGATTGGAATCATGGGCATTGGTCAGTCGAATGATGTCATCAATGGAAGCCGATTCAACGACAAGCCCCGAAACCACCGACGCAACAGCATCAAGCCTGTCTGACCGGACCAGCGCATCGAATCCGGTGGCATACGTATGTGAGCCCAGCACTACGTCCGCAGGCAGTTGTGCCAGTTCGTCTGGACCGCCCTTAATCAGGCGGAACGATTCCTCAAACTCGTCTTTCGGACCGGTGTAGTAGAGACGGCCATCGGTGATGTAGGTAATGAAGTCAGCAGCACGTTCGAGGTCGGCAGTGATATGGGTGCTGAACAGTACCGAATGTTCGCCATCCTCAATGTAGGCATGCAGTATATCCATGAGTTCGTCGCGGGCAAGCACATCGAGTCCGCTGGTCGGCTCGTCGAGAATCAGCAGCTTGGCATCATGACTCAATGCGATGGCCAGCATCAGCTTCATCTGCATGCCGCGGGAAAGATCCTTGATATGTTTCTTGCCGTTCTGTGCGTCACCAAGGCCAAAAGTATCCAGATACTTGTGATAGCATCCACCGTCCCATGATGGATACAGTGGCGCAACGATACGTTCAATGTTCTTGACTTGCCACATTTCATGCATGTAGCTGAAGTCAAACACCACGCCGAGTTGTTCTTTGACGAGCTCCTCGTTGGCGATGTTGTCGAGGCCGAGCACGTGAATCGAACCGGCATCGCGGTGGATCATGTTGAGGATGAGTTTGATGAGGGTGGATTTGCCGGCGCCGTTCGGGCCGATCAGTCCCATGATGTAGCCCTTGGGCAGGTCGAAGGTCACGTCGTCCAGCGTGAAGCCGGAATCATAGTGTTTGGTGACGTCGGTGACCTGCAACGCCATCGCGTCGGATTCGGATATGGCGGTCATGTCCATGGTCCTTTCTTGAGGTTATTCCTTGCGGTATTCCTCTTCGAGCATGCGGTCTAATGCGTTCAGCGGAATGCCGGCGGCTTTGGCGCCCCGGCTTGCCTCGGCCAGGCTTTCACGAATCTGGGTTTCGAGCTGACGTTGCATCAGTTCGTTGCCCTTGTCCATCACGAAAGTGCCTTTGCCTTGAATGTTCTGTACCACGCCCTCATCGGCCAGTTCGTTGTACGCCCTGGTGACGGTGAGTACGGAGATGCGCAGCTCCTTGGCGAGTTTCCTCAAGGAAGGCAGGGCCTCGCCCGCCTTCAACTCGCCGCTGAGCACCGCCGAACGGATTTGGGTTTTGATTTGCTCGTAGATGGGTTCACCGGACACGGATGAGATGATCAGTTTCACCTATGCCCCTTTCGATTGTGGTTGACTAGCACCCCAGCTGTTTAGCTGTTATACAACACAGTATAACTGTTCTGCTTAACTGTCAAGGTGTGTTACATAACAGCTAAACAGTGAACAAACACCTCGCCAACATACAGTGTCGAAACATGGGCCACGCCTACAATGGCCTCGGAAAGGGGCACCTATGCCAAACAACGCCGTTACGCCGACAGCCCCGCCAGCGGGGGGCGTAACTTTTTTTATCACAGCACGCGCGGGGCGTCGTGGAAGTCGAAGAGGACACCGTCGGCCAGGTGGCAGATTTCGGGCCAGTCGGAGGCGGAGGAGTCGTCGTGCATGGCCCAGACCTTCATGCCGACCGATTTGGCCGACTTCATGCCGACCAGCAGGTCTTCGAACACCGTGCAGTCGGCCGGTGCAGCACCCAGGCGCTTGGCGGCGAGCAGGTAGACGTCGGGCTGGTCCTTGCCGACGTCGTTCGCATCATCGACGGAGACGATATCGTTGAACAGTTCGAACATGCCGACGTGGCGTAGCGCCGGCTCACGCAGATGCGGGGGCAGCGAGGTGGCGACACCCAGTTTGACACCGGAGGCTTTCAGATCGCGCAGATAGTCAAGCGCGCCGGGTTTGGCTTCGACCGTGGTGGAATAGGCGACGCTGGCCATGTCGTCCCATTCCTGCATGAGCTCTTCGGGCGTGTCTGTAAGGCCGAAGCGTGCGATGGTGTATTCGGCGATCTGGCGGAATTGCATGGCGGAGACTTTGGTCATGTAGTCGGGCGGCACTTCGATTCCGCGCTTGTTCAGGAAGTCGATGTCGACTTGGTCCCAGACTCCCATGGAGTCTAGGAGGGTGCCGTCGAGGTCGAATATGGCGGCTTTGGCCATTTGCTAATCTCCTTCTTCTTCAACCACTCTCAGTCGCCTGCGGCGCCAGCTCCCGCCAGCGGGAGCGTAAGCCGGGAATCGGATAGGAGTTCTCGGGCGTGGTCTAGTGAGGCTTCGGATTCGCTGCCGGAGAGCATGCGGGCGATTTCGTGGACGCGGGTTTCGCCGTTGACTTCGGCGATGGTGGTGACCACGCCCAAATCGTCGTCATCGGCATCCGGCGGCTCCTTGGTGACCACGAACTGCGCGTCCGCCCACGAGGCGACCTGCGCCAAGTGGGTGACGACGATGACCTGCGCGCTGCGGGCCAGCCGTGCCAGACGTTTGCCCAGTTCGACCGCGGCCTTGCCACCCACGCCGGCGTCAACCTCGTCGAAGATGAAGGTCTGGTCGGCACCGCCGCGCGTGTCGGCGGCCACCAGTTCCAAGGCCAGCATCAGTCGGCTCAGTTCACCGCCCGAAGCGCTTTTGCCCATCGGCAACTGCGGCGACCCCTCGAACGGCGTAAACAGGAACGCGATATCGTCGCGACCATATGGGCCGAGCGGATCATCGGCCTTGTCTCGCGGCGTGACGCGCACTTCCAAGGAGGCGCCCAGCATGGCGAGCGAGCCGAGTTCTTCAGTGACGCGCGCGCCCAAGTCGGCAGCGGCAGCCACGCGCGCGGCGCTCAGCACGTCGGCGGCGGCGAGGGCCGCAGCGTACAGCGTCTGCCGTTCGGATTCGAGTTCGGCGACCTTTTCCGGCGAGGCGTCCAGATCCTCCAGATCGAACGCCGCCTTGTCCCGCCAAGCGAGCACGTCGGCCAAGGTGGGGCCCCACCGACGGGTGAGGTCGCCAAGCTCGTGGATACGGCCGTTGATCTGGTCCAGATCCTCCACGCTGCCTTCGTCGCCCAGCTCCTGGCTCAGGGCGAACACCACGTCGCCCAAATCGGCATTGATGGATTCAAGCCGATCGGCCTGCTCGGCGAACGTGCCGCCGACGCGAATCGCGCGCAACGAGGTCACCGCATGATTGATGAGTTCCACGGCCGAAGCGCCGTCGGCGGCATCCACATCCACCTGCGAGGCATCCAGCGCGCCCAGCGCCGAACCCACGCCTTGGGCGATGTCGGCCGCGTTTTCGATGCGTTCGCGGCACGCCTTCAGCTCCTCGTCCTCCCCCGGCTGCGGGTCGGTTCGGTTGATGCGGTCGATGGATTCGCGCAGGTAGTCGGCCTGTTGGCGGGCAGAGGATTCCTGCGAGCGCAGGCGTTCCAGCCGCTCATCCATGGCGGCCAGCGCATCCCACGCCTTGCGGTAGGCGGCCAGTTCGGCTTCGTCTCCGGCCACCCGGTCCAGAAACTCGCGTTGCCGTGCGGCGGCCGCGATTTTCAGCTGATCGGTCTGGCCATGAATGGTAACCAGTTCGCCGGCGATGGCCCCCAGCACCGAACGCGGTACGGACTTGCCGCCGAGCACGGCCCGCGAACGTCCGGAAGCGCGTACGGTGCGGGAAAGGAACAGTTCGCCGTCTTCGGGGTCGACGCCCGCGTCATGGGCTTTGGCCACGGCCGCGGCAGCACCGGTGAGCCCGCTGTCAGAATCGTCAGAACCGGCATCGTCACCGGCATCGTTGGTGTCGCCGGAATGTTCAGATGCGACGGCATCATCCGAGAGCGCGAAAATCGCCTGGGCCCAAGCCTCGTCCGCCCCGGCCGAGACGCGCGAGGATTCGGCGGCCCCACCGGAGACCAGTCGGATCGCGGAGAGCAGCATGGATTTGCCGGCGCCGGTCTCACCGGTGATGGCGGTCATGCCTGCGGCCGGCGCAATGGCGGCTTCTCGAATCGGCCCCAGATTGCGGATATCGAGTTCTTCGAGCATCAGGCTCCTGCCTTGCCGTCGCGTTCGCCCGGCTTGTCGGGCTCGGTACCAGCGACACCAGCGTCACCGGCAACGCCAGCCGCATACGCGGCCGCCGGGAACGTGTGCCCGTGATGCAGCGGCTGGCTCGAGGCCTCGTTGCGCGCGTGCTCGCGCCAACCGACCACGGGCAGATCGAACTTGGAGACCAGACGGTTGGTGAACGGCACGCCGGAGAGTCGGGCGAGGCGCAAGGTATCGCGCGATTCGCGCACCATGACGCGCGTACCCTGCGGCAGGGCGCGCTGGCGGCGGCCATCGCAGCAAATCCAGCCTTCGGACATGGATTCGTCCAGAATATCGATGGTGAAGGTCGAGCCGGAGCCGATGATCAGCGGCCTGGCGAACAGGGCATGCGCGGCCAACGGAATCAACTGCAGGGCCTTGACGTTCGGCCACATGACCGGGCCGCCCGCGGAGAAGGCGTAGGCGGTGGAACCGGTGGGCGTGGAGACGATGACGCCGTCCGCGCCGAACGAGTTCATTTCCACATCGTCCACGCGGATGGACAGTTCGACCATCTTGCCCCGGTCGGCGCGTTCCAGCGTGATGTCGTTCAGCGCCCAATCCTCAATGGGCTTGGCGGCGCCAGGCAGCCAGACGTCCACATGGGCGATCATGCGTTCGTCGATCGAATAGTCGTGGGTGGCGACCCGGCGGATCGCCTCGTCGATCTGGAAGCTTTCGAATTCGGCCAGGAAGCCGACATGCCCCATGTTCACGCCGAGAATCGGCACCTGGGTGCAGTGGACGAGTTCGGCGGCGCGCAGTATCGTGCCGTCGCCGCCCAGGACCACGACGATTTCGGTGTCGTCCGACACGCACGGCGGCTGCACGCCGAAATCGGGGGCCTCGGTGTTGTCGATGATGGTGACTTCGAAACCGGCCACTCGCAGCTGGCTCACCGCCTCGGCCACTACGGTTCCGGTCTGCCTGAGCCTGGTATGCGTCACCACCACCGCGTTGCGCTTGGCCATGGCATCCTCCTGTCGATTCGGTCGCACTGCTCATTATTCTAGCCGCAGACACCGTCATCACTCGTACAGGTGTTCGAAAAATGCCGCTTCGTGGCGCGTCGCCGACAACGTTCCGCAGAGTCGATTAACGTAAGGCTTCGGCATACAATGGCATACAGCCGCGCGATCACCGTACGCGTGCCGTGCGCAGCGCGATGGCATGCCGTATGACCATACAGCAGTATCAGTTGAGGAGCTTGAGGACCCATGGCCAATGACTTCGACGAATCCTCCGCCAATGAGGAGGCCTCGAAGGGCCTGTCATGGTGGTATTCGGCCGATGTACTGAGCCGAGACAAAAGCGATAAAACCGCCAAGCGCATTCGCCGCATCAGCATCACCGACCGTCTGCTCAGGCACCCGGGCCGTCTGTCCATGGTGTATTTCGGCGCACTGATCATCATCGTCACCGGCTTGCTGCTGCTGCCGATCTCCACATCGGACATCATCTTCACCAACTTCCCGGTCGCGTTCTTCACCGCCGTCTCGGCCCTGTCCACCTGCGGCATTCCGGTGGTGAACACCGGCGAATACTGGTCGACGTTCGGCCAAGTTGTCATCCTATTCTCCATCCAGTTCGGCGGCCTGGGCGTCATGACCTTCGCCTCGATGGTGGCTCTTGGCACTTCCCGCAGACTCAAGGTCTCCCAGCGCATGCTTACCGCGAACGAACTGGGCACCACGAAGCTTTCCGAGGTCAAAGGCGTACTCACCGTGGTATTGGGCACCTCCATCATCGCCGAGGTGCTTACCTTCGTGCTGCTGCTGCCCGACCTGTTCCGCGTGAACCACGGCAATATGGGACGTACATTGTGGCAGGCGCTGTTCTACGCGGTATCGGCCTACAACAACACCGGTTTCACGCCTGACGCCACCGGCCTGCATGTGAACCGTTGGGGCGTGGGACTGCCGATTCTCATCAGCGCATTCATCGGAACGCTCGGCTTCCCCGTGGTGCTGAATCTGGTGCAGTGCGCACGCCGACATCTCAGCCCGAAACGTTGGACGTTGCACACCAAACTCACTTTGGTGACCACCGCTGTGCTGGTGGCCACCTCACTGGCTTGGTTCCTGCTGGTCGAGTGGGGCAATACCGGCCTGTTCCCCGCAGACGGTCCCGGCATGAAGATGCGCCGTGCGATGAGCGCCGCCGTCATGCCCCGCTCCGCCGGTTTCGATATTTCCTGGGTGCCCGAAGTCACGAATGAGACCAAGGTGTTCATGAGCATACTCATGTTCATCGGCGCAGGCTCCTCATCCACCGCCGGCGGCATCCGTGTCACCACGTTCGCGGTGATTCTCTTGATTTGCCGCGCCGCATTCACCGGCCATCGCGATGTCACCGTGTTCCGCCGCCGTATCCCCCGCCGCATCCAGATGACCGCCGTGTCCGTGACCACGGCCTGCTTTGCGCTGGTTATGGTCGGTGCGATGATGCTGATGTTCACCACCGGCTGCGCGTTCGTGGACGCCGTGTTCGAGGCCTGCTCGGCCTTCTCGTTGGGCGGTTATTCGGTGGGCGTGGCAAGCGCCGGCAATCCGGCCAGCCTGTTTATTCTGTCCGCCGAGATGATTGTCGGACGACTTGGCCCGTTGACCATCGCCTACTCCATCAGCAGACCGATGGCTCCCGAACCTATTCGTTATCCGCAGGAAAACATTATCGTTGGCTGATCGGCCATTCAATCGGCACACAGAAATCCGGCATAGAGAGGACCATCATCATGGCAGCAAAACCGAGCGGCAACAAAAGCGTGCTGGTCATCGGCCTGGGCCGTTTCGGCGGGTCCGTGGCCGCCACCCTCGACCAGATGGGTCAGGATGTGCTCGCCGTGGATAAGAACCCGGAGCTTGTGGCCCGTTGGTCCGCGCATCTGCCCACCATTCAGGCCGACATGACCGATGTGCTGGCCATCGAGCAGATCGACGCCTCCCAGTTCGACACGGCCGTCGTGGCCATCGGCGACAGCATCGAGGCTTCGGTGATCATCACCGGCAACCTGCTGGATGCCGGCGTTTCCGATCTGTGGGCCAAGTCCGTGTCCCAGGAGCATGCGCGCATTCTGCAGCGCATCGGCGCCCGTCACATCATCAATGCGGAGACCGATGCCGGCAAGCGCGTGGGTCATCTGGTGGCCGGCAATTATCTGGATTACATCGAAATCGACGGCCCGTACACCGTCGTCAAGATCCACACGCCCCTATACGCGGTGGGTCGCAGCATCGAGGACGTGCAGGTGCACGACAAATACGGCGTGACCGTGGTGGGCCTCAAGGCCCCAGGCAAGGAGTTCCAGTACGGCTCCAAGGAACTGGTCATGCATCGCAACGACGAACTCATCCTCATGGGCAAGCAGGATCAGATCGACCACTTCATCCAAGGCTAACCCCCCCTAACTGCGCTCGCTATACCCCCTATCTGCTCACATCGTGACCGATATAACCCCCCTCAACATGGATGCGCTCATTATTGGGGCAATAAGCCATAAAGCTGTACGTCCATATTGAGGGGGCTTTATCATCATGGGCAAGCATACGCAGAATTGCACGTTGATAGGCAAAGGAGTCTACGGCACCATAGGAGTGGACCAACGTTCCCGTCTTGCCGATGGCGCGCATTTTCACACCATGATTGTGACCAGCACCCTCGAGGCCTCAGTTATAGAAGGGGACAAACTGGTCATCAAGAGTGGCATTGTGCGGTGTGATGGTGATATTCGCGTATCCAGCATCAGCGGCAGCGGCGACATCGAAGTCGGCGGCGACATTATTTGCGATGAAATAACCTTTACCGGCAAACTGCGATGCAACAGCGATATCGTTTGTTCCGGAAATCTGTCCGTCAATGGCTCCCTAGGCACCCGTCATATTAGCGGTCAGACAGTCCGCTTGAACGGCGTGTTGAAGGGTCATGACGTCAACAGCAGGGCTCTGGAAGTTCATCCACTGCGCAGTACGATGTTTTCTCGTTTTGATATGGATGGGTATGAGGATGGCAGCATGGTTCGCCATATCACAGCCGTCACGGTTGAAGCCAACCATCTGCAATGCCGGACTTTGACGGCGGACTCCGCCATGCTACGCAACGGCAGTGCGGTGGAAAGCGCCACGTGTGCCACCGCAATAGGCATCGACCGTACCTCCAGCGTGCTGCTGGTGAACGGAGACTGCCGACGCATTCATCTCAAGACAGCGTAAAGCAGGTATTCCTCATTACCGTGGGTGCCGATGATGGGACTATCGGCAGTGGCCACCACGTCAAGTCCGTGCTGTTCAGCACAGGCGACCACGTCGTGCAATGCCCGCTCCCGCAATGCCGGATCTTCCACGATGCCGTTTTTGCCGAGTCCTGCCCGCCCGACCTCGAACTGCGGTTTGACCAGTAACACAATCTGCGCACCGGGAGCCGCGATGCGCGCGATTACCGGAATCACATAGGTCAGGGAAATAAAGGAGACGTCGGAGACGATCATCGCCGGCCGGTAAGGCAGGTCGTCGGCCTCTACTTCGCGAATGTTGACGCCGCTCATTTCGATGACGTGCTCGTCATTGGCGATGCGCGGGTCGAGCTGGCCGTGGCCGACGTCGAGCGCCACGACTTTGGCCGCTCCCCCGCGCAACAGTACATCGGTGAAGCCACCGGTGGAGGCACCGATATCCAGACATTCCAAGCTTTCCGGCCCGGTAAGGCCATTGCCGGCAAAGGTCTCGAACGCGCCCAAGAGTTTGTAAGCGCCTCGGGAGACGTAGTCGTCGCCCTTATCCACGGCGAGTTCGCTGTGCCCGGCTTTGACCATGAACGATGGCTTGGTGATGGTCTCGCCGTCCACGCGCACATGCCCGGCTTTGATGAGTCGCTGCGCTTTGGCCCGCGATTCGACCAGTCCCGAAGCCACGAGCATCATGTCGAGGCGATCAAGTGGGGTCGCGGGATCGATATGTTGCTCGGTCATATACCTTCCTTTCGACCCACCATCCACCAACGGGGTGGCTCGGCATGGACCCACCATCCAGCACTTCACGTCATCTTCCGCTGGCGGGAGAATGAATCTCCTCTGCTAGCTGCGGCTGTTATCAAGCTCGTGTTGTAACGATTCCAGCACGTTGCGATAGGTCTCAAGCTTGCGGTCGTTGTCTTGTTCATCAATATCCGCAAGTTCGGGGTATCGCTCGGTGACCGGCGCGTGTTCGCTATCCGTAGGCATAGGACTATGCCTCGATGGCGAACACCGGTACCGTGGCCTCGCTGAGCTGTGCGCCTTGGTCGGCGGCTTCCCATGCGGCGCATACGGCGGCACGCAGGCCGTCCATACTGGTGGGGTCGCTGACGTGTACCTGGCCGTTTTCAAACCAAGCGCTAGCCTTGCGGCATTCCCAAGTACCGCTCTCGTCGCGGACCGGCTCCGGTTGGGCTTTGCCGAGTTCACGCAGATCAAGGGCGATGAATGTGGGCCTCAGGTGTGCCGGAGCCAGCATCAGTTCGGTCGGGTTGGTGACACCGGTCAGCACCGCCAGCGAATCATAGTCACCGCGGTTACCGGCCTCGATATCAGTGTCGAGTCGGTCGCCAATGGCGATGGACGCCTCCTTGGGCACCAGATCGTGGCCTTCGGCGGCGTTCAGTTCGCGGGCCTCATCGTACATGTACGCTTCCGGTTTGCCAGCGGAGGCGACCGGTTCGACGCCAGTGGCCGTGATCACGGCGCGAATCATCGATCCGCAACCGGGGGCGATGCCCAGTTCACGAGGAATCGTCAGGTCGCGGTTGGTCACGAAATACGTGGCTCCGGCCTCGACCGCGAACGCGGCATCGGCCATCATCTGCCAAGTCATATCCGGATACCAACCCTGAATAACGGCCTGCGGGCGGTCCTGAGGACCGTCCACGATGGTCAGGCCGTTGCGGGTGACCTCATCGCGCAAATGCTCGGCGCCCAATACCTGTACGCGCGCGCCGGCGGGCAACGCCTTGGCCACCACACGGGCGGCCACCACCGAAGAGGTGATGACCTGCCACGGCTCCACGTCCAAGCCGAAGCCCTTGAGCTGGTCGGCCACCACGTGCTGGAAGCGCGAGGAGTTGTTCGTGGTGTATTCGATGGTCATGCCGGCGGCTTCGGCCGCACGAATGGAATCGGCTGCGTATTCGACCGGATTCTTGCCGCGATACACCACGCCGTCGAGGTCCAGCAGCGCAAGCTGATAGGCCTCGGCGAGCGGGCGATCGGTGCCTTTGAGGAAACGGGTCATTACGCCGCTCATTCCTCGGTTTCGGTCTCGGTCTCGTCGGACTCAGCCGGTTCAACGGCATCGTCAGCGGACTCGGAAGACTCCTCGGCTTCAGATTCCTCAGATTCTTCCGATGCATCCTCGGACTCAGCATTTTCGACATCGGCCTCATCAGACTCGGCATCGCCGTCTTCAGCCTCGTCGTCCTCATCGCCGTATTCTTGCTCCAGATCCGGGGCGTACTGCGCCTCGTCCGGATCGATGCCGAGCTTCTCGAGCACGTCGGAGTCGTCGGTGATGTCTTCGAGATCGTGGTCAATCACCACGTCGTCGCTGTTTTCGTCAATCTCCTCGTCGGCATACTGATCCTCAAGACGGTCCAGCAGGTCATTAAGCTGCTCGGCTTCCTTGCTGCGGCCGGCCTCTTCAAGGAAGTACTGCTCGGCCTGCACGGCACGCATACGGTACTCACCCGGAAGACCCTGAGAGCGGCCGACGGTATGAACCACTTCAATGGCCTTGTCCCACATCTCCAAATCGCCAAGGGCACCGGCATACACCAGGAACATCTCGACCTTGGGAGCGCCATGCAGCTGCTTGCCCTCATCGGACAGCGCCAGTTCCACGGCCTTCTTCGGTTCACCGACACCACGCTCGCAGTCAGCGATGAACGGCAGGTAGTCGAGGAAGCCGTTCATACGGTAGGCGGTACGGAACTCACGCAGGGACAGCTTGTAGTCGCCCTGACGGTAGGCCACGAACGCGAGCGTCTCGCGGGCAAAGTCGATGCGGGAGGCCTGACGGGCCACCCACTTGGCGTGCTCCAAGGCAAGTTCGGGATCGCTCTCCTCCAGCGCGAAAGCGGCGAGGATGTGCAGACCAATGTTCTCCGCATGCTCCTTGGACAGGCCGCGCAGACGTTCGCGCTCATCCTTGGACAGCATCGACCATTCCATGCCCTTGGGCATCTTGGGCTCGTCGGGACGACGGTCGGTGTACGGGTTCTGCGAGGGGAAGCTCATCGTGCCGTCGGAGTTACGGCGCGGACGCCTCATGTATTCAGAGCGCTTCTCCTCACGGTACTGGCGCTTCTCTTCCTGCGAAAACTCGCGGAATTCGCCGTCACGACGGTTGTTGTCGCGGCGGTCGTCCCTGCGGAAGTTGCGGCGATCGCCATCACGGCGATCGTCGTCGCGGCGGAAGTTGCGACGCTCACCATCACGATGGAAATCACGGCGATCGTTATCCCTTCGGTCATCGCGGCGGAAGTCACGACGATCATTGTCACGACGGAAGTCACGACGCTCACCATCGCGGTGGAAGTCACGGCGATCATCGCGACGGAAATCACGACGATCGTTGTCACGGTGCTGGTAGCGCGGGTTCTCGCCGTTCTCGCCTTCGTGGGAACGGTAGCCGCCTTCGCGGCGCGGCTTGAAACCTTCACCGTCACGGCGCGGACCACTGCCGCGGTAACCACCCTTGTGGAAGCCACCGGACTTGCCGTACGACTTGCGGTAGCCGCCGTGGCCCTCGCCATCACCATCACGGCGCGGCGCGTAGCCTTCGCCATCCTCACGGCGGCGCGGCTTGAAGCCCTCGCCATCGCGGTCGCGGCGCGGACGGAAGCCGTCGCCATCGCGGCGCGGACCGTTGCCGCGATAGCCGCCCTTGCCACCGAAACCAGAGCGGCCGCCCTTGTGGAAGTCGCCACCCTTGCCGTACGACTTGCGGTAGCCGCCGTGGCCCTCACCGTCACCATCACGGCGCGGCGCGTAGCCTTCGCCATCCTCACGACGGCGCGGCTTGAAACCTTCACCGTCATGACGCGGCTTGAAACCGCCCTTGCCGCGCGGCTTGAAACCCTTGCCACCGCGGTTGCCCGGTCGGCGATCGCCATACCCCTTATGGCCGCCGCCGTAGGACTTGCCGGAACGCTCGTTACCTTCTGCCATTACTTGTTTTCCTTAATTCGTTGTTGATTAACGGTTTTCCACGGCGCCGAGCGCCTTCTTGCCACGACGGATGAGCGCGAAGCGGCCTGCCAGGAAGTCGGCTTCGGCCAGCACCTGCTCCTCATCCTCGATACGGTTGTTGTTGAGATACACGCCACCGGACTTGATGGCGCGGCGTGCCTCGGAAGCGGACTTGAACAGTCCGGCAGCCTGGGCGGCGTCGATTACGCGATCGCCGGGCTTGGAGACGGGGAAGACGTGCTCGCCGTTCTCGCCGACCACCTTGAAACCATCGAGCACGGATTCCAGCGTTTCCTCATCGATGTCTTCGAGGTTGCCACCGCGTCCGAACAGCGCACCGGAAGCGTCGATGGCGGCCTGGGTAGCGGCCTCGCCATGCACGAAGCTGGTGACCTCCCAGGCGAGGGTCTTCTGGGCCTCGCGCTTGCCGGGGTTGGTCTTGGATTCCTCGACCAGTCGTTCGATTTCGGCCTTGGGCAGGAAGGTGAACGCCTTCAGCAGGCTTTCCATCTCCACGTCCGGGCGGTTGATCCAGAACTGGTAGAACTTGTACGGGCTGAGCATCGTGGCATCGAGCCAGACGGCGTTGCCCTCGGACTTGCCGAACTTCTTGCCGGAAGCATCGGTGATGATCGGGCTGGTGAACACATTGACGTCCACACCGCGCACCTTGTGAATCAGGTCCAGGCCGGAGGTGAGGTTGCCCCACTGGTCGGAGCCGCCGAGTTCCAGCGTGCAGTGGTATTCGTCAAACAAGTGGAGAAAGTCGTTGCCCTGCAGCACCTGGTAGCTGAACTCGGTGAAGGAGATGCCTTCCTCAGAGTTCAGGCGGCGGGCGACCGTGTCCTTGGCGAGCATGGTGCCCAGACGGAAATTCTTGCCGACGTCACGCAGAAAGTCGATGACGGTCATCGAGGCGGTCCAATCGTAATTGGATACGAAACGCACGGCGTTCGCACCTTCGGTGTCCAGAATGCCACCGATCTGGTTCTTCAGGCGATCGGCCCAGCCGGCCACCACGTCCTTCGGGTTGAGTGTGCGTTCGCCGGACTGGCGCGGGTCGCCGATAAGTCCGGTGGCGCCACCGACCAGAGCAATCGGATGATGGCCCGCAAGCTGCAGGTGACGCATGTTGATGAGTTGCACGAGGTTGCCGATATGCAACGATGCAGCGGTGGGATCGAAGCCACAATAATAGGTGATGGGCTCGCCGTTCAGTGCTTCTGCGAGTCGATCCCGGTCCGTGGACTGGGAAATCAACCCGCGCCATTCCAGTTCCTCAAGCAGGGTGTTGAAACCCGCTTCCTTGAAGTCGGTGACGTGAGCCATAGCTTGTCGCTTCTCCCTATCGAATTGTGAATGAGACTGCCCAATTGGGCACAGTCAAGTTTCGCAGAACATGGCGACAGTGCCGAACACCAGCCGAGCCGCGCGATTCAGTAAAATGCCTTATTCTAGCGGCGCGGGCCCATAAGTTCGCGCAAAGAGTCGATGATGTCCTGACGATCCGGCACCTGGAACTTCGGGAAGGACTTGAGCATACGCTTCTGCTGTGCGTTGATGACGCCATTGATGGCCCAGCGCAGACGCTCAACCGTATCCTGCGAAAGCTCACGCATCCTGTCGGATACCGCACGGGAGCCCCACTGCCACGTGCCACCGGCGCGTGCCGCCACATCCTGCACCACCTGAGAGACGGAATCGAGCACCTGCTCGAATCCGAGCATGCCCGCAACCGTGACCGCCAAGTCGATGATGGTGATCAGGGCCAGTACCGTGACCAGCGTATGCAGCATCGGCAGCGGAATCATATCCGTGACCCGCTCGACATATGGCTGCGAACCAAGTACCACGCCCACGCCGCCGAGACCGAAAATCAACGCGCCCAGCAGGCAGACGCGGCCTTGGAGGTTGAAGCGGAAATTCGAGTAATCCCACCAGCGGGCGTGGAACAGCTGCTCCATGACCCACGAGGTTGTGTATTCGAGTATCGTGGCGCCCACCATCGAAATCAGGAAGATGATGATCGGGTTATGTACGTTGCCGAGAATGGCGACGCCGAGTATCGCGCCGGTGCCGTAGATCGGGCACAGCGGGCCGTTGAGGAACCCTCGGTTGACCAAGCGGTGCTGTTGGCAGGAGACGAGAATGGATTCGTACATCCAGCCGACGAAACTGTAGAACAGAAACCAGAGGAAATAATGTTCGAGTGTGATGATCATCGACGGGCTTCGATCTCGGCGTAGGGCTTCGCGGCGGGCAACGCGCGCTTGTTGAACCGGTCGAGCGAGAAGGTCTCGGCGGTGGCGGAGCATTTGTCCGCCAAGGTGACCAGATAGCCTTCGATATAGCGCGGCGGCACCAGGGTCATCGGGAACATGTGGTTCTCGATGCTGTTGCGTTCGATATCGTTGAGCTTGAAGTCCTTCAGGGCATTGGCCAGGGCGGCGTGGCCATGGGTGAAGCCATGCCACTGGTGTTCGCCGTTATCCCAGTCGTGCCAGTCGTACAGGAAGTAATCGTGCAGGAGGGCCGCGCGAATCAGGGATTTGAGGTCGACGCGGTACCACAGGTGCGCGCGGTCGGCCATCCACACAGCCAGGCAGGCGACACGCACGGAATGTTCGAACGTGGTGACGTTGCCGTGCTGGTAGTAGCAGCGTTCGATCTGCATGTGGCGATGCTCGATGACCTCACGGCCGTGCTTGGCGACCAGGCGTTGAATCTGCGTTCGGGTGAGCAGATGTCCCACGGTTTCGACCCTCCGTTCGGGTTGGTTCAGTGCAATCCCTTGTTGTGAATTACGATTACCCGACGATATTCAAGAATCCATCGAGTAATACCGCGACCGATTGTAGGGCACACGTATGTCCGTGCACACTCATCCAAAAGAACGACAACGGGAACCGTTAATCGTGGTGGGTTTCAAGATAGTCGAGATAACCCTGAAAACCGCCATCGAGGCTTGCTACATCGTAACCGCGATCGGCAAGGATTTCAGCTACTTCCTCGCTCCACCATCCTTGAGCACAATAGACTACGACAGTTCGATCTGTGGGCACGGTTTTGAGCACATGGGCCAGAGGGTCGAGTGGTGCATTGATGGCACCTTCGACCGGGTGGGCGGCGAAGTCGGCTGGTTCCCTCAAGTCGAGCAGCGTGACCGTATTCGGGTCGAGCTTGGCAAATTCCGCCGGCGTGATGCGGCGGTACGATGATTCACTGCTCTCATCGTCAACGACCGCATTATGCAAGGCAATAGGCATGTTCTTCCCCTCTCGTTCTGATCTTGGCTCCCCTCAAGGAGGGGAGCCACATAGCTCTAAATCGCGCAGGCCGGTTGGATGTAGTTGGACGGATCAATAGCAGTAATGGTCGGCTGCTCACCGCACACCGGGCAGTCGGGCACATGGTTCGGCAACGGCACACGGCGGATGTTCATGGTCAGGGCATCCACAGTGAGCATGCGAGCCACGAGCGGCTCCCCCACGCCGGCAATCAGCTTGACGGCCTCAGTCGCCTCCAGACTGCCGATCACGCCGACCACCGCGCCCAGTACGCCGGCTTCCTTGCAGGTCGGAATCTCGCCGGCGGCGGGCATATCGCGGAAAATGCAGCGGTAGCAGGGGCCTTCGCCGGGAATGACGGTCATCACCTGACCGGCGAATCCGACCACGCCGGCATGAATGTACGGTTTGCCGGCCAGCACGCAGGCATCGTTGATGAGGAATTTTGCGGCGAAGTTGTCGGTGGCATCGATCACCAGATCATACGGTTCGATGAGGCCGGCGATGTTGCTCGCATCGACAAGCTCGTAGTAGGTGTCAACCGCCACATCTGGGTTGAGCGCGCGAATGGCCGTGGCCGCGGATTCCACTTTGGGCGCTCCGACACGTGCGGTGGTATGGATGATTTGGCGTTGCAGATTGCTCATATCCACCACGTCGCCGTCCACCAGTCCGATATGGCCGACGCCGGCCGCCGCCAGATACAGGGCGGCCGGAGAACCGAGCCCGCCCGCTCCGATGATGAGCACGCTGGAGGCCAGCAACCGCTTTTGCCCTTTGACGCCCACACCCTTCAAAATCAGATGGCGCGCGTACCGCTCCACCTGTTCATCAGTCAATGCCATGTTTTCTCCATGTTTCCAGCTCCCCTCAGTCCGCTACGCGGCCAGCTCCCCTCAGAGAGGGGAGCTAATAAAAGCGTCAGTGCAAATACCCCGTAGTCGGGCTGGACGGCACAGCCTGTCCCTCGGTCACCTTGCCAAGGCCAGACAAATACGCCGCACGACCAGCATCGATGGCGTGCTTGAACGCTTCGGCCATCAGCGGGATATTACCGGCGGAGGCAACGGCCGTGTACGCCATCACCGCATCCGCACCCATCTCCATTGCATCGCATGCCTGGCTCGGACGGCCGATACCGGCGTCGATGATGACCGGCACATGCGCGTTGGCGATGATGATTTCGATGAAGTCACGCATGCGCAGGCCCATATTGGAGCCGATCAGCGAACCGAGCGGCATGACGGCGGCGGCACCGGCTTCTTCCAACTGACGGGCTGCAATCGGGTCCGGGAACATGTAGGGCATGACCACGAAGCCTTCCTTGGCCAGCATTTCGGTGGCGCGGATGGTTTCGGCGTTGTCCGGCAAGAGGTACTTGGTCTCATGTTCGATTTCGACCTTGACGAAGTCGGTGTGGCACACTTCGCGTGCCAGTCGGGCGATGCGCACGGCTTCCTCGGCGTTGCGCGCGCCGGAGGTATTGGGCAGCAGCGTGATGCCTTCGGGAATGTAGTCGAGCACGCTGTTCTCGGTGGTCTGCGCGCGGCGCAGTGCCATGGTGACGATCTGCGTGCCGGCGTGTTCGACCGTGGCCTTGATGAGGTTCAGGTCATAACGGCCGGAGCCCAGGATGAATCGCGACTGGAATTCGTGACCGCCCAGGGTCAGCGGCTTGTCTTCCACCGGGAGAATCGGCGCGGCGGTGCCGACCGGATTGGTGACGGCGGGCTGCGGCGGCAGCGGAGTCGCCTCAACGGATGCTTCAGTAACCGGATTAATATTGCTCATAGCTTTTCCTTTCATCCACCCTGTACAAACTGCACAATTTCCATGACGCACTGGTCGTCGAGCATGGCGTCGGCACGCTTATCGCGCGGGATAATCTCACCATTGAGTTCGATGGCCACACGCTCGGCGCGGAATCCATGCGCTTCGAGATAATCGGCGACGCTGACCGGCGCTTCGAGCGTGACCTGCTCTCCGTTGACCTGCATAATATCCTTTCAGATAGTAAAAAAGGGTGCACGAAACGAACCGTACCTTAAGTGGTGCGCCCATTCATGAACCCAATCATGCGACCGTTCGACCGCTGTGATGTATTGGCTCCATCACGACCGTCTCACGGCTGAATTATGCAAACGGAATGAAAGCTGTATCGGAGAACCCGGCAAATCTGCAACAACGATTCCTTACGGCGGCATGACCCGCGTCAAGTTCCCCGGTCGAAGTCTGGCGACTTCCTCTCAGCCTCACGGCTCCCGTTCGTTACGATTTTTTAGTGTATGCCGTTGCAGTGACAACAGCAAAATAGAGCTCCCTCATCAGAGGGAGCTCATGCTCTGAAACTTAGAACGTACCAGGGGCTTTGTAGGCGGAACCATCCGACGTGGATGCGGGGAAGAGCTTGAGTTCTTCGACCTCGGCCTTGGCGTCGGCGATCTGCTCGCGCACGCGGCCGTAGGCGGTGCCGCCCTTGCCGTTGCGGGAGTCGACCGAACCGTGGCTGGAGAGCACTTCGCGTACGCCCGGAGCCTTGTCGGCCGGCAGGAACACGGCAAAGGTCTCGATGAAGTCCTCATCGGTCAGATCCCACAGTTCCTGGCCGCGGCCTTCGGCGAGCTTGACGCAGGCACCAGAGAGCTCGTGAGCATGGCGGAACGGCACACCGTTCTTGACAAGCCATTCGGCGATGTCGGTGGCCAGAGCGAAGCCGGTCGGGGCTTCCTCTTCAAGACGCTCGCCGTCGAAGTGCATGGTCCTGACCATGCCGGTGAAGGCGGGCAGCAACACTTCGAGCGTATCGACCTGGTCGAACACGGCTTCCTTGTCCTCCTGCAGGTCGCGAGCGTAGGCGGTGGGCAGGCCCTTCAGGGTGGCCAGCAGACCGGTCAGATCGCCGATGAGTCGGCCGGACTTGCCGCGGGCGAGCTCGGCGATATCCGGGTTCTTCTTCTGCGGCATGATGGAGGAGCCGGTGGAATAGCCGTCGTCGAGCTTGACGAAGGCGAACTCCTGGGTGTTCCAGATGATGATCTCCTCGGACAGGCGGGAGATGTCCACGCCGGTCATGGCGGCCACGAACGCGAATTCGGCCACGAGATCACGTGCGGCGGTGCCATCGATGGAGTTGTCGGTCACGCGGGAGAAGCCGAGCTCACGCGCCACGGCCTCCGGGTCGAGGCCGAGCGTGTTGCCGGCCAGTGCGCCGGAGCCGTACGGAGAGGCGTTGATGCGCTTGTCCCAGTCGATCAGTCGCTGCACATCGCGAATCAGCGGCCAAGCGTGGGCCATGAGCTGGTGCGCGAGCAGCACGGGCTGGGCGTGCTGCATATGGGTGCGGCCCGGCATCACGGTGCGGCCGGCCTTTTCGCTCTGCTCGATCAGGGCATTGACCAGGTCAAGCAGGAGTCCGGCGATCACGCGGGAGTGGCGGCGCAGCCACATACGAATCAGGCAGGCGATCTGGTCGTTGCGGGAGCGTCCGGCACGCAGCTTGCCTCCGAGTTCGTCGCCGGCAATGTCGATCAGACCACGTTCGAGGGCGGTAGCCTCGTCCTCATCGTCTTCGATGGGGGCGAAGGAGCCGTCATCCACATGACGCTGGAGCGTGTCGAGCGCATCCTCCATGCGCTGCAACTCGTCGGCGGTCAGGAGTCCCGCACGGCCGAGAGCACGGGCGTGGGCGCGCGAACCGGCGATGTCGTCGTCGGCCAAGCGCCAGTCGAACTGCGTGGACTTGGACAGTCGGGCCAGTTCCGGCGACGGACCAGACGTAAAGCGACCACCCCACAGGGCCAGATGTTCGTTGTTCTCAGTCATGAAGACTCCTTGAAACCATGGATTGCAAACAAATCAGACTGCTTGTCAGACTATCAGCGTTGGGCTACATACGGATACACATCAGTCTACAAGTTATCCCGGCCTCTTTCCCTGAGAGAAGTCGGGATAAAGTGACTGAGAGGAGCTCAGTTAGATCAATGAACTCATGATATGAGACACTAATTCCCTTTCCGATTATCATCATCACTCATATCGATAATGTCGTCAATGTCGAATCCACCTATGAGTACGAAACGCTTCAGCATATTCGTGGCGCGCATACGCACTTTGAACACCGGCAATGCCTTATGATCATGCTGTTCAAAGAAGGCTTTCGCCCGTTGCACGTCGAGTGAGGAGCGCAGCACATCGAAACGTCCAAATTCGTTGATGTTTGCCTCGTCTATTCGTTTGGCAAGGAACTCCTCGACCACCGACCTATTAACGCCCAGCCGATCGACTAGTTTGTCGACTTGCTCGTTCTTCTCTTGCGCAGCATAGCGAGTGATGTAATCACGTAGCGTCATACCGGCTTCAACCTCCACGTCGCCGCGCTCCACGTCATGCAGGAACAGTTCGGCGAGTCGTTGTTCGTCCCGCGAGAGCGCGGCAAAGGAACGGTGCAGCTGCGCAGACATCTCCGCCAGCTCCGGGCTGTTCTCTTTGAGTGCCTTCAACCATTTATTGAAGTTGGCATTCATGTAATCGGTATCGATGAGTCCGGTATCGATTTCGGTAAGGTAGCCATCCAGCTCATATGGCGCTTCAGGATTATCTTCCTCATCATCATCGCCCGGTTCATCACTGTGGCTGCTATTGCCGTCGAACAGCTCCTTGTACCGTTGTGCAAGAATGAGGTATGTGCGTTCGTCGATTTGAGGACGCACGATTTCAGACTCACCATGACCTCCATGGCTCCCATCTGCTTCGTCATCGGCACTATCAACCTTGTATTCTGTGGTACTCCAGTCAAAGCCCTGCACTTTCGCCGCTTCAAGGTACCGGTTCAGCTCCACGAACTCCTTGGCAAACTTGCGTCTAGCCTCCACCGATGCCGGCAACTGCATAAGGTCCGATTCCCCGTTATCCGAGAACACGTCGAGAATTTCCCGGTACCGTGTATCCATGGATTTTACGTTCGCCGGCAATTTCTGCACGAACAGGTCAAGCGGCCGATCGCCCGAATACAGTTTCACCGCTGCTTCGATGAAGCCATGCATAGTGTGCGGTTTGCGGTAGTAGCGAATGACACCGAACGGCTTGTCCGGTCCGAACAGACGATTCGTGCGGCTGAACGCCTGGATGATGCTTTCATAGTCGATGATCTTATCGAGATACAACGTATTCACCCATTTCGAATCGAACCCGGTGAGCATCTGGTCCACGACAATGAGCAGATCGAGCTGCTGGCTGCGGTTCGTTGCAATACCGCCGTACGGGCTCTTGTGCGACAGGCGTGACGAAATGTCTTTCTTCATTGCCGGCCATGTGGGGATGACGAACTCTTTGCCGAAAGTCTCGTTGTAATCGGCGATGATTTCGGTCAGCGCATCTTCTTTGTCCGTTGCTCCTTCGTTGTTGTCAATGTTGGGATCGAACAACGCCGTCACATGCAATTTAGGTGCCTGCTGCTTGAACAAGTGATAGTAGTTGACAGCTTCAGGAATGGAACTGGTAGCGAGCATCGCATGGAATTTACCCGCATGGCTGAGCACCGGGAACTGTTCAAGAATGTTCGAGACCACCATGTTCGGGTGCGGAGAGTCGATACCATATTGGTCTCGTCCGAGGAAATCCTCGATGCCACTGATGCGGGTTCCGGCACCATCGACCATCGGCCCCATAGGGACCTCGGATTTATCCATGTAATGCTGAAACACCTTAGCTTTAATGGGGTCAGCAAGAGCATCTTCCGTATTCTCAGCTTTAGCCTTGTCGAGGGCCACGGCACGCCTGACCTCGGAATCCTTGTACGTGGTCACCATGTACGGGTCGAACCCGAGCACATTATGGTCGCGAATGCCATCGGCGATACTGTATCGATGTAGGCAACGGCCGAATACCATAGCCGTGGTGGAGCTTTTCTTCTGGTTTTCGTCCAGAATGGGTGTGCCGGTGAAGCCGAAGAACAGCGCATTCGGGAAGGAACGACGGATGTCCTGCAACATGTCGCCGAATGTGGAACGATGGCATTCGTCCACAATAAAAACGATACGTCGTGCAGCCAGCTGATCCAGCCATGCCTGGGTGACGCCCCGCTCCCCTGCTTTCACGTTGCTCATCTTCTGGATTGAGGTGACGATCAGGGTGTCGTTGACATTGGTGCTGTTGAGTTTGTCCCGCAAAACGCCGGTGTTCTCAGTACCTTGTACTTCCGTCTCACTGTCAGCAAAGCTGCGGTATTCCTTCAGTGATTGGGTGCCTAGCTCGATGCGGTCCATAAGGAACACGACTTTATCGGCGTCATGCGAATCAGCGATGAGTTGTGCCGATTTGAAGCTGGTCATGGTTTTTCCGGAACCGGTAGTGTGCCATACATAGCCGCCGGGTCGTCCTGGGGTAGCTGGCCGCTGTTCCCAATCACATTTCCTCACCACATCGGAAATGGCGTTTGCCGCGATGTATTGGTAGCTGCGCAGCACCTTAAGACACCCATCCGCTGAATCAGCAATGGTGTAGAAGCCGATGAGCTGATGCGCCATGGGAATGGACAGCAAGCCAGCGGTGCCGGAAGTGCCGCCGATGAACAGCTTCCATTCGTCTTTGCCGGGATTCCGCCCGCCGCAGATAGGCTCATTGTTGTAGTCAGCCCAATGGAAGTAATAGCTTGGATTGAATTTGTCTACACCCGGATTAGCGAAGTAGACGGCGTCATCGGGGTTCATGGCCACAAAAATCTGTACTAGACGGAACAAACCGGTGAACACACCTTCGTGCGCATATTTCTCGATCTGATTGGTTGCTTGGCTGACCGGTATACCACTTTTCTTGAGCTCGATATGGATCAATGGCATGCCATTGATGAGAAGCACGAGGTCGCCGCGCCGCGAGTTCAACATCTTGTTCTTGGCTGGATAAACCGGTTGCTGAGCGATCTGATAGGTGCTTTTGCCGCCCGCGATTTCCTTGCGGTCATAGATGTAGAGACTGACTTCCTTGCCGAAATGCGCCACATCTTCTTTGTTGTCACGCGTGATAGACACGGTACGCCCATTGACGAACGAATTGAGCGCGAGCGGGGTTCGCAGGGTCTCGATCTGCTCGATTATCTGGGTCATTTCCCCGTCTGTCAGCGGGTATTTGCCGAGCCTGTCTATATCGTTGTTGTTGCGGTACAGGATGCCTTTCCAATTGTCGAGCAAATCCCGCTCAGTTGGATAGCGCAGGACGCCATCCTTCCATCCATGCTGCTTAAGCACGGTGATGACATTTTCCTCGAACACCGATTCGCTATCGAATATCATGATTCTTCTCCCCTTTGGACTTCCCAGTGTCCTGCTTTTCGCGAGCCGACGCGCTTAAGTAATCCACGCCCAATGAGCATTTCAGCATCCCTCCGCACAGTCGCTGATGAAACTCCCGCGGCATGTGCCATGTCGTCATATGTTGCTCTGGGGCTCTTTTCTACAAAACGCAGAACAATTCGCTGCCTCTCGGTTATCTGCTCATTCAAACCATTTAACTGCTCATCATTGTCAGTTATCTGCTCATTGCGAGCGGACTTGGCATCCGATTCCAGCATAAGCGTGAGTATCGTACGATCAGCCTCGCCGAGTTTTTCCTCAATCCGTGGTTCAGGAAGACCTGCATTCGCCCATGTGGCAAACACATCGGGAACACCCGTACCAGCTCGCTCGCCCACATCAATGAGGCTGAACATCTTCATGACAAGACCGTTGCGCGGATCGGACACTCCACCGAAGCGCATCTGCTCAACACCTGTCCGAATATCGCCCGGATTCTCAAACACCAATCTGTCAGGGGTACGTCGAACCACTACTCCGCGCACGCCATAATAATCGGCGTTGAACAAACAGTTGGCCAACGCTTCACGAATCGCCTTGTGCATAGGGGTATCGTCAACACGAAAAATGCCTTCAAGCTTGAACGGAGTCTTCAGAGATTCAGCAAGCTTAAGGTTCACTCGGAAAAAGAAATCAAACAGATTGCCCGACCACATGCCATCGCCGGAATGGACACGATCAGTCCAACGAATCGTCGGATCCAGATCCTCCTGATAATCAAGGAAATAATGCGGACATTCGCGGACAATGTCATAGTCGTTGCCGAACATAAGCAGACCGCCGAACGTAGGATGAAGCTTACCGTCTTCTCGGCTCACCATTGCCGCGCCAACAGCACGCAGAAAACGCTCGTCATCGAGTTCAGTCCAAGAACTGCCCTGACGTACCGCACGGAAACGATTGCGATATGCCCGCACTGTGTCTGTATTGAAGTCGGCAACGGTGAGATCGTCCAGCACCTTGGAATCCATCGTCTCGGTTCCCTGATCTCGGAGCATTGCTGAGATCTCCTGCCGCGTGCAACGATAGTCACCTTCACCGCGCCGGCGGTAGGTTCCCGCAAAGAGATTGTCGTTGATATACACGGGGCGTTCGTCACGCGGAGCGCGCGGAACGTGAATAGCCAGCACCATCCCACCATCCGCTTCGAGCACTTCAACTTCCGATTCGATGGGCAGCACGGCGCTCACCTTGGACCGGTTGCTGACCGTGTTCCAAAAGTCCTGGCGAAGATGTTCCGCTTCCACTGGTGTGAGCCCGACTGTTTCGAAGGTACCGTCTTCACGTTCTTTGACGCCAAGCAGGATGACACCGCCATAGGTGTTGGCGAAGGCGGAATAGGTCTCCCACATGCTGCGTGGGAGACCGCCTTTCGCAGCTTTCGCTTCGATTCGGTTATTCTCGCGATATGAGGCGAGCTTCGCGATATCGAATGTCTCCATTGCGTCACCTCCCCCTCACACAAACATCTTGTCAAGCAAGGATTTCTTGATATTCTGCAGCAATTCCAACTTACGCTGATGAAGGGTAATGAGGTCGTCAAGACGGGAAAAGAAAGAGCCGATGGCCTGCTGCTCTTCAATGTACGGCACCATCAGAGCCGTCGATTTCATCTTTGCAAAGTCGATACTCTCAACGGTGGTTCCCGTCTTGCCATATTCGCGAAGCAGCGTCTTGTTAGAGGCAATGAAATACTGTAAAAGCCATGAGGAATCACAAGAATCGACAGTCTGAATAACTTTAATATCTTGGTTGACAGTGGCTGGTTTCCGTAGCTTTGCAACGGGAATCGTATGCCTAAGTATTCCGCTTCGAGCGACTATGACTAGCGAGTCTGAAGGGTAAAGCGTCAATGTTGCTGCACCCTTTTCGCTAATCATCGTCGTGGTGTTTTCAATATAATGTTGCTTCACATCTTGCGAAGTAACCCACAAGATTTTTCCATCAACATAATTACTGGCATCAGCCATAGAAGGAGTATGACCGCCACCAAAGGAAGCCAGGTTCTCTAACTTACGCTGTTCCCAAGGGTCAGTAAAACCAGCAAAGCGAATTTCGGGTACAGATTCACCATCCTTCGGGAACATTTTTTCGAGCATCGATTTTTTGAAGATGACGAGCTTGTCATACTTACGCTGATGAAGGGTGATGAGGTCGTCAAGACGCGAGAAGAAAGTTCCGATT
>OIXX01000424.1_pt1 | contig 26544 bp, 27 predicted proteins | sample 1588161 | NCBI WGS metagenome assembly OIXX01 (sample SAMN03283274) | human gut metagenome | biome: human-associated habitat; material: feces | host: Homo sapiens | place: Peru | collected 2012
GAGCCGCCCAACGGTTTTCAAGACCGCCGCATTCAACCGCTCTGCCACTCCTCCGGGTGCCGAATCGCGAAGCGGTGACGCGACGCAGCCCTGCTATCTTAGCGTATGTCAGATTGTCAAAGACTCGAGAGCGGCGGGCCTGCCGTCCGCGCCCGAGACCCAAGAGCGAGGGGCCGTGCGCCCCGGTGCAGGAGGCCCGATGAAGTACGACTGGACGACGGTCATGGACAGGCGCGGCAAGGACGCCATTGCCATCGACGGGCTGGGCCACGGCGGCTCAGCTCCCAGGCCCCCGCGCGAGGGTTTCGACGCCATCCCCATGTGGATCGCGGACATGAACTTCCCCACGGCCCCCTCCGCCACCGCCGCCATCATCGAGCGCGCGCAGCACCCGGCCTTTGGCTACTTCGCGCCCCGCGACGAGTACTTCGACGAGATCATCCGCTGGCAGCGCGACCGCAACGGCGTCCAGGGCCTCACGCGCGAGGCCATCGGGTACGAGAACGGCGTGCTGGGAGGCCTTGTCTCGACCCTGGAGTGCTTCACGCGGCCGGGCGACGCGGTGCTCGTCCACAGCCCCACCTACATCGGCTTCACCAAGAGCATCGAGAACATGGGCCGCCGCATCGTCCTGAGCCCCCTCGTGCTCGACAGTGACGGCGTATGGCGCATGGACTACGCGGACATGGAGGCCAAGCTCGCCGAGAACCGCATCCACGCCGCGGTGTTCTGCTCCCCGCACAACCCGACCGGCCGCGTGTGGGAGCGCGACGAGATCGAGCGCGCCATGGAGGTCTTCCGCGCTCACGACTGCGTGGTGGTCTCGGACGAGATCTGGAGCGACATCATCCTGCCTGGTCACCGCCACGTTCCCACGCAGAGCGTGAGCGACGACGCCCGCCTGCGCACCGTGGCTCTCTACGCCCCGTCAAAGACGTTCAACCTGGCGGGTCTCGTGGGCAGCTACCACGTCATCTACGACGAGTGCCTGCGCGACCGCGTGCAGGCGGCGGCGTCCAAGAGCCACTACAACACGATGAATGTGCTCTCGATGCACGCGCTCATCGGGGCCTATGCCGGAGACGGCCGCGCGTGGGTCGACGAGCTGTGGCAGGTCATCGACGGCAACGTGAGCTTTGCCTGCGACTACATCCGCGACCGGTTCGAGGGCGTGACGGTGCAGCGGCCCGAGGGCACCTACATGTTGTTCGTGGACTGCTCGGGCTGGCTCGCGGCGCACGGACGCACGCTTGACGAGCTCGAGGCTGCCGCCTGGGAGGTGGGCGTGGCCGCGCAGGACGGGCGCATGTTCCATGGGCCCAGCCACCTGCGCATGAACCTCGCGCTGCCCCTCTCGCGCGTGGAGGAGGCATTCGACCGCCTCGACCGTTACGTCTTCAACGCGTAGGGGGGCTTGCGTGGGCGAGATGGACGAGGCAGCCGAGATGGACGAGACTGCCGAGGTGGACGCAGCGGACGTGACGCAGGACGGCCGCCACGAGGCTTGCGACGTCGCCGAGACGTGCGTGACCGACGAGGACTACATGTGCCTGGCGCTTGCTGAGGCACGTGCTGCCGCCGAGGAGGGCGAGGTTCCCATCGGTGCCGTGGTGGTATGCGGCGGCGAGCGGGTGCGCGTTGGCGGGAGTGACGAGGCCCCGACCTGGGGCGTCCGCGGCGGTGAGGTGGTGGCGCGGGCGCACAACCGGCGCGAGACGGATCGCGACCCCTCGGCGCACGCGGAGTTCTCGGCGATGTGCGCGACCGCCCGCGTGCTCGACCGCTGGCGGCTCACGGGCTGTACCGTCTACGTGACGCTCGAGCCGTGCCTCATGTGCGCCGGGCTCATGGTGAACGCCCGTATCGACCGCTGCGTGTACGGGGCGACCGACCCCAAGGGCGGGGCCCTCGGCACGCTCTTTGACGTGAGCCATGACGAACGGCTCAACCACGAGTTCGAGGTGACCCCCGGCGTGCTGGCCGATGAGTGCGCGACCGAGCTCCGGACGTTCTTCCGTGCTCGGCGTAAGCGGCGCGCGGGCGAGATTTCCTAGTCGTCAGCCTTTGGAGCCGGTCGCCGGGCTGGCAAACGCGGGGTTGGCCGTGCGCACGTGGTCGGGGAAGGCGTCGCGGAGCCGCGCGAAGGCGGCGTGTACGTCGTCCGGAACGTCAACGTGGGCGATGAGGTTGGCGCCCCTGGGACCGTAGCCACCCGGCCCGTCGGTAAGGCGCGGCACCTCGCCCATGAGCAGCGTGAGGTAATGGTCGACGTCCCACATGCCGAAGGGCTCGTGGTCATACGTGAGCGAGGAGAGTGGGTCAGCCGTGGTGGGGTTTCGCCCGCTCGCCCCGAGCCCGCCAGCGTCGCCCGTCCTGCCGTCCATACCCTCCCGCGCCACGACCTCCGTGCGATACGCCGCGTAGTTCACGGCCCGCACCTGGGGTTCGTGGAAGCGGAGGCACGCGTCGAGCCTGCGCTGCATCGTGGCGTCCTGGACGAGCAGGACGCTCGCGGGTTCCGTGCCCCGCTCGCGCAGCAGCTTGAACAGGAACGTGATGTTGTTGCCCGAGTTGGTCGAGCGCGTCTCGAGCACGTCGGCGGCGAGTCCGTAGCGCGAACGCAGGTAGGCATCCCACACCTCGGCCTCGCTTGCGTCGTCGGCGAAGTGCGCGGCTGGCCAGAGCTCGCGCACACGTGCGCGGAATGTGGACGTGGTGTGCCCGGCACCTCCTACCAGCGCATACGTTCGTGCGACGCCCGCGCGCATGGCCCCAGCCATCACGTCGCCACCAGCAAGGATGGCCCCTCCCGTGAGTACGGCGACGTCGACCACGCCATCTTCCAACCCTGCCGTCCGCAGCGCCGCACGGGAAAGCTCCGGCACGTCGCGTATGCCCGTGAAGCGGGCGATCGTGTTCATGTCGCGGGCGACTTCTGCTGGTGTCATGCTTTGTCTCCTCGTTTGCCTCTCCGTCCGTCGCGCGTTGCCCTTGCCGCTCGCCCACGCCTCCCTCGGGCCCGCCGTTCGCCTAGAGCGCAGGACGAACGCCGCCGGAGGACGACCCGTCACGCCGGAGCGTCACCTCGTAGCGGTTGCGGTCGCCCGGCGCCACGATGCGGGAGCACTCGAAGGCCTCGCCCCGCTCGTTCAGGGTCGTGCGCCGAATGATGAACGCCGGCTCGCCCTCCTTGAGGCCAAAGGGCCTTGCGTCGGCGGCCCCCATGCGCACGGCCTCGTAGGTCTCCCGTGCCTCCACGGGCGTGACGCCGCTGGCCCGCGAAATAAGCGCATAGAGCGAGCTTTCGAGCTGCTTGGCCGTAAGGCCCGGGCAAAGGCGCGTGGGCACCCAGACCGACTCGAGCAACAAAGGGTTCTCGTCTGCGAGGCGGAGGCGACGAATCTCGTAGACCGGCGTGTCGTCGGGCACGCCAAGCCGTCGCGCCGCCCAGTCAGGCGGCGTGGTCACGTCGAAGCCCAGCACCTTGGAGGTGGGCCGCATGCCGAGCTTGGCCATTTCACCCGAGAAGTTATAGAGGCTGTCGAGGCTGCGGGGAAGCTTGGGCTCGGCCACCACCGTTCCCTTGCGGGGCCTCCTCACGACCTGCCCGGCGTCGACGAGCTCGGAGTATGCCGTCCTGGCCGTCGTGCGCGACACGCCGAGGCGCTCGCAGAGGGCGTCCTCGGTGGGCATGGCGTCGCCCGGCTGGAGGGTGCCGCCTGTCATGAGCGAGGAGAGCGAGTCGGCAAGCTGACGGTAGAGAGGCTCGGCCGACAGAGGGTCGAGAGAGATGCGCGAGAGGATGTCAACGGTAGTCATGAGCTGGCCTTTTCGCCCAGATTTGCCTTCGTGAGCAGTATAGCAAAGTTCCGCACAAATCATATCTAACAAATGAAACAAATTTTTTGTTGACAAGGGTTGGCACTGCCCATATATTCGAGTTGCTTCGATTCGATACATACAAATCGAACAGAAAGGAACTGCCATGGTACCTGCCAAGAACGCCTCCGAGATGACTCTCCGTGAGCTCGCCCGTTACATCGACCAGTCTGTGCTCAAGCCCGAGTTCACCGTCGCGGACATCAAGAAGTACTCGCAAGAGGGCATCGACTTCGGCTGCAAGACCATCTGCGTCAACCCCTCCTCGCTCGACGTCGTCGCTCCGATGGTGAAGGGCACCGACACCGGCCTCTGCGTGGTCTGTGACTTCCCCTTCGGCCTCTCCACCACCGAGTCCAAGGTGCACCAGGCGGAGTCCTACGTCTCGCGCTATGACATCGAGGACCTCGACATCGTTGCCAACTACGGCTGGCTGCGCAGCGGCGAGCATGAGAAGGTCATCGAGGATCTCAAGCCGGTCGTGGCCGTGTGCCACGCGCACGGCACCAAGGTGAAGGTGATTATCGAGACCGACTCGCTCACCCTGGCCCAGGTTGCCGAGGGCACGGAGTGCGCCGTTGCCGCAGGTGCTGACTTCATCAAGAGCTCCACGGGCTTCTTTACCGGTGCCGAGCAGCACGGTGCCACGGTCGAGGTCGTGCGCACGATGATGGCGGCCGCCGACGGGAGGATCGCCGTCAAGGGCTCCGGCTGCATCCGCACGCGCGAGCACTTCCTCGAGCTCATCGACATGGGCATCGACCGCATGGGCATCGGTTACCGCTCCACGCCCACGGTGCTCGGCCTCAAGTAGGGAGCGGATTTGCTCGCACGGGTGCACCATCCGCTCGCCGTGCGCCGCGCCCGTCTTACCCAAAGTTGACCATCAAACGCTATGCTAAATGACTACTAGCGGCGCGGTCGCGGCCAATGCCACCACCGTGCAACACATCGAGACAGATGGGGGCACCATGAAGTTCTTCATCGACACCGCCAACCTCGACGAAATCCGCGAGGCCCAGAGCTGGGGCGTCATCTCCGGCGTCACCACCAACCCGAGCCTCTACGCCAAGACGGGCGGCAAGCTCGCCGACTTCGAGCCGCACATGGTCAAGATCGCCCAGCTCTGCGAGGGTCTGCCCGTCTCGGCCGAGTCCACTGCCGAGACCACCGAGGACATGATCGCCGAGGGCCGTCGCCTTGCGGCGCTCGCGCCCAACATCGTGGTGAAGCTGCCCATCTGCGAGGCGTCGCTCCCTGCCACGCACGCGCTTGCCAAGGAGGGCGTGCGCGTCAACATGACGCTGGTCTTCTCGGCCCCGCAGGCCCTGCTTGCCGCCCGTGCCGGTGCCCGCTACATCTCGCCGTTCGTGGGCCGCTTCGACGACATCGGAGACGACGGCCTTTCGCAGCTCCAGACCGTTGTCGAGGCCGTGAAGAACTACGACTACGGCTACTGGGACGAGGAGGGCGGCCCCGAGATCATCACTGCCTCCGTGCGTACGCCGCACCACGTGACGCAGGCCGCGCTCATGGGCGCCGACATCGCCACCGTGCCGTTCGCGGCGCTCAAGAAGTGCGTGCACCACCCGCTTACGGACAAGGGCCTCGAGAGCTTCGCCGCCGACTGGGCAAAGGTCGTTGCGGCGCAGTAGAGTGGTGTCCTGTGTCTGGGCCCGGCTTCGGGCACCATCGTAGTCAGGAAGGACTCATATGCGAGATGACGAGCTGGCCCGCATCGCCAACGAGGTGCGCAAGGGCGTCCTCATCGGCACGCACGCGGCAAAGTCCGGTCACCCGGGCGGATCGCTCGGTGCTGCGGACATCATCACCTACCTGTACTTCCAGGAGATGAACCTCGACCCGGCCAATCCGTCGTGGCCCGAGCGCGATCGTTTCGTGCTCTCCAAGGGCCACTGCGCCCCGGCGCTCTACGCGGCGCTCGCCGAGCGCGGCTACTTCCCCACGGAGGAGCTCGAGACGCTCCGCCACATCGGCAGCAGCCTGCAGGGTCACCCCAACATGAACGACACTCCCGGTGTCGACATGTCCACGGGCTCGCTTGGCCAGGGCGTTTCGGCGGCCGTGGGCATGGCGCTCGCGGCGAAGCACTGGGGCGACGCGTATCGCGTGTATGCCCTGCTCGGCGACGGCGAGTGCGAGGAGGGCCAGGTGTGGGAGGCCGCGATGTTCGCCGGCAACCACGCCCTCGACAACCTCGTCGTGGTGGTCGACCACAACGGCCTGCAGATTGACGGCCCGGTGGACGAGGTCAACTCCCCCATGCCCCTGGCGGACAAGTTCCGCGCGTTCAAGTTCCACGTGATCGAGCTTGCCGACGGCAACGACATGGCGCAGGTGCGCGCCGCGTTCGAGGCCGCCCGTGAGGTGAAGGGTGCTCCGGTTGCCATTGTCGCCGAGACGGTGAAGGGCAAGGGCGCCTCGTTCATGGAGAACCAGGTGGGCTGGCACGGCAAGGCTCCCAACGACGAGCAGTTTGCCGAGGCCATGGCCGAACTCGACGCGACGGGGGCCTCGCTTGAGGCCCAGGCCGCCGGAAAGGAGGCCTAGCGATGGCCGACGTGAAGAAGGTCGCCACGCGCGACAGCTACGGTTCGGCCCTCGTGGAGCTTGCCGCCGAGCACGATGACTTCGTGGTCTTTGACGCAGACCTTGCCGCCGCTACCAAGACGGGCAAGTTCAAGGATGCCTACCCCGACCGCTTCTTTGACGCGGGCATTGCCGAGGGCAACATGATTGGCATGGCCGCCGGCGTGGCCACCACGGGACGCGTGGCCTTTGCGAGCACCTTCGCGATGTTCGCCGCTGGCCGCGCCTACGAGCAGGTGCGCAACTCCGTGGGCTACCCGCACCTCAACGTGAAGATTGGTGCCACGCACGCGGGCATCTCCGTGGGCGAGGACGGCGCTACCCACCAGTGCTGCGAGGACATCGCCCTCATGCGCGCCATTCCGGGCATGACGGTCATCAGCCCCGCCGACGATGTCGAGGCCCGCGCCGCCGTGCGCGCCGCCTATGAGCTTGACGGCCCCGTGTACCTGCGCTTTGGCCGTCTTGCCGTGCCGGTGTTCAACGACCCCGAGACGTACGAGTTCAAGCTGGGCAAGGGCGTTTTGCTGCGCGAGGGCGGTGACGTGACGATCATCGCCACGGGCCTCATGGTTGCTGCGGCGCTCGAGGCCGCCGAGGCGCTCGCCGCGAGCGGCGTCTCCGCCGAGGTCATCAACATTCACACCATCAAACCGCTCGACGCCGACCTCATCGTGGAGAGCGCCCGCCGCACGGGCCGCGTCGTCACGTGCGAGGAGCACTCCGTCATCGGCGGCCTTGGCAGCGCCGTGTGCGACGCCCTGGCCGAGCGCTATCCCGTGCCGGTGAAGAAAGTCGGTGTGAACGACGTCTTTGGCGAGTCCGGCCCCGCCGTTGACCTCCTCCGCAAGTACGGTCTCGACGCCGAAGGCATCGTCTCCGCCGTCCGCGACTTCGTGAAGTAGCGGGCAGGCAGTTTTCGGCCCGAATGGGCCGCCGCCGCGTCCCGTAGCGAGGGGCATGGGACTTTCGCCCGGCGAAAGTGACCCCGAACGCGGGGATGAGGTGGCGGCCCTTCTTGCGGGACGGGAAGCAGTCAGGCGATCCGCGGCACCCGCGAGGGCGAGGATCGGGCTCCGGAGTGAGGGGCTGGGGACACTTTCGCGCGGCGGAGGTGGCGCCGACCGGGGGACGGGATGACGTCCCTGCCTGCGAAGGTTCGTGGGACGGGAAGCAGTCAGGCGACCCGCGGCACCCGCGAGGGCGGGGATCGGGCTCCGGAGTGAGGGGCTGGGGACTTTCGCGCAGCGAAAGTGACCCCGAACGAAGGAACCCGATCCCCGCCCCCTCCTCACGGAAGACGAACGCTAAAAGTGGCGGCCATACCTCCCGCCCCGAGGCCCGCCAAACCCGCGCCCGCGTGCCCTCGAACCGCTAAACAGGCTGCGCGCGGGCTTGGACGTGCTGCGGTGCTCGTTGGGCACGATGCGTCCCTCGCTGTACGCGAAGCCCTCGAGGTCAAACAGCGGCACGAGCTTCTTGGTGAAGTACTCAATCTCGCGCAGCGGCGTCACCTCGTCCGGCGCCATGAAGGTGTACGCCTGTCCCGTGGCGCCCGCACGGCCCGTGCGCCCGATGCGGTGCACGTAGTCCTCCGGGTCCATCGGGACGTCGAAGTTCACCACCGCGTCGATGCCGCTCACGTCAATGCCGCGGCTCATAACGTCAGTGGCAACGAGGACTTGTACCTTGCCGTCACGGAACTTCTCGAGCGCCCGCTCGCGGGCCTTCTGCGGACGGTCGGCGTGCATCACGTCGACCTTGAGCCCGGCCTTCTTGAGCGTGGCGCACACGCCGTCGACGCGCATCTTCGTGCGGCAGAAGACCAGCACGCGCCCGAACTTCTCGCGCTTGATGAGGGTCTCGAGCAGCGAGATCTTGTCGCCCTGCGTGACGGGGCAGAGGTGCTCGTCCACGGTCGAGGCCGTCTCGCCCACGCGGGCGATCTCGATGACAACGGGGTTAGGCAGCATGGCGTCCACGGTGCCCTTGATGCTGGGCGGGATGGTTGCCGAGAAGAGCAGCGTCTGGCGCTCGCCTGGGCAGGCGGCCACGATGCGGCGGACGCTCGGCCAGAAGCCCATGTCGAGCATGCGGTCGGCCTCGTCCAGCACGAGCACCTGCACCTGCGAGAGGTTCACGTGGTTGTGCTCCATGAGGTCGATGAGGCGGCCGGGAGTGGCCACGAGCAGGTCACAGCCGCGCTCGAGCGCCTTGGTCTGACGGTCGAACTTGGCTCCGCCCATGACGACGACGGTGGACTGGCCGGTCTGGGCGCAGACCTCCTTCGTGACGTCCTCGATCTGGCTCGCGAGCTCGCGCGTGGGCGTGATGACAAGCGCGAGCGGCTTCTTGGCCGCGGCCGTCTTGCCAGCCTCCGCGATGCGCTGCAGCGTAGGCAGGGTGAAGGCGCAGGTCTTGCCCGTGCCCGTCTGGGCGCTCGCAAGGACGTCGCGCCCCTCGAGTACTGCCGGGATGGCCCTGGCCTGGACGGGGGTTGGCTGGGTGAAGCCGAGGGCGTCGACCCCGGCGAGGATCTGCTCGTTAAGCCCGAGCTCGGCAAATGAAGTAGTCATAGCTGCAAGTATGGCGCATACGCTCGGGTTATACAACGCACGGGAGCTCCGTCGCGTCGGGTCTCCTCGGCACGAGGGGGCCCGACATGAAAGGAGCCGCCCCGGGGGAGGCCGGGGCGGCTCTGCGCAAAGCCGTATGGTTTGGGAGCGCGTGCCTTACGGGCGCCCCTTACGCACGCGTCTTAGAACACCGGGATAACAGAACCCTTGTACTGGTCCTCGATGAACTTCTTGGCGGTGTCGGACGTGAGCGCCTTGATGAGGGCCGCGGCCTTCTCGTTGCTCTCGTCACCGTTGCGGACGGCCACGATGTTGGCGTAGGTCTTGGCGGCCTCGGAGTTTGCGTCCTCGGAGGCGAGCGTGGCGGTGGTGTCGAGGCCCGCGGAGAGCGCGTAGTTGCCGTTGATCACGCCAAAGTCGGAGTCCTGCAGGGTACGGGGCACGGACGCGGCCTCAACCTCGACGAGCTCGACCTTGTGCGGGTTCTCGGCGATGTCGTTCTTGGTGGCCTCGAGACCGGCGCCGTCCTTGAGCTTGAGCACGCCAGCCTTCTCGAGCAGCAGCAGCGCGCGGGCCTCGTTGGTGGCGTCGCTCGGGACGGCGATCTTGGCGCCGTCGGGCACGTTGTTGATGTCGGAGCTCTTGCCGGCGTAGAGGCCCATCGGCTCGAAGTGAATGGCGCCCGCGCTCACGAGGTCGGTGCCGTTCTCCTGGTTGTAGTTGTCGAGGTAGGGCTTGTGCTGGAAGTAGTTGGCGTCCAGGTCGCCCTCGGACAGGGCCACGTTGGGCTGCACGTAGTCGTTGTACTCGACGACCTTGAGCTCGTAGCCGGCGGCCTTGATCTCGTCCTCGACGGCCTTGAGGATTTCGGCGTGGGGGCTCGGGGAGGCGCCGACGGTGATGGTGCCGCCGACCGTGGAGGCGGAGCCGGAGGCAGCCGTTGTCGTGGCGGCGTTGCCCGAGCCGGAGCCGCCACCGCAGGCGGTAAGGGCGAGCGAGCCGAGGACGGCCGCGCCGCCGAAGAGGAACGAGCGGCGAGAGATGCTGGTGGTCATGGCAGTTCCTTTCTACAGGCGTCCAGGGGAGGGCCCCGGGCGCTTGGCTAGATGACGTGGCTTGGTTGATGACGGGTGGACAAAGGCATGCGCGCGCCGTCTAACGATACGTGCCGCAGACGACTAGCTGCGCATTCGCTTGTCGCAGATGCGGACGAGCAGGTTGCAGAGGCTCTGGATGACCTGCACCATCACGATGAGGATGACGATGGTGGCGAGCATCACGTCGTCCTGGTAGCGCTGGTAGCCATAGCGGATGGCGATATCGCCCAGGCCGCCCGCGCCCACCGTGCCGGCCATCGCGGTGTATCCCAGGATGGTGATGATGACGATGGGCAGGCCGCGCAGCAGGCTGGGAAGGCCCTCGCGGAGGTACACCTTGGTGATGATCTCCCAGGTGGAGGCACCCATGGACTCGGCTGCCTCGATGAGCCCGCGGTCGACCTCGGCCTCGCTCGACTCCACCATGCGGGCCACGTAGGGCCCGGCGCTCATGATGAGCGGGAACACCGCGGCGGGAACGCCCAGCGTGGTGCCCACGACGAGGCGCGTGGTGGGGATGAGGAACACGAGCAGGATGATGAACGGCAGCGAGCGGGCCATGTTCACGATCCAGCCAAGGATGGCGTAGGCGACGCGGTTGGGGCGCAGGCCCGTGGGCGAGAGCACCGTGAGCAGCGTGCCCACCACGATACCGATGACGTAGGCGCCGATGGTGGAGGCCAGCACCATGACGGTGGTGTCGATGGTGCCCTGCACGAGCAGCTCACTGTACTTGTCGAGGAAGGCGGAGATACCCATGCTAGTTCGCCTCCTCGGGGGCGGAGCTGTCATTCTCGGCCGCACCCTCGCCCTCGAAGCTGATGAGCGCGCGCGTGACCTCTGCCTGCGGGTTGCCGAAGACCTGGGCCACCGTGCCCTCCTCGACTACCTGGCCCCGATCCATGACGGCGATGCGGTCGCAGATGCGTCGCGCCACGGCGAGCGAGTGGGTGATGAGCACGATGGTGACGCCCAGGTCGCGATTGATCCGCGCGAGCAGGTCGAGCACGGAGCTCGTGGTGAGCGTGTCGAGGGCGCTCGTGGCCTCGTCGCAGAGGAGCGTCTTGGGGCTCGTCATGAGCGCGCGGGCGATGGCCACGCGCTGCTGCTGGCCGCCGGAGAGCTGCGAGGGGTAGGACTTCTCCTTGCCTTCGAGCCCGACGAGCTTGAGCAGGTGGCGGGCGCGCCTCTCGGCGTCGGCACGCGAGACGCGCTTGCCGGCACTGGCGAGCGTGGACGGGAAGACGACGTTGTCGAGCACGGTGCGCTGCTGGAAGAGGCTGAAGCCCTGGAAGATCATGCCCACGTCGGCGCGCAGGCGGCGCAGCTCGCCGCCGCGCAGGCCCGTGACCTCGTGCCCGTCGATCCTGACGGTGCCGGAGCTGGGGCGCTCGAGCAGGTTGATGCAGCGCACGAGCGTTGACTTGCCGGCGCCGGACTCGCCGATGATGCCGAAGACCTCGCCCGACTCAATCGTGAGCGACACGTTGTCGAGGGCGGTCATGCGTCCGGCGCTGGTCTCGAAGACCTTGGTTATGTTGCTGAGTTCAATCATGGTGCCGCTGAGTATAGCAGCCGCTTGCATGCCAGCTGAAAGAAAAACCCTACAAACCTAGGTGGAATTAACGATGGCGTGCCATAGGTTTCAGCTATGACACGCCGTCACGAAGTATGTCTGAGGGCACTGCGCCCGCTATCTGGGCCGTGCGACGGCTACCGCACGTACGTGACGCGCCCGGCCTTGCGGGCGGCGCCGGGCTTCTCGCCACCCTCTGCCGCGTAGCCCAGCAGGCAGTGGCCCACGCCGCGCCAGTCGCCCTCGACGCCCCACTTCGCGAGCAGTGCCTTGCCCTCGGCGGTCTCGAACTCCTCGTGAGCGCGGTGGATCCAGCACGACGCTACGCCCAGCGAGTGCGCGGCCACCATGAGGTTGCCCATCACGAGCGCTCCGTCCTCCACGCAGGTGGGACGGGTCGCGTCGGCCAGCACCACAACGACGGTCGGGGCACCGTAGAACGGGTCGCCCGAGCTGCCCATGATTTGCGCGTTCATGCGGCTGAGCGTAGCGATCGTCTCGGGGTCCTGCACCAGGATGAGGTGCGTGGCCTGCTGCCCCATGCCGCTTGCGGCCCAGAGTCCCGCTTCGACGATCTCCTCGAGTTTCTCGGGCTCCACCTGCCTGCCGTCGTACTTCCTGCAGCTGCGACGCTCTTCGAGCGACTTCACGACGTCGTTCATTGGCGCTCCTTTCGACGTGATTGCTGAGGCCATTATCCGTCCGTTGGTTGCGTTCGAGTCCCGGATGGCTGGTCGCACCCGCCCACGCGCTGCGGTACCATCTTGCACCGTCACACGCTGCCGGCGGCAGACCGTCCGGCGTCATGGCTGCGCTCGGGGTTCCATTTGCCCCGCCCTCGGCCCAGAAAGGTTTCTCGCAATGCCCATCAACATCCCCGACGGTCTTCCCGCAAAGCAGATCCTCCAGCAGGAGCGCATCTACGCGCTCGAGGAGGACGTGGCCAAGAACCAGCAGATTCGCCCGCTCAACGTGTGCCTGCTCAACCTCATGCCCACCAAGATCGAGACCGAGACGCAGATCCTGCGCCTCATCTCCAAGAGCCCGCTGCAGGTCAGCGTCGACTTCATGCGCGTCTCGTCCCATGAGGCCACGCACGTCTCGGCCGGCCACCTCGTGAAGTTCTACGACACGTTCGAGACGCTGAGAGGCAACTACTACGACGGCCTCATCATCACGGGTGCGCCGGTGGAGCAGATGCCGTTCGAGGACGTGGACTACTGGGACGAACTGTGCCAGATCATGGACTGGGCCAAGACCAACGTGCTTTCCACGATGTTTCTGTGCTGGGGCGCCTTCGCGGGCCTCTACCACCTGCACGGCATTCGCAAGCGCCTGCTGGGCAACAAGCTGTTTGGCGTCTTCCCGCAGCGTCTGTGCGACGAGTTCAACTTCCTCACCAACGGCTTCGACGAGGTACACAACATGCCTCACAGCCGCCATGCCGCGCCCGACGCCAATCAGGTCGACGCCGACCCCACGCTGCAGGTGCTCTCGCGCGGGTTCGAGACGGGTCCGGCGCTCATCGCTACCCACGACTTCCGCGAGGTCTACGTGCTGGGGCACTTCGAGTATGGCCGCGACACGCTTGCGCAGGAGTACTGGCGCGACTTCCACGCGGGACTTCCCATCCAGCTGCCGGTGAACTACTTCCCGGATGACAACCCCGAGAAGCAGCCCATCTTCACCTGGCGTGCGCACGCCAACCTGCTGTATCGCAACTGGCTCAACTACCTGTACCAGACCTCGGACTACGTGCGCGAGAACATCCCCCAGATCATCGACGAGCTGCGCGAGGACGCCGCCAGCCTGCTCAACGAGGACGGCGCGCCGAGCAAGTTCTAGTGCGCGGGCGTGCGGCGTGGGTGCGCGTCTCGACCGGCGTCGCTGTCGCGTGCGGGCTGCCGCAGTTCGTCCCTTTCGTCGGGATCGCTGTGCTTGTCGTGCTGCTCGTTAAGGGGTGGCGCCGAAAGGCCACAGCGTGAGCCCGACGAGGCAGCTGAACCCACTCGGTTCGGGTTCAGCTCCTGGGTGCCCGGTCCGTTAGCCCGGGTCTTGGTCGTCGGGTACGTATTCGAAGAGGTCGCCCGGCTGGCAGTCAAGAAACTTGCAGAGCCTCTCCAACGTGGAGAATCGAATGGCCTTGATGGCCCCGTTCTTGATATGTGACATGTTGACACGAGAAATTCCGACGCCATCGGCCATCTCCTGCACTGTATAGCCTTGCCTTTGCGCAATGTCATCAAGGTGGAGGATTATCGGCATGGCCACGCAGTTCAATCGGCTCGAAACAAAGGGTTACAGAGTCTCGTCATGTTCTTTCTGCAGGTGATAACCATACTCCATAGCAATTGATATGAGCAACAAGAATCCTGGAAGCAAAACGGAACCAAGGGGGATGCTGACAGTTTGGCGGATGACTATGAAATTAGTGTTATCAGCAAGGGCCTGCCACGTCTCTGGAGCTGGAAATCCCGAGTAGCCCATTGTGATCCCCCCAATGGAAGGCGGGATCCCATAGCAAAGCCAAGAAGCTGCGAGTGAGAACAGCATCCCGAAAAAGGTCAGGACAATGAGAAGGATCGATACCCGCCTTATGCGTAGAGGAGCATTGAGCGAGAACGGAGTTCCACCGTTGATCGTCTCCCAAAAAACCGATCTTGTCTGCGACAGAACCAAATACCAGACGAATGATTCGATGGAATATTGTAAGAAATGAACGCAGTTGAACGGGCTTATTTCGCCGAGAGCGGCTTGAATGATGGTGTAGACAAGGGCTCCGAGCGAAGCTCCGGTCATGAGGCCTAATAGCGCCATCAGCATCTTGGTAATTCTAAGGGCTGCGGGCGTAAGGGACGCTCGATCGCAGGGGTTGTTGTCTTTGGCCTGGCTGCGTAGGTTGGAGCTGACTCTTACGCCCATTATGCTCACTTCCGCTCAATTAAGAATAACGGATAATGATAGAAACAATTAATCACCTGTTACGGTAAAGAAATGGCTTCCGTTAACGGTGACATCAACTTGAGCATTAACCGTATAGACAACCCCGACACCACTATAGCTTGCGGCAGGAGCATACGTAAATGTCCTCGTGTTGTTTACGGTTTTCCTGAGTGTTCTCTCGTAAATCTTCCCGAATCCATCACTGCCAACAACGCCAAATGAAGTGCAGGTAACTGACGCTACCATTTTCTGAGGGGTGGCTCCGTTGACGGTCTTTACCGTCATATTCATGCCCCATGTATAGTTGAGTGAGCCATTGTGATAAACAGTACCGTTGGCTGTGACTCTCGTACCACCACCGTTGTTCGCCCAGCTAAATGATTTGCTAGCTCTAGTTGGCTGCTCGTTTGCGGGCATAGCGTAAGTTCTTATGAACTCTGCATCTTCTGGGCTCATGGGTTCATAAAGGTCATATCTATTACATATATCATTTATTCTTTTCGAGATGTCCTTTTGGGTCATCTCGAAACTCTGGATAGTGAGTAGCTCGCTGGTCGATGTGGGTGCAGCGAAGGATAGCGTTGGGCAGGTCAGAAGCGATGCTGCAAGGCAACCGATTAGAAAGCGCTTGGGCATTTTCATGATTACCCATTCTCTTGCGGCTTATAAAGCATCGGAGATTATGGGATCCCATGAGCACAGTACACTCTGCTCACCCTATGTGTATCGAAGAACGATACACATAGGGTGAGCGGTCGGTATTTAGGCGCGAGTGGCGGTCGCGGATAGGATCTTTGACTCACGCGTTCGAAAGCTGTGGCATGAAAAACGACAGGAGACCGAAGCTGGACCTGGAGACCTTGCTCGTCCAAGAAATCGTTCGCACCAGCGCGCTACATTGACGAGTATTCCCGTCAAGCTGTTGGTGCGCAGCCGGGCGATTGTAGAACGAATGCGCTCGTTTGCCTCATACAAGCGCTCTCAAGATGTAGGCCGGGGCTTGAGCAGGATGGTGGATCTGTCGCGTAAGGCGTGACCAAGGCCATCGCCAAGAGTGCCATCGAAGTTGGGGGCGCCGAGCGCGCCGGTCTAGCGCATCCTGCGTTCGTACATGCGCCCTCTCTTCGAGTTGGTTCCGAAGCGAAGGGTTCGCGGGAGGTCTCGTCGCATTATGAGCGGCTGGTGGCAAGGTGGCGCCGTGAGGGTGCCGATCAAAGTAGCATTCCTGGACATTTGCCCACCACCTTCCGAGAGCAAATGTGCGGAAATGTTACTTTGACGCATGGCTCGGCTTCTGCAGCGGCTGCATGCGGCTTCCGCAGCAGCTGCGCGGGTCGCTCACGACGCCGCCCCCGGTGCTACTCCGCCGTCAGCTCCACGTGCCGGACGGCGCCGTTCTCGTACACGCCGTAGCTGTGGGTTCCGTCTTTGGGAATGGAGACGCTTCCGGGATTGAACGCCCAGACGCCCTCGTGCGTCGGCGCCGGCTCGCTCACCTTCTTGTGGGTGTGGCCGTACAGCAGGATGGAGCCGGCGGGCAGCTCGGGCAGGTGGTCGACGCTGTTGTGGAAGCCGGCACCGTAGACGTGGCCGTGCGTGAGGAAAAGCTCGCGGCCGGGTGCGGCGTGAGCGGTCTTGGCGTCGAGCACGGGGGCGCTGCCGTCCGGCGCGAGCGTGGCGTCCGGGTCGAAGACGACGGTGTAGTCGGCCATGCAGGGGAAGTTCAGCACCATCTGGTCGACCTCGGCCTCGCAGTTACCGCGCACGGCGATGACCTGCGGCGCCAGCGGGTTGAGCATCGCGATGACCTCCTTGGGCGCGTAGCCCTCGGGCAGGTTGTTGCGCGGCCCGTGGTAGAGCAGGTCGCCGAGCAGCAGCACGCGGTCGGGCTGCTCGCGGTCGAGTACGTCCATGAGACGGCGGCACCAGGTGGCCGAGCCGTGGATGTCACTTGCGATGAGGAGCTTCATGCGGGTCTCCTTTGTGTGGGGCGGCCGAGCGGGCTGTTCGCCGCGTGGTGAAATGGTACGCCCGGAGGGCGCTCGGGGAACGGTGTAACTGGGGCGCTTTTCTCCTGGACCTTGCAAGTCCGGAATCCTGCCTAACAAAACCCTTACGTCAAAGACTCACTGGTGAAATGGCCGCATCGATAGAGTGGTGGCTAAATGACGGCACGAACGGCCTCAACGGTAGCCGGGGTGGTTGAAATGGAGACTAGGTCATCACAAGAGGACATGGCGTCTCTCGCTGACGGCCTTCGAGATTGCTCGGCCGCTATTGGCGGGGCGCGTTCTCGCCTCTTACGAGCCACGTCTGATTTGCTTGGCTCGTGGACGGGTGCGGGGCAGGATGATTTTTCTGCCGCTGCCGAATCTCTTAGTAAGGAAGTTGATCGTTGCGGCGCCGTTCTCAGTTGACAGGCACAGAAGGTCGATGCCGCTTGGGCTAGTCTGGCGTCTGCTGACGAGTCTTCGTCTTCCCAATTCGAGGGGGAATGAAATGTCGGCGTGGTCTCCCTACTCAGAAGAAATTGAAGAAGTAAAGGCAGATATAAATACCATTAAGTCCATGCAGAGTGATTATGAGCTCATGGAACGCGAAGCATGTGCTGCGCGTAACTCTCTGATGGATTTAGACAGTGCCCTCAATTGGGCGTTCCGTCTTAGGGATGCGGGCTCAACTGATGAAATTGCCGATAACGTCTAATAACGTCTATCAAAGCGTGATGGGCGTAAGAGACAAGCTTAATGAGGCGTTGAGTGAGCTCAGGGAGAGGCTGAAGACATTAAGCGCTAAGGAAGCAAATTACTTTGAACGGATTCGTCAGGCAAAGCTCGACGCTGAGCGGGTAGTCGCCGAGGAGCGAAAACTGGGGTTGAGACAATGAACTCCATCAACCTTGACATAGATAAGCTTGAAAGCGCTCAGAAGGCGTGTGCCGATCTTGCTGTAATAATTCTCGAACAGGGGTCAACCGCCAGTTCGCTTCAGGGTCAAGCGGCTTCCACATGGTCGGGAGCGGGGCAAGAGGCGTTTTCAAACTCGATGTCCTCCAACGTATTTCCAGTTTTGACGGCCCTTTCTGTCGAAGTTGCCGAGGCCGCAGGCATTATTCAAGAGGCGCAGGAACAGGCTGGAAACATACTGGGCCATAGCCGTGATCTCATGAGAATACTGCGAGGAAATGGATCGGGTTATTCATTTGAATCCGGAACGCTATATGTGAACGATGGAGATCTATCCCGAGCCGAGAGAGCGTATGGAGAGATCATCGACAGGCTTGCAAGTGTCGTTAATCACTTTTCGGCTTTGCAGCAGAAGATCGGCCAACTGAAGACATACAACAAGCGTTTCATTCGCGATGAAGTGACCTTGGAAGTAACGAGCGCTAGAAGAAGGCTCCTCGACTATGAGGATTCATTCGAGAAGCTCAAGCAAGAGTTGAGCGAGTTTGAGTTCATTTGCAAGCGTATTAGAAACTCCGTTTCAACTCTTATAAGTACAGATCAAGGCTTCATATATTCCGACGGCGCGCTCTATAACCCCCCAAGCCGTAACTTGGTGGTACAGCATGCCAGACGAATTGCTAACCGATGACGAGAGGGCGATGCGAGACAGCCTTAAGGCTGAAGGGGTAACAGAGGTAGAGCTGGATAGAAGCACTCTTTCAGACGAGGCCATCACGGCATTCGATGTCGCTGGCTATGCCGTTGACATTATTGGTGATGTTGGTGATAAGGCAGACACTATTTTGCAGAATGCCTATGTTTCAATGGGAACTGACGATTTGTCCAAATCTGTTTTACGTGGACTAGATAAATATGACAGAGTTATGAAGGCTATGGGGCCCATAACGACGGCGCTACTTACAGCTAGCCAAGTCTACGGTCAGTATGAAAAGAGCGAGGGGGCTCCAGAGGGGAGAAGACGTCTAAATACCATCGTTTCGGCACCAGTATATTTTACAATCAATATGATGATAGATTTCTTCCCTCTGGTTAGCTGGGGAACCTTGCTTATTCCACAGCTGGGCGATTTTGTAGATAGTGGCATGGATTACCTCTTTGAAAGAGGGCCTGCGGGTTCTTTGGAAAAATCAAGAATCGAGGAATTGGGGGACATTATCTTTGACGGGGTGTCGAGTTTCTCGCGACGCCTCCAGAACGGTGAGGGCGATTAGTAATGGATGACAATGGGCCCATTCATCAGGATTTCTCTTTCGGCTATACAGATTTTAAAAGATACCTCAGGCTCGCATATAGGCCACACGATATTTGGACATCTGCGTTCGTACTGCCACACGCGGTTCTTCTGTTCTTTGGATTTATGGTATCTGGCTTCTTGTTAACGCTTGGGGTCCTACGAGGTCTGCTCTCTTTTGGAGACAATCGGCCTTTGGGAATTCTTGTCTATGCGACCATCATGCTCGGCATGGGACTTGGGACCAAGAACAGTGTTGCGCTGATTTGTATCGGGATATGCTCACTTTTGGGAATAAGGGAGCCCGACTGGAGAAAGCCTTGGTGCCGTAGGGGCGTCGCGGACTGCTTTTTTGCCATGGAATCCGGTCCTACAAAAACGCCGCTCGACGGATGGCCACCGAGTCGCTCTCTTTACGGTAGCCAAAGCGCCGCGCGCTGGAGCTCCCGCCGAAAAAGGGCTTATGACTGTCTGTTGGGTCTCGGGCTCTTTTTGGGATGGAGCCGTGCCCCATGGTTTTACGACAAAGAGGTGGGTGCCGGGCTTCCGGCTCCAAGCTATAAGGAGATTCAGCATCTGAAGGTGCTTAGCTTCTCCTGCAGCTTTTATGAGGATCACATTGAAAAGGGTAGTGCCGGAGGAGCCGTAACAAATACCTGGGCTGATGTTTTTGATGTTGTGGAGTGGAAAAGGATACCCGAGTTTGCGATTCTCCGCCTGAGAAAGGGCGAGGGTGAGGTGGTTGTACGTAAGGACTTAATCACCCAAGAGGACTGGGGGTGGATTAAGGAAAAAGTGCGGGAGGGAAAATATCAGTATCGAGCTGAATCCACCCTGCGACGAAAAAAATTTACGAGGGAGTTATTAGGTTGAGCCATAGGGTTCCGTTGTGCTAACAGCGGAGGGGCTGATCACCCCGCTTCCTCGAACGCCTAAGACGCTACTCATGAAGGGGGAGTCTTAATGAGCGTGTTTAAACTGGATTGGTTGCCACTGGGAACAGTGGTGACACTTAAGAATGTAAAGCTACCTGTAATGGTTTTCTCTAGGGCAGTTCGATCGAATAGCGATAAGCACACATTCGAATACGCAGGTGTTCCTTGGCCAGCGGGATTCTCGAACCCCGCGAAAGCTGCAATGTTTAATGGTTCAGACGTGGAAGAAGTCCTATTTCTTGGCTATAGGGCGGAAGCCGAGATGCAAGCTTGCGAGCTCTTGTCCGAGATGAGGGACAAAGGGTACGGCTCCTCTTGCTAACTACAGGGTGCGGGGCTTCCCACATGCTTGCGGCTCATTTCTGATTCATCGCATTGTATTACATCCCCAACAGCGTGCGGTATGTGGCGAGCCCGCGCAGCAGGATACGCTCGTCCATGCGGAAGGTGTCCGAGTGCAGGGGGATGCCCGTACCCGTGCCAAGCAGGAAGAACACGCCGGGCAGGTGCTGCTGGTAAAAGGCAAAGTCCTCGGCGATGAGCAGCGGCTTGGGAATGAGCGCCAGCCCGTCTCCGCGCATCTCGACCGCACCTGCGGTTTCGCCCTCGGTAACGGTTGTGCCGCCGATCTCCTTGGCACGCGTCTCCGCCCCGGCGTTGACGTCCTTGAGCGCCGTCCGGGCCGCCACGAAGAGCTTGCGGTCGTTGATGACGGGCGGATACCCTTCGGAGAAGTGCAGGTCGTAGCTGCAGCCGTAGCGCTCGCAGGCCTCCTGGGCGCAGACGCGAACGCCCTCGCGCGCGCGGTCGAACATTTCGTCCGAGAAGACGCGCAGGCTGCCCTCGATGACGCTCTCGGCGCTGATGGCGTTGCGCACCGCGCCGCTCGTCATGTGGCCAAACTTGAGCAGGCACGGTTCCGACTCACCGAGCAGCTCCATGAGGTCCTCGACCTCGGTGAGGAAGTGCGCACCGGCGAGCAGCGCGTCATGGCCCTCAGCGCTCTTGGCGATGTGGCTCGAGAGCCCGCGAACAGTGAGCGTGGTCTCGCTGGCCCGTGCCAGCAGGGGGCCGGGCCGCGTGGCAACGACGCCTGCGGGCAGGTCGGGCCACACGTGGAAGCCAAAGACACGGTCGGCGTGGTAGCGCTCGAAGACGCCCGACTCGCAGACGTTCTTGGCCCCTCCGGTGGTCTCCTCGGCGGGCTGGAAGACGAAGAGCGCGTTGCGCGCGAGGGGGCACTCGGGCGACTGGCCCGCGGCGATGCGCCTGCGGGCGGCGCGGAGCTCCTCGTCTACCCAGCATGCAGCGGCGAGGGCCATGGCCATGTGGCCGTCGTGGCCGCAGGCGTGCATGTGGCCCGGCTTGTCGGAGCAGAATGCCACGCCGCTCTGCTCGGTGATGGGCAGGGCGTCCATGTCGGCGCGAATGGCGGTTGCGGACGTGGTGCCGCTCGGCCTGCCCAGGGCGGCGTCTACGTTGAAGTATGCACATACGCAGGACTCGCACGGGCTTGTGACCTCGCACGACAGCGTCTCCAGCACGCTGCGCACGTACGCGATCGTCTCCGGCAGGTCAAACGAGAGCTCCGGGATGCGGTGCAGATCCCGGCGAAACTGCGTGATGCGCTCGAGATCATCCATGGCTATGCCGCCTTTCTTCGCGGACGTTCCGGGCCCAAGTGCCGGAGCGTCAACCCCCGGAAAATTGTGCAGCTCGCTGCCGATGGTGGCAATGGGGAGTTGGCTCGCGTTGTGGGGTCGCGACATGTGGCGTCCGGAATCCCGTGCGCGTGCGTGTGCGCGTGACAGAACCCGGCTTCGTGCGAAGTTGTTTCTTCTCACGTGACAGAACTTGGCTTCATGCGGGGTTCGGAATGGGAAGCGAAACGCGGGCGATTCTTCGATAGGCTATTTACCTGCGAGAATGATGACCGGTTACGAAGTAACGCAGTGTGGAGCTGACAATACTCCGGCTTGTGCTCAGCACAAGGCGGGGTTTTGTCGGCCGGCGGTGGTCAGCTCAGCACAAGGCGGGGTTTTGTCGGCCGGTCCCGCAGGCAGCTCAGCACAAGGCAGGGTTTTGTCAGTCGGCGGTGGTCAGCTCCGCACGAGAGGGTGTTTTGTCGCCCGTTGTCAGGGCCTGCTCCGCACGGGCCGCGGCATTGTCGCCCGCACAGCCCGCCCAACGGCACCCAACAGAGCTCGCCGTCCGCGCGGTCCGCACAGCCTGCCCACCCCTGCGCCCCGCGTGTCGGCGGCGTTTCGCCCCGACGTCCCCACCGGAATCTGTGCTAGGGTAGCCCCGCTGATAGAGGTGCGGGCGCGAGGAGGCGCGGGCGAGCCGGCAGGCGATGACCCCGCGTGGAGGCAATCCCGCCGAACCCGAACGCCGGGCGCGGCGCAGTTGGGTGGGCCTGTGGAGGATACCCGCAGGACTGTCTGCAGTGCGGGGCGGCGGCCAAGGCGAAAGCCGCATGACGCGTGCCCCGCCCGTCCCTGCAGGAGCGCTATCGATTGGAGCCGCATGAGCGCGCCGCTAGACCACTCCGCCGATTCGACGTCGGCGACACTCCCGTCCACCTGCCCGTCAGCAGCCGTCCATACCGTCGAGCAACTCCCCAACGCGGGCTACGACCTCAAGGTACCCTACGCTCCGAAGGCCACCCTCGAAGCCCTTGCGGAGAAGTTCCCCACGCCCTTCCACCTCTACGACGAGGCTGGCATCCGTGCCAACGCCCGCGCCGTCCGCGAGGCCTTCGCCTGGAACCCCGGCTTTCACGAGTACTTCGCCGTCAAGGCCACGCCCAACCCCTTCATCCTCAAGATCCTGCACGAGGAGGGCTGCGGCTGCGACTGCGCGAGCGCCTGCGAGCTCATGCTTGCCGACGCCTGCGGTATCACCGGTCACGACATCATGTTCTCGAGCAACGACACCCCCGCCGAGGACTTCGCGCTCGCCGACAAGCTCGGCGCCATCGTCAACTTCGACGACATCTCCCACATCGACTTCTACGAAAAGACCGTGGGCCGCATCCCCGAGACTGTGAGCTGCCGCTTCAACCCGGGCGGGCTCTTCCAGCTCTCCAACGGCATCATGGACAACCCCGGCGACTCCAAGTACGGCATGACCACCGAGCAGCTCTTCGAGGCCTTCCGCGAGCTGCGCCAGCGCGGCGCCAGGCACTTCGGCATCCACGCCTTCCTGGCGAGCAACACCGTGACCAACGAGTACTATCCCAAGCTCGCCGGCATCCTCTTCGAGCTTGCGGCGCGGCTCCAGCGCGAGACGGGCGCCCACGTGGACTTCGTGAACCTGTCCGGCGGTGTGGGCGTGCCCTACCTGCCGGGACAGACGGCCAACGACATCCGCGTCATCGGCGAGGGCGTTCGCGCGGCCTACGAGCGCGTGCTGGTGCCAGCCGGCATGGGCAACGTTCGCATCTTCACCGAGATGGGCCGCTTCATGCTGGCTCCCTACGGCTGCCTCGTCACGCGGGCCATCCACCACAAGCACATCTACAAGGAGTACGTGGGCGTCGACGCAAGTGCCGTCAACCTCATGCGGCCGGCTATGTACGGTGCCTACCACCACATCTCCGTGGTGGGCCAGCCGGGCGGGCCGGACAAGACCCGCGCCGTCGCCGACCACACCTACGACGTCACGGGGTCGCTCTGCGAGAACAACGACAAGTTCGCCGTCGACCGCCGGCTTCCCCGCATCGACGAAGGCGACCTGCTCGTCATCCACGACACGGGGGCCCACGGATTCTCGATGGGCTACAACTACAACGGCCGTCTCAAGAGCGCGGAGGTGCTGCTGCGTCCGGACGGCTCGGGCCAGCTCATCCGCCGTGCCGAGGAGCCCCGCGACTACTTCGCCACCTTCGACTGCTTTCCCGTCGCCTCGCCGCTCGCCGTCGACACCGTCGCTGACTACGTGCCCCATCGGGCTCAAAACTAGGAGGTTCACATGGACGTTCGTAAGCTCGAGGGTTCCATTGTCGCCCTCGTCACACCGTTCAACGCGGACGGGTCGGTCAACTTTTCCCAGCTCGAGAAGCTGCTGGAGTTCCAGATCGAGAACGGCACCGACGCCATCCTCACCCTGGGCACCACCGGCGAGTCGGCCACGATGACCGATGAGGAGGACTGCGAGGTCGTCAAGTTCGTTGTCGACCACGTGGCCGGCCGCGTGCCGGTCATCGCGGGCTCGGGTTCAAACTGCACAGCCACGCAGACGCGCAAGAGCCTTGACTACCAGCGGCTTGGCGCGGACGGGCTGCTCATCATCAGCCCGTACTACAACAAGAGCAACGAGGGGGGCATCTACCACCACCTCAAGCACACGGCCGACGCGGTGGACATCCCCTGCATCATCTACAACATCCCCGGTCGCACGGGCTGCTCCATCAGCGTGCACAACGTGGAGCGCCTTGCCGCGCATCCCAACATTATGGGCATCAAGGAGGCCAGCGGTAGCGTGGCCTACGCGGCGAGCATCGCACACTGCTTGTCCGACGACTTCCGCATGTACTCGGGCGAGGACGCGCTCACGGTGCCGCTCATGAGCCTGGGTGCCTCGGGCACGATCAGCGTCTGGGCCGACGTGCAGCCGGCCCTCGTGCACGAGATGTGCCGCGCGTACCTGGACGGTGACGTCGCGCACGCCCGGGATCTGCAGGTTATTGGCCAGCCGCTCATAAAGGCGCTGTTCGGAGAGGTGAACCCGATCCCGGTCAAGGAGGCGCTGGCGCAGATGGGCCTCATCGAGGCCAACTACCGCCTGCCGCTGTACCCGATGAGCGAGGCGCCCAAGGCCGCCCTGCTCGACGCGATGAAGGGAGCTGGGATTCTTGGCTAGCGAGGAGAGGATGGCTGCGGCGGGCGCCACGGCTGCGAGTGCTGCGGTTGCGGGCACTCCCATCAAGATCGCAATCATGGGCGAGGGCCGTATGGGCTCGCTCATCCGCTCCACGGCCGAGGTCGCCCGCGACGAGGCGGGCGCGCCGGCCTTCGAGGTCGTGGCGCAGATCGGCTTCGACCTCTCCGCCGCAGACTCGGCTCCCGCGGCCGACGTGCTCGTGGACTTCTCCAACGTGGCGACGCTGCCGGCGGTCGCGTCCTACGTGCGGCGCACGGGCGCGGCGCTCGTCTCGGGCACCACGGGCTACGATGACGCCCAGACCGCCGAGCTCCGCTCGCTGGCCGACGTGGCCGCCGTGCTGCACTCGGGCAACTACTCGCTGGGCGTGGCCGTGCTGCGCCACGCCACCGCGCTGGCCGCGCGCGAGCTGGCCGGCTTTGACGTCGAGATCATCGAGACGCACCACAACCAGAAGGTCGACGCCCCCAGTGGCACGGCAAACATACTGCTCGACGCCGTGGTTGGTGCCGAGGAGGCGGCGGGTCGCGGCGAGTATCACCCGGTCTTTGGCCGCCACGGCATGGTGGGCGCCCGCGACCCGCGCGAGGTGGGCATGCACTCGCTTCGCGGTGGCACCGTCGCCGGCGTGCACACGGTGTCGTTCTTTGGCCCGGACGAGGAGGTCTCGCTCACGCACCGCGCCACGAGCCGGCAGATCTTCGTGAACGGGGCGCTGGCCGCCGTGCGCCGCATGGCCGGCAGGCCCGCGGGCTGGTACGGGTTCGACGAGGTCATGTTCGGGGCATAAGGGATACATGTGTCGGGCCGGGTCGCCGTGCTGCCGCACGTGTCAGACCTTGCCCGCGCTGCCCGTGTCGGGCCTTGCCCGCACGACCCGCCGACTACACCGCGCCCGCGTGGCGCGGCCCGCACAATCCACAAGCTATATCGCGCCCGCGTGGCGCGCAGAAGGGAACGGGGATGGACGCACAGGAGATAATCAACTTCATTGCGACGGCACCCAAGAAGACGCCGGTCAAGGTATACGTTCGCGAGAGCGTCGGCGCCGATCTCGACTACGGCGACGCTCAGGTCTTTGGCGAGCCGGCCGGTCGCATCGTCTTTGGCGACTGGAGCGAGCTTGAGAGCCTGCTCTACTCGGCCAAGGAGGCCGGCGACGTCGAGGACTACGTGGTCGAGGGCGTGCAGCCCGTCGACGCGCGCAATTCTGGTGTGCCCCTGCTCGACGTCAAGGGCGTTCACGCGCGCATCGAGCCGGGCGCCATCATACGCGACAAGGTCGAGATCGGCGACAACGCAGTCATCATGATGGGCGCGGTCATCAACATCGGCTCCGTCATCGGCGAGGGCACGATGATCGACATGGGCGCCGTGCTGGGCGGACGTGCCACCGTGGGCAAGCACTGCCATATCGGCGCGGGTACCGTGCTTGCCGGCGTGGTCGAGCCCGCCAGCGCCACGCCCGTGGTCATCGAGGACGACGTGCTGATCGGCGCCAACGCCGTTGTGCTCGAGGGCGTTCGCGTGGGCAAGGGCGCCGTGGTCGCCGCCGGTGCCGTCTGCGTCGAGGACGTGCCCGCCGGCGCCGTCGTGGCCGGCGTGCCCGCCAAGGTCATCAAGCAGGCCAGCGAGGTCGCCGAGGGCAAGGTCTCCCTCGTCGACGCCCTCCGCAGCCTGTAGGGCCACGTATTCGCGACTGCGTCGAGCGAGCGCCAATCGTAATCGCCAATCGAATCGCGCTAATAAGCCGCGGGGAGGGGCTGCACTGCCCTTCCCCACGGCTTCGTTTGGTTTATAGGACAGAATGTGTGTCCCGCTCGGCGCAGGTCGGCGGTCCCCTT
>OIXX01000425.1_pt1 | contig 26488 bp, 13 predicted proteins | sample 1588161 | NCBI WGS metagenome assembly OIXX01 (sample SAMN03283274) | human gut metagenome | biome: human-associated habitat; material: feces | host: Homo sapiens | place: Peru | collected 2012
ATCACCCGATTGCCCAATGCGTCGGCGGCCACACGGCCGGATACGGCCATCACCGCCTGCGTGCCACCGTAGCGGCGCAGCCCCGCCATCAACACCGATAAGGCGAATTCGGTTTTGCCGCTTCCAGGCGTGCCGACAATCAGCCTCGCCGCTCCATCACGGTCGATGCCGTCCAGCACTGTTCCAGGTTCAAGTCTCGTCATCATGGCTCCAGCCTAAACCCGACCGTCACAGAGGGAAAAATTTTACCGAACCCGACGAAGAATCGTACCCTTGACGGTATCCTGTAGAACGAATGCAGGGAGAGCGCATTTTCCAAGGAGGGAGGGAACAGATGGCCAATATTCCGATGAGGCCGCCGAAGCTGCCCGGATATGATTTCGTCCAGATGTTGGGAAGCGGTGCCACCGCCACGGTGTACCTATATAACCAGCGTATGCCCGCACGCCCGGTGGCGGTAAAGGTCAGCGCCAAAACCCTTGACCCACGGGCCGCTGCCCTGTTCAACCGCGAGGCCAACTTCATGGCCAAGCTGTCATCCCACCCGTACATTCTGCCGGTATATGGTGCCGGCGTCACCTCCGATGGCCATGGCTACATCGTCATCGAATATGCGCCGGGCGGCACCTACAACAGCATCATGAAGGCCCGGTCCATGACCTGCGAGCAGGTACTCGACCTCGGCATCAAGCTGTCAAGCGCGCTGTTCACCGCGCATCGCAGCAATATCATCCATCACGACATCAAGCCCAGCAACATTCTCATCACCTCGCAGGGCTTGCCTGTTCTGGGTGATTTCGGTATCTCCACCGATGTGTATGACCGTACCGAAACCGGATTCTCGCCGCCGTGGGCACCGCCTGAAGTGCTTCAGCATCTGACCAATGGTTCGGAAGCCGCCGACATCTATTCACTGGCGGCCACCCTGTACGCCATGTTCGTCGGCTGCTCGCCATTCCAGCACGAATATCATCCACGTTCGCAATCGGAACTGATTTCGCTGATCGTCAACCAGCCATTGCCTCGCCTCAACCGCCCCGACGTACCGGCCGATGTGGAAGCGGTGCTGCGCCGGGCCCTGAACAAGGACCCCGACCAGCGGTACTACTCCGCGTTGGAGTTCGCACGCGCCATGCAGCGTGTGCAATTCGCATATTTCGGGCATGCCACTCCCGTTACCGTGGAAGGGATGCCGGCCTACCCCAAAGACATCGAGCGTCGGCGCCGGGCCACGGACCAGCGAGATCAGACCACCCGTTCGTCACGGCGATGGGTCAAACCGGTGGGTATTACCGTCGGTATACTTGCGGCAATCACCGCAGCGGCACTGATATTCGCCTTCGTGGTCGTTCCCCGCATGGACAGCGCCACCGGATCAGATACCAAACAGGTGGCGACGCCCGGCACCAAGGACGATGACAACAACCGCAATAATCAGGATGACGTGATCACCGATACCGCGAACGCCCAGATTCCTTCCCCGGAGAATCTGAACGGCATCTATGCGGCGGATGGGTCATCCGTGACGTTCACCTGGACGAATCCAGACCCGCAGAGCGGTGATACCTATGCGTGGGCCATAGTGCAGGGCAGCAATACCGACCAGAGCGCGCAAACCGTCACAACGTCAGATCCCACGGTGACCGTCGACGCGCAGGAAAGCTCGCAGACCTGCATTCAGGTGTCCATTGTGCGCAAGAACCGTCAGATGTCCGTCAGCCCCGCCATCGCCTGTGCGGCCAAGCCGCAAGAGTGATTCGATCGCCGTTGCCGGGCATGCCACCTTGGCATTGCGTACCGCCTCAGGCGTGCGCCCGTCAGCGGCGAATTCACCAAATGGACAACAGGAACGGCAGGTATTGGAACCGTAAAGCGTTGTCATTACACTAGCAACCAGAGAAACCAGGGTTCAGGGAGTTCAGATGGCCACATCGTCCCAGTCATACGATCGTCGCCGACGTATCAGCGCGGCTTTGCGCCGCCTTATGCCCTCCGGAGGGCATACGTGGACGGTGCCCGTGATCACGCTCCTGCTGCTTTTGGGACTTGTTGCCGGCGCGGTGATTATGAGCACCGTCACGCGCCGCCATGTGCAACTGGACGATGGCACCGTATGGGTCACTTCGCTGAAGAACCAGAAGGCCGCACGATTCAACGTAAAGAACAAGGAGGCCGACGCCGGCGTCTCCTCCTCCGCCCCACGATTCGACGTCGCACAGCATAATGGCGACACCATCCTGACCGAAACGACCAAAGCCTCCACCATCAAGGCATCCACGGTCAGCACCGGTGCCAAGACCGACATCAAGGCCAACACCACCACTGTGGTCGGCGGGGATACCGTAGCCCTGATCAACGAGAAGACCGGCAACGTGTGGACCGGCTTGTCGGAAAACCTTGATTCCGTGGCCCCCACCACTTCCGATCCGAAAATGAAGCTGGGCGAGGGCGGGCGCATCGTAGTAACCCACGATGGCAAGGTCTACGGATACCGTCCATCCGACGGTATGGTGCTGCGTCTTGACGATCCCAGCAGCGCCAAGGCCAAAACCCTCGAATCGCTGACCGGCGGCAAGCAGCAGACCGTTGAAAGCTTTACCGTCATCGGGAGCACGCCGGTAATCGCAACCGGCAAAACCGTCATATTCAAGGACGGCCGCGTCGATGTCGACACGACCGGCACCATCACCCTTCAGGAGCCTCCCACCGACGACGCGCAGTCCGATTGGGTGGCCGCGGCATCGCCGAGAGGCCTTGCGCTTATCCCGTTGAAGTCCAATGCCAAGGCGAATTTCATAGCCAACGGGGGCAAGGCGAATCCGGCACGACCGGTATCGTCCAAGGGCTGCGTGTACTCGGCTTGGAGCCAGAAGGCCAGCAACTACATTCGCGCCTGCTCCCCCACGGATACCAGCGTCAAGCCGCAAACCCTCGAATCCGTCAATGCCACTTCCGAATTGGTGTTCCGCACCAACCATCGCCTTGTGGTGCTCAACGACACGGTTAACGGCAATGTGTGGAACCCTGAGGATTCCACCAAAGTCATCAAAATACAGTGGAACAAAATACAGACCGAGCAGACCGAAAAGGAACAGCAGAACAACGACTCGGCCAACAACCACCACGACTTCTCCAAGACCTGTTCCGCACAATCCGGCCAAATCAAAGCCGAGGATGATGAAATCGGCGCACGAGCCGGTTCGGAACAGATCCTCGACGTGCTGCGCAATGACGAGCAGACCGATTGTTCCGTGCTGAAGATCACCAAGGTTGGCGCACCGAACAACAAAGACGTCACCATTTCGCCGATTTACGACGGCCGGTATCTGCAACTCGGCGCCTCCGCCGCATCCGCAGGCACCGTTACCTTTACTTACGATATTTCCGATGGCCGCGGCCAGACCTCTTCCGCCACGGTGACCGTAACCCTGAATGATGGCGGCAACCACGCTCCCGTACAGTTCGACACTCCTCCTGAGATCGATGTGGAGCAGGGAGCCAGTTATACCGCCAATGCGCTGAGCAGCTTCAACGATCCGGATGGGGACCCGCTCACTCTGGTCTCCGCTGTGGCCCAGAACACCGATCAGGTGCAGGTGTCCACCCGAGCCGACGGCCAGCTTACGTTCAACACCGGTGCGCTGGCGTCGGGACGTGTGGGCGTCGAGGTCACCGTCTCCGACGGCACGGCGACCGGCACCGGCATGGTGTATTTCTCGGTCAAGCCCGCGAACACCTTGGCCGCAGTCATCGACCCGGTAGCGAAAACCACCGTCCCCAACACGGATACCGTCGTCAAGCTGTCCTCTTACGTGCATGGCACTTCCTTGCAGCCGGCACAACTGACTCAAGTGGATACGCCCAACGGCGCTTCGACGACCACCAATGCGGCGGATATGTCGTTGACGTTCAAGGCCACCAATCCCGGCACCTATTACGTGCCCTACACCATTACTCAAGGCTCGATTCCGGCCACCGGATTGGCTCGCGTCGAGGTACAGCCCGCCACCGGCGAAGCCGCCAAACCGGTTGCCGCCAATGACGTCGCCCTGCTTGGCGCGGATAATACCGCCATTGTGGAACCGCTCACCAATGACGTCGATCCGATGGGCGGCGTGCTATCCGTCACCACGGTGAGCGCACCGGCCGACTCCGGCATCAAGGTTGGCCTCGTCAGCCATAAGCGCGTGTATATCACCGCGCGTCAGGTGCCCACGAAACCCATCGCCCTTACCTACACCGTGGCCAATGCCTCCGGAACCGCCAAGGGCACCATCGTGCTGCAGCCGCCGGCTCTGACCACCTCGAATTCAGTGCCCAAGGCCAGCAATATCAATGCCCAGGTGCGTGCCGACGGCATCGTGTCCGTGGATGTGCTTGACCATGTGGCCTACTCGGATGGCACCACGGTCAAACTCAAGAACAACCTGCAATACGACAAGGAGACGTTCAAGGGACTGGCCTTCGTCTCTGGAGACACGGTCCGCTACCAAGCATCCAGCGAGACCGGCAACTTCCCCATCACCTATACGGTTGAAGACAATCTGGGTAATGTGGCTTCCGCCAATATCACCATTACCGTGCATAAGAGCGACGCGGCGAGCAAGGCCGCGCCAACCCCGCATGACGCCGAAGCGCAGGTTGCCGCCGGGCAGAAGGTCCGCATCCCCATCACGCTGACCGGCATAGATACGGATGGCGACGACGATCAGCTGTTGGGTCTGGGCAACAAGGCACCCACTCTGGGCCGCATATCCGAAGTCGGTTCCGACTACTTGGTCTATGAAGCGTATCCGGATTCGTCCGGCACCGACACCTTCTCCTATGCCGTGGAGGATTGGACCGGTCAGCGCGCACAGGCGCAAATCCGCGTGGGCGTATTCCAAGGATCGTCCGACTCCGGCGTATACGCCAGGGATGACGAAATCACGTTGAGGCCCAATACAGCCGCGACCGTGCCCGTCGCGCAGAACGATATCTCCGGCGACAACACCAATCTGACCGTCGACAAGCATGTCGAGGTCCAGGGTCTCGGCGGGGTGAGCGTGAAAGACAATATGATTTCCTTCACCACGCCCGGCAGCGCCGCCACCGCCTATATCGCCTACACGGTCAAAGACAAGGCTGGCTTGTCCGATACGGCCACCCTCACGGTGAACGTGGATCCGAATGCCGCCATCGAGCCGCCTACCGCCTACGACTATCGTGTGCCGTCCGCCGCCACCATCGATAAGAAGTCCGTGGATGTGGATGTTTCCCAGTGGATCGCCAATCCTTCCGGCACGGCCAACGAGCTCGAGGTCGGCGTGCATCCCTCCGCCAGCGCTCACGCTCACGTCAAGGGCGGTGAGCATTCGACCACCATCACCGTCGACCTGACGTCACAGGCGCGAGCCGTGCCTTACACGGTGACCAATACGAAATACAACATCACCTCCACCGCGTTCATCCAGGTACCGGCCTATGGAGTCTTCCCGCCCACGTTGCGACCCAAGGCACCGGAATTGAAGGTCAATTCGCGCGAGACCATTGAAATCAACATCAATGACTATGTTCGCGTCGGCGCCGGCAAGGAGCCGTATATCGAAAGCGCTGATTCCGTCAGCGCCACCAAGGCCTCCAATTCTGATTTCTACGTGAATGACAAGACCCTGAAGTTCACTGCCGCCAAGGACTACGCAGGCCCCGCCTCCATCACCTTCACCGCGGTGGATGGCAAGCAGGGATCGGATAAGACCAAAATCATCAATTCCGCAGTAATCACTCTCCAGATCACGGTGATAGGCCGCGATGTGCCGCCGCCCACGTTCTCGTCCTCCACTATTGATGTCGAGGCGGGCGCGGACCCCAAGACCGTTGATCTGACGGCGCTCACCCATGCACCGTCCGGCGTGTATGACGATGAGAAGCAATACACGTATTCCGGCGGAAGCTCATCGTCCGGGCGAATCACCGCTAACCTGTCCCGTTCCGGCAGCCTGCAGGTTTCCGCCACCAAGGACGCCGCTCCTGGCACCACCGCGTCCATTCCCGTGCAAATTGCATACGGCGCGGGCACCGTGAATGCCGGTGTAACCGTGCGCGTAGTGTCTTCCACCCGTCCGCTGGCACGCGTCGGCGACAAGACGTTGAAGATCAAGGCCGGTGCCAGCGATGCCGTGAACGTGCTTACCGGCGCGTACAACCCGTTCCCCGATTCCTCGTTGGCCGTCATCAGCTGCAAGGCGGATGACGCCGCCAAGCTCACCATCGCCGGATGCGATGCCTCCGGCAACGTCACCATCGCCGTCGCATCCGAAGCGGGCGCTTCCACGAACACCGTGCTCGTCACCGTGCAAGACGGCACCAAGTCCAAGGATCGTGAAGTCACCGCATCGATTACCGTGTCCGTGATCGACAAGCCCGAGCCGCCGCTGCTCTCCCCCGTAGCCGGGGAGCCGCAGGACAGCGCGGTCAGCCTCACATGGACGCCCAGTGCCGCCAATGGCAGCCCGATCACCAACTACAAGGTCAGTTGGACCGGTGCCGCCACCGGAGAGAAGGATTGCGGTGCCGTCACCTCATGCCAGGTCACTGGTCTGAAGAACGGCAAAACCTATTCCTTCACCGTCGCCGCGCGAAATGACGTCGGTTGGTCCAAGCCGTCCACCGCCGTCGAAGCCACACCAGACAAGGTGCCGTCCGCCCCCACCGATGTCACGGTCACAGGTGGCAATAAAACCGCCAAGGTGACGTGGAAAGCGCCGAGCGGTGATTTCAGCGCCGTCGACAATTATTCGGTGACCGTCACCGGTGCAGGTGCTCCGCAGACCAAGGAAACCGGCAACACGGCCACCGAGCTGTCGTTTACGTTCAACAACAACGACATTTCCGATGGCACCGCCATTACGGCGACCGTCAAAGCCCATAACAAAATCAATTGGAGTGCCGAGTCCGCCGCATCACAGCCAAAGGACATCTGGGGAGATTCGGATGCGCCGAACATTGCGTTGTCGAACAACGACACCACAGGAACGGCGAAAGTCACTCTCGGCAACAACCGCAATGCCGGCTGCCGGCGAATTTCCTTGGGAGGAGACATCAAGGACACCATCGATTGCAGTGACAGTGGCGCTACGTTCGATATCAATGAGAACGATTTGAACACCCGGGAAATCACCGTAACGGCCACCGTGGTGCCGCAGCGCGATGCTTCCGCCGGCACAGGCAAGAGCAGGTTTGTCCCGCAGTACAAGGTCCAGCCGCCCACTGACGTCTACACCACCGGATCCGGCAGTACATGCACCGTGCATTGGACCAAGCAAGGGCATGCGCAGTCCTACAATGTGACTGCCGATGGCCTTGATTCCAAAACGACTGCTAACCGGAACTCACTTGACTTCTCTATGAACCCTTGGGATGTGTGCAACACCGCATCGGTGCAACAGGTGTTTAACGGCGCTGCCAGCGACGCCGCTACCGGAGGCCCGCGCAATGGCACTCCTTACACCTATGAGAAGAAGGCTGTAATCAACAAACCGCAGGAGCTGCGCTGGTCAGACAACGCTCACGTCATCAACGTCACCGGCGGTTCGGTTGAGGTCTATGGCAAGCAGGCCACCGTACAAATCATCATCAATGGCCAACCATTCACGTGGAACCCCGGCCAGCCATTGGATGTCACCGACTTGGCCGTGGCCGCCGATGGCGACTACACGTGGAGTGTCAAAGTCACCGGCGGGCCGGGATACTCCGGTCTCGACAACACGGCGGACAGCAGCAGCGTCGCAGGCACACGCCCCTCTGATTCCTCGGAGGGGACCGAGTCGCTCAAATCCGGTACCGATGTCACCACTTTGGCCAAGAACCCTTGGATTCTTGGTTTCGGTAATACCCCAATATCGTCAACCACCATTCACAAGCAGTAGGAGAACATCCATGAGCGAGAACATCGACGACGCGACGCAGCTGTCTGACAGCACGCAGCTATCCGACGCCACGCACTTGTCCGATGCCACACATCTGGCATCGGAACCGCACACTGGCACTACCCCGAACACCGAGACGGCACAGCAACCCGTTGCGTTGCCTAACCTGCCGCAGCGGCCGTCACAAGCGTCGTCAGAAAAGCCGTCTCCTACTACTGATGCCGCCTCCATTCCTGCGGGCGATGACAGCACCGTGCTCAAGCCGCGCAAGGGAGCGACGCCAGCCATTCCGCAGCAGGTCGGCATGCCGGCAAAGACCAGCACGCCCAAAGTCGCGCTTCCGCACTTCGGCCGTAAATCCGGCAAGCAGTCCGCTACCGCGAATACTGCACCCGCCACCCAGGCGTCCCGTCAATGGACGACCACAACCACCGGCAAGACCGCAGCAGCATCCAACGCCGAAACCGTGGCTGGTCGCGGACCGGTAGCCAATCAGCAGGCCGCCGCGCAATCACAGTCCCAGCCGCAGCGTCAGTCGAGCAAAGCCGCGCAAGCAGCCGCATCAGCGTTACCCGCCAGCATCAATTCCGGCTTGCTGCCCCAGCCCACGGCTCAGGTCCGGGATTTCCAGCAGTCGTTCAACGCACTGGTCGAAAACATCTCCAAGGTGGTTATCGGCAAGACCATCCCTATCAAGCAATGCATCACCGCACTGATGGTCGGTGGCCATATTCTGCTTGAAGACAACCCCGGCACCGGTAAGACCCAGCTGGCCCGAGGCCTGGCCAACTCCATTTCCACCGGTTTCAAGCGTATTCAGTTCACGCCCGATCTGCTGCCTTCGGATGTGGTGGGCGTGACCTTCTACGATCAGAAGCGCGGAGAATTCGAGTTCCGTGAGGGCCCGATTTTCGCCTCCATCGTGCTGGCCGATGAGATCAACCGTGCATCGCCGAAGACGCAGTCCGCACTGCTGGAGGTTATGGAAGAGCAGAAAGTCACCGTTGACGGCGTCACCCATGATGTGCCGCAACCGTTCATCGTGATCGCCACCCAGAACCCCATCGAGCAGCTCGGTACCTATAAGCTGCCCGAGGCGCAGATGGACCGCTTCCTTATCAAGACGTCAATCGGCTACCCGGGCCATGATGTGTCCGTCGACATCCTCAAGCAGGTCGATATCACCGACCGTGCGCAGACCATTTCCCCGGTGCTGAGCGGTGACGATGTCATGCGGCTGCGTCAGGTGGCCACCGAAATCTATGTGGATGATGCGATTCGTGAATACATCGTCAGGCTCGTCGAGGCGACCCGCCACAACGAGAAGATCACCGTCGGCTCTTCCATGCGTGGCGCTTTGGCACTGACTCGATGCGCCCGCATCTGGGCCGCGGCCGACGGCCGTGCCTACGTGGTGCCGGACGATGTCAAGGACCTTGCAGTGGCCGTGCTCGCACACCGTATCACGCTGACTCCGGAAGCCACCTTCGATGGCGCGACTCCGGAGAGCCTGATCGCACAGGTACTCGAAGACGTTCCCTCCCCCACCATCGGTTCCTGATAGGGCCTGGAAAGGTATCCGACCATGGCATCTACATCCGCCGCATTACGCCGTCGCCGGCGCGCCGAACGCATGTTCAGGCGCGCGGTTAGACACATCAGACGGTTCTTCGCATCCTACGTCTCGCCCTTGGGCTGGGCGGTAACGGGCGCAGGCATCGCATGCCTTATTGCGTTCCTGCTTCTGGGCTGGTATGAGCTGCTCGTATTCGGCATCGTGGCGATGGTGATGATGCTCGCGGCAATCGCGCTTTCCCTCGGCAACACACGCTTTCATGCGTCCATCGCCGTATCCAATCATCGCGTGACCGTGGGAGACACCGTATCCGTCATCGTCGGCATCGACAACACCGGCAGAACGCCGACGACCACGGCACGCGGATATCTGCCAATCGGCGATGCGCATGAACGATTCAATATCCCCATGCTGGCTCCCGGGCAATCCAAGCAGACCGATGTGGAGTTCCGTACGGTGTCGCGCGCAATACTGCCCATCGGCCCGTTGCGCATCCGCAAGGGAGACCCGTTCGGCCTGGTGCGTCACGAAAAGGAGCTGGCCGACCGTATCACCGTATTCATCCACCCCCGTACCGTGCGTCTCGACACCCTGAATGCCGGCGTGCCCCGCGATCTGGAAGGCCAACCATCCGGCCAGATCGTGGATGATGATCTCGACTTCTACGGATTGCGCGAATACGAGCCGGGCGACGACGTGCGTAACGTCCACTGGCTGAGCTCCGCGAAAACCGGCACGTTGATGATTCGCCAATATGAAGCCACGCGCCGCACCGACACCTCGGTGACCATCAGCGTGAACCCGGATGAGTACGTCAACGGCGAGGAATTCGAGATGGCGGTGTCCATCCACTCCTCCATCGGCGTCAAATGCCTGCTGCAGGATCGCCCGCTGTTCTGTCACGCGGGCAACGCGCACGGCCAGCCGCGCAACGCCATGGAGTTCCTCGACAACGCCAGTGCCATAGAGCCTGATCGTGAGGATAATCCGAATCTCGCCGAGGGCACGCTGAAGCACAGTCCTGATGCTTCGTTCTATTTTTTCACTGTTGGATCGATGAAAGACATCGAGCAAATCAAGCGCATGACCTTGGCCTTGCCCCGATCGGCCAGCTGCGTGGTATTGCAGGCCAGCGCCGGCGCCAATCGCGGCATCAGAAGATTCGCCAACTTCACATTGGCCACCATCGGCGAACTCGATGATCTCCCACTAATCATGGGGGTGCTCGCATGACCTTCGACCAGTCCAGTATCACCAATACCAATACCGCTGCGTACGCCGGATCGAGCGGCACATACACCGGCACTTCCTCCGGCACGTACACCGGAACCTCCACCACCACCGGCTCCTGGGCCGACTCCACACATTCGGTTATCTGGATGACCAGAGGCAATGTGCTTCGCGGCATGGGCCTCAGTCGCCAGCCGTGGGGCAAACGAATCGCCAGCCTCGTACTCATAGCGGCGATGATGTTGCTGGCGCAAGCCAATCTCATCGACGTGTACGGCGGCGTGGCCACTTGGGCGATTGCCGCCGTACCGGCCACCTTGCTGGGCGCGATCATCGCTCTGGCGGGCATGTTGCCGGCGTTGCGACTGTGGTGGCAAATCGTGTTTCTGGCGTTTGCCCAATTCATCATCGGTCCGGTGGTAACGCTGAGTTCCACCACGTCCCATTACGTGATTCCCACTTTGAAGACCTTGAGTTCAGGTTGGGAAATGACGTTTGGCTCGTTCAAGTACATTATTTCCGTCGATCCGCCTCTGGGCACGCAAGACGGCGTGCTGATGGCGGTATGGACCATCGGCCTGTGGCTTACGTTCCTCACCGGCGTGTTTGCCATTAATGCCAACGCCTGGTTGTCGCTGGTGGGAGTACTGCCCCTTGCGGCGGCCGTGGCCGTATGTGCTTTGCTGGGTACGGACAGCGGCTGGCAACGCGCCATCTGCGGCATTGCCTTTGCCTTGCTGCTGATTATCTGGCTGTCCTGGCGTCTTGAACTGCTGGAATGGGGGCGCTGGATATCCGCGCTGATCATCGTCGTGCTCGCTGCCGGCCTTGCTTTCGGGGGCACGTTGCTGGTGCCGCAGGACCGTTTCGTGCTGCGTGACCGCTACGATCCGCCGTTAAGCCCCTATGATTACACCAGCCCGCTCAGCGGCATGCGATCCTATATCAAGGACCACAAAAAAGACGTGTTGCTGACCGTCCATAATCTGCCGGCCGGAACACCGGTCAAACTTGCGGTGATGGATCGATTCGACGGCACAGTATGGAACCTGTCCGATTCTTCCGAAGCCACGGACTCCTCGAATTATCACCGCGTGGGCACCACGATCAAGGCGGATGAGCAAGGTGAATCCTTCACTGCGACCTTCACCGTCGATCAGGGCCTGACCGACACCTGGCTGCCGCTGGCGGGAGCGGCCACTGGCGTGAGCTTCGCCAACGATGCCGACAACGGCAATGACACGTTCTACTACAACACGGATACCGATTCCGCCATTATTCCCGCCGGCACGCGTAAAGGCCTCACCTATACCGAATCCGGCATCATCGCCCGCAAGCCCACCGATAAGCAAATCAGCAGTGCGGCCGCGGCCCGCATCACCCAACCGGAAGCCCAGGATGTTCCCGATTCGGCCAGCAAACTGGCCACATCCATCGCCGGTGGACAATCATCGGGCGGTGCCGCGGCCACGGCATTGGCCGACACGTTGAAAGACTCCGGATGGTTCTCTCATGGACTTGAAGGCGACTATCCCTCCGATGCCGGCCATGGCAACTACCGCATCAACAAGCTGCTGGCAGGCACGGCCATGGTGGGCGATTCCGAGCAGTATGCCTCCGCCATGGCACTGATGGCTCGTGAGCTGGGACTGCCCTCCCGTGTGGTCCTGGGCTTCCTGCCGAAAAACAAGGATGGCGAAATCACCGACGCCCGCACGGAGAAGACCGCGGGCAACGGCACCAAAATCGAATTCACCGGCAACGATGTCACCGCTTGGGTGGAAATCAAATTGCAGGGCCTGGGATGGGTGGCGTTCTATCCGACGCCTAAGGAAACCAAGGTGCCCGATGAAAACCAGAACCTGACGCCGCCGAATCCGCAGACGCTGGTCCGGCAACCACCAGTGCCGCTGACGGACCCGCTGCGCGATCAGACGCAGGCCAAGGGCCAAAGCTCACTGGCCGGCACCGACGCCGATGATTCGCCGACCAACCTGTTCTGGGTGCGGTTCTGGCGAGTGACCCGCAAGGTGGCCCTGTACGGCAGCCCATTGTGGACCCTACTCATCGTCTGCGGTCTGATTCTGATGTTCAAGGCCATGCTGCTGGCGCGAGCGCGGCGGCATGGCAGTCCGAAAGCCCGTGTGGCAGCAGGTTGGAATGCCATACGCATGCTTGCCGAGCAAAGCGGCATCACAGCCAAGGGCACTCGTCGAGATCAGGCCGGTGCCATCGCCCGTCAACTCGGCACAGATGACCAGGCTTTGATCCAGCTTGGCCGGGAAGCCGACTACGCCACGTTCTCGGGGCAAGACATTGAATCGGGCCAAGCCACCACATATTGGACAGGAGTCGACCAATTGCGCAAGGCAATGCTCGCTTCTTTGCCGCGTTTCAGGAGGATACGTACACGACTTTCCCTGAAAAGCGTGGCTATACTGTCAAATAGACACGCAGCCAAGTCGCACACGACGCATGTCAAGCGCGCGCGTAAGAAGGGGAAGACGTCATGACCACAGGCTCCATCCGTATCGCGATGACCAGTGACGTGGGTCTTAGGCGCAAGAACAACCAAGACACCGGATTCGCCCAACAGGGCGTGTTCATGGTCTGCGACGGCATGGGCGGCGGCAAAGGCGGCGAGCAAGCAAGCCAGTTGGCTGCCCAGCATTTCGCGCAGCTGGCTTCCATGCCCTCGCGCACCCGCCATGACATCGACGACACCCTGGCACAGGCTCAGCACGACATTCTCGATTTGGGTGACCGTCTCGGCGGCGTGGCCGGTACGACCTGCTCCGGCCTGGTTTTGCCCCAGCCTTACGCAGATGCCATCAATGCCCACAGCGCAGCTCCGTTTGACGACGCCGACTCCCCGGATTTCTCGGACCAGACCTATGTGGTCAATGTCGGCGATTCCCGAACCTACCATCTCAGCCCGCTGCCGGATGCCGATGCCCCCGCCACGGATATCATCCCCGTGTGGGACGCCTCCTCGCTGACCCGCATCACGCGGGATCATTCCCAACGCCAGGAGGCTATCGATTCCGGTCAGATGCTGCCGGAAGAGGCGGAGGCGACCATTCCACGCAACATCATCACCCAATGCCTGGGCGATCCGGACGGCATAGTGCCCGACGTATATGTTGCCGATCTGACCGGCCGTTTCATCATCTGTTCGGATGGATTGCACGGTGAAGTGTCAGACGAACAGATTGCGGCCATCGCCGCAGCGCATTCCAGTCCGCAGGAAGCCGTGGACGCCTTGGTGGCGGCCGCGCTCGATGCGGGCGGAACCGACAATATCACTGTGATTGTGGCCGATATGCCACTGACCGAACCCGAACATCACGCGTTCAGCGCTTTTAAACTGGACGAGGGCGAGGACATTGGCGCCATTGAAGACGCAACACTACAAACACTACGGACCATACGTTCGGCATAACCGAGCGAACATAAGGAGGTAATCCCATGGTTGATTATGATGCTGCGGTCGCTGCCGTACAGGATCCGAACGCGGACCCGATTCTGTTGGCAAAAATCGCCTACGAGAATCCGGAATTCGGCGCAAACGTCGCCGTAAATCCGCGTTGCTACCCCGGCTTGAAGCGTTGGATCGCCGAATTCGGCGATGAGCGCGCCCGCGAGACCCTGGCGCAATACGGGTTCACCGCCGAGGCATTCGGCGGCCCGGTCCAGGATCAGGAAGCCCCGTCACAGGCGGCCCAGCAGGCTGCCGAGCAGCAGCCTGCAGACGCTTACGCCGCCGACCAGTACGCCGCTGCCCAGCCCGCTGCCGACCAGTACGCCGCTGCCCAGCCCGCTGCCGACCAGTACGCAGCCCAGCAGCCCGCTGCCGACCAGTACGCAGCCCAGCAGCCCGCGGCTCAGGCGGCATTCGAGGAGCCTGTGGCCACCAATCCTTATGGCTTCACCGCCGAACAGGCCCTGACCACCACCGACCAGATGCAAATCGCCCAGATTGCCCAATACGCGCCTGAACTACGCGCCTGCATCGCCCGTAATCCCAACACCTATCCGGCACTGATCGAATGGTTGGGCCAGCTCGGCGACCCGGCGATCAACGCCGCTTTGGCTTCCCGTCAGTGAAAGGACGGCATCATCATGGCCAAACTTCCCTACCCTCCAGCACCTGAACTGGGTTGGTATTCTGACGATCCGGTGGAAGGCACCCCGGATTCCGCAGTTGGCACAGCCGAACCGCAGAACGACTACGGGCAGCCCAGCACCGCGGAAGCGGCAACCAATGCCGCTTTTACCGCAGAGCCCGCCGCCACTGCCGCCGCTGAGCCCACTGCCGCTCCGGTAGACACCACACCGCACGCCGCCGAAAACGACATCGAGGATTGGGACAGCACCGTGCTCTCCTCCTCGTTCACGTCCAAGGCACCGAAGAAGACGTACCTGCTGCATAACGATGTCACCGGCCAGACCATTGTGATCGACAAGAGCACGTTGCTGGGCCGCAAGCCTTCCATGGATGTGCCGCAGGGTGCCAAGGCGGAGCGTATCGAAGACCCGACCCGCACCACGTCCCGCAACCATGCCGCCATCAGCATCGACACCGATGGCGCGCTGTGGATCGAGGACTACGGCTCGTTGAACGGTACCTACATCATCACCAATGGCCAGGAGACACAAGTCACCAAGGGCACACCGCTCAAGCTCAGCGCGCCTGCCACGGTGCGTATCGGAGACCAGTTCTTCCAGTTCTCCGAACAGCAGTGACCGCTGGACTGTACAGGCCAGCGAATACTCCAGATATCAATAAACCGCAGGTAACGTACCAAGCAAGCTGTGAGAACAACTTGTACCCGTACGGTACCTGCGGTTTATTGTTGCCGTTAGCGGGCGGTCAGTGACGGTTGCTCGGCTATGCCTATACCGGGCTGGGCGGTCACTGACCGCTGAGCGCAGTAGTTACTTGTTCGAGTCTGACTTGTTATCGCTGGATGAGCTCGACGAACTTGACGAGTCCGATGAGTCCGTAGAGTCCGACTCCGAGTCCGACGAATCCGAATCACTCTCGCTTTGCGACGAACTGTTGCTCAGATCCGGCGCGGGATCGCCCGGGGCCTGACCGATGGTCACAATCACGTCTCCGCTGGATTCCGGGCTCCACGCCATCCATTCCATAGCGGCATGGTCGCACACCATGGAATCATCATCCAATGGCAATTGCGTGTACTTGCCCACGGACTTGCCTTGCGCATCAACGATAATCTGCTCATCCGTGGTCTTCACGTATATGGTCTTGGTCAGATAGTTGATGCCCTTGAAACTGCCGTCGGTCAGCAACAGACGACCCCACTGCGGCCCATCCAACACTTCCGTGGGCTTCAGATCGGACGACAGCAGGAACACGCGTTTGCTTTCGTTGCCGTTACCATCCGTCTGCACGTAGAGGGTGCCGTCGGAGAATTGGTCAACGGCTCTGACGTCTTCATCCTTGCTTAGTCCCAGCACGTCTTTCAACGATTGCCGTTTGCCGGTCGTGCTATCGATGACATAACTATAGTCATAGGTATTACCGGTCACATATATATTCTTGCCGAGATACCGCATTCGGCTCAAATCACAGCTTGAATAGTTTGGATTACAGTAGTTCAGCGGGAAACTGGTGATTTCCTTATTGTCTTCGACCGAATACAGGTGGTAGGAATTGTCCTTCACCAGATATGCGTCGTACAGACTCACGCCGCTCGCGGAAGCCTCGACCTGTTTCGTATACTGGTATCCGTCAGAATCAGCGGTGATTACGATTTTGTCCTGGAAGGTCTGCAATACCTTGGCAGCATCGCTGTCGTGAGTCACACCCATCACCTGCGTATGGTTGATGGTAGCCGACTGCTCACTCTTGTTGGCGGTGTATTTCTCATCACTATGCCAGGTCTTTTTGATGGCCACCATATTGCGGGATTCAGCAAGCAGCGAATATTCGTACCCCTGCTCATAATCGATGAGATTGTCTTCCTCGGTCCGCAAATCGATGCGGTCGGACAATTCGCCGGTTTCAAGATTGACTTCGTGAGCGAACAGATGCACGCTTTCCGGCGTGGTGTCCACCGCCTTGGTCTTCACCGCGTAGAACACGAATACGGCTGGATTATCGCCGTATGTGGCGGCGACTTGCGGCTCGGAGTACTCCTTCTCCCCCGATTCGAGCATGGATACGTGGATTTCCTTCGATTCATCCAGCGCCGGCGTCCAGACGCCGAAGGCATACTCGCCGCTGCCGTCCAACGAATCGCCGGACGAACTTGACGACGAATCCGAATCGACCGAGGAATCTCCATCCCAGCAGTGGATGATGTTCGAGACCATCGCGCCGCCAGTCCACTTCCAGTCACTGGCGGAGTTGCCGTCGCATGAGAAATCGGTCATCGTCACTTCGGTGGCTGCCGGCTTGGCGGGCTCGGGTTTGGTTTTCTCCTTGGTCTTGACTTTCGCCTTGGTCTTATCCTTGGGCTTCGACTTGGTGGCGGACGTGGTCGCAGACTTGGTTTCGGCCTTCTGCTGCGCATTGCGCCAGAAAATAAAGCCCGTAACGCCGCCGGCTACCAGCGCTATCACCACGATAATCGCTATGATGATTGGCAGTATTTTACGAGGCTTCTTGCCGTTGTTGCCGGCACCATTGCCGTTGTTGGGCACGCCTGCACCGGTTGGCATGCCATTGTTCGAGGTCGGGATTCCTGCCGGAGGAACGGCACCGGCGGCACCGGCATACGCTCCGGGTACCGGGCTGCCCGGCACTTGGTCGCCGGGCATCGGACCGTTCGGACTGGAAATGCCCGGTTGCGGAATATTCGTTTGAGGCGCATTCGGCCGAGGTACGCTCGGCTGCGGAACGTTCGGCTGCGGCACACCCGGCTGCGGAATCCCGCGCGATGCCACTACCGTGGCATCCTCTGGCACCGGGGCTCCACACCGCGTGCAGAACATCATATTGTCAGGAACCGCATTGCCGCATTGTGCACATCGTTTCATAGTTCTTCTCCCCCGCTATCAGCGTCATCGCCTCGGTGCTTCTCTGCCTTCTATTGTAGGAGAGAGATCACGAATGTGTCGTCGGCCAGCGTGAAATCGCCGCCCGATGCCGCATATTCGCATCCACCGTCTGCCAGTTCGCGCCCGCCTACCGCAGTGCCGTTGGCCGAATGATTGTCGGTGATGCAGAAACGTCCGTCATCCAACATGTCGATCACCGCATGGATACGGCTGATGTTGGTATTACCGCCCATATGAATATCCGCGGTTTTCGATCGCCCGATGGTGGCTCGTGTGGCATGCACCGTTACGGCTTTGCCATCACGCAATCGTGTAACAATAAAGCCCTTGGACTTGTTCGTAGGCAGACGCAACATTGTCTCGCCCTCGCTGTCGTTCTCATCGGCGCGCAGCGCGTCACTGACGGCGCTCACGGGGAGGATGGGGCGAGCGAGATTGCCATTGGCGGGAATCCGAACAGCATCAATGCTACTGGTGTTCGCGCCGTGAGTGGCGACAGCAACATTGCCGGCGTTGGCCGCGGAGGCCGCATTCGGTACCGCATTATTACTGCGGGCAGAATCTTCACGGATACGTTGCGCAGGAATAGGATTCTCGTACTCGGGCTGCATCTCCTGCTTGCGGGGAAGACTCACGGCAGACGGCATTGCGGGAGCCGGCTGTGCCGACGTTGCGGAAGTCACCGGTGCCGTCGCTACGGAAGTCAACGGTGCAGCGTGCGCTCCTCTCGTTGCAGGAGTCACCGGCGCTACGTGCACTTCTGGCGTGGCGGAAGCCGGCGATGCCGCAGCAGTCACCGGCGCCGCAGACTGTTGCGGCGTCGTCTGAAGTTTAGGCTTGGAGCTCAATACTGTGGCGCCAAATCGCGTGGCACCGACCATGGTGCCATCAGATACCACGGTCGCCCCAAATTGCGTCTCCGAACCATTATCTTCATGAGTCGACTGCGCTGACTGCGCTTGACGCGGCTGAACAGTGCCGGGCAGCAAATACGCCATAAAATCATGCAGAGCATCTGCATTAACCAGTGAATTGCGCCCCAGGAACTCGGCGAGCGCACGCTGATAGCCTTGTACGACGGCATCCTCAAGCCGGGTCCGGCGTGCATCGGCCAATGTCTGCAGCAATGTGCTGACGGTATCGCGGTCAGGCTCCAATCCCAGAGCCGGCACCACCACGAACAGCGGATACCCCTGTGCGGAGATATACACGCTTTTGGGGTCCCACTGCACGTACGACAGCGGCACGCGATGCTCCTCGCATTGCTCCATAACGGACAATACCGCCACGAGTATGCCCACATATTGGCCGCCAGGCACTACCGACCTCAACACGCCATGCATGGTCTCGCAATGAGTCACGTCGTAATAGAAGAGGATTTCCGCGCCATTACTTTCAAACCGGAACGGCAGCATATACCAATGGCCTTCAGCAAGCCATTGTGCCTGCCCAAGATCCAACGACTCGCCTCGCGTGGTATGTATGGTCAGCGTCTGAGCCCCCGTACGCCGATCCTTAACAGTCTTCGCTCTCATAGCACTTAAGTCTAGTCCTGTGCCAAGGCCAACGCTTTGCGGAGACGCAAAACTCGTCAACACAGTAACACAACTCTGGCTAAGTAACTTTACCAAAAAACTAAAAATTGGTAAGATAAGGTTACCAGTTTTCCTCAATATTGGTAAGGTAGCATTACCGTTTTCTTGAAAGGCACATTATGGCAAATCCGATCATCGCCGAAAAGCTGCGCGATTTTAGAATCGAAGATTTCCACCCGATTGTGCCGCGCGACTTGGATCTAGGTAAGCCACTGACCCCGAGAGTAGGCAATCTGGTGAAGGTCATCGTAGGCATGCGCCGCAGCGGGAAAAGCTACCGCCTATTCCAAGAGATAGAGGCCCTACATACATCCGGTGTCAGCTGGAACCAAATCTGCTATATCAATTTTGAAGATGACAGGCTCGGCGACATCACTCCAAGTGTGGGCGATGAAGTAATCGAAACCTTTTGCTCCATGCATCCCGAAAGCCTAGACACCGGCTTGTACCTGTTTTTTGACGAATTACAGGAAATGCAGAACTGGGGCGCTTGGCTACGTCGCATCGTAGACACCACAAAAGCAACGATCTATGTCACCGGCTCTTCCTCGAAAATGCTCTCAAAAGAAATTTCCACCGAATTTCGAGGCCGAGCATTGGACTTCGAGCTTTTGCCTTTCTCATTCCGTGAGTTTGTCCGCGCGCGCGGTATCGCCGAATCAGAATTGCTCAGCCGGAACGAAGCAGCTGGATATTCCACCAAAGAACGATTAATGCTGTCGGCCGCATTGATCTCCTACCTGGAAGAGGGCGGATTCCCAGCAATCGAGGGACTGCCAACGCCTCAACGTGTGACCCTGCTCCAGTCATATGTGCAGCGTGTCGTATCCCGCGATGTAGTGGAACGTTATGACATCGCGCGTCCAAGAGTTGCCTCCGCATTGGCACGACGCTTGCTTGGCAGCAACGGCAAGCCATTGTCTATTCGCAAGATAGAAAACGAATTGCGTTCAGCCGGACTAGCCACCAGCCGTGTGCTACTGGGAGATTTATTGGAATATTTTGAAGACGCCTATCTGGTGTTTCGAATGAAAGACTTCTCTATGTCGCTCAAAGAGAGCACCACTTCCACATCAAAAATATACGCCATAGATCCCGGGCTGGCCGCAGCCTCAAGCATGGCAAGCGCCAGAGATGATGGCCAACGATTGGAAAACGCCGTTTATCTCGAACTACGCCGCCGAACCGCAGGTTATCGTCGCGACGGCATATCGTCATGCCATACCAAGGAACATGGCTATGAAGTTGATTTTGTGATGGGCGATGCACTCGAACATGAACAATATGAGCTATATCAGGTCACGGCACGCATGGATGATAATCGGACCATCGAGAGAGAAACCCGCGCGCTCTGGGAACTCATGGCCGAACAAAAGCTCCATGAAGGAACCATCATCGTCGGCGATGGAATCGAGCGCGAATACCGCAACAGCAATTATGTCATCAAACAAGTGCCCGCTTGGAAATGGTTCGTTGCGCATGAGCCCCGGTAAGCTTCACCGGCCATGTCAGATTCCTGAGATGGCGACCATGATGGCGAGGAACACGAATAGGGTCTCGACCCAGATGAGTTCGGCGGAATACCACATCCAGAACGGTTCGACCCGCTTGCTGGCGCATTGACGGGCAATCGCCACTTCGCTTGGCAGCACCGCCCAAGCCATAAACAGGGCGACCAACAACAGCACAAAAGAAATGGGCACCCAACCGCATTCCACCAGCACTATGCCGAACAAGCCGATGCTTGCCGCGATTCCAATGCCAATCATGGGCTTTGCCGCACCCTGCCTTTGTCTGCGAGGAATCACGGCGAACACGAAAGCAATCACGGCAAACACAATGCCCCCTACCACTGCGGGCCACATCCCAACTACCGTGTCCGATTCCTTCAACGGGCCAGGCACGCCGCTTCCCGCGAAATGATCGGTCACGCCGTCACGTACGCCACGCATATAGAGGATCGTTCGGCCCAAACCGGCACCCAGCATGCGCGAAGTGCCTTCCCAGAAGCACAGCATCATGATGTGAAACAACGTGCGTTCACGTGGCCAGATGAACGTGGGCAAGACCAACAGTATGCCAACCACCGGCAATACGGCACACACGCCGGCCATGAATCCCAGGAAATCGAACGAGCTACCATCGATGCCCAGCACGCCCAGCCACCACGGATCAAACCCGATGCTCAGGCTCATGTTCACCCACCATGCCTGTGCCAGCATATCCGCCACGGACAATACGGCCAGTACCCCGATCCGCCAATACACGCCACCCATCGCATACACCGGACCGGCACCATCCGGCACCACACGCATGTCGTCGTCGACATACCGCAGCACGCCAAGACCCTCAAGCTTCACCCTCGGCTGCCTCTTCGCACGTTTCGCCATAACGGTTCCTCCATGAAATAAATCGGGCCAGTTCGCCTTAGCATTAGTGATCACGCATTAGCCAATCATCCGAACAATAAATCTTCCAATGCCGTAAATGATTATGTCTAAAGACTATACTTACAAAAAATAATCATCAATCCGAACTGCGCAACATGGCAAAACAACATCAAATAGCAGGTATCGACAACTCAGAATCAGGAATTTAAAAAACGCCCAGAAAACATATTAGTCCTTTTGAGTGTGTTCTTGCTGCGAATATATCTCTTCTCTGGCACTGTAAATTGAAGCAAGAGCCCAATCAAATTTTCTCATATTCTCATCATAGTCTCTACTCATCCTTCTGCAAACAATATTTCACTTCCACATCGTTCAATGTCACGGAATCCGCGTCCAGCTTGGCGTCACGCTTCCTGACGCCGGAACCGCGGTCTCCCGCGAACCATCCCTCGTCGAACGCCACGTCATCATTGATGGTCCCGCTCTCGACCGGGTTTTCTATGCTGCCCGGCTCCCCATCCACCATCCAAGAACTTTCCACCCCATTGACGCGCATACGATACGTAGTACCGGCCCAACGATGATACCAATACGGCTCAAATTCGATGCTCTTTACCCCTGAATACTTCGCCACCGTCAAACGGGCCAAATACTCTTCCGCATCACGCACCCGATCGGCAACTTGCGACTGCTCACGTTCACGCGCATTATGCCAAACATTCACACACACCACCATGCCTCCAATCACAACGATTAACACAATCAACACGGGTATCACCCAATTTGCGACCGTTCCCCGTCCGCGAAACTGTGCCCGGTTCACCCGCGATGGTCGTGCAGGTATCGGACTTCCATTCGGTAATGGAACACGCTCCATATGACCTCGCTTCAGAAACGAATCGAATCTACTTTACTTCTATTAGTTTCGCTCTCATACTGCCAAAACACAATACGTCACCTAAAGACATGCCGGTACGCAAAAACTTGGTTAGCTGTAATCTGGTTCCGTGTGCCTCTAGCCACGTACCATTTGCGGAATCACAATCCACAACCCAAACTTGACCAAGTGGAGTGACACCGAATTCGAAATGTCGCCGCGAAACCTGCTGACTCGAATCATGCAGCACCGCAAATGCATCATACCCGTCCGAGGGACTCGCCGGCATACGGCCCGCTCCGCAACGATTCCGCACGGGAACACGTTGGCCATCAGAAAACTCCAGCATATATCGCCGATTCACCGGTAAAGGCATCGGCACTGCTGATATCCGCGACGCTCCTTGTGATACTACAGGGACGGATACCGGCATTCTCTGGATTACCGTTGGATTACGATCACGCTCTTCACTCACAATCGGCTGGATTTCTTTAGGTAATACGGGTAATTCGCTATACACTTGAGCCGTATTGGAAGCAGTACGTATCACTGATTTCTTTTTTCTTATGTTCACTCAGTATCAGTTCCTCGCTAATGACGATACAGAAGGAAATTCCGATGATATGGATATAATGTGTCGCCTAATATCGTCTACATCCGAAGGCTCGCTAAGAGCTCCCTGTAGGGAAGCCGATATTACGCCAAGGTGTGCGAATCCACGTCCAACGGGCATATCGCTCTTCAATTGTGATCGGCGAATCTTAATATTGATCAAATCTTGATCCATCAGATTCTCGGGCTTCAACAACACACCTTGCCGAATCGTTTTCACTTTAGAAGCCCAATTACCGAAGCCCGATGGAAACTCTCCAGTGTCGCCAGCAAACACGAAGCTAGCGTTGTCGGGCTCCAACATTCCTATTTTTGCCATAATCCAATTAGATGCTGGAATATCCTTAAGCAATTGACAATCATCGAAAATAAACAACGCCCGAGAATCATTCACATAAGTGTTTAAAAGATCCTCAGTAATTTCAACGGGAGTGGTGGCAACACGCTCCACACCGTCCATACCGACAAACGAACGCATAGCATTATTCTTTGGTGCCGCAATGATTACATTGATAGCCACTCAGCAATGCACCATTGACAATAGTCACCAGCATAGTGGTCTTGCCACTTTGCGGTGTGCCGTAAATTGGCAGCACAGGAATTTGCTTCGGATCAAACAGAATTGGCTCATTGTCTTCGCCACCGACTCCGAGAGGTATGATGCACTCTTCCCTATCAGAAAGATCTGCATCCCGAGATCCGGTCATTTGCGAATACACCTGCGACAATGTAATCTCATCAGGCAATTGTTCAACGGTAAACGGCCTCAAGATTTTGGGCAAGTCATGATCCCTTGTTGCCCGTAGTCGAACACCAGTAGCACGTATCAGCTCTGATTCCTCTTGGCCGGACGAGTCTTTGCGAATTTTCGCAATCTGTATTTCTCCGCTATCTTCCGATCGATATCCACGCCCGTCTGGAATTTCATCCGGCACATCACGAGCCGACATACCCACTTCTGTATGGTCAGTGGAGTCTATCAAACGCAATAGTACTTTGCTACCAGCCAACACGGACATACGACCGAGCAATAATGAATGATCACCAGTAACAATGAAGTGTATACCTGAGGACGCCCCCTCACGCATCAGTATTTGTATACGATCAATCAAAGAGCCACCATCGTAATTTTGAAACACGGAATTAAAACCGTCCCATGAATCCAACATGATAATAATATGCGGCAATCGACCGTTCGAAGACTTGCTCGACAGATTGTATTCATCAATACTGCTATAACCATCGCGAGACAGCAGAGACGATCGTCTTTTACACTCCGCTTCCAACTTGCTCATAAGACGTTCAATCTTTTGCGTCTCACTGCGCAATGCCACCACACCCACATTGGGCAAAGCCTGTAGCGGTGCAATTGCACCATTGCCTCCATCGATGCAATAAATATGCACGTATTCGGGCGAGTACGTAACGCTCGCAGAGTAAGCGATGGTACGTAGCGCCGTAGATTTGCCAGATCGAGAGGTGCCAACAATGAACATGTTTCCCAAAGAACTCAATTCAACAGACACCACACTCTGCCTTTGTTCTTGCGGATAATCTCCAATCGCGAATGGGATTGAGACTTCAGCTTCAGCACTAGCTTTTATCGTATCCCGAACAATCATCGTTTGCAGGTCAGAAAGCTCCACGCGCTCCGATAATACCGGCAACCAAGGCTGACGCTGCTGCGGAATATGCTCACGACGAGCTGCCTCATTAATCGCATCCACTAACTTTTTAAGATCTGTTACGTTGACGTCACCACTACTCTTCTTGGATTTAGGACGTTGCGGAGCAGCTACGCCAAGACGAGGGAAAGGCAAAGACCGTATGAAAGGAGGTCGAGTCTGTTCAGCAGTTTTGTCAGTCAGCGGATCAATGTATCGACCTCCTACACGGGCTGATTGAAACGGAATCAAAGAGCTAGAGCCCAACCTTACTACCGCACGACCTGGTGTGGATTTAGAAATCAATGCTGCATCCTTGGCATCGATAACATCTTGGCTCTCAGCCACATCAGTCATGCGTAAAGCAATACACAGATTGGTGTTGGCACGAATTTCAGGAGACACCACACCACCAGGACGTTGCGTAGCAGGAATCAAGTGAATGCCCAATGAACGACCGCGCTGCGCAATATTCACCAGACCGGTCACGAAGTCAGGAAGTTCACGAGCTAGTGAAGCAAACTCATCGATGACAATCAGCAACCGAGGAATTTCTGGAATGCTCGGCTTGGATTCACGCATGTCGATGCAGTCTTCCAAATCCTTAGCACCGACCTGCGCAAGCAAATGCTCTCGATAGTTAAGTTCTGCCCCAAGCGAGACCAATGCACGCGATACCAGATGATTGTCGAGATCAGTAACCATGCCTACAGTGTGTGGTAACTGCACGCAGTCCTTGAATGCAGCACCACCCTTGTAATCTACCAGCACGAAGTTCATGGCTTGCGGGGTATTCGCCACAGCTAGGGAAGCGACTAAAGACTGTAATAACTCTGATTTACCGGAACCAGTGGTACCACCAATCAACCCATGAGGACCATCTTTAGAAATATCCAAATCAAACGAACCATCCACAGATTCGCCAATCACACATGCAGTGGAATGCGGGTACATTTCCCAGCGTGCTTCAATCTGCTCCGGCGTAGGCACCAAATCCAATAAATCCAATAGACGACTGTGATCTGGAATAGCAGACTGTCCTTCAGCGGGACTGCCATCTTCGATAGGAGCCAACGCGTTAGCCACAGCACCAAGCCAATCTTGTGATACCAAATCAGGCATGATGTCAAACACATCGTCGGCCTTGTTGCTTTCCACACGAAGGTCTTTCGCGGTAGCAGTAATCACGGTCTGACATTCCTCGGGTAGCAGTCGCTCATCCGTGTCGATGCACAGTGCGTATATACCAAGCGCAGGCCCTTCCTGCAATAGCCGTATAATGCCTGGCATGGAGCGCAGCACATGCGCATGTTCCATAATGATGACCACGGCAGATCCCACCCAATGTTTGATAGATTGCCGCTTTTGCTCATTGCTACGTTCATCCAGCATTGCTGTCAGCTCAGAAATGCAAAGTGCCAAATCATCCGCCCTGACTGCCATGGTACGCACCGCATTCTGGCCGAAATGAGGCACAAAATGAGGAAACCATTGAGCAAATGACCAATCCATTCCTGCCACGGGTTCTTTGATATCTTTCAACTTCGGTGACAACCTGAGTTCTAAATAGAAGCGCAACACCTGTCTATGGTTGGAAGTGTTCAAGTC
>OIXX01000427.1_pt1 | contig 26460 bp, 25 predicted proteins | sample 1588161 | NCBI WGS metagenome assembly OIXX01 (sample SAMN03283274) | human gut metagenome | biome: human-associated habitat; material: feces | host: Homo sapiens | place: Peru | collected 2012
GAGCTTCCTTCCGAGCCTGTACGAGTCGATCTCTCCCGACCAGATGAGGTCGTACACATCGTTTCTGCTCGCCCTCATGTACTCCTGTATCTCGATTACCGTCATCCATTCGTCGCAATCTTGGTTTCCCTTGGGCGAGGCGCATTCGGCTGTGCGTGCCATGGTTCCCCCAATCATCCCGTGCGGCACCGCGCGGGCACGCCGCGCGACACCGTGTGCCTTTTCGTCTGTGCGACGATTGAACCGACTGATGGCGTGTTGCACGCCCGGCGGGGGCGGAGAAAGGTCGAGGTGGGTCGAGCTGGTCGGGCATTCACGAAACGCCCATGAGCCGCGTGCTTTAGCTCGCGGCTAAGTCCCTGAAAAGTAAAAGGCGCCCATGCGGGCGCCTGCCTAGGATTGAGGTTCGTTCGGTTGTGGTCGGAATGCTTCTCTTCCGCGGTGCTGTCGTCCGGGGTCCGGCATCTGTCGTTCGCCTCTTCTGTCGTGTTTGATGTTGCGTGTTCTGCGAGCGACCTTGCGCGGGCCTGCCAGCCCGTTGCCCCAGGTGCACCCGGGTAAATGGTACCCATGCGTTGAGACATGGGCATTGCGGGAGGGTCGTCTGGGCAAGCCGGAATGGACGAGTGGGCGTCAATTGCTCGGAAGCTGCCTTATTCTTCAACCCTTGTGGTACCTCCGTTTCATGGGTAAAGACTTTACAGAAATCGGCCATGATTTCATTTGCCCGGCGTCTTGTAAGTACCTTTACGATGGCTTAAGGTGCAGCTAAGCGCCATGCCGCAGCAGACCCGACTTGCGAGCAGACTGTAAGGCTGCAATGATCGCGATAGTGCTGTTTGCCATCGTTCTCGGTGGATCCGACAATCAGCTTCGCGCTCGAGTTGGGAAGGCGTCGGTATGGCTATTTTTACGTTAGCGGTATCTGACAAAGGTGATTCTCGTGGCTAATTCGATACTCGACATCAAAGGTGTCCATGTCTGCTCCGGGCGCTTTTTCGGTGGCGCGGACGTGGATCTCTTTGGTACGGCCAGCAATCCGCATAGGGCATCGGTGATTTTCGGTCGTAACGGGTCCGGTAAAACGACTTTAGCGAGCCACATTGCCGAGGCCGCCTCTGCAGTCAACGGTACTGGCTGCTTCTACGACATAGACGGCTCATCAATTATTCTCGACAGTGGGAGCCGCGTGAGGGTCTTCAGCGAGGATTACGTTCGCGATAAGGTCCTCATCGACGAGGAAGGCCTTGAGGCCATTGTCATGCTTGGAGACCAAGCGACAGCCGCCAAGCGGATTAGCGAAATAGATAAGGAGCTAATTAAGCTTGGCGATGCCTATACCAAATATGCTGCGATAAAAGACCAGGCCGAAAACGGCCCCAATTCTTTGACGAAGCTCGAAAAAACAGCGAAGGATTGTGCTAAGAACGGCGGCTGGGCGGACAGGCTCGCAGAGGTCGACGGCGGTAGACCGAGCCTCACAGCCTCCCGATGGGACAGCATCCGCAACGCGAAGGTTAACTCGACCCGCAAAGAGCTGGAAGAAGATTTCAAGTCTTCGTTGATCCAGTGCAAGCGGGTAGATGGGGCAGGTGCCACCGTTGACTGGCGCATGCAGATAGCCGACCCTGGTGCATACGATGAGACTGGGATTCTTGCCCTATTGGCCGAGGTCCTCGATCAGCCGGAACTCACGGATCGAGAGAAGCGACTTCTCGAGCTTACGCGCAATGGCGAGCAGCGTCTGGTCGAGTTTGCTCTCCAGGTCTTCGCCGACGGTGGCACCACGCATTGCCCGATGTGCCAGCAGGAGGTTTCTCCGGCGTATGGCGAATCGTTGATCGGGTCGATCTCGAAAATTCTGAGCAGGAAGGCCGAAGAGTTCAAGGAGCGCCTGGACGCCGCTAGATTGCTGCCCCTGGACAAGCAGGCGTCCCTGCCTTCGCAGATATCCCCTGACACTGTCAATGCATACGAAGACGCATTCCAAAGCGCCAACGAGGCGATCGATCACGTCAACTCCTTGATTTCCCAGCGTAAATCCAACCTCTATTCCGTCATCGAAATATCTGACCTCGGCCTTGATGCAGCCATTTCCAGGTTCAACGCTGCGGTCGATGCCATCAATGCAGACATTGAGAGCCTGAATGCCGCCATCCGGGACAGGGATAGCCTTAAAACACGTCTGCGCGAAATCAATGACCAGATCGCCTATGTAGATGCGCGTGACGCTATTTCCAAATACGACGAGGCGGCAACAAAGCTTCATGAGGCCATGGAGAACCTTCGCAAGTGTCGGGAGGAGCAGGACCGACTTAGAGGAGAAAAGGGGGCCCAGGAGGCAAAGGTGAGGATGACCGAGATTGCGGTGACGTCGATAAACCGCTTCCTTTCCTCCGTGTACTTTGACGCTGCTCGCTTCAGGCTCGTCCCCTTCGGCGACGTCTACAGAATCGAATCCTTCGGCAAGCCCGTCGCGCCCAAAGCAATTTCCACAGGAGAGCGCAACATCCTTGCCCTTTGTTACTTCTTCTCCGAGGGAGGGAGGGGTAAGTTTGAGGGGCTCGAGGATTCTGATCCGCAATACCTCGTTATCGATGACCCTGTGTCCAGTTTCGACATGGAGAACAGGGTCGGGATTTGTTCTCTTCTTCGCGAGCGCATCTCTCACGTGCTCAGGGCGAACGTCGAAAGCCGCGTGACTGTCATGACCCACGACGCGGCGACCGTTGCCGAACTAGAGCATGTCCTTGGCGACGTCAAGTGCGATTTCGAACCCTCCGACAATTATGGGTACTGCCTACTTGAATTGACGGAGGGAGCCACTCTCCAGTACACGAGAACAAGAAAGAACCAATATTCCATATTGCTCAAAACCGTCTACGACTACGCGTCGTCCGAAGAGGATCTTGGAGAAGAATCCTATGTAATCGGCAATGTTATGAGGCGCGTCTTGGAGGGGTACAGCTCGTTCAACTTCGGCATGGGCATCGACGCGCTTTCTCGTGACCCCGAATTAAAGAAAAGGTTCGGTGAACTGGGGACGATGCTGGCCAACGCTATGTACCGTCTGGCTTTGAACGATGAGAGCCATATGGAAGAGAAGGTCGCTTCCCTTAATCCGACCCTTGCATTCGAACGGTACAGCTGTGAAGAGAAGAGGAAACTAGCGCGTTGCGTGCTCGTGATTCTCTATCGTCTCGATCCCCAACATGTGAAGAAGCACCTCGGAAAGACGGGCGCAAGCCTTAAGGGCATCGAGCCAAGTTTAGACAAGTGGGAAAAGGAGCTCTCGGGAAATTAGAAGAACTGGCTTTGATCGGCGAATGTCAGAGACACGCATCTTCCACTGTGTTTCTCGTGGGGTCCATGATTTCTGTTGGCTTCTAATTTCGAATGCTCGCTTTAATATCTGGGGAGTGGAATTCCTGTGGTGCTCGAGCGGGGTTCAGAGCGGTTTCGGGGAATTAGAAAGGTCTTCTTTCTCGACATGAGCAGTAAGCGGTTTTCCTCCGAGGGGCATTATCGGCCCTAGACGCTACGCCGACGCTGCTCTTCGTGAAAGTGTCGAAGGAATCCGTTGTGAAGTTGAGGACGCAGCCTCCGCGGTTGAAAAGCCTTAGGAAGCAGCCCTTCTCGATTTCGGTCATTGGCATCCAGCCACCGCCTCTACGCCGGCCACCAGATGCGGGTGAGCGGGAGGATGGAGCGAGTGTCGTCGTCGGCCTTGTCGTAGACGTCGACGTAGTGACGAACGAAGGCGTCCAAATCGAGCAGGCGCACGGGGACGTTGGCGCGGTCGGCCTCATAGCGGGCCTCTTTGGTGAAGCCGCCCGTTGAGACGTAGAGCCCGCGGTCTCCCGCGCGGAGCCCTCCGATGAAAGACCTCACCGCGGGCGCAGTAGCCCATGGTCTTGAGCATGCCGGCGACCAGGCGCTCCATGTCCTCCCAGTCGAGCTGGTTGACGCGGTCCTTGATGAGCTCGATCCCGTTGTCGTAGGTGGCCGCAAGGGTCTCCTCGTCGTTGGCTGCGTTATCGTCCACATCGGCTGAGCAGTCGCTGCATGCGGGCCTGCTGCCCGCCGCCTCAAGGTCGCTCATGACTTCGTCGGACACGGCGAAGATTGTTTGGATGCCGCCGAGAGAGTTCTTGGATGCGGGAGAGAGCACGTCGCGCAGCGCGGTCTTCCCCCACTTGACGGTGCGGGCGTAGGTGAGGCTTTCGGACTCGTCCGAGGGCTTGCACGGGCCCTCAATGACGCCAATGTGGTAGAGGCGCTCTGTCGGATCGTACATGACGACCGTGGAGCCCTGCACCATGGAGTGGGCGAAGCGGTAGACCTGGCCAACGCTGGCGGCAACCTTCTGCTTGCTCTCGGAGGGGTGCGCCGCTGCGTATGCGGCCCTGATCTTCTCGCGGTCCATGGCGGCAATATCTGCGCCGCCGAGGTCCCAGCCGATGCCTATGACGCCGCGCTCAAGCCAGTCGGCCGCGTACACTCCGCCGCGCCCCGCGCGAATCATCCAAGCCTCCATGGTTACCCGCCTTCCTAATGCCGTACGCTCCTATTATCTCACCGGATGCATTTCGCCGCCCCATAAGTTCCTAGTACGGCCGTAGGCTTCATCTTGCAGGCTGATAAATCAAGCTGGGCCTTGTATCAAGCTGCACATTGATATATGCTAAATCAACTGGTATTCGTATGCAATAGGAGCATCTATGGCCAAGCAAATTAAGTCCCGAGATCGAGTCATGGACCACGGCGAAGTTTTCACCAACGAGCGCGAGGTCAACGCTATGCTCGACATGGTGTCTTCCGAGTGCGAGCGCATCGAGAGCCGTTTCCTTGAGCCCGCCTGTGGGGATGGTAATTTCCTTGCCGAGGTGCTCCGACGCAAGCTCGCCGTTGTCAAAAAGAACTACGGCAAGTCGGCGCCCGACTACGAGCGCAACGCGTTTCTTGCCGTGTCGAGTCTCTATGGCGTCGAATTGCTTGCCGATAACGCTGCTGCCTGCCGAAAGCGCCTTTTCGAGCTCTTCTCGACAGAATACGCCAAGGTCTGCAAAAACCGAATCAACGTTGCGTTCCTTGACGCTATCCGCACCGTCATCGACAGGAACATCCTGTGCGGAAACGCCCTGTCCATGAAAATGGTCGACGCCGAGCAGAAGGACACCGACGAACCCATCATCTTTTCTGAGTGGACGCTCGCCATGGGAGGCAAGGTCAAGCGCCGAGATTTCCGCCTTGACGAGCTGCTCGAGGGCCAACGACAGCAGATGAGCCTCTTCGGCCTTTCGGGCAGCAATACTTCAGAGTGGGAGTTCGATGAAGAGCTGCAGGCGTACATTCCGCTGCCCATCCGCGAGTTTCCCCTCATGGACATCCATCAGATAGGAGCTGCCGCATGAGCGAGCTTTACGACAAGACGTACAACCCCGACGTCCTTAGCTGCCTTGCCAACCTATCGAATGACGAGGTCTTCACCCCACCCGAGGTAGCGAATCAGATGCTCGACATGCTGCCGAAAGAGATTTGGAGCGACCCGAATGCGACGTTTCTCGACCCGGCGTGCAAGTCGGGCGTTTTCCTGCGCGAGATAGCGAAGCGCCTCATCAAGGGCCTCGAAGACGAGTTTCCTGACCTGGACGAGCGTCTAGAGCACATCTTCAAGAAGCAGCTCCACGGTGTTGCGATCACCGAGCTTACAAGTCTGCTCTCTCGCCGAAGCGTCTATTGCTCAAAGTATCCGAACAGCAAATATTCGGTTGTCGAATTCGACAGTGCCGAGGGTAACATCCGCTTCAAGCGATGCGAGCATAAATGGGCTAACGGCAGGTGCAAGTACTGCGGTGCGTCAGAGAAAGAGTACGAGCGGGGCGACGAACTCGAAACACACGCCTATGAATTTATCCACTTCGAAGATCCGAAGGAAATGCTGCCAATGAAATTCGACGTTGTCATCGGCAATCCCCCATATCAACTCAGTGATGGCGGAAACGGCGCCAGCGCCATGCCGATTTACCATAAATTTGTCCAACAGGGAGAAAAACTCAAGCCGCGTTATCTGGCAATGATTATTCCTGCAAGGTGGTACGTTGGCGGCCGAGGCCTCGATTCGTTCAGATCTGAAATGTTGCACGATGACCGCATCCGCGAGCTTCATGATTTTCAAAATGCATCCGATTGCTTCCCAGGCGTCGAAATCAAGGGGGGCGTCTGCTACTTCCTTTGGGATCGTGACCACCGAGGCCTTTGTCGCGTTTTCTCGCACGAGGGAGAGGGCGCCTCGATGGACGAAAGACCGCTGCTTGAAGAAGGAATGGAAACGTTCATCAGAAGTTCGAAGCAGATTTCCATTCTTGAAAAAGTACGAAGCAGATATGAAAAAACGCTCTCGGAAAAGCTGAATGCAGGCCGTTATTTTGGATTCCACACTCGAGCGGTGTGGGACGGCGTCAATGGCACGCTCCAAACCGCTGATGGTTCTTCGTCATATCCGGTTAAAATGAATCAAACTGGAGCCTTTACAACTAAGGTCTATATCGCTCATGGCGAATGCTGGATAGAGCCCAAGAATGTTACGCGCAATGCCGATGACATCAAGAAATATAAGGTTCTCATCCCCAGGGCGGGCAACCCTGGAAGTACGATTCTCGGAAAACCGAAGCTTAGCGAACCTGGCACGTGCAGCTCAAATACCTACAACGTAATCGTCCTTGGCGCTTCCGTCTCAGAGGCGGAAAATCTGATGGCCTATCTTAAGACACGGTTTGTTCGGTATCTCGTTGCGACGAGAACGTCCACGCAAGATATGGCCCCAAAGGCTTTTGAGTTCGTTCCAGTTCAGGATTGGAACCACATCTGGACCGATAAGGAATTGTTTGCAAAGTATGGCTTAGACGAAGCGGAGATATCTGACATTTGCAACTCGATTCCAGAAATGGAATAGCCATGCCCAGCCACGACTTTTTTCCACAACGCCCGGATTTCCATCCGTCAATCTACGCCTATAAGGACACTAATCCTAACCATGATGGGCTCCTCAAGGTTGGCTACACCACGCGTGACGTCGAGGTGCGTGTGCGCGAGCAATTCCCGGTGATTCAACCCGAGGAGCGACCCTATAGCATCGTCTTCGCGGAGTCGGCGGTTCGCGATGACGGCACCGTGTTCCTCGATCACCCGTTGCACCATTGGCTTGAAAGACACGGCCACGAGGGAATGGGCGGCGAATGGTTCCGCTGCGCGCCAGATGATGTACGCGCAGCGTGGATCGCCGTGCGCGACCGCACCGAAAACGTCGAGGAACGTGACCAGAACTTCAAGATGCGCCCAGAGCAGGCGGAGGCCGTGCGCCGCACGCGCGAGTACTTCAAGTCGGTCAACGCCGAGGGTTCCAAGCGCACCCCGAAATTCCTCTGGAACGCCAAGATGCGCTTCGGAAAGACGTTCGCCTCCTACGAGCTCGCCAAATCCATGGGCATGAGCCGTGTACTTGTACTCACGTTCAAGCCTGCCGTTCAGAGTGCGTGGGGGGAAGACCTCAATCGCCATGTCGATTTCGAAGGCTGGCAGTTCGTTTGCCGCGAGGGCCAGCAATACGAAGACTGCGACCCGTCGCGCCCCATCGTCTGCTTCGGCTCGTTCCAGGACTACCTCGGCCTCGACTCCAACGGCAACATCAAGGCCCGCCACGAGTGGGTGCGCCTCACCGACTGGGACCTCGTCATCTTCGACGAGTACCACTTCGGCGCATGGCGCGACTCCGCGCGAAAGCTCTTCGCATCAATCGGTGAGGACGACGAGAAGTCCATCCACGAGGACGTCAAGGTCACCGGCAACGAGCAGGACGAGACCTGGCTGCCGATCGTCACCAAGTACTTCCTGTTCCTGTCGGGCACGCCGTTCCGCGCCCTCAACTCGGGCGAGTTCATCGAGGAGCAGATCTTCAACTGGACCTACTCGGACGAACAGGCCGCGAAAGCCGCCTGGAGGCCCTCGCAAGGCCCCAACCCCTATGCGTCGCTTCCGCGCATGGTCATGCTCACCTATCAGATGCCGGAGGACATCAAGCGCATAGCGCTCAACACCGACACCAACCAGTTCGACCTCAACGTCTTCTTCTCGGCGGAGGGCGAGGGCGAGGCCGCGCAGTTCAAGTTCAAGAGCTACGTGCAGATGTGGCTCGACCTGATGCGCGGCCAGCACATGCCCACTACGGTCGACGAGCTCAAGCTCGGGGAGAAGCCGGCCATGCCGTTCTCTGACGTGCGCCTGCTCTCCGTGCTCGGCCACACCCTATGGTTCCTGCCTAACGTCGCGTCGTGCTTCGCCATGAAGAACCTGCTCATGGAGCGCCAGAACACCTTTTTCCACGACTACCACATCAACGTGTGCGCAGGCTCGGGCGCGGGCATCGGCCTTGCCGCCCTACCGCCCGTGCAGAAGTCGATGCGCGACCCGCTCGAGTCGAAGTCCATCACGCTGTCCTGCGGAAAGCTCACCACCGGCGTCACGGTGAAGCCGTGGACCGGTGTCTTCATGCTCTCCAACGTAAAGAGTGCCGAGACCTACTTCCAAACGGCGTTTCGCGTGCAGTCGCCCTGGACGGTCAAGGACGACGACGGGAACATGCAGATCGTCAAGAACGAGTGCTACGTGTTCGACTTCGCGCTCGACCGCGCCCTCACCATGGTGTCCGACTACTCCACGCAACTCTCCACAGAGAAGAAGGGCCCCGAACAGAAGGTCGGCGACTTCATCCGCTTCCTGCCCGTGCTCGCCTACGACGGCAGCCGCATGAAGGAGATCGACGCCTCCGAGATCCTCGACATCGCCATGGCGGGAACCTCCGCGACGCTGCTCGCCAAGCGCTGGGAGTCGGCGCTGCTCGTCAACGTCGACAACGACACGCTGCGCCGCCTGCTCGCCAACGACGAGGCCATCAACGCCCTCATGAGCATCGAGGGCTTCCGTAGCCTCAACGACGACATCAAGACCATCATCAACAAGTCCGAAGCCGTCAAGAAGATCAAGAAAGAGAAGGGCGACAACCTTACCCAAAAGGAGAAGAAGCAGCTCACCGAGGAGGAGAAGGAGTTCAAGTCCAAGCGCAAGGAGATACAGGAGAAGCTGATCAAGTTCGCCACGCGCATCCCGGTTTTCATGTACCTCACCGACTACCGCGAGGAGACCCTCTACGACGTCATCACCCAGTTGGAGCCGGGGCTTTTCAAGAAGGTCACTGGCCTTGACGTCTCGGACTTCAACCTGCTCGTCTCGCTCGGCGTGTTCAACTCCGCCCTCATGAACGACGCGGTCTACAAGTTCCGCCGCTACGAGGATGCAAGCCTCGTTTACACGGGCATCAACAAGCACGAGGGCGAGAAAGTCGGTCTCTACGACACGTCGTTGTCAAATTACGACTACCTCTACGCGAGGCAGCAGGAGTCGATGGTGGCTCCCGACGGATCCGCCCTGGGCAACGGCGCTAAGGCAGACACTCCGTCGCCTGCTCCTACGGTAAGGCCCTCGGCCAGGCCGTCGACATCGGGCGTTTCGAGGTCTACCGCGAACGCAACGACGCTCGGAGAGCTGCCCGTAAAGAAGGACTGGGTCGTCGACGTCCTCGAGTCCCATAACGTCCGCATCGCCGATCGCCGCCCCAAGGGCGGAAGTCTCTGGGCCATCGGCGGCGGTGAGCTCGACGCCGTCATGAACGAGCTTGCCGCAAATGGCGCACAGTTCACATATAAGCTGGAAGGCGGAAAGGCGACGGGCTTCAAGGCCGGTTGGTGGCTTTCCGGTTACCCGAAAAAGTCCGAGCCCAAGGCATTGGAGCCCGAAGAGCCGGCCATCACCGAAGCGGACCTTTCTAAGATCGAGGTGGGAACTCAGGTTTTCCACAAGAGCTTCGGCTACGGCGAGGTCGTTTCGATCGGCAGCGACAGAATCGCAGTGCGTTTCGACAACGACAAAAAGAAGAAAGATCGCGAATTCATGTTCCCGTCAACCTTCTATCAGGGGATGTTGCAGCTATGAGATCCGCAGACGCCATCAAGTCGATACTCGAGGAGCAGGGCCGCTCCCAACGCTCCCTCGCCCTCGATCTCGGCCTCACCCCGCAGGCGCTCGACCAGCGTCTGAAGTCGAAGACCATGAAGGTGGAGACCTTATGTCAAACGGCGGCGCAGCTCAATTACTCTGTGAGATTGGTTCCGAACGATGACGGCGAGAGCATAGAGATCGAGGGCTAGCTGATGTGCTTGGAGCTTGACCTATCGCTCTCTGAGGTGGAAAACGAAGCGAGTTCGCCCCAGGGCGCCCCGCGAATCATTGAGCGCTCGCCGAGAAACCTCATCGGAGAGGCCCGCATGGCGTTCGACGCCGGGCTGCTAATCTCATGCCTGACGGTCCTGGTCACCATTCCGGATGTTTGCGCGAACTTGATTGATTCTGGCAATAAAGACGGGCAGCGGGATTGGTGCACAAGGTACCTCGGGCTTCCTGGCACCCCTGTGGTCGACGACATCGACCGGTCTCGCGAGCAAAGTCGAGACCATATCGAGCGAACAATGAGTGCGCTCATGCGGGAGGATAACTTCACCGCATCCGATTTCTGTCAGCTGCGAAACGCCGTGCTCCATACCGGATCTTCGGTTGTTGACGGTGCGGGAGCAAAATACTCGCCGTTCCATTCGATCGGCATACAGGTCTTCGACAAAGACAGCCAGCTGGTCATCGGATATGGCGCCACCAGCTCACCGGAGCCGAATGGTGTTGAGGGCGACTGCCGCATCAAGATCACCCTCAACTTAACCGCCCTGCTCGCTCACATGGAGAAAGGCGTCGCGAGGTTTTTGAACGAGTATCCTGATCTCGATACGGAGAAAGGAAAGTGGGATTGCCTCACCTGGGGAATCGTTGATTTTCGAGCACCGACTCGTTAAGAGGTTTACCGTTCGTGAAGCGAGCAGTCTATTGAGCAATGCTGAGGCGCGATTGAAGTCGCGCGTGAAGCCGCCTGCGACGATTCTTTCAGTCATCGCTCTTGCGTATCCCATCTGACCTGCGGAAATGCAAGGCGATAAAGCCGCTGGCTACGATTCACTTCGCTAGACAGGTGCCAAAGAGGAAGACTACCCGTTTTGGCATCCATTTCGGTCGGTTTTGAGCCTCAAAACCGACCCGTTTTTGTCCCCGGGACAAAAATGAAACTGCGGGCTCGCGGTTTCGAAATGGTTTGCGGTTTTGTCCCAGGATTTGTCCCAAACGCCTACGTGAAGATACGCGGCGGGATTCGGCGGCAAGGCAGTCGAAGCTGACGACCAAACTAAAACCAACTGGAATGACGCCACGGCAAACGAGCGTGAAAGAGTGGGAATAATTCAGAGGAAAAAAGAGTTGTACTTCTCTGGACTTTTGTAATGTCTCTCTCGCACTGTCACATCTCACTAGTTGGCCTTCATAACCTGCAAACCAACTGCTCGTAAGATAAGGAAAACCCCATGTAGATTGCTATATTCGTAGCAATCTACATGGGGTTTTGGATTGTTCAGGACATACCGTTTGGATGTAGGTCAAGCATGAGCTAGACCTTGATGGGGGCTATTGGGTGAAGAAAGAGCGGGTACTGCTGGTACCCATTTGATATCCAAGGGTGTGAGCTGGTACCCATTTAAGTGTTTTAGCTCGAATTATTCATACTGTGAACCAGCCTAAGTGTCAGTAGTGACAGCCCGGAGTTTATAAGTGTCCGATTCCCCTGATATACTTTCAGCATTGCATCTTATCGTTAAGGACGTATTGAAGATGGCTCAGGCAAACGGCTGGATTATTGTCGAGGAACCTTCCAAGAAGGACCTTCTTGGTCAAGGAGATTGTGTGCTCTACATAGAGAGCGGCGAGCGGAAGACTCTCAAGAGCACAGGAGAGGATAACCTGCCTCCGCGACCGAGCGATGGAAGCGTTCGCAAGACAGTCGCTAGTGGTTGGTTTGACGATGACCTTGGCTTTCCTGAGTTTGCCCAGCAGCCTTGGTACGCATTGCGCGAGCGTATTGGCAAGGTTGTAACACTGGACAACAGCTGGTGCCCCGCCTCTTGCCGCTTCCTATTTGACGGTCTGACCAATTGCGAAGAGTTTGACCTTCTGAACCTCGATACTTCAAAGAGCGATAGTTTGTGCGGGATGTTCAGAGGTTGCTCTTCCGTCAAGCAGTTGCTCGATATAGACCGCTTCAATACCTCACTGGTGGCAGATTCCTCGTACATGTTCTTGAACTGCTTGAAGCTGCGGGCTGTGAGTGTTTCGGGATGGGACACTTCACATATTGAGAACACCGAGCAAATGCTTGCTGGTTGCGCGGCTTATGTCCTTGCCGATGAAGAGCAGCTGTCGTTCTTGAATCGCATCACATCCACGCAGGCGCGGCATGGCGTGTGGAGAAAGATGGCCTAACGGCTGGCGTCCAGCGCGGTAGATGTACGAGAGGTATGCAATGAGCCTGTTTGAGCGCTTGTTTGGAAGGAATGCGGCCAAGGACGGGAACCTGTCAAGTGTAAGTGCGCCTCTCCGCCCCGTTGTGAAACCCGGCAACGTCAGCCTGCCCGACCTGACGAAGGGCCAACAGTCCGCATTCGACTCTATCCTTGCTGGAAACAGCGTCTTCCTAAGCGGCTCTGCTGGAACGGGTAAAAGCTATGTGGTTTCCAGAGTGCTTGACGTCAAGCAAGAAGGTACCATCGCCTGTGCTCCGACCGCCCGCGCAGCGCTCGTGATTCAGGGCACGACCATACATAGTGCTTTTCAGCTTTCGCCTGCTCCTATAGTCAATCCGAGCGCCTTGCAGATTCCGGATACGATTAGAGCCTGCGACATGGTGCTCATAGACGAGATTTCCATGGTGAGAAGGGATGTCTTCGATGGCATCTCAAGCATCTTGATGAGGGAGAATACCCAGCGCGTCGCAGGGGCGAATCCGGAGCACCCAAACCCGATTCAGCTTGTGTGCGTTGGGGATTTTTGTCAGCTTCCTCCCGTGTATGACAAGGGGCAAGAAGCAGCGCTTGCGGAGCATTATGGGGTCAGCAGCGAAGTCTTGAACAGGAACTTGTTTGCCTTCCAGTCTGAGTATTGGGATAGATGGGGCTTTGATAACCACTACCTCACTCAGGTGGTACGGCAAGACGACAAGGAATTTGTCTCGGCGCTTGATCGGGCGAGGGTGGGAGACCCGAGCTGCATCGACTGGTTCAATGCCCACTCTTCTGATATGTGCTCGCCCGATGCCGTCATCATTGAGGGTCGCAACCGCGATGTCGATGCCCTCAATGATGCCGAGCTCGCCAAACTACGCGGTGCATCGAGGACCTACAATGGCGTGGCCGAGGGGGAGACGTTCCAGCCGTATCCAGCGCCAGCCAATTTGCGTCTTAAGGTCGGCGCTCGCGTGATGGTCACATTCAACACCGGCTATTTCGTCAACGGTGAGCTTGGCACGGTTGAGAGGCTGAAAGATAACTCGGTAGTCTTCCGTTCTGACGACGGGAGGACTGGTGAGATTACTCCGAACACGTGGGCCTATCGCCGATATGGAGTCAAAAAGCGAGGGGGTGTTGACCGCCTCACGGGTGAAACTATAGGAACCTACACCCAGCTTCCCCTGCGGCTTGGTTGGGCGGTCTCTATCCACAAAAGCCAAGGACAGACCTATGATGCAACTGAGGTTGACCCTGCTACGTGGGATGCTGGGATGCTCTATGTGGCTCTTTCACGTGTCCGTCGCATAGATAAGATGCACCTTACGAAGAAGATTAACCGTTATTGGCTCATGGCCTCGAAAGAGGTCGTTGGATTTTATACGACAATCCCGGGAACGCCTCGCTATGAGGGCGAAATCTTCTCTGGTTTTAGCCATACAAAGCCTGCCAAGGATTTCAAAGCAAAAGATCCGGATGCCATCAATCCGGATAACCCGCTCTATGGAAAGGGCGTCGTGTTTACGGGGGACTTCGACGATGGAAGCAGTAGAGACGACCTACGTCAGCTCGTTGTTGACTTCGGTGGAAAGCCGCAGGTGAAAGTCTCAGGCAGAACCGATTATGTTGTCCAAGGCAACTCGGACTATGCGGCGGGGCGAGAGACGGGCAAGATTCGTAAGGCAAGGGAGAACGTCGCCTTTGGAAAGCGAGATACGAAGGTAATCTCTGAGGCTGAGTGGCACGTGCTCGTTGACCCGTGGATTGGGCGAGCGCCCGAGTCTAGGCCGAAGGAGGAGTTGCAGGCTGCTGCGGCAGACCTTACTAGGCCAAAGGTCAATCCCAAGTCGGCGAGCGAGAAGGCAACGAGAAGCGACAGCTCACAAGGCGGCCAAACGGGGCGGAAATCCCCCCATGTTTGGACCGCTGAGGAGGAGGTCTATCTTCTTGCGCATGCTGATATGACCGCTCGGGAACTCGGTGAGGTCTTCGGGGTAAGCGCAAAGGCCATCGAACATAAGAGGGCAAAGCTAAGGAAGCAGTAGGCAAAGGAGCCAACTGAAGTGCATGAGGCTCGGGAAGGCGTGGAACATGGCAACCAACAGCAGACCGCTTAAGGGCATGGGCCTTGTTGATTTTCCAAGCGAGTATGTGGCGATAGACCTTGAGACTACCGGGACTAGCCCCCGTTGGGACAGAATCATTGAGATTGGTGCGATTCGGTATCGAGATGGCGAAAAGGTTGATTCCTTTCAGCGACTTGTTAACCCAGGATTTGAAATTGACAACTTCATAGTTGGACTGACGGGCATAACAAACGAGATGCTTGCCGATGCTCCGGATGAAGAAAGCGCCATGACAGAGCTGAGCGCCTTTCTCGATGCCGACGAGATTGTGGTCGGTCACAACATAGCCAGCTTCGATTCAAATTTCCTGTATGACGCTGCCGAGAGGTCTCTCGGCGTTCCCTTAACGAACGATTTTGTTGACACCATGAGACTTGCCCGCAGGCTTTACCCCGAATGGGGCCATCATCGCCTATCGGACCTTCGTGAGTATTACGGCATAACGGACGAGGGCGCTCAAAGAGCGATTGCCGATGTGGAGGCGACTGCGAGCGCGTTTGAACATCTGCGGGATGAGGCTGTCTCTAGGTTTGGCACTATCGAAGACTTTCGTGTCTTTATGAGCAAGAGAAAGAAGGTGCCCTCAAAGTCATCCTCGGTTGCCGGAAGCTCTGGTTTCGACGACATCAAGCCCACCGTTGATGAATGGGACGAGGCACATCCGTTCTGTGGCAAGGAAGTTGCTGTTACCGGTAAGGTGAGCGACGATTGGAGCCAAAGGGACGTTGCACAGGCAGTAGTCAACCACGGGGGGTTCTTTGCGCCAAAGTTCAAGAAAAAGACGACGAGCTTTCTAATTGTCGGCGACTACAGTGCTTGCCGCCAGCTCGGAGGGAAGCCAAGCGCAAAGCATCGCACGGCACTTGAGATGCAGGCACAGGGCAAGGACATCACGATTTTGGACGCGGTTGCTTTCTTTGACTTGGTTTGCGATTAGCAAAACCGCTTGAATCGGCGTGTCTGGTTGCTAATCGCAAGCGTGACGGCGCGACGGCTGTGACGACCATTCCTTCACCGGCGTCTCATGCGTCTCATCGTCACGCCCCCAAGAATTCATGGGGGAATCTCGGGTCATAGGGGTCGAAATCGCTGAATCCGGATCCAATTGTTCCATCCTCGCAAAGGGTCCCCGTATATCGCGTGTCTCTTTGAGCCTGGAAGTCGGTTGAATCTGGGTCGTATCGGTCTTGCCAGCCGGTGTAAGCAACCTCGTTGCCGCTTTCGATATAGCGTTGATACTCTGCCGACCAGTCGTCGATTATCTTCTCAAGGTTGAAGAGCTGTGACCGGAGAATCGGCGCGTCGTCCACGATGTCCGGGCGCAGGTTGTAGGACTCCACAATCTGGAAGAGCACGTGGGCGGCCTGTATTGGGGTGCCGAAGTCGATGAACCTGAGCGATGCGGGCGTTATGCCAAGCTTGGTCGCTATGTCGCCGATGACGGAGACCTTGGGCAGCCGTCTGCCTTGCTCGTAGCTCCGATAGACTCCCATCTTGATTCCAATGAGGCGGGAGAACTCATCCTGAGTCATATCCCTCGCGCCGCGCTGCTCCCTCAGCTTTGCGGCGAACCGGCGCGACTCCCATGGAGTAGTTCCGCCTGATTCCTGCATCAATTATCATTATTACGCCCTTATTATTGCGCTCACGCACAATAATAAGGGCGTATCTTGTTGATGGAGGTTCCCCATGCAGAGAAAGCTGATGGATAGGCTGGTCGGGTGGAAGGGAAGCGAACGCCGCAAGCCCCTCCTCGTCAACGGCGCGCGCCAGGTCGGCAAAACCTGGATCCTCAAGGAGTTCGGGAGACTGCATTTCGAAAGCGTCGCCTATGTGAGCCTTGACAAGGATGAGCGGGCTCGCCGATTCTTCGAACCCGACCTCGATCCCGAAGGATCGTCTCCTCGCTCTCGCTGCACCTCGACATGGACATCGATCCGGGCAGAACGCTCGTTGTCCTGGACGAGATCCAGTCTTGTCCCGCTGCCATCACGTCGCTCAAGTACTTCTGCGAGGACGCCCAAGAATACCATGTGGCCGCAGCCGGCTCCCTTCTGGGCATCTCAGCAACGCATGGGACCGGATTCCCCGTCGGCAAGGTCAATTCGGTGAACCTCTTCCCGCTGAGCTTCACCGAATTTCTGTGCGCGACGGGAAGCGGGCGTTACGCCGAGCTGGTCGAAAAGGGCGACCTAGCGATGATGGACACCTTCTCGGATAAGCTCAAGGAGCTTCTGCGCACCTACTACATCGTAGGGGGGATGCCGGAAGCCGTGAACGCCTACATCGGCACGGCAGACGTGCGCGACGCGCGAAGGGCGCAGACGCAGATCCTGACCGATTACACGAGCGACTTCGCCAAGCACGTGCCCGCGAACCTGCTGGCGCGGACGATGCTCGCGTGGGACTCCGTCCCCAAGCACCTGTCGAAGGAGAACAAGAAGTTCGTATTCGGCCAAGTTCGCAAGGGTGCTCGAGCAGCGGAGTTCGAGGAGAGCCTGCGATGGCTTGAGCAAGCCGGTCTCATCGTCAAAGTACCGCGCGTGAGCAAACCGGGCATGCCGTTGAAGGCCTACCGGGACCAAAACGCCTTCAAGGTGTTCATGCTGGACATTGGGCTCCTGGGGGCCATGAGCGGGCTGAGCCCGGCTGCGATGGTAGACGGCGGCGGCATCTTCACGGAATTCAAGGGGGCCCTCACCGAGCAGTACGTCTGCCAGCAGCTCGTTTCGGACTGCGGGCTTGCGCCCTATTACTGGTCGGCCGAGAACTCCAGCGGCGAGATCGACTTCCTCGTGCAAGCTGGGTCCAGCGTGTACCCCATCGAGGTGAAGGCCGAGGAGAACCTGCGCGCGAAGAGCCTGCGCGCCTTCAACGGGCGCTACGAGGGCATGAGCCCCCGCAGGTTCAGCATGTCGGGCTTCCGGGACCAGGGCTGGATGCGGAACATCCCCCTGTACGCGATCGGCAACCCGGGCAATTGGGTTTAAAAAAGATGAAGAACCGTTGTAGGAGAGAATCCCACAACGGTTCTTCATACCTTAACAGTTTATATTTCAAATTATAGTTTCTGATAAGATTCCATCTAATCGTGCGATAGCGCACCATTACCCTTTTTCAGCCATAGCGGGAAAAGAAGCAATCCAACGGTGCAGATCAAACTGCCGAAGTAAAACGCAGCGGATAGATTCCAATCCGATAGAGCGCCAAACACCAGATTGGTTCCAATGGCAATAGCATCCACCAGCATACTACAGACGCTAAGCGCAGTAGCTCGGTTACTGCTTGTGATTTGCCGGTTTTGGAGATCTGTCAAGAGGGGTTGAAACAGTGTGTTGGAGAGCCGAAGGATCAGCACGCTGATTATAGACGGCAGTGCAAGGGTAGTAGATCCGAGTACCAGGCAAGAGAAAGCAGCAAGGACACAGAACAGAGTACAGGAGCGGTGAACGCCAACTCGCTTGGTGAAGGCGGAAGAATATGCTCCCATAAGCCCCAATAGCGTAGCCACGATATACACCAGACCGATCAAAGAGTTGCTTAACCCACAGCGTTCATACTGAAGCTGATTTAAGAATACAGTGATCGTCTGATGGGCTTCGGACAGCAAAGCCACGCCCACAAGAAACAGAAGGAGTGTGCGACTGGAATAGATTTGACGGAAGCTTTCACGAAACGACACTGCCTCTGTTTCCGCAACGCCGGTCTGATGCACTTCGGTCAATCCGAAAGAAAGCACCATGGCAAGTCCGTAGCTGATTACTGTCAGCAAACCGGCCAGCCAATAATCATCTCCCACAAATACGGAGAACACTGCTGCTGCGATCAGCAACCCGGCCATGCTCATACTGCTGCACAGGCCAAATGCTATCTGACTGTCCGTTCCTTCACAGGATAAATAGATGATGCTAGAGTCTACGCCTGAGTAACCGGCCAGCACCACACTGAGCATGATGCGCTCTGCCAGGAACCCCCCCCAAACCCGGTTGCCTGCCAAAAAACGATTTTAGAAATGAAATAAAGAGAGGAACAGAAAATCATGGTTTTCCGATAGCCAATTTTGTCGGCTATCATTCCCCATGGAATTTCCAAAAGAATGCCCAAAGCCAAAGATATGCTTTCAATAACCGTGATTTCAAAGACCGTGACGCCTTGGGCTTGCCGATACAGCGTGGCAATCGGCCCATAAAAAACCATGCCCTGCAACAATGCCAAGGCATACATCACGTATAGGTTTTTCTTCACCGTTTCAATCCTTTCTGATTTTTGGGTGCAAGAACCAGACGTCCGTTTGATGACGCCTAAATCCTGGTATTCCGATGTGACCCAAGAATCAGATTGGATGATTCATGTCCCGCTGTTCCTTCTGATACTTCGATATGGCAAAATTGTATATTATCGCAATCGATCTCCTGTGCTCCTTTGACTTCCTTTACTGCTTATGCGAATTTGTTGCCGGGGTGGGTACTGGCCTCGCATATCCCGCCTGTTACTTTTATTCCGAAAAGCGTATCTCTAATGTTGTCTTACAAATCCTAGGAGGTAACCAAAATGCACGAAGAGAGCTCCTCTCCGACGATGACGATGACAAGATTGTCATGTGTCTAAGGGAGCTTTATCGGCTTGCAAGCAATGAATTGCTTTTGAAGGATAGTGATTACTTCTGGGGATTCGATCCTTCTCGCGTGCTTAATGAGTTCTTACAGGATCATCCTGAGCGATTAGAAGAACGGCCTCCCGACATGTTTAGCTCTTCAACAATCCTGATAGAGATCCCAATAGCATGAGCCATTGAGGACCTTCGTGTGATGTTTTGCTCGTTTACCCCGATTGTTTTTTTCGTATGTCGCTTGCCGCCAGTCAACTCATGGGAAAGCCGTCCGAGACTACCCGCTTCGTCTGCCAATGGCGTAGACCTGCGACCTGGGGTTTTGTAAACGGTGCGCGAGCCGCCCTCGTTGATTCACTTACGATTGCAGCTGGCGGCTTGCGCGCTAAAGGGCGGTTGAGTTTCAAAAAGGGCGTTTTCGGCGCTATCGAGCCTCCAAAGGCGGCCCGCCGTGCCCTTTGGGACAAAAACAAAAAATCAACCACCTGAGTTTGAAATGAGTATTTGGAGTTGTCCCAGTCCTTGTCCCCAAAGCTTACGAAACGCGGCATGGCGTTACCTGGCGGCACTCGGCTCGAGACGGCAGCGAAAACTGGGTGCAACTGGAGTGACGGGACGACAGAACCAGAACCATCGTGTGGGAATAACCGAACCCCGATCATAAAATACCACCCGCAATCATTCACGGCGGCGCATGGCGGTTCAAACCGTGGCAGGAGCGTCAAGCCACTGGTAGCTTTTGGGAATGACGGTTTGGGAAGACCTCCGGAAACAGTTGTTTTCGGGGGTCTTTTCTCGTGCCGAGTGTGAGTGGCATGCACTGTGGCACAAGTCATACACATTTGGGTTATTCCGTGCTATGCGTTGTACTTTTTCGACAATAGGACGCGCATGATGCGGAGAGAGCATGACCCTGTACGAGAAAGCGCGAGAAGTCGCAGACGACTACTCGAAGAAGTTGCTTTGCAAGAGATGGCAATCGCATCTCTTGGCGGCGAAGCTTCTCGATTTGCGGGATCGAAATCACTGGACGCAAGCGGAGGTCGCAACTCGTGCGGGGATCAGCGAGTCGGCAGTGCGTAACTATGAACAGCAGAAGTCGACGCCAAAACAGGGGCATCAAGAGGCGCTGGCCCGCGCGTTTGGAATTAGGCCTGAAGCCCTGCGCCTCTATGACATAGATTCGATGCCATTGAATGCTATGGTTCAGCTAGGGGAGACTTATGGCTTAGAGCCCGCTTATGATGAGCGCTTCGCCTATCTTCGTCCAACGAATGACATTATGAGCAATGCTCTGTATAAATGGGCCGTTCAGTATCGTGCGCTCAAAGAAGAGGTCATCGATCGCGATTGGTATGAGGAGCGGAAGGACAAGTTCTATGTCGAATACTCCGAAAGGGATTTTCCCCTGAGGTATCGGCTTACCCCGGAAGGCACCGAGCCGATAGAGCCGTGGATGAACATTCAATTTGCAGCCGCTCTCCAGCGTCTTCGGAAGAAGCATGGCCTCACGCAGGACGATCTTGCCCTTGCTGCCGGGACGACGAAATCAACCATTCGCAGCTACGAGCAAAAGAAGCGCCTTCCAAAGGAGTCCCAACTTGCTGTTCTGGCGGATGTTCTCGGCGTTACTAAAGGTGCTTTGACATTCTTCGACTTCGGTAGTCCGGTCCAAGCGGTTCATGTGCTCTTCCAGATTGCAAACACCTACGGGATGGTTCCTGATGAGGTTGACGGCCAAGTGATGCTGCGCACTGCGCGCAGGGGAATGAAGCGTTATATCGACCAGTGGGAGCTAGCTCTAAATGGGACCTACGAAGGCGTCGCATGGGATGCGGAGGTGTCTGATTACCAGGGCTGGAAGGATAAGTACGACATATACTATTCAGGTAGCAGTAGCCGTGATACCCGCTACAGGACTCATTGGGAGCGTAGGCCCGAAGGTGGCCTAATCGATTCCGGTTTGACAGAGAGCGACTATGACCCGTTTGATGAGAAGCTTAAGAATCAGGGCGGGTTATTAAGGGCCTAGCACTTGGTACTTGTAGGAGGGTGCTGATGCTTGATAACAAGTTGGGGATTATGAGCGAAGCGGAGCTTGCCCGCGAGGAGGAGCTGCTGACCAAGCGGCGCGCCCTTGAGCTGTTCGAGGGCGGGTTGCTCGAAACCTTTGAGGTGGGCACGTTCGTTGGCCTTGCCAAGATCCACAGCTATCTCTTCCAGGATGTCTATGCCTTTGCGGGCAAGATGCGCGACGTGAACATCGCCAAGGGCAACTTCCGCTTCGCGCCGCTCATGTACCTCGAGGCGGCGCTCGCCGCCATCGACAAGATGCCCCAGGGCGACTTCGGCCAGATCGTGGAGAAGTACGTCGAGATGAACGTCGCCCACCCCTTCCGCGAGGGCAACGGGCGCAGCACGCGCATTTGGCTCGACTGCATCCTCAAGGCCGAGCTGGGGCAGGTGGTCGATTGGAGTCTCGTTGACCGCGAGGACTACCTGCTGGCCATGGAGCGCAGCCCCGTGCGCGACACCGAGATAAAGGCGCTGCTCAAGGCTGCCCTCACGAGCGACGTCAACGATCGGCAGGTCTACATGAAGGGCATCGACGCGAGCTACCGCTATGAGGGCTATGCCACCTACACGATGGACGAGGTCGCAGAGCGGGGCACGGCCGGGCCCCAGCCGGGCGGGGAGGGCCATGCCCAATGATCGGCCTTACCACCATGACCATGCAGCTCATCGACAACGAACCGGACGGCATACGCATCTGCCGCGTGGAAGGTGAGTCGCTCGTCACCGTCGTCTTCCCACGCGAGAAGTTGGCCGAGGCCCGCCATCTTCCCGAGCTGCCCTTCCGTGGTGTCTGCTACCTGCTTGACGAGGATCACGGCGTCCTCTCGCGCGTGTATGCCGGGCAGACCCTCGACTACGTGTATAGGGGCGAGAACTAGGCGCTCGGCGACTGAGCGGGCGACGGCGCAAGGCTCACTGGGTACATTTTGGGTACCAACCGATATACATCCATGGGGTGGCAGCGGCATTGAATCGTCCCCAATTGCAACCAGCAGTCATCAATGACGTCGTTTGCGTCCTTGAGTTGGAGTAGCGAACAAGTGTTCGGAAATAGATATAATATCAGGTAGATGAAGAGCCCTGTCGGATTCGACAGGGCTCTTCGTTGTGGTTCTGAGCGTGCGAGGGATGTCACTATGTAATGGCTCTAGTTGTAGACCGTGCTCCTGTGGCCCACCTTGAACACCTCGACGACGAGACGATCATCCTCGATTACGGCGAGCACGCGGTACGACCCGACGCGGTAGCGCCATTCTCCAGTGCGGTTCGCCGTGAGACCCTTGCCGAACGCGCGGGGGTCGACGCGACCCTCCAGGTTCTTCTCGATCCAGCTCAGGATAAGCGATGCGTCGAACCGGTCCATCTTCTTGAGCTGCTTCTTAGCGGCGGACGAGAATTCGACGCGATAGCTCATAGCCCGAGCTCCGATTTGACGTCGGAGAGGGAGAAGCGCACCCCGTCGTCTGCCGCCGCGGCCGCGCGAAGGTCTGCGAGGTCCTGGGAGTCCTCGATCTTCTCGAACACGGCATCGCGCAGGAAATCAGAGACCGAGACCCCTTCGAAGGCCGCATACTTGCGCACGACCTCGGCGTCGGCGTCATCCATGCGAAGCGTCATCGTGGTCATAAAATCCTCCTTTTGCCGAATACGTTGTATTCATTCTATCATCTGGCGAAAGGCGAGTTTCACCAAAGCGCATGCGGTCTTTGCAAACCGACCGACGGTCTGTTAGACTGACTCCCGTTAACGAGAGGAGTGCCCATGGCGCGCAACCCGCATCCCGAGCAGACCGAGCGTCGCATCCTTGACGCCGCCCGCAGGCTCTTCGCCGAGAAGGGCTACGAGAAGACCTCGGTCCAGGACATCATCAGCGCGACGGGCCTGTCCAAGGGTGCCGTCTACCACCACTTCAGGTCCAAGGAGGCCATCCTCGACCGGCTGAACGACGACGAGTGGGGCGCGAGCCTGAACCTGCGCGACGAGCTCCGCCGCCGATGCGACCTGAACGCGCTCGAGAAGCTACGGGCGCTCATCTCCTCGACCCTGGACGCCGAGCACCTGCGCCTTGTGCGCCTGCAGACACCGCTGCTCAGCGATCCCGCGTCCTTTACCTCCAACATGCGGTTCTGGTCCGATGGCCTGCCGGAGTCCCTTCGCCCCCTGATAGGGGAGGGCGTGCGCGACGGCTCCATCCCCACCGCGTATCCGGCCGAGGCGTCGCAGCTGATCGCCCTGCTGTGCAACTACTGGCTCATGCCATGCTTCTACCCGGCCGCGCGCGAGGATATGGCTCGCCGCATCCGCTGCCTGGCGTCCATGCTCGGCTCCATCGGCGTCCCGCTGTTCGACGAGGCGCTGATGGCGAGGGCGGTCGACGGGCTCATGGAGCTCGCGCCTGGGGCGGGAGAGCTTGAGGCGGCCGGTCCCAGGGCGGGGGAGCCGCGGCCGGAAGGCCTTGGAGCCGAGAAACCCGAGGCATAGGGCACGCTTTCCGTCGAATCACCGAACGCTCGGACTGGTGGTTGAACCATCCCGGCCCGAGCCATCCTTTTGCCCTCAATACAGACCGACGGTCGGTCTGATTAGGGAATGGCAGGAATTACCAAAGAAAGGAACGAACCATGTCAGTACCTGCAGTCTCCACCGATTCCGGGCGCCGTGCGCCCCAATCAGACCCCCTGCGTTCGCGCAGCTTCGCCCTGCTCCTTGCCGGCCTGGGCATCTCCCTGTTCGGCAACCTCATGCTGCGCTTTGCAATGTCGATGTGGGTTCTCGACGAGACGGGGTCGGCGGCCGCCTTCGCGTCCATCCTCACCGCGTCTGTCATCCCCACCATCGTGCTCTCGCCGCTCGGCGGCGTGCTCGCCGACCGGATGAACCGCCGCACCATCATGGTGGCGCTCGACGCAACCTCAGCGGCGATCGTACTGGCGTGCGCGCTGGTCTTCTCCGTCACGGGATTCAACCTCGCGGCAATCGCCGCGATGCAGGTGACGCTTGCCGTGCTCGACGCCATGGAGACGCCGACCGTGCAGGCTGCTCTCCCGCAGCTGTTCCGCGAGCACGGGGAGGAGACGATGCGCCGGGCGATGGCGGCCGTCAACATGGTGAACCAGGCCGGAACCCTCGTGCCGGCGCTCCTCGGCGGCGTCCTGTACTCGCTCGTCGGCGCGGCGCCCATGATGCGCATCGCCGTCGCGGGCTTCGCGACGGCCGCGGTGGTGGAGTGCTTCATTCAGCTCGACGCCCCGGACCGATCTGGGCAGAGGTCGTCCTCGCCGGTCGACGACATGAGGGAGGCCGCGCGCTTTCTCACGCGCGAACGGCCCCACATCTTCCGGCTGCTCCTGATCTGCGGCGCGCTCAACTTCCTGGTCACGGGGTATGCCGAGGTGGGCTTTCCCTACATGGTGCGCACGCTGCTCGGCTTCGACGCCGGCGCGTACGGGGTGGCCTACGCGCTGGTGGGCGTGTCCGGGCTCGTCGGGGCGCTTGCGGGCGGGATGGTCGCGAGCCGCCTCTCCATGCGGCGCTTTCCGCTGACGATCCTCGCCTTCGCGCTCACGATCCTGCCGCAGGCACTGGCGATGATGCTTCCCGTGCCCGCGACGGTGCGCCTCGCGGCCCTCACGGCGGGCACGTGCGGGACCATGGTCTCCATCTGCATCTCGAACCTCATCTCCGTCCCCGCCATCCAGATGAGCTGCCCCGAGGGCCTTACGGGCAAGGTCATGTCTCTCGCGCTGTCGTGCAGCCTGTGCGCGCAGCCCCTCGGCCAGATCACCTATGGCCTCGCGTACGGCGCGCTCCCCGCGGGGGTTGTGCTATTCGCGACGTTCGCCCTCGCGCTGCTGTGCGCGGTCCCGGTCGCGCGCGTCGCGGATCGGTTCGAGGCGTAGGGGGGCGGGGGGCACCCCAACTCCTGTGGCGGTGCGGGGCGCGACCCAGAGGGTTCCCGCACAATATGTGGGTTCCCACCCGGATCGGACGCAGCCAGCGCAAGTTTTTGTCCGCATGACTCAACGCCCCGCCGGCATCTTTTGTCCAAGATTTGTCCATGCGAGAGCCGGAGGTACGATGTCCATCAGCTCAACAAGGCCATCTACCTGCTGCTATGTAAGTAGAGATCAGCGCGTCCGCAAGCGCATGCTCATTGAGTGGGAATAGGAAATTCCTTAGTTATGGGGGTACAAATCATACTTCTGATAAACGAAACTGGCACCGCTTCTGCATAAGTGTTTAAGGGTTGCCGCAGATGGCGATCAATGCCCGCGATGCTTCTGCCTGCGCCTCAGCTTCCGCTGCTCGAAGCGCGCCTCCGCCTCGTCCGCGCGGCGTTGGCTTCTTGCGCGGGCCGACTCCCGTTTCATCGTCTCCCGCTGACTCGCGAGCGCCTGCTGCGCCTTGGTTCCCATCGCCGGCCGCTTGAGGGCTTTCGCCGCCTCGCGAGCGCGTCGCTTGGGGTTCTTCGCGGGCTTGCTTGCCTCAGCCGGTTTGCCACCGAAGAACGAGAGCTTCTCCCATTTGCCGACAACGAATTGCAGGATCTCCTCATCGGACGGCTCCGCGCCGAAGACGATGCGGGCGGCGCCGTACCTTCCGCCCTCGACGTGCTCCGCCAGCCCGACCCAGAATTGGCCGTCGTGATATACGGTCAGGGTGGACGACACGCTGATCTGCATGGCTGGTTCCTCCTTTATGTAGATGACCATGCAGAGAAGGGACAACCAAGGAGGCAGGTTACTGATGCGGACTCCCGCATGCCCACGACTACCCGACGGGGACTGTGTTTTCATCTCTGATGGCCGCATTGTAGCACGCGTGAATGCGCCCGGCATCGCTGCTGACATGGTGCGACTGAGATTCGCTCCCCGACGCATCCCTGAACATATTGCCTCCCCGGTTACGAAACTTTAAAAAAATCGAGTTTCGAAACCGAGGAGGACCGAATGATGGCTTGGGTAGACCGCAATACGTAGGAAGTTCCGCCATCGTCTATGCTGAACACGAGGTCGTATCCCTCCAATCCGATCAGGCTGACCGAGCAATCGGCACCTGGATCGACATTCCCCTGCACATGAACCCGCTTATGCGCGCAAAAGAGGGCTACAAGGGCATGACCGCGCAGGAAGCGCTTGGGGTAGCGAACGGGGCCGAGCATCGC